>Ga0164242_10009340_pt1 | contig 10585 bp, 8 predicted proteins | sample OricomgcompostMG_FD_108783 | JGI IMG/M metagenome (GOLD analysis project Ga0164242, IMG submission 108783) | Miracle-Growth compost microbial communities from Emeryville, California, USA - Original compost - Miracle growth compost (MG) ... | reverse complement strand
GTTCCCCGGCTCGGCATCGAAGGTCACCTCGGTCGCCTTCGGCCAGGTGCCGAAAAGGAAGCGGCCGAGCCGTGGCATCTGGTCACGGCGATCGAACTGGATGGTGTTGTGCGACGCGGTTCCGCCGAAATAGGCGATGGTCTTCGGCGTCGTATTGTAGCTGAAGGTGCCGCCGTCGCGCAGCACATTGACGCCTCTCAGCCAAAGATCGAAATGCAGCAGGTCGGCCTGGCTGGGGCGGAACCGAAACCGCGGATAGCGCAGGCACCCGACCGCCTCGTCGACTCGCAGGACGTGGAAGCCGCCATCGTCGAAGGTTTCGCTGCCCAATCGCGGCGCGGGCGTTTCGACCGGCGCTATCCCGAGCCATCGCAGCTGATCGTCCCAGTGCCCGCGTTCCTCGATTGCGCGCGTGTCGCAAAACAGCGCGGATGCGATCTGCAACGAGGGGCGGAAATCGCGATAATCGCCCTCGGTGAGCGGCAGAATCCGCGCGCCGTCATTGGCGCCGAGATTGGGCGCATCGCCGCTGCCGCGATCGACCATCACGTCGAGCCAATGCGTCGCCGCTGCAAGCCGCCGATGCAATGCCGGCGAAAAGGCAGGCAGGCCGTGCCGCCTTCGCCATGCCTCGGCGAAGCTGTAGGTATCGAGCATCAAGCGATGATAGATGATCGAATACTGGCTGAAGCTGCCGTCGGCGCCGATCAGGCGACGCGCGCGATCTTCGAGCCACCGCCGGCCGATCCGCGCCCAGCGCCGGCCCGCAGGAGAGCCGAACGCGGCGAGGAAGCTGCCGCCGACGAACATCGCCGCTGCTTCCGAAGTGCCGTGATTGTTGTCCTGGCCGATCGCGTACGACATCGTCGGCGCGATTCGCTTGAGATGGGCCGCGACGATCTCGACGAAGACCGGCTGCGGCTGCCGGTCTTGATCGAGGACAAGCGCGGCGGCCAGCAGGTGGATGACCCGGATCGAGGCTTCCTGCCCGCACTTCCAATTGACGCCGCGATAGGGAGGGTTCTCCGTCGCCCAGGAAGCCAGCCAGGCATTGATGCGATCCAGCGCCACCATGTCGCCCCGCGCGGCCTGGGTCGCAAACGCCACCAGCCACGCGAACCGCGACAACTCCCAGATGCCCTTGATGTCGCCCGCCGCGCCGAAATCGGGAATCTGCCACCAATTCCGGGTCCGATCGCCCCGGCCGCCGCCAAACGGATTGGAATGCCAGTCCGGGGGGCCGTCGGGCGCATCGAGGGTGAACCAGTCGAACCAGCGAAGCTGATCGGTCCACAGATCGTTGGAGGGCGGCAAATCGGCCCGCGGCGCCGGCGGCACGAAAAACGGGCCGCGCGGCACCGTCGCCGAAATGCGCTGCACGGGGTGAATGCCGAGGCGCAAGCCAACCCGATACAGCGCCACCCGCGAGACCGCCCGCGGCCCAAGGCTGGCCAGCGCCCTGAGAGCGGCGGCGCGGCTCATTGCTGCGCGCGCAAAAGGTCCGCAGCTTCGATGGTGACGCGCGCGACCTCATGCAATTCCTCGAACGGAATCGGCGATGCCTCTCCCTTCCCGATCGCGGTGACGAACGCCGCGGCGCACGCATCCTGGCCCTTGTCCTGGCGCCACAATTTCTGATTGCGGAAGCGCGGCCAGTTGAACCCGCGAAGACGAAGGAAATTGTCGAGCTGCAGCGTCCGCCCCGCGGCGAATACCTCCACCCGTTCCTTCGGAAACGAAGCGCCGCCATTGGCGAGATAATGGACCGTGCCGAACGAACCGTCGGCGAAGCCCAGCACGATCACGGCCTTGTCCTCGGTGATCGTGGTGGCGTCATTATCGCCCATCCGCCGGGCCGAAACCGACACGATCGGCGCCCCCACCAGGAAACGCATCAGGTCGATATGGTGGCATGCCTCGCCGATGATCCGACCGCCGCCCACGGCGCGGTCCTGCGTCCAGTGATCGGCGGGGATCGCGCCGGCGTTCATCACCATGACGATCGACTTTGGCTCACGCACCGCATCGAGCAGGCGCTTCATCTTCTGCGTCAGGGGCGCGAAACGCCGGTTGAACCCCACCATCAGCAGACGATCAGCCACATCGTGCGCCGCACGCACGGCCTCGAGCTCTTCGAGGGTAAGCGTCAGCGGCTTCTCGACGAAGACGTGCTTGCCTGCCTCGAGTGCCTCGATCGTCAGCCGCGCATGGCTGTCGTGGCGGGTGGCGATCGCTATGGTGTTGATCTCCGGGTCCGCCAGCAGCGTCGACACGTCCGACGTCGCGCGATCGAAACCGAGTTTCTTGCCCTGAACGACGCTGCTGACCCCGCCTGCCGAGGCGACGCCGCGCAACACCGCATCGGCCTTGCGGAACGCCGGGATCAGCATGCGCGACGCGTAATTCCCCGCGCCGATGAAGCCTACCACCGCCTTGCCCGCCGCCGTCGCGCGCGGCGTGGCGATGTCGACGGTGTGCTGGTGCCGCTCCTCGACCGGATGGTCATAGGCCAGCAGGATGCCGAGCGCCCGCTTGTCCTCGGTCAGGGTCTCGTAAGCGGCAGGCGCATCCTCGAACGCATAGCGATGCGAGATCAGCGGCGAGATATCCAGCCGCCCGACCGCCATCATGTCCAGCACGGCCTCGAAATTGCGCTGCTCCGACCAGCGGACGAAGCCGATCGGATAATCCTGCCCCCGCTCCTCGTACGCCGGATCGTAGCGACCGGGGCCATAAGAGCAGGAAACCTGGAAGCTCAGCTCCTTTTCGTAGAAATCGGCGCGGTTGAGCTCCAGCCCGGTCACCCCGACGAGCACGATGCGGCCGCGCTTGCGCGACATCCGCGCGGCCTCGCTGACCGGATCGGACGACTTGGTCGACGCGGTGATGATGACGCCATCGACGCCGACGCCGCGGCTGAGCGCGAGCCCCGCCGCGACCGGGTCCTCCCCCGCGCCTGGATTGCACGTTTCGGCGCCGAAGCTCCGCGCCAGCGCGAGCTTCTCGGCATCGAAGTCGATCGCCAGAACGCGGCAGCCGTGCGCCAGCAGCAACTGCACCGTCAGCAACCCGATCAACCCGGCGCCCGTCACGACGAACGCCTCGCCGAGGCTGGGCTGGGCGAGCCTGATCCCCTGCAAGCCGATGCTGGCGACGACCGTGAACGCCGCTGCCTCGTCGCTGACCCCATCGGGAATGCGCGCGCACAGGTTCACCGGGACGGACACCACCTCCGCATGCGGCCCATTGGACACGATCCGGTCGCCGGGACGGAACCCGTTCACGCCCGCGCCGACTTCATGGACCACGCCAACATTGCAATAGCCGAGCGGAATCGGCTGCCCGAGCTTCGAGCGGACCGCTTCCACGGTGGTGAGCAGCCCATCGGTGCGCACCTTGTCCAGAACCTGCGCGACTTTCTCGGGCTGTTGCCGCGCCTTTGCCACCAGACCAGCGCGACCGAAATCAACCAGCATCCGCTCGGTACCCGCAGAGATGAGCGATACCGTCGTGTTGATGAGCAATTGCCCCCGCCTGACGGCCGGGGCCGGACATTCAATGAGCTCGGTCTTACCCTGGGCAAGGTCCTGAAGAATTTGCCTCATTATCTTTGCCTCGGGACCTCTAAATTTAGTCTCTTAAATTGTCTTTTTACAAAGTCAGCAGTATTCCCAACAATCACGCCAGGGCTTCCAATGACAATAGAGTAATCTGGAATCGTCCCTCGGACCACTGTTCCAGCGCCGATGAGGCAGCCTTTCCCAATTACGGTCCCCGGCATAACAATGCATCCCGTCCCAATAAAGCTATTCTCACCAAAAATAACTCCAGATATTCTGCCAATCGGATTCTCACTAAAGTATCCATGCGCCTTGGAAATGGTGTATAAAGACCAGTCATGAGTGAGGATTCGAACATATGACGATATCGTTACGCCATCGTGAATTTCAATTAGAGAATAGTTTGTTCCATCGAAATTTACTCTCGCTGAAATGTAATTAGGACACCCGACGAATCGGATTCCCATCTTGCGATATAATCTAATCATTATCTTGGTCGATATGCGCGGGCTAAAAAAAGGTGTAAAAGTCTTATTTGCTTCAACAGCAATGCGTAATAACTTATTTCGGAGACGCGATTTTACGGTCATGGTAAATCTCCCAAATAGATGGCCTCCCCGACTTCCCTTTGCAGAAGGCATCTATCTATCCAATTAGATTTCTCAATATAGAGTTGAGTTGCAAATCAAACGGTACGAATTCATATTCAAAAATATCGAGAGCTTTTGCGCAAGATAAAATTCCACTTTTGTCGTTCGCTAAGCGCGCAAGCAACTCTACCAAAGAGTCTACATCTGAATAAGGTACCGAAAACGCCCCCCCCAAATCCACAAACTTTCTAGCAGTTATAACTTCTTCGTTGACAATAAATGGCGTCCGAAGAACAACGCAATCGCCCCATTTATTCGACTCTGCAAGCCGGTTTATAGGCACTCGTGGATCATAAAACGTTAGTGCAAGATCGACTTCGTGATAAATAGCCAGAGCATCGCGTTGCGAAAGTTCCCCGCGATATTCGACTGAAGAGAGACTGATCAGTTCTCGTCCCGCTGGTCCATCTACGCGTCCAGCGATTATCATTCTCACATTTGCGCCTCGCACTTCGAGACGACGCATTGCTTCGAGGAATACTGGTGCACCACGTGTTTCCCCAATCCAGCCGTTGGCGTAGATTACAAGAGCAGTCGCGGGCGCGCCGGAAAGCCGGCGCGGACCAGCGACGGCATAATCAGCTTCCGACGGCGCATTGCGAAGGGCCGCCATATTCTTGCCTCGCCATTCATAGCGGCTGAAGCCGGGCACAATGTGTAATGCAACACGACGTGATGTCCACTGTTCGCACCACTGGACCGCTCGATGAAGGGGGCCGGGAAGTCGCATGATGAGCGAGAAGCGATCGGCGTCGTCAAATATGATCCGTGCACCGGTGAAATAGGAAGCCAGAAGAGCAGGGAACGCGGTTTCCCAGCCGAGACAGAAGACGTCTGTGCGCCGACCCAGGCGCAAAACGTGGAGGAAAACGGCTATCATCCAGAGCGGATATAGGAGGTGAGTTCGACGGGAAGCATATCCTCCTCCGCGTAAGATAGTCTGCTCATCCAAATCTGGGCTGCGCCATTCTTGGAATTCGCCAACACGGCGCTCCCATCCGAAAAAACGGATGTGATAGCCGCGCGCCTTCAGCACCGGAACCATCTTCTCCAAACGCGTCCGACGTCGGACAGCGGGTAGCGGGGCGAATAAGGCCAGCTTCATATTCTCGTCGTTGCTGCGGAAATAATTGCCACATAGCGGAGGCCCATTACCGTCCGAAGGAGCCAGTTACTCAGACTTGCAACCGCTATTGCATAAATGAGCGATATACCGGCACCCCATCGAAGTAAGAAAAAAAACAAAATACCCACCACTAAGGAAAGTGCTTGCCATGTAACTATCCAATTATAATGACGATTATTACCAAAGGCACTAAAGTAGGCTGAGGGATATGTGTAAACGGTGCGTATCACGGCCGTAATAGAAAAAATCAGCAATAGAGTAAGATTGACATGCCCTACGGCGGGGTCAAGCACCTGCCACGCAACAATGGCGACTGCCTGGACGCTACCTACATAGAAGATAGCCAAGAGTAAGCTCCGCCAACCCTTTTTTTTCATAATTGCAACATAGGCGTCGTGATTTTCACGGGCCCACGGCGCCCCCATAAAGGCCAGATAACCGTTCAATATAGACGAAGTAAACAAGAAATAGGTCGTATGCGTGAAGTACAGTGCAGCTTCAAAATGACTACCTAACGCATTGACGGCAATCTGTTCCGTATAGAGTGATAGCGCCGTAAAAGACGAAATCGCCATAAGTCGGAAGGCGATTCCATACGCTTCCGCGACGCTCTCCACACGGGTATCCGGATCTTGTTTCCATATCCTGAGTCGCTCGTTGCGCCGCCCAAAGGTCGATAGTCCCGCTAGCGATACCAGGGAAATTGCTGCGCAAATTAATATATCCATTTCAAACGAAAGATACTTCCGCTCCACAGCATAAAGCGCGAATCCCGCTAGAAATATCACTTTCCATGATTGCTGGCAGAGTTGAGCAACGATCAACATCGATCGCCCTCGATAGAATTGAGACATGGCGATCGAAGTCGACGAGAATATTGCTACGGCAGAAACTAATACCCAAGGACGAAGAAAGTGAGTTGCCGACGCTACGGCCGCAGATACTAGGGAAAGTAATGGTATCTGTATAATAAGCAACTTCTTCGTCAGCGGAGCGCTCTCCGGAAACCGGATCAGAAATTGATCTAAACCAACCAAGCAAATAATTGCAAGAATACCGTTGATCGCACGGACGCGCGACCAAAGCGCAACATCTTCAATGCCCAATGCGGATGACACAATTATGTCGCACAACATCAATGATGCTAGGCCCACGACATAAACGAGAGGCGACGCAAGCCTGCCGAACGTCAAACCCAGCCTCATTTTTGGCATGCGGCGAAAATTCATAGGTCGCGTACACCCGGGACATATCGGCTCATTTTGGGTCGAGCCGGGAATAACCCAATTAAAATAAGAGCATACAACATCCTAGGGCTAGTGATATCACCGGAAACGCACGCATTAAATAGTTCATAAATCAAAATTAACTTTAAAACATTGTATTTTGGAGGGGAGATTAATAAACGGAATGATCCGAGTAAAATTAACAATAAGATTATGGCGCCTATAAACCAACCCCATTCCACCATAATCTCTAGAATTATGTTATGAGGATATGAAAATTGATAGTAATGAAAATAACCAATTCCAATCCCCCTTGGGAACATCCATATTAATGATAATGCGTATTTGTAAATTTCAATTCTACTAAATCCCGAGTTCATCGATTCTCCCGAAAATATGCGCAAATTTGGTACAAAATCGTACGAGTAAATTACCAAAATTATAAATGCTCCTGCGTAAACAACTGCGATAACTCTGGAATGGCGCTTTTTCTTCATGAGAAACAAAATCGCGTAAGTGAGCGTCGCGCAGAGCCCCAAAAAAGGTCCTCGACTTCCGGTTATGGTAATTGCCGCGAGCGACGCACATACCATAGCCACGGTTGCCAGCGAAAAGCGCTGCTTAAAGACTGCCCAATAGACACCAGAAATTCCAAACAATCCGAGAGCACGAGCGGCCCAAATTGGATTGGCCGAACCAATTGAAACGCGGTCGCTTGAATAAGAAGTAGGACTACCTATTAAACCAATAATAGCGATCATGCCCACTAATGCGAGAGTGATGGGCATGAGCTCCAAAAAATCGGGGTCATCCAATACGCAACTTAGTAATATTCCAAAAACTATAACAGCGATCGTAAACATTTGCGCCTTATGGTAATCAGCCGTTATACCGCTTACTAAGCACAGCAGGAAAATTATATAAAATAGTATTAAAAATAGAATTGTCCTAATTAATATCCTTTTCTGGCCGCGAAAAAAAGCAAGCGCCAGTGAGGCGAAGAAACATCCGTACCAGATGGACATTATTACGATATTTCCACCTGAATACACCGCAATTACGGGATAAGCCAAGGCTCCCGTAAGTAAGGCTATGTTGATTTTACGGATGCCATTCGGCGAAGCGCGAATATCAGACACCTCTGATGGCAATTTCATCGTGTCGGACAATTGCTTTCCCCAATGATGGCGGAATTAGTTCCACAACCCACGAACGTCCACGATGTGCCCGGGGGGCGTAGGGATATTCTTGAACTCGCGGTGATCTACCAGCATCACTTGCACTTGCGCCGCGGCCGCGTCGTCCGCCTCTACCAGGTGAACGCCTCCTAGCTTCGCAGGAAGTTCATCGATATTCGGTTCCACCGCCAGCACACGCCCGGGATGCATCTCTGCAAGTGCTTTCACGATCTCGACCGCCGGACTCTCGCGCAAGTCGTCGATGTCCGGCTTGAAGGCAAGACCATAGCAGGCAATCGTCACGTCCGCTTCGGTTTGATCCGGATGCTGTTCCAGGTAGAGTTGCACAGCCTCCCGGACCTTATCCATCACCCAATGCGGTTTCGCGTCGTTGACCTCACGCGCGGTTCGAATGAGGTGCGCCTTCTCCGGCGTCTTCGACACGATAAACCATGGATCCACCGCGATGCAGTGGCCACCCACACCGGGGCCGGGTTGCAGGATGTTGACGCGCGGATGGCGGTTGGCAAGTCGGATCAATTCCCAGACATCGATCCCAAGCTCGTCGCAAATCACCGACAATTCGTTGGCGAAGGCGATGTTCACGTCTCGGAAGCTGTTCTCCGTCAGTTTCGCCATCTCCGCGGTGCGCGCGTCCGTTGCGACGCATGCTCCTTGTACGAAGTTACGATATAGCCCTATCGCGACCTCAGCGCACCGCGGGGTAAGGCCACCGACGATACGGTCGTTGGAGACCAGCTCCTGCATCACTCGGCCAGGCAGCACGCGCTCGGGACAATGCGCGATGCGAATATCAGAGGCATCCCCATGCGTCGCGGGGAAGGTCAGATCGGGCCGGGCCTCGGCGAGCCACGCCGCCATCGCCTCGGTTGCCCCGACCGGCGAAGTAGATTCAAGAACGACAAGGTTGCCCGGTGCCAATACCGGCGCGATCGCCCGCACAGCAGCGGCGATATAGGACAGATCGGGCTGGTGGTCGTCGCCAGTGAACGGCGTTGGAACGGCGATCAGGAACGCCTCGGCCGGCTCCGGAGTCGTCGTTGCACGCAGATATCCCTGTTCCACGACGGCACGGACAACCGTATCGAGATCGGGCTCAACGATGTGGATGCGCCCCTGGTTGATCGTAGCGACGGCCGCGGCGTTCACGTCCACGCCGACGACACGAATCTGGCGCGACGCGAACATCGCGGCGGTAGGCAAGCCAATATAGCCAAGGCCCACAACCGAGATCGTAGAGAAATTCGTCTGCGTCATTGTACTTTTTCCGAATCCCTTTTCGTTGATCGCGCATGCCAATCACGAATCGCAGCAACAATTCGGCCGGATGCCTTGCCGTCTCCGTATGGATTGTGCGCTTCGCTCATTGCCTCATAAGCTTGCTGATCGTCGAGCAGACGCGTCACCTCGCCGACGATGCGCGCCGTGTCGGTGCCGACCAGTCGCACCGTGCCGGCATCGACCGCCTCGGGCCGCTCGGTGGTGTCCCGCATCACCAGCACTGGCTTGCCGAGTGAAGGCGCCTCCTCCTGCACGCCGCCGGAATCGGTTAGAATGATGTCGGCGCGGCTCATCAAGTACACGAACGGCAGATAATCTTGCGGCTCGATCAACTTGATGTTCGCGGCATTCCCGAGTCGACTTTCGACAGGGCCCTTGACGTTCGGATTTAGATGTACCGGATAGACGATCTCGACGTCGTCACGCTCCGCCAGCCGGGCCAGCGCTTGGCAGATCCGATCAAAACCCCCACCGAAACTCTCACGACGATGCCCTGTAACCAGAATCAAGCGTCGACGTGAGTCGAGCGCGAACAGATCGTCAAACCGGCGACAGGTCTCCTGATCGGCCGCGATCTTGTCGACGACCGCGTGAAGAGCGTCGATAACGGTATTTCCCGTGACAAAAACCGCCTCGTCGGCCACGTTCTCGGCCAACAGATTGGCCCGCGCACGCTCGGTGGGTGCAAAATGGAGGGCGCAAACCGCACCGGCCACCTTTCGATTGATCTCTTCGGGCCAGGGTGAATAGATGTTACCCGTCCGCAGACCTGCCTCGACGTGAGCGGCAGGAATCTGTTCGTAGTAAGCGGCCAGCGATGCCCCGAGCGTCGTCGATGTGTCACCGTGCACGAGCACTAGATCAGGCTGAAACTCCCGCAGAACGGGGCGCAACCCGATCAGCACGCCCGCAGTGATATCGTAGAGATCCTGCCCGGCCTTCATCAGATTGAGATCATAATCAGGCGCGATTCCGAACAGCGCGAGCACCTGATCGAGCATATGCCGATGCTGAGCCGTTACGCAGATGCGCGAGACAATATCCGACTGATCGGCCAGTGCTTTGACGACTGGTGCCATTTTGATGGCTTCCGGACGCGTCCCGAAGATCGTCAAAATCCGCAATATTTCCTCGTCTCGCTGCAATACTTGGCATGGCTGATTGCGCCCTCCTTAGGGCGACAAATTCACCAAGGCAACTCACTCGGCGAGCTGAACGATGGGAGGAAAGCGGGCCGGGTCAAGCTGTTCGGAAGCATGGCCTACTGCCGGTTTGGCGGGCAACCAGATAGCCTGAATCAGACCAGGTGAGAAAGGCATGCGCGGATCGATGCGCAAACTCCTTTGCCGATTTGCGCTATGCGTTCTCGTGTAAATCCGTGCGGTATATTTTGATGGGTTGCTGTATTTTGTTTGTGTCGTTTTAGAGTTGCGGGGATTGGGTTGGGTTACTGGCGGTCATGTCCGTAATGGTAGTAGTCTTCTCCATAATAGGAGTAGTCGGAGGCGGCGTTTTTAGGGTCGAACTTGGTGAGGACGGCGCC
>Ga0164242_10009339_pt1 | contig 10585 bp, 5 predicted proteins | sample OricomgcompostMG_FD_108783 | JGI IMG/M metagenome (GOLD analysis project Ga0164242, IMG submission 108783) | Miracle-Growth compost microbial communities from Emeryville, California, USA - Original compost - Miracle growth compost (MG) ... | reverse complement strand
GGCCTCGTCGGCATCCCGATCACCGACCTCGCCCGGACCGCGCAGGCGGCGGGCATCCGCTACATCGGCTTTCGGCAGGAAGCCTCGGCCGGCAACGCCGCGGCGGCCGCCGGATTCCTCACCCGCCGCCCCGGCGTGTGTCTCACGACATCCGGGCCCGGTTTCCTCAACGCTCTGCCCGCGCTGGCGAACGCCACGACGAACTGCTTCCCGATGATCCAGATCTCCGGCTCGAGCAATCGGGCGCTGGTCGACCTGCAACGCGGTGACTACCAGGACCTCGACCAGCTCAACGCCGCACGGCCGTTCGCGAAGGCGGCCTTTCGGGTCAACCGGATCGAGGACATCGGTCGCGGCGTCGCACGCGCGATTCGCACCGCGGTCTCCGGGCGTCCCGGCGGCGTCTACCTCGACATCCCCGGCGACGTCCTGGGCCAGGCCCTGGAGGCCTCGGCCGCCGCCGGCACGATCTGGCGGGTCGTCGACCCCGCTCCCCGTCAACTGCCCGCTCCCGACGCGGTCGACCGCGCGCTGGAAGTCCTGACCCGGGCGCGGCGACCGCTGATCGTGCTCGGCAAGGGCGCGGCGTACGCCCAGGCGGACAACGAGATTCGACGATTCGTCGAAGCCACCGGCATCCCATTCCTGCCGATGTCGATGGCCAAGGGGCTGCTCCCCGATTCGCACCCGCAGTCCGCGGCCACCGCACGGTCGCTGGCGATCTCACGGGCCGACGCCGTCCTGCTGGTCGGCGCGCGGCTGAATTGGCTTCTGGGCCATGGGGAGTCGCCGCAATGGTCCGCCGACACCCAATTCGTGCAGGTCGACATCGCGGCGAGCGAATTCGACAGCAACCAGCCGATCGCCGCGCCGTTGGCCGGTGACATCGGCTCGGTGATGTCCGCGCTGTGTGACGCCGTGACCGCCCGCCCTTTCGCCGCGCCAACGGAATGGGCGACCGAGCTGGCCGACCGCAAGGCGCGCAATGAGGCCAAGATGCGCGAGCGTCTCGCCGACGACTCGCACCCCATGCGGTTCTACAACGCCCTCGGCGCGATTCGCGCTGTGCTGCAGGACAACCGGGACGTGTACGTCGTCAACGAGGGCGCCAACGCGCTCGACCTGGCGCGCAACGTCATCGACGTGGAGCTGCCGCGGCACCGGCTCGACACCGGAACCTGGGGCGTCATGGGGATCGGCATGGGCTACGCGATCGCGGCCGCCGTTGAGACCGGCGGGCCGGTCGTAGCGATCGAGGGTGACAGCGCGTTCGCCTTCAGCGGGATGGAGATCGAGACCATCTGCCGCTACCGGCTGCCGGTGACCGTCGTCATCCTCAACAACGGCGGCGTCTATCGGGGGGACGAGACCGCGGCACACCCCTCGGACCCGGCCCCCACCGTGCTGAACGCCCGGGCGCGCCACGAGCTGATCGCAGAGGCGTTCGGCGGCAAGGGTTATCACGTCGCCACACCCGATGAGCTGCGCGCGGCGCTGACCGAGGCGATCGGCTCCGGGGCGCCCTCGGTCATCGACTGCGAGCTCGATCCGGCCGCCGGGGTGGAAAGCGGTCATCTGGCCGGCCTGAACCCGGCTCGCGCGGCGGCGGTCAGCGGCGGCGGGTGACGCCCAGGAGTTGGGCGTCGAAAAACTCGTTCAGCGCCAGGCCCGCGGCCGACGCCGCCAGCGCACGCGCGATCGGCGAACCGGGTCCGCTCGCGTTGGTCGCCAACACGACGTCGGCCTTGAGCACCGGATCGACCATCTCCACCGCCCGGACCTCCGGGCCCAGCGGGGAGGTCCACAGCCACGTGTGCGGCACGATGGAAGCCCACTTTCCGGCGGACGCCTGAGCGAATAGCGAAGCGACGGAGTCGGTTTCGACCTGCGGACTGACGGTGATGCCATGATCGTCGAACGCCTTGTCGATGATCTGACGGTCGCGCATGTCCGGGGTGAGCAACGCCAGCGGCAATTGCGCGGCCTGGGCCCAGGTCATCGTCGCCGCCCCGGATCCCAACATCTCCGCGGGCGACAGCAGCACGTAGCGCTCCTGGTATAGCGGGACCAGGTTCACGTCCGCCTCGTCGGGTGCCGCGTGCACGATCGCGGCGTCGAGCTCGAACTCGCGCAGGCGTCGGTACAGTTCGGTCGCCGCCAGCCGGGACAGGATCTGCACCTTCACCAGTGGGTGCGCCGAGCAGAACGCCGAGAGCACCAACGACGCGGTCGTCGATGCGGTCGGCACGGTGCCCAGCCGCAGCGTCCCCGTGATGCCGGAACGGACGGCGTCGACCTCGGCCTTGAAGGCGTCGTGCTCGGCGAGAATCCGCCTGGCCCACACCACCAACCGCTCGCCTTCGGGAGTGAGGCCCTCGAAGCTGTGGCCACGGTTGATCAGCGTGACGTTCAGCTCCCGCTCCAGCTTGGCGATCGCGGCAGACAGCGCCGGCTGGGAGACGAAGCACTTCTCGGCGGCCCGGGCGAAGTGGCGCTCGGAGGCGACCGCAACGAAGTACTCCAGCTGGCGGAAGAGCACCGCACTCCTCGGGTTCCGGGCTCGGGCTTGGGCGCCGATCTCGCTGAGGCTAACGCGCGCCCGACGGGTGCGCCAAGCCCGCGGCGGCACCTTCGACCACGCCCGGGCACGATTTGGGGGCTGCGGCCGCGAAAATCGGTGTATCGGTGCCGTTTTCGAAGCGCGTGCCACCCGGGCTGCGCGCCGCTGACCCAATCGAACCCAATCGGCAGTCGAATCGTGACCGCAGCGGGTCCAGTGGGCTGTCATTGTTTGCTGAAACCGGTGATTCGTGGGTAACCCGTAGAATGACCGTGTGTTGATCGCACCATCTCGAAGGGTGGACGCTATGCGTCGAGGTGTTCGTTATCTATTTGTTATGGTCGCGATCACGGTCATGGGCCTGGTGGGATCGGCGGCCCGTGGCAGCGCCGCCGTGCCCACGCCGCACGCCGCACCCGAGGTCGCCTCGATTTTGCCCGCCGACGGCGCCGTGGTCGGCGTGGCGCACCCCGTCGTGGTGACGTTCACCGCACCGGTGGCCGATCGGGCCGCCGTCGAGCGGTCGATTCGTGTGACGTCGCCGGGCGGCACGCCGGGGCACTTCGAGTGGGTTCACAACTCGGTGGTGCAGTGGGTCCCCGACCAGTACTGGGCCCCCCACACGCACGTTTCGGTGGGTGTGCAGGCGCTGACGACCGGCTTCGACACCGGCGATGCACTGCTCGGTGTCGCCAGCATCTCCAAGCACACCTTCACCGTCAGCAGGGACGGAGAGGTGCTGCGCACCATGCCCGCGTCGATGGGCAAGCCCAGCAGGCCCACGCCGATGGGCAGCTTCACCGCGCTGGAGAAGCAGCGCACCGTGGTGATGGACTCGCGCACGATCGGCATCCCGCTCAGCTCCCCCGAGGGCTACAAGATCACCGCGCAGTACGCCGTCCGGGTCACCTGGAGCGGCGTGTACGTCCACTCGGCCCCGTGGTCGGTCGATTCCCAGGGCTACGCCAACGTCAGCCACGGGTGTATCAACCTCAGCCCCGACAACGCCGCCTGGTACTTCAACCAGGTCAACGTCGGCGACCCCATCCAGGTCGTGGCCTGAGCGTCACCCGCAGTCCCCGGCGTGTGACCGTCGTCACACGCGCCGACAGGAAGACCGGCCCGCGGCGGTGAGTTCTCGTTGGAGCGAGGCAGTTGAACGAGAGGCGGGCCATGACCGGCGATGCGAAGCGCACGAAAGTTAGCTCTAGAGGCCCGGCGCGCGAGCGGGTAGCCGCCCGCATCCGCGAGTTGGCCGCGACCGACGAACAGTTCCGCAACGCCCAACCCGATCTGTCGCTGCAGCAGGCGGCGCGCCAACCGGGCCTGCGCCTGCCCCAGATTCTGGAGCTGTTCGTCGAGGGCTACGCCGATCGGCCCGCGGTGGGCTGGCGGGCCAGGACACTGAGCACCGACCCCGCGACCGGGCGTACCACCACGCGACTGCTCCCCCGCTTCGACACCATGACCTACCGCGAGCTGTGGGCCGATGTGCGCGCGATCGCCGCCGCGTGGCGGCACGACGCCGCGAACCCCGTGTCGCCCGGGGACTTCGTCGCGACGGTCGGTTTCGCCAGCGCCGAATATCTGACCCTCGACCTGGTCTGCGGCTACCTCGGGCTGGTTGCCGTTCCGCTGCAACACAATACGACCCCCTCACGGCTGCGACCGATCGTCGACGAGGTCGAGCCGTCGATACTGGCCGCCGGCGTCGGTTATCTCGACCTCGCGGTCGAGGCGGCGTCGGGCAGCTCGTCGTTGCGGCGGCTCGTGGTCTTCGATTACCAGCCCGAGGTCGACGAGCAACGCGAGGCGCTGCAGCGCGCCCAGGCGACGCTGGCGGCCGCCGGCGCGGCGGTGACCATCGAGACCCTCGACGAAATCATCGAACGCGGACGCGCCCTGCCGCCCGAGCCCATGTACACCGGTGATACCGATCAGCGGCTGGCGATGATCATGTACACCTCGGGCAGCACCGGGTTACCCAAGGGCGCCATGTACACCGAGCAGATGCTGGCCAAGGTGTGGACCAACGAGCTGATGCCCGACTTCGCGGACACACCCGTGTTCAACGTCAACTTCATGCCGCTGAATCACCTCGGTGGCCGGATACCGCTGTCGACCGCGTTCCAGGCCGGCGGCACCAGCTATTTCGTGCCGGAAAGCGACCTGTCCACGTTGTTCGACGACTGGAACCTGGTGCGCCCCACCGAGATGGGCCTGGTACCCCGGGTGGCGGAAATGCTCTACCAGCGCTACCAGAGCGCCGTCGACCGACTCGTGGCTTCGGGCGCCGACGCCGGCTCCGCCGAGGCCCGGGCGCGGGCCGAGCTGCGTGAGCATGTCCTCGGCGGGCGCATCGTGACCGCCTTCTGCGGGACGGCGCCGCTGGCCGCGGAGATGCGGGCCTTCGTCGAAACCTGTTTGGACGTCCACGTTCTCGACGGCTACGGGCTGACCGAGGTCGGCATGGTGACCAAGGACGGGCGCATGACCCGTCCCCCGGTGCTCGACTACAAGCTCATCGACGTTCCCGAACTCGGCTATTTCCACACCGACAAGCCTTATCCGCGTGGCGAATTGCTGGTGAAGTCGCTGACCGCGACGCCGGGCTACTTCAAACGACCGGACGTCACCGCCAACGCGTTCGATCCCGACGGCTACTACCGGACCGGCGATGTGATGGCCGAGCTCGAGCCGGACCGGCTGGCCTACGTCGACCGCCGCAACAACGTGTTGAAGTTGGCGCAGGGCGAGTTCGTCGCCGTCGCCCGCCTGGAGGCCGTCTTCGCCAGCGCGCCGCTGATCCGCCAGATCTTCGTATACGGCAACAGCGAACGCCCCTATCTGCTGGCCGTCGTCGTGCCGACGGCCGACGCCGCGGAGCGATTCACCGGAGATCCCGAGGGCCTCAAGGCCGCCGTCGCCGAATCCCTGCGCCAGTCGGCGCAACTCGCCGAACTGCAGTCCTACGAGGTGCCCGTCGACTTCGTCGTCGAGACCGAGCCGTTCAGCGAGGACAACGGCCTGCTCTCGGGCGTGGGCAAGCTGCTGCGGCCGAAGCTCAAGGAGCGCTACGCCGACCGGCTCGAACAGCTCTACGCCGAGCTGGCCGAAAACCGCGTGACCGAGTTGCGTGCGCTGCGCGAGGGGGCGGACAAACACCCCGTCGTCTTCACCCTCACCCGGGCCGCCGAGGCGCTACTGGGTGTGGCCGGCGGCCCGCCCGCCCCCGACGCACTGTTCATCGAACTCGGCGGCGATTCCCTGTCGGCGCTGACCTTCTCCAACCTGCTGCGCGACATCTTCGACGTCGACGTGCCGGTGGGAATGATCACCGGGCCCGCCACCGACCTGGGCCAGCTCGCGGAATACGTTGAATCCGAACGCAAATCGGGATCGCGGCGGCCCACATTCGCGACTGTGCACGGACGCGACGCCGCCGAGGTCCGCGCCGCGGAGCTCACCCTCGACAAGTTCATCGACGCGACGACCTTGGCCGCCGCACCGAACCTGCCGCGCGCGACCGGCACACCCCACACGGTCCTGCTGACCGGCGCCAACGGCTACCTCGGCCGCTTCCTGGCCCTCGAATGGCTCGAGCGCCTCGCCGAGACCGGCGGGAAGCTCGTCTCCATCGTCCGCGCGACGGACACCGCGACGGCCGGCAAACGGCTGGAGGCCGTTTTCGACAGCGGGGATCCGCAGTTGCTGGAGCGGTTCCGGACGCTGGCCGCCGAGCACCTGGAAGTCATCGTCGGCGACATCGGTGAGCCCAATCTCGGCCTGGACCAAGCGACTTGGCAGCGCCTGGCCCAGAGCGTGGATCTGATCGTCCACCCGGCCGCGTTGGTCAACCACGTGCTGCCGTACGACCAACTGTTCGGCCCGAACGTCGTCGGCACCGCCGAGTTGATCCGCCTGGCGATCACGACGCGCATCAAGCCCGTCACCTATCTGTCGACCGTCGCCGTGGCGATGACGGTCGATCCCGGCGAGTTCGCCGAAGACGGCGACATCCGCGCGGTCAGCGCGGTACGCCCGATCGACGACAGCTACGCGAACGGGTACGCGAACAGCAAGTGGGCCGGTGAGGTGTTGCTGCGTGAGGCGCACGACCTGTGCGGGTTGCCGGTCGCCGTCTTCCGCTCCGACATGATCCTCGCGCACAGCCGGTATGCCGGGCAGCTGAACGTGCCAGATGCCTTCACCCGCTTGATGTTCAGCCTGCTGACCACCGGCATCGCGCCGACCACGTTCTACCGGACCGACGAACACGGAAACCGAGCCGTGGCCCACTACGACGGGCTGCCCGCCGACTTCGTGGCCGAAGCGGTCACCACGCTCGGCGAACAGATGGCGGCCGAGGAATCCGGCGAGTACCGCTCCTATGACGTGATGAACCCGCACGACGACGGCGTCTCCCTGGACGTGTTCGTCGACTGGCTGATCGCCGCCGGGCACGACATCCGGCGCATCGAGGACTATGACGAATGGCTGGGCCGCTTCACCACGGCGCTTCGCGCGTTACCGGACAAGCAGCGCCAGCATTCGGTGTTGCCGTTGCTGGACGCCTACCGGGAACCCGCGACGCCACTGCGGGGAGCGCCGGCCCCCACCGACGTCTTCCGCCACGCGGTGCGGACGGCCAAAATCGGTGCGGACGAGGACATTCCGCACCTGTCGGCGGCGTTGATCGACAAGTACGTCGCCGACCTACGCCTGCTGGGCTTGGTGTAGCCCCGTGCGGTGCTAGCCGGGCAGTCCCCGCTTGATCGCATCGTCTTGCTTGCGCGCGATGTCGACGGTCACTGCCGGGTCGAACGGGTCGTCGGGTGCGCTGTCGAATTCCAGGGTGACGAGCGCCTTGCCTTCGGTGAACAGCAGGACCGTCATGGCTTGGGAGTTATCGGGCGAGGCACCCGAAATCGCCGACCCGTTGGCGCCCACGGCGAGCGGCCGCCAGTCGCCGACCACCTTGCCCGCGTATTCGGCTCTGCTGCCGGCGAGTTCGGCCGCGGCCGCCGACGGGTCGGCGGTCACCACGATGGTGTCCCACAGCCGGCGGCCGCTGTCGGCGTTGGCGAACAGCTGCGCGACCCCCGGCGCGTTGTTGGGGTTGAGCATCGGCGACTGGGGTGCGGTGAGACCCCCGCCCACGTCGCCCGGCTTGATCAGCAGATAGCCGTAATCGGTGGGTTGCCCCGGCGGCGGCCCGGTGACCGCGCCCGAGTCGGTCGGGGATGCGGACGGGCCCGACTCCGCCGCCGACGGCGGTGGGGGCTTGTCGGAGCCGCCGCAGCCCGTGCTCGCGGCGCCGACCGCGACGATCGCGGCCGCGTGCCACACGACCCGGCCGGCGATACCGATCCGAGGAGCCCCCACGCATGTTCCTTCCACGCGTCATCCGTGCCCGAGTTGCTACGAACATATGCCCAACGGGCCGCCGGTGGGTAGCTCTTTGCGTGCCTATGCTGGCGTGGGTGGGGGCATCGTCGCGGTGAGGAGATCGGCATGACCGCTGCAGCGGCGCGCGCCGTACGGTTCGACCGGTACGGGGGGCGTGAGGTGTTGTACGTGGCGGACATCGACATGCCCACGCCCGGACCGGGCGAGGTTGTCGTCGAGGTCCGCGCGGCCGGAATCAATCCCGGCGAGGCCGGCATCCGGGTCGGGGCGATGCACGAGAGGTTCCCGGCCACCTTTCCCTCCGGGGAGGGCAGCGACCTCGCCGGTGTCGTGACCGCGGTGGCGCCCGGGGTCACCGAATTTGCGGTCGGCGACGAGGTTTTGGGATTCAGCCTGCGCCGGTCCAGCCACGCGACCCACGCCGCCGTGCCGGTGGGTCAACTGATTCGTAAGCCCGCCCAACTCGGTTGGGAGACGGCGGGTTCGCTTTACGTGGCCGGCGTGACCGCGTACGCGGCCGTGCGCGCGGTGGCGCCGCAGGCCGGTGAGACGGTCGCCGTGTCGGCAGCCGCGGGCGGGGTGGGCAGCCTGGTGGTGCAACTTCTGGCGCTGCGCGGGGCGCGCGTGCTGGGCATCGCGGGCCCCGGCAACGCCGACTGGCTGCGCGCGCATGGCGTCGTCCCGATCGCCTACGGTGACGGGCTCGCCGGGCGATTGCGCGACGCGGCGCCCGACGGCATCGACGCGTTCATCGACTTGTTCGGCCCGGACTACGTCCAGCTCGCGGTGGACCTCGGCGTCGCGCCGGAGCGGATCAACACCATCATCGCCTTCCAGAAGGCCGGCGAGGTGGGCGCCAAGACCGAGGGCAGCATGGACGCCTCGACACCCGAGGTGCTCGCCGAGATGGCCGGCCTGATCGCCTCCGGCGCCGTCGACTTCGACATCGCCGCGACCTATCCGCTGGACCGGGTCGCCGACGCCTTCGCCGAACTCGAGCGACGGCACACCCACGGGAAAATCGTTCTGCTGCCTACCGACTCACAATGACGAGACCGGCCCGACGACCCCTGCCTGCACGATTTTGATGATGACGAACGCGACGGCGACCACGAGGTAGCCGCGCAGGGTGAACAACCCCGCCCGGCGCATCGGCGACATCGCGGGCCGGTCGAGCAGGGCCAGGTTCGGGGTGACCCAGCCGGCCCGGTCCTGGCGGCGCACGGCCCGCCGTTCGGCACGGGTGAGCGATGCGGCGTCGTCGAGTTCGTCGACCTGCTCCGGGTCCAGCCCGCCTCCGAGCGTGCGCACGATGGCTTCCGCCTCGGCCAGGCTGCGATGCCTGCGGCCGACGACGACCATCACCGCGCCGCCGGCGATGCCGACCGCGGCGCCGGCGGCGAGCCCGGTCTCTATGGTGGCGGTGGACAGGTCCGGGAAGAAGGTCGTCGCCGTTAACGCCAGGGACAACAGCACCAGACACCACACGATGCTCCACGCAACGATGTTCTGCCGCACCGTGTTCACCCACGGTCCCAACACCGCGCGGTCGTTGCACAGCAACACCAGAAACACGGTGGCCGAGGGAAGCAGCACGCCGGCGAGCGCCTGCACGCCCTGGGTCACCAGGCCGAGGACGTGGTCGGGGCTGAAGGACACCGCGGCCGACACCGCAAGCAGCACCGCGTAGCCGCCGTAGAACACCGGCGCCTCGCCGATCTTCCAGTGCAACGAGTGCCGCTTGCCCAGGGCGTCGCCGACGGCATAGGTGGTCGCCAGGCCGACGGCGTTGGCGCCGATCAGCGACGCGTCCAGCAGGATGATCGCGAACAGCGCCCCCACCGTGCCGCCCAGATGCCGCGACAACCCCGCGGCGACCGCTCCGGCGTCGGTGAAGTGCCCGGCGTCGGCGGTGCCCGCCATCCCGAAGGCCGTCACCGCCATCAGCGCCGTCGCCCCGACCATGACCACGACGATCCCGATCACCAAATCGGCCCGGCCGTAAGGGATCCAGCGCGCGGTGATGCGCTTGTCCACCACGTTGGACTGCTGGAAGAACAGCTGCCACGGCGCGACCGTCGTCCCCACGATCGCGACCACCAGCAGCAGCACGGTCGAGTTCAGCCCGCCGGGGAACTGCGGGATCAGCCCGGCCGCAGTCGCTTTCGGGGCCGGATGCGCCAGCAGCACCATCGGGATGATCAGCACGTTCACCGCGATCAACAGGAACATCAACCGCTCCCAGCGGCGAAACGAACCCCCGGCCACGACGGCGAACAACAGCACCGCGGCCGCTGGGACGGCGACGAACTTCGGACAACCCAAGAACCCGAGAGCCATTGACACACCGATGAATTCGGTGACGATCGTCAACGCGTTCAAGATCAGCAGGTCGCCGACGCTGAAGGCGCCCCAGAACTTGCCGAACCGTTCGAAGATCAAGCGCGCGTGACCCACCCGGGCGACCGCGCCCAGCCGCAGCACCATTTCCTGGTTCACGTAGAGCACCGGGATCATCAGCACCAGCGTCCACAGCAGGCCCATCCCGTAGTCCTGGCCGGCCTGGGCGTAGGTCGCGACGCCACCGGCGTCGTTGTCGCCGACCATCACGATCAG
>Ga0164242_10009338_pt1 | contig 10585 bp, 13 predicted proteins | sample OricomgcompostMG_FD_108783 | JGI IMG/M metagenome (GOLD analysis project Ga0164242, IMG submission 108783) | Miracle-Growth compost microbial communities from Emeryville, California, USA - Original compost - Miracle growth compost (MG) ... | reverse complement strand
GTGTCCGCGTGGACAGCTGGATCTGGTGCGTGCGGCTGACCAAGAGCCGGTCCCTGGCCGCCACCGCCTGCAAGGCCGGCCACGTCCGGGTCAACGGCGAGCGGGTCAAGCCCGCCCAGACGGTCAAGGTCGGGGACGAGGTGCGGCTCTTCCACGCCGGCCGCGAGCGGGTGGTCGTCGTCTCCGAGCTGCTGTCCAAGCGGGTCGGCGCGCCGCTGGCCGTCAAGGCGTACGTGGACAACAGCCCGCCGCCGCCTCCCAAGGAGGACCGGCTCTCCCTCGGTGTGCGCGACCGCGGCGCCGGCCGTCCCACCAAGCGCGACCGCCGCGACCTCGAACGCCTCACCGGCCGCCGCCGCCACGTCTGACCGCTCGACCGTCCGGCGGGTACGGCTGTCAGGGATCGCGGCGCAGGGGCGGGCGCCGGAACACGGCCTGCGGCCGTCAGTAGGACTGGAACTCCAGGAGGTTGCCCTCGGGGTCGCGGACATGGGCCGTGCGCAGGCCGGGGCCCCATTCGGGTCGGTCCGCCGGTTCGGCCACCGGGGTGCCGCCGTGGCGCAGGGCGATGGCGTAGGCGGCGACCACGTCGGGGACGCGACCCACCAGGGCGGCCCGGTCCTGGGCCGGCGGGGCCTGTGCGGGCAGGCCGGCGGTGCCGGTCGCGGCCGCCATCGCCGCGCGGTCGAAGAGCGACAGCACCCCTTGGCCGTCGACGTCCCAGCTCGCGTACGGCCCGGCACCGTCCCCGCGGGTGCGCTGGGCGCCCGCCACGGCTGTCAGCACGGTGTCGTAGAAGGCGAACATCGCGGGAAAGTCGGCGGTGAGCAGCCGCGGGTGCAGGGCGTCCATGGACGGTTCTCCTGGAGAGCGGGGGAGTGGGCCCATCGTGGGTGAATACCCATGATGGGTTGTGACCTTAGCACTTGTTCGGTGGTAGCCGCCCATCATTGGTGTCGTCCTACGATGGGGCCATGTCTACGACCGTTCCGCCCACCCTCGCCGCCCTCACCGTCTACCTGCTGTCGAAGACGGGGAAGGCGGCCCGCGGCGCCATGGCGCGCGAACTCGCGGACGAGGACCTGCGGTTGACGCACATGGCCGCCCTCGCCGCCCTCGCCGACTTCGGCCCGCTCGTCCAGCGCGACCTGGCCGCCCGCCTCGGCATGGACCCGAGCGACACGGTGAAGGTCGTCGACGACCTCACCGCGGCCGGCTGGGCCGAGCGCACCCGCGACACCGCCGACCGCCGCCGCGTCCGGGTCGCCCTCACCGACTGGGGCCATACCACCCTGCGTCGCCTCACCGGCCTCGCCGAGGAGGTGCAGCACGACCTGCTCGCCCCGCTCACCCCCGACCAGCGCGCGCAGTTCCACGCCCTCTTGGTCCTCGTGCACGACGGCCTGCGCCCGGCGGTCCCCGGACCGGAGCGCGGCGCGTCCTGAGCGGGGCCGCCGGGCCGCCGAAAAGACATTGCGGTAGTCCGACGAACGGGATAGATTCGTTAGTGCGCCGAACGTTAGTTGCACTTACTCTGTCGTCTCCCGGTGAGGACCCTCGCCATGCCCTCCGTGAACGTGCTCGATTCCGCCCTGCACTTCGAGGAGGCCGGCGACGGCACCCCCGTCGTCCTCCTCCACGGCAACCCCGGGTCGTCCCACATCTGGCGGCGGGTCATGCCCCGCCTGGGGCCGGGCCGGCTGCTGGCCCCCGACCTGATCGGCATGGGGTGTTCCGGCAAGCCGGACATCCCCTACACCTTCGCCGATCACGCCCGCTACCTGGACGCCTGGTTCGACGCCCTCGGCCTCGACGGCGTCGTCCTCGTCGGCCACGACTGGGGCGGTGCCCTCGCGTTCGACTGGGCCGCCCGCCACCCGGAGCGCGTGCGCGGGATCGCGTTCATGGAGGCCATCGTCAAACCTCTGTCCCGAGACGAACTCTCCCCCCAGGCGCGGCAACGCAACCGCCAGGTCCGCACACCCGGGACGGGCGAGCGGATGGTCCTGGAGCAGGACATCTTCCTGCGCACCGCCTTCGCCGGCGGCGGAGTCCTCACTCCCGTCGGCGCCGACGACCTGGCCGCCTACCTCGCCCCCTACCCGACGCCGGAGAGCAGGAAGCCCCTGCTCGCCTGGGCCCGCCAGATGCCCCTGGACGGCGAACCGGCGGAAGTGGTCGCCCGCATCGAGGCGTTCGGCGCCTGGGCGGCCGAGAGCGCCGGAGTCCCCAAACTCCTGACGACGTTTCACGGGGCGCCCTCGCTCCTCGTCGGCGACACCGTCGCCGCATGGTGCCGGACGGCCATGGCTGCCCTGGAGGTCGTGGCATGCGGCCCCGCCGGCCACCACGCCCCTGAGGACCGCCCCGACGAGATCGCCGCCGCCGTGGCCGCGTGGCTCGACCGGCACGCCCTGCGCGGCCCCCGGCCGGCCGCCCGGACCGGCACGCACGAACCCGGCACCGCCGATTAGGGGTTGCCAGGGGGCCGGAGGGATCTGCGAGGATCACCGGAGTGCGGACACCGACCAGCGACACTCCCCACCTGCTCGCCATCAGCGACCTGCACGTCGGCTACGACGCCAACCGCGCCCTGGTGGAGCGGATGCGGCCGGGGCACGACGGTGACTGGCTGGTCGTCGCCGGAGACGTCGCCGAACGCGTCGACGACGTCCTGTGGACGATGCGCACCCTCAAGCAGCACTTCGGCACGATCGTGTGGACCGCCGGCAACCACGAACTGTGGACCCACCCCAGCGACCCCGTCACCCTGCGCGGCGAGGCCCGCTACCAGCACCTCGTCCAGGAGTTGCGCCGCCTCGGCGTCCACACCCCGGAGGACCCCTACCCGCTGTGGGAGACGCCCGACGGGCCGGTCGCCGTCTGCCCCATGGTGCTGCTCTACGACTACACCTGGCGCGACGGCACCCCCGGCGCCACCACCAAGGACCAGGCCCTCGCCCGCTCCCAGGAACTCGGCGTGGTCTGCACCGACGAGGCACTGCTCCACCCCGACCCGTTGCCGGGCATCGACGACTGGTGCCGGGCCCGGGTCGCCGCCACCGCCGACCGCCTCGCCGCCCTCGACCCGGACCTGCGAACCGTCCTGGTCAACCACTGGCCGCTGCACCGCGATCCCACCTCCGTGCTGCGCTACCCCTCCTTCGCCCTGTGGTGCGGCACCGAGCTGACCGAGGACTGGCACCTGCGCCACCGCGCCGCCGAGGTCGTCTACGGGCACCTGCACATCCCGCGCGTCACCTGGCGTGACGGAGTGCGGTTCACGGAAGTCTCCCTCGGCTACCCCCGCGAGTGGGGCGCCAGGGCCGCCGGGCCGGCCGGGCCGCGGCGGATCCTTCCCGGCCGCAAGGGGGCCGGCCGGTGATCGAGCGCATCGTGCCGCCCGCCGTGCGCACCCGGGCCGCCTACGGCGACGAGCTCGACGGCACCCCCCTGCACCCCGAGGAGGAGCCCGCCGTCGCCCGCGCCGTGGCCAAGCGCGTCCACGAGTTCCGCGCCGGCCGCGCCTGCGCCCGCGACGCGCTCGCCCGGCTGGGGTACGGCCCCGTGGCGATCCCGCGCGATGTCAGGTACGGCGCCCCGGTATGGCCCGAGGGCGTGGTCGGCAGCATCACCCACTGCGAGGGCTACCGTGCCGCCGCCGTCGCCCGCGCCGAAGACGTGCTCGCCCTCGGCATCGACGCCGAGCCGCACGAACCGCTGCCCGAGGGCGTCCTCGACGTCATCCTCGCCACCGACCGGGAGCGGGCGGCTCTCGCCGCCCTCGCCGAGGCCGCCCCCGGCACCCACTGGGACCGGCTGCTGTTCAGCGCCAAGGAGACCGTCTACAAGGCGTGGTACCCCTACCACCGGCGCATGCTCGACTTCTCCGAGGCCGAGCTGCTGTTCGCCGACCCGGACCCGGCCGCGCCGCATAGGGGCGCCTACACCGCGCGGCTGCTCATCGACGGCCCCCTGCTGGCCGAGGGCCTCGGCCCGGACGTCTTCAGCGGCCGATGGACCACCGGGAGCGGCCTCGCCGTCACCGCCATCACCGTGCCGAACGGCACCTGAGCCGGACCTCCGGCCCCCTCCTCGCGCGGACCGGGCCGGGCGTCCGGCACAGTGGGAGCCATGGACCACCAGGAGGCCCCGTCGCCGCACGACCCGCACGTACGCCACTTGCGCATACTCTTCCTGGCCGTGATCACCGGCAGCTTCCTCTTCCTGATCCCGTGGATCGGCTATCTGTCGGTGTCCCTGCCCGAGCACCACGAGGTCAGCCAGTGGCGCTTCGCCTGGGTCGGCTTCGACGTCGCGCTCATCGGGGCGATCGGCACCACCGCCTGGTGCGCCTGGCGCCGCCTCCAGATCTTCGTCCCGTGGGCGCTGGTGACCGCCGCGCTTCTGTGCTGCGACGCCTGGTTCGACATCGTGCTCGACTGGAACGGCGGCGGCCTGCTGGGCGCGGTCCTCACCGCCGTCCTGGCCGAACTGCCCCTGGCCGCGCTGCTGGTGTACGTGGCCTGCAAGCTGATGCACCTGACGCTGTTCGTCGCCTGGCAGCGCGCCGGCCGCGCCGGGCCGCTGCCGCCGCTGTCCCGGCTGACGCTGGTCAAGCTCACCGGCGCCGGCCCGGACCCCTGCCCCTGCGCCCCCGCCGACAGCCCCGACCGCCCGGCCGGCCGCGGCCCCGGCGAGGGCCCCGGTGAAGGCCCCGGTACCCCCTGAGGGCGAGCCCGCCGCCGGGTGCCCGCAGACCGGCCTCAGCCCGCCTCGATCCGCCGGACCGCCGTGTCGAGCGCGGCCTCCCGCGTCCCGTAGACCTCACACACCGGGCCGCCGTCCGGGGTCTTGGTGTGGTCGATCTCCCACAGGCTCAGCTCCGTTCCGTCGGGCAGCAGGAACGCGTGCTCGTACAGCGACCAGGACACGTGCCGCCCCGCGACCACCGTGCTGCGCCGGGCCACGATGCCGATCACGTACCCGACCGAGGTCAGCAGCCGCTGCCGCACCTCCTGCCCGGGTGCGTCGGCGTTGGCCGCCCGGCGCAGCAGCCGCCACGCGTGGTCGGGCGAGCCGTCGGGCGTGTAGTCGCGGCGGCGCCGCGGGAAGCCGGGCTCGGACTCCTCCGGGCCGGGCGGCGGTGCCGGCGGGGAGTCGCCGGGGGGCGGCCACCCGGGCACGGGGTCCGGACGGGTGCCCGGCGACGCCTGGCCCAGGTCGGCGTCCGCCCGCCATTCCGCGGCGGCCACCTCCAGCGGGTCGGTGAGGGCGAGACGGCGCACCGCGGAGCCGGGGCCCGCGTCGTGCTCCAGCTCCCACACCAGCCGCACCCCGCCCTCCGGGAGCAGGAAGCTGTGCCGGTAGGTGCGGCGCTCGCCCCGGCACGGGGGGCCGTTGGTGTGGCGGAACGACTGGACGGCGCACCAGTGCATCAGTGCCGTCTCCACCCCCGCCAGTTCGGCCGCGGCGGCCGGACCGTTCTCGGCGCGGTCGAGTAACCCCGCCAGCTGGTCGCCCGGCCGGCCGCCGTTGCGGGCGACAGCCCCACCGCCTCTGGCGGAACCCGTGTCCATCAGGTCTCCCGGTTGCCCATGCCCTTGCGACGTCCTGTGGCCCTCCGTGGGCGACACAGCGTAGCGGCGCGCTCGCCCGGCGCACCCTCGCACGCCCGGAAATCGCCCCGCGTCCACACCCGGGTCCGCCACCGGTGCCGGGCGGTGTACGTCCGGCTGAGGGCGGAGCCAGGACGTCAAGGCGGTACGGACGGCGCACCCCGCGCTACTCACGGGCGGGCATCCCCTGGGCCTCCGCTTCCGGACCGACGTGGGGATCACCGCCGACCTCCACGGCGACGCCACGCGTAGCCGCCGCCCGCCCCTGGGCCGTCGTCATGGGGGCCGGCCCGGTCGTGCCGCGCGGCAGCCGGGCAACCCGAGGCGCGCACCGGCGCCTTCGCGCGCATCCCCGTCGTCGCGGACGGCCAGGCCGTGCTCAACAAGGCAGGGACGCCGTCTGACCGGGCGCCGGGCGGGGCCCAGCCGGCCGGCCCGGGGACCGACAAGCCCCCAGCCTGCGACAGCCCCCGGTTCGGTCGGTCCTCAGTCTTCCAGGCCGGCGACCCACCGCAGGGCGCCCAGCAGGTGGCCGCGGAAGTCCGGGTCGGCGTAGGCCTCGGGCAGGTGGCCGAGCGCGGTGTAGAGCACCCGGCCCCGGCCCACCCCGCGGCACCACACCACCGGGTGCGGGCTGCCCATGGTGCCGCCCTCGTACGACGCCTCGTCGACCTCGGCGAGCACCCGCACACCGCGCCCGGCCGGGCCGGAACGGAAGTCGTACCACTCGTCGGTCCACCGCCACACCTCCGGCAGGTGCGCGGTGGCCGGGTGGTCGTGGGCGCGGACCAGCACGTCCGCGGGCTGGAGTTCCGGGTGGCCGGCGAAGCGGGCGCCCATGAGGGTGCCGTAGTAGGGCCAGCCGAACTCCGCGCAGGTCGCGGCGTGCACGCCCAGCAGCCCGCCGCCGTCGCTCACCCAGCCGCGCAGTGAGGCGCGGGCCCGGTCGTCCAGTACCTCGCCGGTGGGGGAGAGCAGGACCACCGCGGCGCACCCGGCCAGCGTCTCCGGCCGCAGGGCGCGCGGATCCTGTGTGTGCAGCGACGACAGGCCGCACCCGGCGGCGAGTTCGGCCAGGGCCGCGGCGCCCGGCCCGATCGACGCGTGCCGGTACCCCGCGGTGGCGCTGAAGACCAGCACGCCCGTCGCCGCGCTCACCGCGCGCCCCCCGGCTCGGGCGCCACCGGGCCGGGCGGTACGCAACGCCCGTCCGCGCCGGGGGCGAACGGCAGCGGCGCGGCCGGGTACGGGGTGTCGCAGCGGGCACACACCGGATCGGGCGTCTCGCGGAAGGCCCCGCACTCCGCGCAGACCCGCTCCAGCCAGCACGCGGCGTCGCCGCCCTCCTCGACCGGCGCCCCTGCGGTGTCCTCCGGCGAGGTCATCCGCGCACCCCCTGCCCCCCGGGACGGGCCGACTGCCGTGTCTGCGGGGCACGTTCGGGGGTGCGGGTCATTAGGCGGCCTCCTCGCGTCGGGCGGCCCCACTGCGGAGGCCGGTACGGCGGACCCGGCCGCCGCGTCCGTGCCCGCGCCCAGGCGCCGCCCGGCCCTGCCGGGGGCGCGCTCGGGATGTACGGGGGCGCGCGGCGGGGCGCCCCGGCAGCTTACGCGCGATCCGGCGCGTCGGGTCCCTGTCGGATCGGCCAGAACCGGGCATCGGCACCTCGGCCGCCGCCGCTGGTCGGTCCGGGCCGGGTCCGGCCATGCTCGCCGGGTGACGCCCGCGGTCGACGCCCCTAGGCGCGGTCGTCCAGGAAGTGGCGGCGGCCCAGTCCGATGATCCGCATGCGCAACCGGGCGTTCCAGAGGATCCGTTCGCGGGCGCCGGGGTCGTCGGGGTCCGCCTCCAGCAGCGCGCAGGCGGTGGCGACCATGTCGTCGACGTAGAGTCCCGCCAGCACTGCCAGTTCCCGGCCGGTCCAGCCCGACGAGACCGGCTGGACCGACAGGCCCGCGGCCACCTCCGTGGTGAACCGGTCGAGTTGGGCCGCCGTCGCCTCGCGCACCGCCCGCACACCGCCGTGCCGCTCGCGCGCGATGAAGCGGACGTGCGGCCGGTGTGCGTCGACGTAGGCGGCGATGAGGGAGACGGCCCGCCCGATCAGCGCGTCCGGCGCGGTGTCGGCCGCGCTCTGCGCCAACACGGCCTGGATCGTGGTGTGCAGACTGCCGAGGGCCTCGTCGACCAGCGCGACGCCGAAGCCGTCCATGTCCGGGAAGTGCCGGTAGAAGGCGGCCGGCGACACCCCCACCTCGCGGGTCAGTTGACGCAGGCCCAGGCTGCTGAGGTTCTGGTGCTCCAGCAGCCGCAGCCCCGCGTCGAGAAAGGCCCGCCGGGTCTGTGCCTTCCGCTCCTGGCGGGTACCCGAGTTGTGATCCATGTCATTCAGTAAACAACTGTTTCGAGCATGGCGCCAGACTAGACTGGGAAGTCAGTAAACAAGTGTCACCCAAATGCGGTGGACGCCGAAGTCCGCCGACACAACGTTGCGCACCGGAGGTGTCGCCGTCATGAGCCTGGTCGTCCTCCTGATCGCCATGGGGCTGGTGATGGGCGCGGCCGCCCACACCTCGCTGACCGTCTTCACCGTCGCCGCCGCCGCCATCGGGCTGTGGCTGCTGGTCTTCGCGGTCCGCGAGCGGCACGGCCGCAACCGGGGCTGACCCGCGTCAGCGAGCCCGCTCCCGTCCACACCCCCCCACCGCGAGGAGACGCCCGTGAACACCGCAACCCGTCCGGCAGACCGCACCGACCGTCCGACGATCCGCCGGGCGGACCGTCAGACCGTCCGTGAGGCGGAAGAGAAGACGATCCGCCGGGGTACGTCCACCCGCGACGCCGACGGGATGGCCGTCGCGTCCTTCCTGCTCGGCCTGCCCGGCCTGCTGGTGATGAACATCGTCCTGGGCCCCGCGGCCGTGGTGCTCGCCCTGGTCGCCCTGGCCCGCGGCACCCGCCGCCGGGGCCGCGCCCTGCTCGGCCTCACGCTGGGCATCGCCGACCTGGTCCTGATGGTCGGGCTGACCATCGCCGGCCACGGCGTGCTCTGGTCCTTCAGCTGACCGGAGCCCGTACCCCGCCGGACACCCGAGGGCCCGCACGGACGCTTCCGTGCGGGCCCTCGCCGCGTCCTCGTGGCCGGCCCGGCCGGCGGCGGCTCCAGTGGCCGGACGCCGAGTCCCGCCCTGTCGGCCCGTCAGCCAACCGGCGGATCGGGCTTCTCGACCCTGGACGCGGTCCGTTCACCCATCAGGACAGGTCGATGCCCGGGTAGAGCGGGAAACCCGCGAGCAGGTCGGCCGCGCGCCCAGCCACCTCGTCGGCGACCTTGCCGTCGAGCACGTAGTTGGCTTTCGAGGCGCCGCCGCCGGCCGCGGCGGCGGGCGTCGTGCCGGAGAGCACCGTGTCGATCAGCCCGGCGATCTCGTCCATCTCGCCCGTGCCCAGGCCCCGGGTGGTGAGCGCCGGGGTGCCGATGCGGATGCCCGTGGTGTACCAGGCGCCGTTCGGGTCCTGGGGCACGGAGTTGCGGTTGGTGACGATGCCCGCGTCCAGCAGCGCCGCCTCGGCCTGGCGGCCCGTCAGGCCGTAGGTGGAGACGTCGATCAGCGCCAGGTGGTTGTCGGTGCCGCCCGTCACCAGCTTCGCGCCCCGGCGCAGCAGGCCGTCCGCCAGCGCCCGCGCGTTGTCCACGACGGCCTGCGCGTAGTCGCGGAACCCCGGCCGGGACGCCTCCGCCAGCGCCACCGCCTTGGCCGCCATCACGTTCGGCAGCGGGCCGCCCAGCACCATCGGGCAGCCGCGGTCCACGTGCTCGGCCAGCGAGTCGTCGCACAGCACCATGCCGCCGCGGGGGCCGCGCAGTGACTTGTGGGTCGTCGTGGTGACGATCTGGGCGTGCGGCACCGGGTCGAAGTCGCCGGTGAGCACCTTGCCCGCGACCAGGCCCGCGAAGTGCGCCATGTCCACCATCAGGGTGGCGCCCACCTCGTCCGCGATCTCCCGCATGCGGCGGAAGTCGACCAGCCGCGGGTAGGCCGAGTAGCCGGCCACGATGATCAGCGGCCGGAACTCGCGGGCGGCCGCGCGCACCGCGTCGTAGTCGAGCAGGCCGGTCGCCGGGTCGGTGCCGTAGCTGCGCTGGTCGAACATCTTGCCCGAGATGTTCGGCCGGAAGCCGTGGGTGAGGTGGCCGCCGGCGTCCAGCGACATGCCCAGCATCCGCTGGTTGCCGAAGTCGGCCCGCAGCTGCGCCCAGTCCACGTCGGACAGCTCGTTGACCTGCCGGACGCCCGCCTTCTCCAGGGCCGGCGACTCCACCCGCTGGGAGAGCACCGCCCAGAACGCCACCAGGTTGGCGTCGATGCCCGAGTGCGGCTGGGCGTAGGCGTGCGCGGCGCCGAAGACGGAGCGGGCGTGCTCGGCGGCGAGTGACTCGACGGTGTCCACGTTGCGGCAGCCGGCGTAGAAGCGGCGGCCGACGGTGCCCTCGGCGTACTTGTCGCTGAACCAGTTGCCCATGGCCAGCAGGACGGCAGGGGAGGCGTAGTTCTCGCTCGCGATGAGCTTCAGCATCTCGCGCTGGTCGGCGACCTCCGCCGCGATGGCGTCCGCCACACGCGGCTCCACCTCCCGCACGACGTCGAGGGCGCTGCGGAAGGCGGTCTGCGCGGGGCCGGCGGGGGAGGGGACGGCGGGGCTGTCGGCCATGGGATGTCCTTACGGTGTCGGCTGCGGGACGGCCCAGGCGCACGGCACACGGTCGGAACGGGCCGCTCCCCGATGGTTGACCCCATCCCAGCGCGCCAGTCACGGCCCGCCGTGAGCCTACCAACCCCGCGGCCCGGACGGCGAGCGCGAAGCGTGCCGGCCGCGGCCCGGCCCGCACCCCGCCGGGCCGTGCCGGGCGGGGCAGGTGTTTGGATGGCCGGGAGCAGTCGTGGGCCGAGCAGTCGTGGGCCGAG
>Ga0164242_10009337_pt1 | contig 10586 bp, 13 predicted proteins | sample OricomgcompostMG_FD_108783 | JGI IMG/M metagenome (GOLD analysis project Ga0164242, IMG submission 108783) | Miracle-Growth compost microbial communities from Emeryville, California, USA - Original compost - Miracle growth compost (MG) ... | reverse complement strand
GGTCGCCGTCCCGTTGGGCTGGATGTTGATCACGAAGTTCGTCGTCGCGTGGAGCGGGGACGCGCGCAGATCTCCGAGTCCGCGGACCGCGGTCATGACGTCGCTGCCCCCCACCGTGTAGTTCTGCCCTGTAGGGTCCGAGATGCCGCCCAGGTTGCCGAGCGCGTTCATCCCCAGGTTGAGCAGCATGTCGAACGCCTTGTGGGCGGCGAGCCTCTCGAGGTCCGCGAGGATGCTCGTGACCATCGTTCTGAAGGAGCCCTCCACGCCGTTCGCCATGTTCACGAACCCGTCGGCGAAGTCGTCAGCGACGGTCTGGCCCACCTGGCGGATCTGTTCCAGGTTGCTGCGAATCATCTTCTCCAGCGCGGTGAAGTTCCGGCTGATGCCGAGGAAGTGCTCGTTGTCCTTCGGGGCGAAACCCGCCAGCGATTGGAACGAGCGCACTGGGCCGACTGCATCTGGGCCGACTGCATCTGGGGTCGCAACCGTCGGCGCGCCACGAATTGTCCCGGGCGTACCACCACCGAAAATCGCGGCGAACTTTGCCTTGAGAGCGTCCGCTACGTTGGTCCCGCCCATCTCCACGCCGGCCCATGCATACTTGGCGCCGTAGCTGATCGACTCCCCGAGGCTGGATCCCACGTCTCCGAGGACGCTGGCCGCCTTGCCGGACACGCTGGACACCCCGTCGAAGATGGCCGCCGCCATCTTCTCGCCGGTGACCGTAGTGAGCGGCTCCAGCATCTTCGCCAGGCCGTCGAGGTGCAGCGTCTTCGCCACCGTCTCCATCATCCGGGCCTGGCTGCGGATGAGAAGTGCGAACCCGTCGAGGATGGTCACCACCATCGCCTTGAAGAAGTTCACCACCCCGCCGAGCACGTCGACGAAGAACGAGCCGATCTTCGAAAGGACGCCCTTCACGCTGGCCCAGGCGCTCGACATCGCCGCCTTGATCGCCTCCGAGTTGTCCTTCCACACGTGGTAGAGCGTGCCCGCCAGCGCGATGACCCCCACAACCGCCGCTGCGACCGCGGCCAGCGGCGCGAGGATGGCGCCCAGGGAAACGCTAATGCCCGTCGCAGCGGCGCCGGCCGCCACAGGCAACGAGCCGAGTCCCGCGGCGGCGGCGGTGGCGGTGGTCTCAGTCGCCACGAGGGAGGCGGAGAGGCTCGCCAGGGCTACCCCCACCGACTTGATCACGGGAAGGGCAATGGCCGAGAACAGCTGAGCCATCCCGCCGACCACGCCGGCGAGCTTCCCCACCGCGCCGCCCGCGACGCCGATTGCCGCCCCGTAGGCGATGGTGTCGACGATGATGGTCTTGAGGCGCGGACTCAGCCCTTGCCACATCCCGAGCAGCGTCTGGAGCCGATCCCCGAACTGACGGAGGAACGGCAAGAGCGCATCGCCGATCTCCGCGGCGAACGTGAGGAAGGTCTGCTTCACACGGTCAAGCTGCGCCTGGGTCTCGCTGCTCCACTGCGCAGAGGCAAGGAGCGCCCCGGCCATCCCCGCGCTGAGGACGGTGCCGATGGCGCCGATCTTCGCGCCGAAGCTCTCAATCTTCGAGGCCACCTTCGCGATGTCGTCGGCCACCTTCTTCATCGACTTGGAGAACTCGCCGATGTTGGCGGTGACGTTGACGTAGAGATCGCCTGCCTTCAGCGCCACGGGTCACCTCTTCTTCAGCCGGGCCGCCGCGAGCTTTGCCCGTCTCTCAAATTGACCAGCCGAAAACCAAAACCTCGCCGGGAAAATCCGCGGCGCCTCATCCCTCGCGACGTGCCCTACGTCTGGTAGGGAAGAGCGCCGCCGGCGAACTTCTCGGCGTAGAGCTTCGGCACGCATTCGGCGCAGATGTCGAAGCTGGTGTTCACCCCGGCGACGACGACCGAAGGCATCCTGGTAAAACCACCACGTACTTCGGTTGGGCGCTTGTCGCAGCCGTCACAGTGGTGGATCTGCTCGGAAACGGTCTCGGTTCGAACGGACATGACTTCTCCTGGGGTTGAGCTCGGGACCGTCGGGAAACCGGAACGCCGCGCCGACCACGTCTCGATCGTCTACTGGATCTTGACGCGGGGCGGCGCGGGGTCCTGGCCTCGCCCACCGAGGTCGCTCTGCGCCCGCGCGGTCGGACGTCGAGTCCGGCCGAAGTGCGAGCGCGAAAGTTGTCGGAGATGAGTGGGCACATCTACAGGATGAATGCGCTCGATCCCGCGAGGTGGTCCCAGTTCTAGACGCAGAACCCGAGCAGATCGTCCGCCCGTCGGTCGAAGTCGCCGAGTTCGTCGAGAAGCTCTCGCTTGTCGCCGCGATGTGAGTCGCTGATCACGGTTCCGATGAGCTTCAGTTCGCCCTTGAACCTGAGGAGTTCGGAACGCAGTTCACTTCGGGAAAACAGGTCGTTCGTTCGCATAGCGCCTCCGTTGGTCCGGCACGGACAACACCTAGATGCGCCCAACTTGCCGGAGTGGTCCGGATCCTGCGCTTGCAGCGGCCCCCGTCATTCACACTCTGGATGTGCTCCAAAAAGCGAAAGGCCCAGAGCAACAAGCCCCGAGCCCTCCACCATGCAATGCACCGTTGCATCCGTCAGCCGCTCGCGCGGCTAGATCTTCAGGTTCTCCTGCGTCGCGAACCCGCCGAGGCGCTCGCCCTCGAGCTGCGCGCACGCACGCCCGATCAGGCCCTGGAAGACCATCAGCATCCCCTGTACCTCGCTCTGTCCCTCTCCGACCTGCTCGCTGAGCTCATGGAAGGGTTCCGCGAGGTCGAAGTAGTGCGAGAGCGTGTGCCTGGCCGCGCGGATGCGCCTCACGAGTTCATCCTGGCTCGGGCCGGATGGGGTGCTCTCGGGGTTTGGGGTGGGCTTCTCGTTCTTACCGTTGCTCGCCATGCGTCCTCCGTCAGTCGTGACGGAACGCAACGTAACAACGATTCTTTGTTACGCGCAAGGGGGTTAGTCAAGTTTTCCGACGGCGCTTCGCCCAACGCTCAAGGATCTCGGAGGACACCTGGTAGGCCGATCTCCCTTCAGCGGTCGCCGCCTTCGTGAGTTCCGCGGCGCACTCCGAGGACACGCGCGCAGTGATCAGCTGGAGATCGGTGTCCGTACGACGCGAGCGCAGCGGCCCGGTCGAGACGCCGCCACGGCGCGACTGCATGTAGTGGGCGCGGCACATCCCGCCGACCGACGCAGGCTTCTTACACCCCTCGACTGAGCAGATGGATGGCATCAGTGCTCGGCATCGTCCGGCGTGATTCGTGCCCCCGCAAGTCTTCGTCCTGCTCGCCAACCCATCTCGGGGCGTCGGTCCCCTGTACTCATCAGGAACTCGACCGAGATCGCTGCGCTTTCCCCAAGTTTTCTGCCCGATCACTTGAAAAGCCCAGTCGCGCCTCGAAATTTTCTGGAAATTTTCTCAGCGTGTGCGTGCTCCAAGCAAGGTTCTGAGCGACCGAACAAAGCAAAAGGGAACGGGGGGGGGGGCTTTAGTGGTCCTGTAATTGCGTTATGAATGACACCTAAATGTCCTCTGTAAGATCCTGATATTGCTTGGACCACTCCATCGCTCCGGCCGCATCTCCAGTCTATCCGCCAATTCGGCGTGCGATTAGGAGTCAGCCTTGAGAGAGACGGTGGAGATCGCAGCGGCGCAGCTGCTCAGCATCATGCGCGCGAACCCCGAGAAGGGGTTCCTGCGTGATGAACTGCAGCGAGAGTCCCAGCTCGGGCGCGAGACCATGAATCGCGGGCTCGCGTTCCTCGTGCTGACGAACCAAACCACGGAGACGTCGGAGTCGACGGGAGCGCCCGGGGTTGCGCCGATGGTCTATCGACTCGCTGCCTGCGAGCAGAAGCCGACTCGGGACCGGATGTTCCGCGACGAGCGGGCGAGGCGCTTCCCCAATGGCTGAGTTCAAGCGCTCCTACGGCTCTCTCCAGTCCACGACCAAGAGCACCTCGGGCAAGAAGTCGTTCCTCTTCCGCGCGAACGATGGAGACTTCGACCGCTACCAGGACCGGAACAAGGTCAGCGGATGGAAGCTCGAGAACTACCGCGCGAACCCCGTCGTACTCCTTGGCCACGATGACGGCGCTCCGACTCTGTTCAGTCCGCCCCGTCCGGTGATGCCGATCGGGAAGGCCCGCGTCTACACCACGTTTGACGCGCTGATGACGGAGATCGAGTTCGATCCCGGAGACCCGCTCGCCATGACGGTGGAGCGGAAAATCGAGGGCGGTTTCCTGAACGCCGTTTCGGTCCGCTACCGACTCACCCCGGGCAAATACAAGCTGAACGACCGTGGCGGAATTGACTCCGACGAGCAAGAGCTCCTCGAGATTTCCGTGGTGAACCTGCCCGGGAACCAGCGTGCAGTTCTCGTGGCGGGTCCATCGGAAGCCGAGAAGAAGGAGTTCGTCCGGCTATACGTGGCTGCCGTGAGCCGACACCTCGAAATCGACAGGATCTCTCGAGCTGTCGTTGACGAGGTCGTGAAGCGCATCAAGTCCTAGTCCCAGCCGCACAGAAGCAGCAGCCCTACCCGAGCAACGCGCCCAGGCGCGCCGAGAAGGATCCCCCATGTCCCTGAAGAATCCGTTCCGTCGTCAAAAGTCGAAGCCTTCGGTCGAGCAGGCCGTTCCCCCAGCACCTCGACCGGATCCAGTGATCCGGCCGGCGCCAGATTTCATCCGTGACTTTCCGCGGGTCAGGACCCTCTTCCCCAAGTGGTTCGCGCTCTACCTGACTCAGATCGCGACTGCGCTTAAGGTACCCGACGACACGGAACTGTCTGCGCTGAATCTGCATCCGGAGAGCTATGAGCAGATGCAGCTCGCGCTTCAGTTGGCGCAGGTGGTGACGTGGCGTGAGACCGTCGTTCCTGTGAAGCACGGGCCCGTCGGCTCGCGCGGCGAGGAAATGCGCGCGGGGCCCGGGCCTGGCATCGGGTTCCATCACTTGCCGTCGGTGCTCGAGCACCTTCTGATCCCCATGCTTGAGGAGCATGGCGATCAGGGTGTCGTGAACCACATGGAGCTGCAGGACCGCGTTCGTGCACTGGCCGAGTCGAACGGTGCCGAGCTCCGCCGGATCCGGCTGACCGGAGACGAGTGGGCCATCAACGTCGCTGAGGCCGAAAGGTTCTGGGAGATCAAACCTCACCACGTTTCGGTGCTCTGTCAGGCGATTGAGCATGTGTTCAAGATGCTCACCCTCGATGGCGAACTCGTTCGTGTTGAGATTCCTTACAAGGATGATCTCGGCTTCGACGAGGTCCGGGTGGCCTACGTGCTCCCGAAGTTCGTCGCGACGAAGCCGGAAACGGAGCCCAACGTCAACGCCGTCGTGTAGGGCCACAGCTTCCGTAGTCAACCCCTGGCTACGCGCTCGCCTCTTCCTGCCACATCTGAAAACAAGAGGCATTCAGGTGCCCTGTTCTCGGTGACGCGGTGACGCAGGGTGACGCACTCCGCGAACACCGTCGGCCCGCCCGCTCCCACTCCTATCCCACATATATTTTCTATGAATAGAGAAGAGAGTGTCACCAGCGTCACCGCGTCACCTTCAAAGGAAGATTTGGGTGACGCAGCGGTGACGCACCCCGCGTCGCGGGGCGGGGTGTGTCACCCGGAACGCCTTGCGGCGACCCAAAATGGTGCAGTAGGGCCGGGGGAACCCCCTCTCGGTGCCTGCAGTGACACCAGCTGCGTCACCCCTGCGTCACCCTTGCACCCGGGGCTGGTGGTCTGCATCACCCCATCGCGTCAGGCGCCAGATCGGCTCGAACCGGTCAACTTCCAGTTGGGTGCGGAACTCATGCATGACCTGGCGGAGCTCGCCGCGGCGCCCGATCTGCGCACAGAGAAGGACGGTCCTGCCATCATCCCCGCCCGGCCACTCCCGCCCCGCTCGGATGGACAGTACGAGGGTCGCGGAGGTGAGCCCTGCGACTCGCCCTACCGCCGGAACGCGAACTTCTCGGAGGTCGCGGCCGGATTCGTCGACTTCGACGCTGACACTTCCGGCCCATTCGAGACATGGCTCCGGGGGATCCGCGCACGAGGGCTCTGGTTTCTCGTCTACCCGACACACTCTTTTGGGTCTTCCACCAAGCCTGTCCGCTATCGCGTCGTGTTCCTGTTCAGCCGGCCGGTCCCGGTTGGGTCGCCACAGCGCTGGTCGGCTCGGCTCTGGCCGCGATTCATGGAGTCCGTAGGGCTCGCGGACGTCGCGCTGAAGGCCGATCCGCAGTGTAAGGACGTGTCCCGGCTCTACTACCTCCCCAGCTGGAATCCCGCGAACGGAGTTCGCCCTTCGTTTGAGCACCATTTAGGGAAGCCACTCGACGTCGAGCGAATCTTCGGAGCGGCGCTCGCCCTTCCCTTCGCCCCTTACATCGAGCTCGCAGCGCAAGCTTCTGAGGGGACGCGGAGTCCGCCCCCGCGGGAAGTGCTCAAGCGGCTGCGTCAGCGCTTCAAGGATCCGAAGTACGTCCGGATCATCGACGACCTCGAGCTATGGGTTGTCCCCACGTTCGACGGAGCTCGCCACGAGGCGCTGTTGAAGCTCGGCGAGATGTTGGCGCGCATCGCTACGGCAGAGGAAAGCTCTGAAGCGCTGCTCTCTGTTGCACGTCCCTCGCTTGAGGCTCTCGCGAACCAGGAGCCAGGGCGTGACGTGTGGGGCGAGGCGCTCCGCGCCCTCCGCGGCGCTCGCGCGAAGGTCGACCAGTGGAACCGGCAGAAGGATGCCCAGCGCGCCGCGGACCGGGCAGCGTGGGCCCGCGTCGTTCACCTCGCTAGCACCCGGGGAGCACTATGACCGAGGAGATCGACAGCGGCGCTGAAGGCCCCGAATCGGCCGACGCGATCGCCGAAGCACAAGCGGAGATCGAAAGGACGCCGCTCGTAAAGCTGATTCACGCGGATCGCTATTTCGCGCGGGGTCCGGATGGACACTTCGATCTCTCGCAGCCTCTGACCGAGAGGTCCGCCGACGACTACCTGATCAGCATCAAGAGGACGGAGCCCCGGAGCGAGCGCAACGGAGGACCGCGCTCGATCCTCGCGGACTCGCCCGACGTGCCCGAGATCTGCATCGGCGTGATGGGGCTCGAATGCGTGCCGAACGCAGGGCAGTTGCTACGGCGTCACGATGGCACGTACGCCCTGAACACCTGGGTTCGCCCCAAGCTCGTCCCCGCCAAGGGGGCCTGGCCGCGCGTCATGCGGGTGATCGAATGGACTGCGAACCACGAGCCGGAGGGCGTCGCTTGGTTTCTCAATTGGCTGGCCTACAAGATGCAGAACCCCGGAAACCAGCCTGGAACGGCGGTGCTTATTCAGGGACCGGCTGGTACGGGGAAGAACGTCGTCTTCCGGATCTTCGCGCAGATCCTCGGCCCCGAGAACTGCGCCCAGATCGGCGAGCCAGACCTCGCCAAGGAGTTCAACGCACACTGGGCGAACAAGCTCTTCGTCTTTGCCAACGAGCTTGCCGAGAACCATACCCGTCGATCGAGCCTGCACAATGGCCTGAAGGCGCTAATCACCGATCGGCAGATCTGGCTCGAGGCGAAAGGGATCCAGCGGATCCGCGCGACGAACCGTCTCGCGATCCTGAGCGCGACGAACAACCAGAAGCCCCTCGAGCTTGATTCGAGCGATCGTCGCTGGGCGGTGTTCCACAATCGCCGCTCCCCCATTGAACCGGGGCCGGACGGGCTCTCGCACCGCCAATTCCTCGAGTCGCTGCACGACCCTCGCGAGAATGAAGTCTTCACGCCCGAGTTCCAGGCCGAGATCAGCGCGTTCGCCTTCGACATGCGGGTCTGGTCGGTCGACTTCGCCCGTGTGAAGCGGCCCCACGAGAACGAGGGTCGCGCGGACCTCAAGACGTTGAGTGAATCGCCGACCGACCAGTTTATCCGCGCGCTCAGTGAGTCGCCCGATCCGGCCGCGCAGATCGCCGATTGGATTCGGCACACGAGCGAGCCTGGGCTCGGCGATGGGCGGATCAGAGGTCGCCCGAGCTACTCAAGTGGGGGCATCTACGCCGCCTTTCGGCGCTTCTGCGAGCAAGCCGGACTGAAGTACCCGCCACCTCAGAACACGTTCTCAAGCGCGCTCAAGCAAGCCGGCTGGATTGACGACCGGACAAAGACGAGCCGCGGACTGCTTCCTCCGTGGGAGCAGCCAGACGCAGCCACTTCGAACCCCCTTCCCCCGCCCCAGCAGAAGGAGCCGACCCCATGAGCCCGCTGAACTACATCCGAGAGTTCAAACACGAGCGCCGCCCAAAATTCGAGCGCTCCCGACTCGAGCAGGTCCAGAAGCTCTACCGTAGGCTGCAGCGCGCCGCTGAGGACTTTGGAGCCGCGTGGACGGAAGAGAAGCTTCCGCCGTTCAGGAGCCCGACGGAGGCCCTCAAAGGGGCCGCCACCATCCAGCCCGGCTCGCCTGCGTTCGAGAAGGCATCTCCCCGGCTCCGTAGAGCGGTCTCCCAACTACACGAGTCACAGAAGGCCTGCCGTGCCGCACTGGAGAAGGGACCAATCTGCCAATGAGCAATCCCGCCCTTCTCTCGCGCCCCTTCGAATCCCTTTGGACGCCGCGCGAGGTCGCCGAGTTCCTTCAGCTCTCGCGGTCTTGGGTCTATCAGCACGCTGAAGCGGGAAAGCTGCCGTGCATTCGGATTGGCGGTGCCCTCCGCTTTGAGCCGGAAGCGATCCGCGCGTGGGTCAAGCAGGCTTCGCGGGCGTCCGAGCCGGCCAAGCTCGTGAGTGCGCGGTAGCCGCGCCGATCCTCGGACCGGGTTCTTCGGCACGATCCACCGCTGACCGACGGACTCCGCCGAGCCCGCGATCGCCACCCGCATAGGCGACGCGCTCGCTTTGTGTTACATCGACCAGATGAAGCGAGATGCCGTCTTGAACATGAGGGTTCCCGTCGCGATCAAGGAAGCGCTGAGTCGCGCCGGCGAGGACGACTTCGGCCGGTCGGCCTCGGGGATGGCGACTCGGATCTTCCGTGAGTGGCTAACCGCGCACGGATACCTGAGCGAAGAGGCGGTCGAACCCGAGCTCCCCGACGTCCCCAAACGAAAGCGGAGAAAGTAGACATGGGCTCGGTCTTCAAACGGGGTGATCGCTGGTACGTGAAGGTCAAGGACGCCGCGGGCGCTTGGCGGATGCAGCCCACCACGGCGCAGACGAAAGCGGACGCGAAGCGCCTCGCGGGCGAGCTTGAGCGGAAGCACGAGCGCCAGCGACTCGGAATAGAGGCGACGATCGCCGAGGACGGCGGTGGGACGCTGAGCGAGCTCCTCAAATGGTGGCTCGATAACTACTCCGTAGCGAGTGGGTCTCACCGCTCGAACGAGAGCGCGATCCGAAACCACCTGCTGAGCGCGGAGATCGCGCGTTTGCCGCTGATCGCGGTGACGAGCGGCGTGATCGAAACGCTTCTGCACAAGAAGTCGGGCGAGATCTCTCCGCAGTACGTGAACCACCTGAGAGGGTTCGTCTCGCGCGCGTTCAATGCGGCCCGAAAGACCGGGCGCTACCCCGGCGCGAACCCCGTTCAGGGCACCAAGAAGCAGAAGATCCCGCGACGCCTGGGGGACTACCTCAAGCCGGAGGAGGTTCAGCCTGTGCTGTTCGCGCTGAGTCCGCAGCGCCGGCCGCTCTACGCGACCGCGATCTACAGCGGGCTGCGAAAGGGCGAGCTTCTTGGACTCCGAAAGCGCGACGTCGACTTGGCCCGCGGCCATCTGAACGTCTCGCGCTCTTACGACAGGGAGACCACGAAGGGCGGACATGCCGACGTGATCCCAATCGCGACCGAGCTCGTCCCCTATCTTGAGTCCGCGCTCGCGACCTCGGGCTCCGAGCTCGTGTTCCCGCGCCAGGACGGCTCGATGATGCCCCCGGACGTAGACCTCGAGGGCATCCTGCGCCGCGCGCTCGCCCGGGCAGGCATCGTGGAGGGCTACCGGCACGTCTGCAGGCGAAAGGGCTGCACCCATGCCGAGCAGCATTCCGACGCCGAGGCACGCCGTTGCCCTGCCGACGGGATGAAGCTCTGGCCGAAAGCCCTCGTGCGGCCGATTCGTTTCCACGATCTGAGGCACACGACCGCAAGCCTCCTGATCATGGCGGGAGCGAGCCTCGTCGCCGTTCAGCGAATCCTCCGGCATACCGATCCGAAGATCACCGCCGAGATTTATGGGCACCTGGCTCCGGGCTACTTGCGCTCTGAGATCGATCGCCTGTCCTTCGGCCCGCCGCCCCCACTTCCCACAGCAGCCGAGCGACCGGAGGCTCACCCGACCTCGGACGGCAACTTCAACGGGGCGGACCCGCGGCTTGGTGCAATGGTGGTGCAAGGCCCAGCGGGAAAAGGCGAAGGCCTCGGAACCGACCGGATTTCTCCAGTGACTCCGAGGCCTTCAAGTGTGCGGGATACTGGATTCGAACCAGTGGCCTTTGGCTTCGGAGGCCAACGCTCTATCCAACTGAGCTAATCCCGCAGACCACCCCTCACGGGGCGGCCTTGAAGTAGCCGAGATCCCAAG
>Ga0164242_10009336_pt1 | contig 10586 bp, 8 predicted proteins | sample OricomgcompostMG_FD_108783 | JGI IMG/M metagenome (GOLD analysis project Ga0164242, IMG submission 108783) | Miracle-Growth compost microbial communities from Emeryville, California, USA - Original compost - Miracle growth compost (MG) ... | reverse complement strand
GCCACTGCCGCGCGGAGGACCTCCTCCAAGCCATCAGGAGGCTGTTTCACGTTGACAGACATAACGGCATCCCTTCGGCAGAAATCTCGGAAAACAACCGCGGCACTCACTGACCTCGCGAAGGCGCGGCACGAAGCGGTGCTGACCGATCGCTACCACTTCACGTGGGCGTACCTGGTGCAGTATTGTCTAACAAGTATACTTGCCAGTCAACCTGCTCGGGTGCGTTGGTGGCGCATCGGCTCTCACCAGGAGGACTGCATGGCTCGTGTCCACACTGTGTCCGTGGTCGACGCCATCGCCGACGACCTGCGGAAGGCCGTGCTGCGTGGCGAACTTGCTCCGGGCACCCCTCTCACAGAGGCCGATATCGCCGGCCGGTACGACGTCGCCCGGCCCACTGGCAAAGCCGCGATCGAGCAGCTCGTCCACGACGGTCTGTTCGAGCGTGGAGCGCACAAGTCGGCGCGAGTTGTCCGGTTGGGCGTGAACGACGTTCGTGATATTTACACCACCCGGGCACACATGGAGCGCGAGGCAGTCCGCCGGTTGGCGGCCGTCGGTGCGGACATCCCGGACGCGCGCGACTCCAACGCCCTCATCGCTGAGGGGTCGGCCTCTGACATCGTCGCATCGGACCTGCGATTCCATATCGCGATCATTGATGCGCTCAAGAGCCCTCGTACCAGCCGGATCTATCACTCGCTCGTCACGGAAGTCACCCTTTGCATGGTGCACGTCCAGGGCCGCGGCCTCTTGGAAACCAGCCTGATCGCCGGCGAGCACGCCCATATTCTTGACCTGATCAGCCGCGGCGCAGGCAACGAGGCCGCCGACCTACTCGACAAACACCTCGCACGGGCCAGGGAACGTCTCGTCGGCGCCATAGGTGGAGACCCGGGTCCCGAGGCGGACCTGGGCCCGCAACAGCGGCACCCAGACCGGGCCTGACAACCCCACGGACGAACCTCGGTCAACACGCCTCGCACGCCCATCAATCTCACCCGATGCTGCGCGCGTGCCCAAGAAGGTCTGACCGGCCCGGCCGCTGCCGACGTCGCGGTCATCACCGGCATCGGCGAGCACGTCGCTGACCAGGAATTCCCGGGAGCTTCATCGCCTCCGCGGTCTAACTCGCCAGCGGGGTCTGACCCATCGGCCCCGACTCCAGGAGTTCCGCGAGGTGTGCGCGCATGCGTGCCAGGTCCGGTGTCACCCCGGTGAGCAGTGCGATGGTGTCGGCGGCCTGCGCCACCAGCATCGCGCCACCGTCGACCACTGCGCATCCGGTAGTTCGTGCAGCGGCGAGAAATTCGGTTTCCAGCGGCCGATACACGACGTCGGCGACCCAGTGTCGACTGATCAGCACTGCCGGATCGCACGGCACGCCCGGGTGGCCATCCATTCCGATCGGTGTGGCGTTGACGATGCCATCGGCGGCCTCCGCGACCTGCGGCAACTCGGCGACCGCCCGCGTAGCGACCCGATCGGGCCCGAACCTGCCCCGCAGCCGATCCCGCAACGCCACCCGCCGGTCGTCGTCGACATCCAGGACCGTCACTATGCGGGCACCGGCTGCGAGAAGTCCGTAGGCGACCGCCGACCCGGCACCGCCCGCGCCGAGCACAGCGACCCGACCCAGCGAGACGTCCTGCAGTCCCGTCCGCAGACCGGTGATGAATCCGCTGTGATCGGTGTTGTCCCCGACGATGCGGCCTCCTTCGAGAGTGATGGTGTTGACCGCACCCAACGCACGGGCATCGGCGGACAACTCGTCGCACTCGTCGAGCAGCACCTGCTTGCACGGGTGTGTGACGTTGAACCCGGTGTAACCGGCGGCGATCGACCGGTGCATGAGGTCGCCTGCACCGTCCGGCGACAGATCGTGGTCGTCGATGTCGAGGCATCGGTACCTGTACTGGAGCCCCAGTGTGGCTGCTTCCCGCTCGTGCAGCGCCGGCGACAGGGATCCGCCGATACCGGCTCCGATCAGGCCGATCCGGTGTACGGCGGCGTGCGCCGCTCGGTCACCGGACATGAGCGGTCTCCCTCGCCGCCGCGAGCAGGCCGCGCACTGCAGCACAATTGCGCTTGGCAAATTCCAGAGGCGACAAGGACTGCTGCAGCACGGCGTTCGGTGCCTCGACGCTGACCGGCGTTCCGTCCGGGATACTGCGCAGGAGTTCGATCAGGTCGAACTCGCCCTCACCGGGCACGTCCCGCAGCACCCGTGCCTCGACCTGGAGGGGCGAGCCGTCGACCTTCATCCCGAGGGGTAATTCGTCCGGCACGTCGAACCGCTCCGGCAGCCGCCGCGGACCGTCGCAGATCTGCAGGCACGGGACCAGCTCCGCCTCGAGGGCGCGCACGTCGGAGAGGCTGCTGCCACCCCGGTGCAGATGCGTCGCGTCGAGTAGGAGCGCAGCATGCGCCGCACGGGCAATGGGTGCAGTGGCCGCAACGGTCGACCACGGCTGATAGCTGATCGGTTCGAGCGTCGGCACGATACCAACTGCCCGTGCATCGGCGGTGAGCGCGGCGAGGGTGTCCGTCAGACGTGACCGGTCGGGATCGACGCCCACGACGCTGATCGTGCTCGCTCCGAGTGCGGCCCCGGCTTCCAATGCCGGACTCCAGTCAGTTGCAGTCGTTTCCGGGCCCAGGCTCAGGAACTCCACATCGCGCACGCTCAGCCCTGTCTCGTCGAGACGTCGTAGTGTCTCTTTCGACATCGGCGACCCCGGAGCCATCGGGTATTGATGCTCTCCCGGGGTGACCGCTTGCACACGCAGACCCACGAAGTCGAAGCCCGCCGCGGCGGCAGTGGTGACGACCTCGGGCGGTGTCAGGCCGAGCAAGGTGAGGTGGGCAACGCCGACGTCCGGCAGACGGGTGGTCATGACACTCCTTGGAACTTGGGTGATGGTGAGAGCGTCGGCACCGGCACGCTGGTGCCGGTTTGCGCGGACGCATAGATGGCAGTCACGACAGCCAGCGCACGTGTCGCTTCGCGGCCGGTGACCAGAGGTTGGCGCCCGCTGCGTATGGCTTCGACGAAGTCGGCGATCTGCAGTTTGTGAAACGGTCGCAAGGCACGATTGATGCTGGGGAGCTCGACATCGGCGACGAGGCCTGACCCGTATGGCGATCCGGCTGACTCGGTGCCAGGAACGGCCCAGACGTCGTTGCGTGCCTCGGTACCCTCCGGGTACTCCGCGAGCGAGACAGTGGCGCCGCTGCGACCGGTCACCCGTACCCGGGTGCCGAGACCGGGCCGAAGCGCCGTCGAGGCCTCCAGCGTGGCGAGCCCACCCGAGGCGAACCTCAAGGTGGCGACCAGCGTGTCCTCCACCTCGAGGACCTCGCTGTGGCGGAAGGTGTCGTGCCATGCGCTGACCTCGACGACGTCTCCCATGAACCACTGCAGCAGGTCCACGTTGTGCACTGCCTGGGTCATCAGCACTCCCCCACCGTCGGTGTCCCAGCGTCCCCGCCACGGGTCGGCGGTGTAATAGTCGGCGTCCCGGCGGAGCAGCACGCTCGCGTGGCCCAGGATCGGCTCACCGAGTGTGCCCTCATCAATCGCCCGCTTGATGCGTTGCGCCGCCGGCCAGAACCGCCGCTGGAAGAGAACCCCGAATGCGACACCGGCCGAGTCACAGGCGCTGACCATCCGTGCGGCGGCATCGACATCCACCGCGATCGGCTTCTCGCACAACACATGTACGCCGTGTGCCGCCGCGGCCAGAACCACTTCCTCGTGGGCTGGGTGCGGGGTGCACACACTGACCGCGTCCAGATCGTGCAGCCACAGCTCGTCGAGGGTGCCGACGGAATGTGCAATGCCGTGCTCCGTCGCGAAGCGTTCGGCCCGGACAGTGTCGCGATCGCAACAGGCGACCAACTCGACCCCGGCCAGCGACTGGTAAGCCGCCCCATGGTTACCCGCGATGTTTCCGCACCCGACCAACCCGACGCGCAGCGTCATGCCGACGTCACCGAACTGTTCACCGTGGCCACCGGCAGCTCCCGCCGGCGAACCTTGCGCCGCTTGCCGAGATCGACGGTGCGCGTGCGGAACGTCTCCGGTCCGGTCAGGGCCGCGAGCGCCGAGATCACCGCGAAGCCCGCGCTCAGCCACGCGACCGGCTGCCAATTGCCCTTGTCTCCGGACGTCAGCAGTTCGGCGAGTGCTGGGGTGAACCCGGCTGCGAGGAGGCCGAACATCAGACCGATCGCCATACCGCTGTAGCGCACCCGGGCCGGGAACTGCTCGGGGAAGTACGCCGGGTAGGTACTGTTCGGCATCGCATAGAACACGCCCAGCAGCACGATGCCGGTGACGAACACCAGGGGCACGTTGCCCGCCTGGATGGCCGCGAAGAACGCGAAGATCATCACTGCACACCCGAAGAGGCCGGCGACGTAAACGGGCTTGCGACCGACGCGATCGGCGAGCCAGCCGAAGACGGGTTGCGTCAGCACCGGCGCCGCATTCGCGGCAGCGATCGCCGCCAGCATCGTTGCGCTGCCGACGGTGTGCTCGTGCGCGGCATACGCCAGCGCAAACACGTTGACCATCGAGTTGATCATCGCGAACGTCGAGCAGACCGCGACGCGCAGCACAGTCAGACCGTGATGACGGAACAACTCGACGATCGGCACCGGCAGGACCTCGTCCTGATCCTTGATCTCCTCGAACACCTCGGGCTCATCCAACCCGCGGCGCAGCAGCCAGGCCAGGATTGTGACGACGGCGCTCGCCAGGAACGGCACCCGCCAGCCCCACGAGTACAGCGCACTGTCGGGCAGGTTTGCGATCGGGATGAAGACCAGGCTCGAGATCACGATGCCGAACATGATTCCGCTCATCGTGAAGCTGGCGAAGAAGGCTCTGCGGTGGTCCGGCGCGTGCTCTACGGTCAGCGAGCTCGACCCCGGTGACTCGCCGCCTGCGGAGAGCCCCTGGAGGAGGCGCAGCAGCACGAGCGCGATGGGTGCGAAAACGCCGATCGTCTGGTACGACGGCAGGCAGCCGATGAGGAACGTCGACAGTCCCATCAGCACGACGGTGAGCATCAGGATGTTCCGGCGCCCAGCCTTGTCTCCCAGGTGGCCCCACACAACAGCGCCGAGCGGACGGGCGACATACGCCACCCCGAGGGTGGCGATCGACAGCAGGAGTCCCGTTGCTCCGCTGTTCGGGAAGAAGACCTTGTCGAAGACAAGGGCTGCCGCGGAGCCGTAAATGAAGAAGTCGTAGTACTCCAGCGTGCTGCCGAGGAAACCGGACAGCGCGGCCCTTCGACTGTTGGCGAGCTGCGTGGCGCTCACGTCGGTGGTGGACATGGATTGCTCCTTTCGAACCGCGCGGCCCGACGTCCGGGTGTCGCGGTGTCGCCGTGACCGTCGGGGCCGCCACCGGCTGGTGTGACCGCCATCACAGGCGCTTGCCGTCAAGGCTGGCATCAATCACTGTGCAGTGTCCAACACTGAATATGTCAGAGACAATGTGTCCTTAAGTCATAATTGGAAGGGAGCCGACGGAGTGGGCAACACCTCGTCAGCCACCTCGAGCACGGCGCGCAGGACGCGCGAGGGGTTCTCGGGGGACCAGGCAAGGCCGTGGTTCATGTAGAACTGCTCACCCCGCAACGGAACGAAAACCGACTCGTTCGGCATGATGCTGGCCATCCCGGAGGACATCAACGCGACCCCGACTCCGGCCGAGACCAGCGTCAGGATCATGTATGGGTCAGTGATCTCCTGGATGATGCGCGGCTGAAAGCCAGCTGCGATGCAGGCCCGCATCGCCGTCCCCTGCAAGCCGGATCCGGACCCGATGGGCGTCGTAATGAATCCGTCGTCGGCGAGGTCCGCCAGATCGATCGACGCCTCTCCCGCGAGCCGATGATCCGCCGGGACAGCGACCCCGAAGGCCTCCTGCGCGATGAGCCGGTACTTCAGCGAGGTCGGATCCAACGGCAGCGCGACGAATGCCAGATCCATGCGACCCTGCTCTACCTGTTCGACCCCGTCGCGGGTCATCACACGCCCGATCAGGGTCAGCCCGATGTCCGGATAGCGCTGCCGGACCGCGCGCGTGAGGGGCGGCAGCGTCAGGTGGTTCAAGGCGCCGGAGAAGCCGAGCGTGAGATTCCCGTACACGGTGCCGACCGACGCGTATGTCGCCTGGCGCGCCAGTTCGAGCTCCTCGATGACCCGGTAGGCATGCGGCAGCAGAGCCTGGCCGGCCGCGGTCAACGAGACGCTGCGGGTGTTGCGATCGAACAGTGGAGTGCCGATCTCGCGCTCCAGTTTGCGGATCGTCTGGCTGAGCGGCGATTGAGCCAGGTGCAGCCGCGCGGCCGCCCGCCCGAAGTGCAACTCCTCTGCCACCGCGACGAATGCCTGCAACCAGCGGATCTCCATGACCAACCTTCCGGGAGTGGACATGGAGGGGTTGCCAAACCGCTCCGCATCCGTATAGTGCTTTTCATACATAGTCAATCAGAAACTATGTATTTACCGCAATATAGTCCTTGACGCAATTGATCAGAGCGGTTCGGGACGGAAAGACCACAGAGGTCGATGCCATGGATCAACGAGGGCCCGAGCGCACGCGTGAGGAGCGGTGCGATGTCGTGATCGTGGGTGCCGGCGCAGGAGGACTTGCCGCCGCGGTGACCGCGGCACACGAGGGCCTACGGGTGATCGTGCTCGAGCGCGCGGACGTGTGCGGTGGAGCCACCGCCTGGTCCGGGGGCTGGGCCTGGGCGCCCGGCAACCCCCTGGCCCACGCCGACGGTGTCGCCGAGGACCCGGCGCTGTTCCGCACCTACCTGCGAGCAGCACTCGGCGACGATTACGACAGTGACCGCATCGAGGCGTTCCTCACCCATGTGCCCGGCATGGTCGGCTTTTTCCACCACCAGACCTGGCTCAAGTTCGTACCGGGGTCGAAGATCTGCGACATCTATGGAGACCTTCCGGGCGCTGGGACCGGAAACAGGTCCGTGGCCCCGGAACCCGTTGATGCTCGGCGGCTTTCACCCAGAGTGCTCGAACTGCTCCGCCCCCAGCTGTACGAGACCTCGTTCCTGGGTATGGGCATCATGGCCGGTCCGGACCTCGCCGGCTTCCTCGCAGCCGCCCGCGGGAACCCGCGCGGTCTGTTGCACGCGACCGGACGCGTCGCCCGGCACCTGCGTGACCTCGCGGTGCATCGTCGTGGCCTGCAGCTGGTCAACGGCACCGCACTCGTCGGACGGCTGCTCCAGTCGGCCCTCGATCTCGGGGTCGACATCCGCGTCTCCAGCCCGGTGACCGAGTTGCTGCGAGACGACACCGGCCGCGTGCACGGAGCGGTCTCGTCGACCGATCAGGGCCGACTCACGGTTCACGCCGATCGAGGTGTCGTCCTGGCTGCCGGCGGGTTCCCCCAGGACGTCGAGCGGCGCCGAGCACTCTTCCCGCACACTCCGACCGGGCAGGAGCACTGGAGTCTCGCGCCGACGACCGCCGATGGGTCCGGCACCAGCCTCGGCGAGGCGGCGGGCGGACACCTGCGCACCGATCTGGCATCCCCCGCCGCCTGGTGCCCGGTCTCGCTGGTCCCTTACCGCAATGGTCGGGTCGGGACGTTCCCCCACATCATGGATCGCGCCAAACCCGGCAGCATCGGCGTGCTGCGCAGCGGCCGCCGATTCGTCAACGAGGCGAACGGCTACTACGACTACGTCACGGCCATGCTCGCCGCCGTGCCGGAGGACGAGCCCGCGCAAGCCTGGCAGATCGCGGACTCCCGTTTCGTCCGGCGGTACCCACTGGGCATGGCAAAACCCCGCCCGGTGCCCCTCGCGCCCTATCTGCGCAGCGGCTATCTGCGCAAGGGCCGCACGCTCACCGAACTCGCCGAGCGGTGCGGTATCGACCCGGTCGGCCTGGAGCGCACCGTCGCCGAGTTCAACGCCAACGCACGACGGGGAGAGGATCCCGAGTTCGGCCGTGGCTCAACAGCATTCAACCGGTATGGCGGGGATCAACAGGTGCAGCCGAACCCGTCCCTCGCCCCGATCGAGAAGGGTCCGTTCTACGCCGTGCGGATCGTACCGGGCAGCTTCGGCACCTTTGCCGGGTTGGCGACCGATGCCGCCGCACACGTACTGGACGACGCGGGAGATCCGATTCCCGGCCTGTACGCCGTCGGCACCGACCAGGCAAGCGTCATGGGCGGGCACTACCCCGCCGGAGGCGTCAACATCGGTCCGGCGCTGACCTTCGGATACCTCGTCGGCAAGAACTTGGCGGCATGAACAGCGTCGAATTCCCCACGGGCTCAGTGGCACTCGTCACCGGCGGCGCAAGCGGAATCGGGGCCGCACCGGCGGACGTGAGACCTCCTGAGCGACTACCGGCACCGGCGCGGACACGGACCTCAGCCACATCGATCGAAAGTGAAAATCATGACTACTGACCACGACTGGGACCAGGTGGTCGACCTGCTCGTCCTCGGCACCGGAGCCGGCGGCCTCTCCGCCGCCGTCACCGGCGCCGACCACGGGCTCGACACCCTCGTTCTGGAGAAGACCGAATACCTCGGCGGCACCACGGCATACTCGGCCGGAACCTGCTGGATCCCGAACCACCGGTACCAGCGCGAGCAGGGCCTCACGGGTGAAACCGACGCTGCCCGTGGCTATCTCGACCGACTGGTCGGTGACAAGGCACCGCGTGCACTGCGGGAGGCCTACCTCACCCGCGGGCCGGAGATGATCGACTACTACCACGCGCTGGGCGTCCGCTTCTGGCACTCCAGGACAGTGGTCGACTACCACCCCGAGATCGAGGGTGCCGGCGTCGGCCGCGCACTGGAACCCGAAACCTTCGACGGGCGACGTCTCGGTGCCGAGGACTTCCGGCGGGTGCGCCGGCCCGTGCCCGAGTTCGCGCTGTTCGGCGGGACGATGATGGTTCGCCGGCCCGAGGTCAATCAGCTGCTCGAGCTCTTCCGCGGCTCACCGAAGGCAGCAGGCCTCGCTGCCCGTCTCGGCAGTCGTTGGGCGGCCGACCGGCTCCGGTACCCGCGCGGTACGCGCCTCGCGATGGGCAATGCACTGGCCGCGAACCTGTTCCACACACTCAAGCGCCGGGGCGGACGTGTGTTGTTCAACTCGACCGCCAAACAATTGATCCGGGAGGATGACCGGGTCGTCGGCGCGATCGTCCAGACCAACGGCCGCGAGATACGCCTCGGCGTGCGCCGTGGGATCGTCCTGGCCGGTGGTGGATTCGCCGCCAGCCGTGAGTGGCGCGACCGTCATCTGCCGACCCCCACACCGCAGTTCACCCGGGCCGCGGAGGGAGCGACCGGCAGCACGCTGGAGCTCGGGCAGTCGGTCGGTGGCGCGCTGGGCCCGGACCACGGCGACAACGCTTTCTGGTTCCCGAGCTCCATCGGGCGCCGTGCCGACGGGTCACTCGTCGTCTTCCCGCACATCTGGGATCGCGCGAAGCCGGGCATCGTCGCCGTCGGCACGTCCGGCCGGCGGTTCACCGATGAGTCGGTGTCCTATCACCGTTTCGTCCGGGCCATGTATGACGCGCAGGAGACGCACGGGACCGTACCCGCCTGGCTGATCATCGACTCGGCGTCCCTGCACGAGTACGGCCTCGGCATGATCCGCCCGCACACGCCGAGTGCGGTGCTGCGCAAGTACGTCCGCAACGGTTACATCCGTCGTGCGGACACGATCGCGCAGCTGGCGGAGGAGATCGGCGTCGACCCGGCCGGCCTGACAGCGACGGTGGAGCAGAACAACCGGGCCGCAGTGTCCGGCGTCGACGAGGAGTTCCACAAGGGCACCAGCACTTTCGGCCACCAGTACGGCGACCCGCGGCACACTCCCAACGTCAATCTGGGGCCGATCGCCACCGGACCGTTCTACGCGCTGGCGGTCGTGCCGACACCCCTGGGTACCGCGCTCGGGTTGCGGATCGACGAACGGGCCAGGGTGCTCGACGATGCAGGGCAACCGATCGTGGGACTTTACGCCTGCGGCAACGACGCCGATTCGGTGATGGCCTCGGAGTACCCGGGCGCCGGCGGCCAGGTCGGTGCGGGTATGACCTTCGGGTATGTCGCGGCGCTGCATGCCGCCGCCCAGGAGCAACACTCGCCCACCGCCGACGCACCGATCCCTGCCATGGCCGGGTAGTCCGGGCACACGAAGAGCGCCGCTGCCGGTCGGCAGCGGCGCTCTCGTAGCGGGAGGTCAGGCGTGCACCGCGAGTGCCTCCTGCATTGCGATCCCCTTGTGCTCGCTGACGATCCGCTCCCCGACAGCAAACGCGCGAGTCAGCGCCGAGCCGATCGTCGCGCCGCCACCGGGATAGGCGTCGTGGAAGGCACTCGCCGAGCAGTTCCCCGCCGCGAAGAGGCCTTCGATCGGCTGATCGTGCGCGTCGACGATCCGGCCGTCGAGGTCGACCGCGATACCACCGGCCGTACCCAGCACTCCGGGATGGATCTGCACCGCATAGAACGGCGGGGCGGCAAGCGGCGCCAGGCACGGGTTCGGCTCGTT
>Ga0164242_10009335_pt1 | contig 10588 bp, 13 predicted proteins | sample OricomgcompostMG_FD_108783 | JGI IMG/M metagenome (GOLD analysis project Ga0164242, IMG submission 108783) | Miracle-Growth compost microbial communities from Emeryville, California, USA - Original compost - Miracle growth compost (MG) ... | reverse complement strand
GCTCAATTCCCTCCCGCGTTTTATGTGATGCCATTTTTCCAAACATCCGCGACAGCAAGTTGCGGTGGCGTGTTGAGCGATGAAAACGGGATGGCCGCGCATGGGAGTTTGTTTGCCGTCGGATGTTGGATTTGCTGGTGCGAGTCGTTTGCGAATTATATCTTCGGCATGCGCGCGAATCACTTCCAGACCTTTCTCCTGAAAGTACTTTTGCTCTTTATTGTTGAGATGGAATTTGCGCCGAAAGGTGGATTTATCCAGTGCGGTGAAGAGATCTGAGAATTCGCGCATATCAGTTGTAAATTACAAATTTCAAAACTGCCGACAAAAGGTCATAGATAGAAAAGTACTTTTGATGAACTATCATACTTCCTGTTTTGCTAACCTGTTTGAATGTTGAGTTTTTGATTGTTGGAATTTATTTGTCATTTGTTCTTTGATGCTTGTTGTTTTAATTAAGGCTGGCGTGTGGATCCCAGGAAAACGGTTTGTCGCCAACGATACCTTGCTTAATGGCGGCGCGGCGAATCATGTCTTCACGCTGCAAATATTTCAAGAGATATTCCAAACGCGAACTGGTGGAAGTTTGTTCCAGCAACGGTTGCTTTTCAAAAGTTTGCATCGGCAATGCCGCTGCCACCCACATGGACAATTCATAAGGATCGCTGGGCAATTCGATGGGCGCCAAGCCCGATAAATCCAGGCCGCTTTCGGCAGCCAGACCCTGAAAGTACTTTTGCGCCATGTTGTTGACATTTGTAGCCAGTGAAGAGAGATTTTTTTCAGAAGGAAGATCTTCTATCCAATCTACTTCGGCCACTGGATAATCGTCAACGATTTGCACGTTGTTAATTAGGAATCGTTGTTGACCACTGGTTTGTAGATTAAAACGGCCTTCCGGTAAAGGAAAAACTTGCGTGATGTGCGTGCTGGTTCCCACGCCGACTGGCAATGCGTGAGGAAAATTCTGCGACTGTGGCATCGGCAAAGCCACGCCGAAAATCCCATCCGTCTCCAAACACCGCTGAATCATCAAGCGATAACGCGGCTCAAAAATATGCAGCGGCAATGGCATTCCAGGAAAGAGCACCATGTCGAGCAAGAGAACAGAAATTTTGGAACGCATGACATGAGTGTAGTGCTAATTGGATGCCGGGGAGTTTGAAAATACAATACAAATTGCAAATCACAAATAAATTTCAACGATCAAAATCCCAAACGGCGCGGCCTGTATTTTGAAATTTATCCTAACACCCGCTGATTCTTCTCATTCACCAGCACTACTTTCGGCTCAAAGGTTTTCAATTCTTCTTCATCCACCATCCCATAAGCGATTATAATCACCAGATCTCCGGGTTTGCCGCGATGTGCTGCCGCGCCGTTGAGGCAGATTACGCCGCTTCCGCGTTCGCCGGTGATGGCGTATGTTATTAACCGTTCGCCGTTGGTGACATTGACAACATGCACCTGTTCCCACGGCAAAATGCCGCTGGCTTCTAATAAATCAAGATCGACAGTGAGCGATCCTTCATAATCCAAATTCGCTTCGGTCACACGAGCGCGATGGATTTTTCCTTTACACATCATTCGCAACATAATTGATAGTTTACCAAGTTAGAGGAGTTAAATTGATTGTGCCATTTTCTAAAACATCCAGCAACGGCGCGAGCACAAAAGCGCGGCGATACATGCGCGGATGCGGCAACTGCAATTGAGTTTCAGTGGAATTTTGTTGTTCAAAAAAGAGAATGTCAATATCAATACAACGCGGTCCGTGACGCGGCGGAAGCGGACGACCCAGAGAACCTTCGATCTGCTGTGTTACATTCAATAACTCAAGCGGCGCTAATGTAGTTTCAATGCAAATTACCGCGTTGAGAAAATCGCCTTCGCCGCCGCCTTCCACGCTTTCTGTTTCATAAATACGCGATTTGCGCAACACTTTTATTTGCGGATGATTTTCCAGTTCGCGAATTGATTGTCGCAAAAATTCCAATCGATCTCCCAAATTGCTACCCAGCGCCAAATAGGCGATATCATTCATTATTTCGTTCCCGCGAAATCTCTACGCCAACGCCATCTAATGCGCCGGGTAGGGCAATATGCGGTTTATTGATGCGCACTTTCACTGCCAAAACGCCAGCTTCGCCCAGCGCCGCATCGGCGATTCGCCCTGCAACCGTTTCGAGTAATTTCACCGGCGGTCCTTCCACTGTTTCGCGGGCCAGATTATATATCCGCACATAATCCAGCGTATCTTCCAACTTGTCCGAAGCCGCCGCGGCGGTGAGATCGCAGGACAGTTCAATATCTACCACAAACTTCTGCCCCAGTTCGTTCTCCGAAGCGTAACATCCATGCCGGCCAAAAAAAACCAATCCATTGAGAAAAATCTGATCCATATAAAAGTACTTTTACCGGTACGATGGATTTGAGCAAGGGTGTGAATTGTGAATTATGGGCTGACGTTACGCAGTATTAGATTTGTCATGCTGGGCGAACCTACGTGTGAGGAAGTCGAAGCATCATGCTGTAAAAGTACTTTTGCCGCCTTGCACTTCGACTTCGCTCCGTGTGACAAAAGTACTTTTATCGTAATTCGTAATTTCTAATTTGTAATTCAAATAACTCTTGACAACTCAATTTAGTTTGCTACAATACATTACGTATGCGAAATATATTGCGGTAGTGAACCAAGTTGTGGTGGTGGAATCAAATGGATCCTAAATTTATCTCTCTGCGAATCGGTCGGATTAAACGCGCCTTTCGCGCGGAATTTGAAAAGCGCGCTGCGGCGTTGGATATTACCAAGCCGCAGTATCATGTTCTTTCGCGTTTGTGGAAAGGTGATGGAGTGTTGACATCGGTGATTGCTAAAGATGTCGGCATCACTGTTTCCACCATGACTGGCGTGCTGGATCGACTGGAAGCTAAAGGCTACATCCGACGCGAGCCCAGCGCTACAGACCGTCGCGCGGTGGAGATTTGGCTGACCAACGAAGGAAGCACCATGCAAAAACCTCTGATGAAAATCATTGCTGATATCAATAATAAAGCGTTGAACGGATTTTCCGAGCAGCAACAAGAACAGTTTCTCAAAGCACTGGACAAAGTGGGCGATAATCTTGAAAAATAATAATGGTGCGGTGACATCTTCACTTGAGCCGTCAAATAATTCCTCTCCTGCTTCAAAAACGAAAACGTTGAATTTCGCTCTTATGTTGCGTGCGTTGCATTCACGCAATTATCGCCTCTTCTTTTCTGGTCAAGTGGTCTCTTTGCTGGGAAGTTGGATGACACAAATTGCCACCGCCTGGCTGGTGTGGACTTTGACGAAATCGCCGTTGATGCTGGGTGTCGTGGGATTCGCCGGACAAATTCCCGCATTTTTATTAAGCCCGGTCGCGGGCGTATTTGTAGATCGATGGCCGCGTCACCGTATTCTGGTTATTACTCAATCGCTGGCCATGCTACAATCATTCGCTCTGGCATTTTTAGCGCTCAGCGGAATTATCGCTATCTGGCACATCCTCGTGTTAATGGTTATTCAGGGATTGATTAATGGATTCGACATGCCGGCGCGGCAGGCATTTGTCGTTGAAACGGTAGAAAACAAAGAGGATCTCCCGAATGCCATCGCGCTTAATTCTTCCATTTTTAATGCGGCCCGTACCATCGGCCCGGCGGTGGCGAGTATCATTCTTGTCATGGGTGGGGCAGGGTGGTGTTTTCTCATTGATGGTATCAGTTACATCGGAGTTATCGTTTGTTTATTGATGATGGTGGTTCCCAAGTTTGAGAAAAAAGAACGCGAAAATCCGTGGAGACAATTAAGTGAGGGTTATAAGTACGCGATAGGATTTCCGCCCATTTGGGCATTTCTGCTGCTGGTTGCGGGCATCAGCTTGATCGGAATGCCGTACTCCGTGCTAATGCCGGTTGTTGCGACCAAAATATTGCACGGCGCCGAGGGAACGTATTCTTTGTTGGTGGTATTTTCCGGAATGGGTGCTTTGGCGGGAGCCTTGATGCTGGCCGCGCGCGAAAGCGTGCGCGGACTCAGCAGAATCATTCCCTATTGTACGCTGGGATTTGGCTTGGCACTCATCATTTTCAGCCATTCCAGTTGGATTTGGCTTTCCCTGCTCACCATGTTTGTGATGGGCTACACCCTGATGACGCAAAATGCCGCCAGCAATACTATTCTGCAAACCATCGTCGATCCCGATAAACGTGGGCGCGTAATGAGTTTTTACATGATGGCTTTCATGGGCATGATGCCGCTGGGCAGTTTGTGGAGTGGCGCGCTCGCCCAACGCATTGGTGCGCAAAGTACCTTACTGATTTGCGGCATTGGCTGCGTTGCCATGGCCGCACTATTTTCACGCAGCTTGCCGAAGCTCGCTGATCACATTCGTCCCATTTACCAGCAAATGGGTATTATTCCCGAAGTAGCCGCCGGGCTTGAAAATACAGCAGAATTAACTAGACCGCCGGAACGGCAAGGTTAATTTATAATAAAAGTACTTTTCCGCTTCCGTGGAAAAGTACTTTTACATGTTACTCCGTTGTGGTCATATCTTGGGCATTTAATGTAGTTGCGTGTGGGAAAAGTGCAGTGACAGCTTATACCACGACAAATCAGCTTGTCATTGCGAGAGAGCCTCGGGCGACTGCGGCAATCTGTTTGCTCGATAAGATTGCCACGTCGCAAGCTCCTCGCCAAGATGACCTGGCCTATCAAGCTCCATAATAACACGTGACTATCCATGAATAATCGCTTCTTCATCGTTTAATTGACGGGAAAATAATTGACCTTTTTCAAACATCTCAATAATATCTTGATCTACAGAATCAAAAAATAGCATCGTACTGCCAAACACCTAACTTAATTTGCTGGAGCGAATGGTAAGGTGAAAGCATTGCCAATGGATGAACGTCATCGACAATAATGATTTATTCCCCATACTACTTCATTAACATGCTGGAAAAGTAAGTTTTTGTCTGGTCGATGTTACCGTTTTCATAATAGATAGTTTTAGCTGAACGTTAGTAATAATGTAATAAATGTCATTGGGCATTTTATGATAAAAGTACTTCTATGCTAACTTATGAAAAGGTAAAAGAATGGAATCAAGTAATTCTGAACTGATCGATAAATGGGGATTTTGGCTTGTGATGTATACACTCGCCAGCACGATTTTTCTAATGCTATTATCAGCGGTATTGTCTTATCCGTGGACTCCGATAGCGATATTGATTTTATTGACAATTCAGTTGCCCTGTTTTCTGGGTGGCGTATTATATTTATATTTCGGCGCAAAATTTCGATCAGCCATATTTCTGAGCGTTGGTGTATTGGCATTATTGGCGCTTATGATTTCCAATATATACCGTCATATTCCGATTCTCTCTTTTTATCTCAATGACAAAAAGATTTATCTCTTGATAGTTTTCGTCTCATTCATTTTGCTGATTGTACGACTTAGAAAAAGATCTCTCGGAAAAGTGAATGAGGTGGAAAAATGGGGGATTTGGTTAGCGAGCTTTGCCATAGTTGCTCCATTTCTTGCTTGCTGTGTATATTTGTCATTAAGGCTCTTTCCGGGTGTCTCAATAAGATTATTTCCTGTCGTAGAGTTGGGCTTTATGATCTCTTGCATCGTAGGAGGAATAATCTATTTATTTCTTGGAGCAAAACAGCGATCTTTCAAATATGCCAGTTTGGGATTAGCCGCACCACTTCTGGGTTATCTTCATCTTGTTCTCCTTCTTGTGGTTCTCTCGTGGAGTTTTATGAACTAATTGAAATATCATTCACCATGGAATTTTGATAAAAGTACTTTTGTCATTACATTCAACTTAATATTCAAAATTAACAAATGCCACGAATCCTCTTACATCACGAAGCCGCCGAATCCGCTGCTATCAGCGAGGAATTTGAACTGGATTACGAAACCGCGAAGAAAATGACGCGCGTGTTGCGGATGAACGACGGCGAGACTTTTGTGGGATTTGATGGACGTGGCAGGGAATGGGATTGCGCCATCGTTTCCACGCATGGCGAAGGTAAGCGCCCATTCGTGCGCGCGGTGGCGCTGAATGAACGCGAAAGCGTGCCGCCGCTGCCGTTGTATTTGTGCGTGGCGCAGGCCTTGCCCAAAGGCGAGAAGATTGATTTCGTTCTGCAGAAAGGCACTGAGCTTGGCGTGGCCGAATTTTGGCCTTTTGAAGCGGGACGCAGCGTGGCGCGATTGTTTATCGAAGAGGATGGCGAACGCGTCACTACGCGAGCCCGGCGTTGGCGCAAAATTGTGGAATCCGCTTCCGCGCAATGTGGCCGCGCTGATGTTCCTGAAGTTCGCGCGGCCAGCGATTTCGCCACTGTGGCCAGCGAAGCGGTGAGCGCTGGACGCTGTTTCATGCTGGATGAATCGAGCGATGCAAAGCCATTGCGGCAGGTTTTGCAAAATGAGCCGCTGGAGCGCATAGAAGGAATCGAATTTGCATCTGACGCGCCGCATGTCATTTTGCTCATCGGCCCGGAAGGCGGCTGGACAGACGAAGAACGCAACTGGGCACAGCGTTATGGTGTGGAATCTGTGGGGCTGGGTTCGCGCATTTTGCGTACCGAAACGGCAGCGCTGGTGGCGGCCAGCGTTTTATTATGGGAAAGCGGGGGATTGTCATAAGCGGGATTTGGATTGACAATCGTGTCATTTCGCACTAAAATGCTTTGAACCAATTTTGTTATACGAGCGTTGTTGGCAACGCGGCCTGTGAACGCAACGACATTTATAGATGTGGGGAGGATAACGAGTGAAGGAATTAAAAATTGAGCACGTCACATCGCCGGTGGGAGAGCAGGAAGTTCAAGTCCTGCGTCTGGAAGGTTATGTTGATGCGCACACATTTACCGAATTTGAAGAAGAGTTAACCAAGCTTGTAGAGGCGGGACATCACAATCTTTTGCTTGACCTGGAAAAGCTGACCTACATCAATTCCACTGGTTTGGGATTATTGATGGCTACGTTCCGGCAAGTGCGCCAGCATAATGGCGATTTGGTGATTGCCAAGATGAGCGACAAAATCACCAACATTTTCAACCTTTTGGGATTCTCGCGGTTGATCAGCACTTATCCCACCGAAGAGGAAGCGTTGCAGAAATTCGCCCAAGCTTAAGAATTTGTTGTGCATCATGTTAACTTGTAGGGGATCGCGTGGCGGAATATATAGAACAATCTGGCAACCAGTCCAACGCGGCACCGCACCAGGATGCCCGCTGGAATTTGGTTGTGCCGGGAACCTCCGAGTCGCTTCCCCAAATCCGTGATCTCGTATCGCACATCACCCAATGCGTTCATTTCAACGATGAAATGAGTGGCAAGATAGAAATGGCCGTCGACGAAGCCTGCGCCAATATTGTGGAACATGCTTACCGCGATCAAAAGCCGCCCGGCGAAATAGAACTGCGCGCTCAGGCTTTTTCAGATCGTTTAGAGATCAGTATTCTCGATCACGCCTGCACCGATTTTCCCGTTGACGCCAAGCCACGCATGGAAATCGATGATTATATTTCTTCCGAGCAGCGCCGCGGCATGGGACTTTTTATCATTCACAGTTTCATGGACGATGTGCGCCACCGTTATGTTGTGGGACACGGCAATGAATTGTTGCTGGTGAAATATATTGCGTGAGGAATAACAAAAGTACTTTTACTCACTATGAGTAAAAGTACTTTTGTGCTATTTATCATGATTCCCGCGCACGCGGGAATCCAAAGGCGACCCAGCGGATCGTCCTACTTTTTTCAGAACAAACTCTGCGTTCCACCAATATGATCCGGCGGCACTTCTCCCAAATGCTTATACGCCTGCGCCGTCAAACGTCGGCCCTGCGGTGTTCTGGCCAGAAATCCGACTTTCAATAAATACGGTTCCACCACATCCGAAAGCGTATCTTCTTCTTCGTTTAATGTAGCCGCCAGCGCTGCCATTCCTACCGGGCCGCCGCGATAGACATCCAATATCACGCGCAATAAACGGTGATCTAATTTATCCAATCCTAGGCCGTCGATGCCTTCCAATCGCAATGCTTCATCGGCGATCTTGCTGGTGATGATGCCGTCCGCGCGCACTTGCGCGTAATCGCGCACGCGCGCCAGCAATCGATTGGTGATGCGCGGCGTGCCACGTGCGCGGCGCGCCAGTTCGCGCGCGCCGTCGGGTTCCAGGTGCGTATTTAAAATCTTCGCGCTGCGCTGGGTGATTTTGATCAAATCATCTTCGTCATAAAAATCGAAATGCTGCTGGATGCCAAAACGATCACGCAATGGCCGGCTCAAAAGCGCTGGGCGTGTGGTGGCGCCGATCAGGGTGAATTGTTGCAATTTCATCGGCAACGGCTTCGAATATAACCCCTTATCCAACGTGAAATTGACCATGTAATCTTCCATCGCCGAATAGAGAAATTCCTCCACCACGCGCGGCAGACGGTGAATTTCGTCGATGAAAATAATGTCGCCTTCGTTGGCGTTCAGCAAAAATCCCATCAAATCGGCCGGACGCTCCAACGCCGGGCCGCTGGTGAGGGCGATTTCGCGTTGCATTTCTTCGGCGATGATATACGCCAGCGTGGTTTTGCCCAATCCCGGCGGGCCGTGTAATAAGAGATGATCCAATTTTTCGCCGCGCCCTTTGGCGGCGGCGATGGCGATGCTGAGCCGTTCGATAGTGGCGCGCTGGCCGATATATTCATCAATGCGCCGCGGGCGAAGCCCCCAATTCATTTCTTCATCCGCGTCCGAGGCTTGAGGAGAAAGTATCCGTTCGGTGTCCATGTAAATGATATTTTACTGAATCCGCCGTTTAAAAGTACTTTTATGTCTCACGCGATGGTGCAAAAGGCAACATCGATAGACAGGATGAACAGGATAAATAGCCACATGATTATCCTGTTTATCGATGTTAGAATAAAAGTACTTTTTATCATGACTAAAACATTTCAATGGGGCCTGGCGGGCTATGGCGATCTGAGTGAAAAGCGTTTGGCAGCGGCGTTGCGCGATAATTCCAAAAGTACTTTGACGGGCGTTTGGGGACGTCAATTCGCACGTGCCAAAGATTTTGCGGCGCGGCACCAGATCGCCGGCGCTTATGAATCGCTGGACGAATTATTGGAAAGCGGCATTGATGGTTTATATGTGTGCACGCCTACTGCGTCGCATTTCGAATATGCAATGGCGGCCATTCAACGTGGAATTCATGTGATCATCGATAAACCAATGGCGTCCGGCGCGGCGGAATGTGATCAATTGGTGCAAGCCGCGGACGACAACGGCGTGAAATTGGCGGTGGCGTATTATTTGCGTTTTTATCCCAAGATGCAAAAGGTGAAACAGCTCATTGATGAAGGCGCGCTGGGGACGATTACCTGGGTAAATATCGTTTGCAACGGCTGGTATAATCCGGGCGAAGATGATCCGAAATTCTGGAGAGTTTGCAAAAATACCAGCGGAGGCGGTGGCGCGTTGTCGGATATCGGCGTGCATCGGTTGGATTTACTAGATTACTGGCTGGGGCCGGCGAAATTTGAATGGGGAAATCTGCAACATTTGGTGCATTCCTACGAAGTGGAAGACGGCAGCAGCGCGGTTTTTAGTTTGGAAAATGGCGCGCCAGTACATACATATTTTGCCTGGAACAGCAAAGCCGGTTGCGACCGTTTTGAAATTGTCGGCAGCGCGGGAAAAGTACTTTTGGAGCCGCTGACTTCGCCGGAATTAACACTGATTCGCAACGGCGAAAAAGAAATATTGCAATTCGATATTCCCGAAAACGCCTATATAAATATGGCGGAAGATTTCGTGGGTGCGGTGCATGAAAATCGCGAGCCATTTTGCGATGGGCGTTCGGGAGCGCGGACGAGTACTTTAGTGGAAAATGTACTCGCGGCAGGATGATAAAAGTACTTTTGTTAAAGCTGAATTCTGAAATTTCTTTCTACGTATGGAACCCCAAATTAAAATTTTAACCGAAAAGAAATTTCTTGGAAAACGCAGGATCATGTCTTTTTCCGATAATAAAACGGCTGAATTATGGAAGAGTTTTATGCCGAGACGAAAAGAAATTTTGAACGGCATTGGCTCGGAACTTTATTCCATCGAGGTTTATGCTCCGTCATTCTTTAACAATTTTAATCCTGATGCAGAATTTGAAAAGTGGGCGGCTATTGAAGTGAGTGACTTCCAGCCAATTCCTGACGGCATGGAAACGATGATATCGCCGGAGGGGCTTTATGCGGTTTTTGTACACAAGGGGCCAGCGAGTGCTGGACCAAAGACATATCGATATATCTTTGGTACCTGGCTGCCAAGTTCAGATTTCCTCCTGGACGACCGGCCTCATTTTGCAATAATGGGACAAAAATATAAACATGAAGATCCCGGCTCAGAAGAGGAATTGTGGATACCAGTCAAACCCAAAGAATAGTGCCGGTATCTAATATCGGTTTGGCGAAAATCCATCAATGCATCACACTTTTGTAAACTGCAAAAGTACTTTTATATGCAACCTTATTTCATCCCGTC
>Ga0164242_10009334_pt1 | contig 10589 bp, 6 predicted proteins | sample OricomgcompostMG_FD_108783 | JGI IMG/M metagenome (GOLD analysis project Ga0164242, IMG submission 108783) | Miracle-Growth compost microbial communities from Emeryville, California, USA - Original compost - Miracle growth compost (MG) ... | reverse complement strand
GAACCAGGCCACTGAACAGCGAAGACATCATCCAGCGACACGACGGTTCCCCGACATGAGAGGCACGCTTTGGGGATGTTAATATGCTGCCGCTTTGCGCTACGAGCTCCAGGCGCTCGTCCTCTACTGACTTGGAACCTCGCCATTGGCCCCGTTGGGATTGTGCAAGCGCTGCGCGAGTGGAAAACTGTGCAAGTCCTCCACTATACGCACAAGACGAATCCGCGAATCCGAACAAGGCGGGTACCTAACACCATCGCGGGCAATCATACCGCGAGGTTTCTCAGCTAAAAGCTAACATATGTGCACACAGAGCGGAAGCTAGGGATACCAAAACAACCCCTAGAGATCATAGCTCAACTCGGCAACTACATTGCCAGCCGTGGAATCGAAGTTGCCGAACATGGAAGCGGAAACTAGCGCATGGCACCTACTTGGGCGAGTGTGCTGCATGCATACGTACTTACGCACCTAGTAATACCTACCTACTATAGATTAGGTAGTGTAATAATGAATCAGTACTCGGCTTTGAGAGGGTCTAGCAGGTCTCAAGTGTGACATGGCACCTCGGATGGAGCCCCCCGGCCGAACCTGCTGTCTCTTGAGAATCCAGCCAGCAGGGAAAGTGCACCTCCTTAGTTGTTGTCATTTGTCGTTTCGGTACTTTAGCTGCCATTGCCGGCGGGCCAAGATTGATCACGCAACCCCCGAACATCTCATCCCTAGCCCACTCCATCGGTCTCAGTGCCATAGTTCTCGACCCAGGCGCCCTTGGCACGACTTTCACAGCACACCCAAAACCCAGTTTTCTAAAGATGGCGGGAGATCGAAACGGCCGCGATCCAGACGACTTCAGCAGCAGGATAGGGACGCTCTTCATGCGGAGGACCGTCCAGTGGCAGTCCGCTGTCTGGGGTCGATTTCAAGAACTTGAGGTTGCTATTATGGCCGGGTTCGTCTACTCTCATGTCGTCTGCCCTGGAGACGTTGTTGACAGTCATCTCAGGTTCCAAAACACTCACGCCCGTCTCTACAACAGGGAGGTGTCAGGCGGACACGGCCTCATCGAGCCCTTTATGCCGCTGTTCAGTGTTCGTGATGGTCAAGAAATCCCGGGTTTCCCCGTGACCCACGACGGGATAATGACATTAACTAGTATGTCCCGTCCCTCTCTTCCCGCTCGGTAGGAAAGTTAACAGCGAGGTGCTAACTCCTACCAATAGTAGAGGAAGCAGACAGGATACTTGGCGCTCTCGGGCTTTCAGCGGACGGCGAGGTAGAGGACAAAAGGCTATGGATCTGCGTGGCGGCCGGAGCACAAAAGCCGCCGCCAACCAATGGGGTCGGTCACTAAAGGAATTGTAGGCGGTAGGACGACGGGGAACTAATAGGTCGAGAGGGTATAAGAACACTGCTCAGCAGTCATGGTTTGATAGAAGTAGGGGTTTTCGTCAGGGTTATTCGTAGCATCACTACCGGCTTGCCGCGAGTTATATATTCATACAGCGTGCCACTATCCTACCGCATCGCGACCGCTACTGTCGAGCGAGTGACGCCTAGCGCCCGAGGCCGTCTTTTATTTCGATATTGCGGGATGCGGCTCGGCAGCCTGCGGGTGTAAGTCGTTCTATGGGGTGCAGTGGAGACGACCAGGGGCTTGGCTGTAGTGGTAGTAGTAGTAATTACTGTGCAAACAGCTGCAGTTTGCTTTGTCCCGGCTGTTGAAGGGATGGAATGCAAGGGAGGTAGGCGGGTTCAACACTTCAGCTGACACCTCTCGAGGCATACACTAGGTTCTTCCGTGCATCGGACGTGAGCTACGAGAGTTGTGCCGGCGAAGAGGTGGCCGTAGAAGCAACGAATGCTCGTTATAAATGTGGGTAAGGTAAACGGCAAGTAGCTACCCATGCGAGCCGTCCTTGAGCTCCGGGTTTGTTCATCCATATTTTTCTCTCTTTTCCCTCCCGCGTGGAGAGCTTCCAAATGCGGTGAAGAGCGCGGCAGGAGATTGAGTGAGAGACAAAACCCACTCCTGGCGTTCGAAATGGGCAAATCAAGCCCTTGACACGTCGCTTGTTGACGCTCATGCAGGTACTAAGCTCGTTGTTCGTTGCTGTGCAGCAGGCGAGGGAAAAAACAATCTCACTCGCGGATTCCCTTTTAGCTGGCCCATTTCCCTGCAGTTTCTCGCTCACCACTCTCCTGTGTCGAAACGTGCAACCTTTCCAAGCTTCCTTTCAAGCTTCTTCTCGACAAGACTCAATTACCTTAATTTACGGCCCAACACTAAATCTGGGGTTGGTGTCCTCCACTCCACCACTACGACTACTAGCACGAACCTCTTCCTCTCCCTTGCAAGGCCACCCTGCCATCGCTCCGACACAGCCCCCCACTTGCGCTACGACTGGTCCCCCCCTCCCTTCAGCCCAGAGACAGGGTCTCTGGTAGTCCTAATTAAAACCCGCCAGAGCCCAGCATAACCGCAACAATTGTTCCCTGGGGCTTCATTAAATTCGAGAGTCGTACAGAAAGGAACCACACCAGAAAATACCAATCGACGGGCGCGCAAAACCGGGCTCGGATAACCGGTCGGAAGGCGAAGGGACAAAAAGGGACATCTCGATCTGCCGGAGCGGCCCAGAAAACAAAGACCGCCCCCCCCCTATTTTTCCTTTTTTTTTTTTGCGCGGCGGATTGCGGTGCAGTGGTGTGTGGCCGTGTGTGGGGTGTGTAAACAATGAGACACCTGGCTCGGCCATTTCGCATGAACACTACTACTGAGGCGCCAATATCTTCGCTCCCAAAATGTCCTCCACAACAACATCAACCTACTCCACCACCACCCGACACACCCTATCCCGGCGACGAGGCCCTGGTCTCGGCGGCATCGCTACAGCATCCACTCCCAACCTGAACCAACTCTATTCAGCTCAGCCGTCGCGCCTCGCTCCTCGGACGCTTGGCCGCAAAGCATCCTTCGCCGCTCTGACCCAGAACTCCCTTGCCTCCATCCCCGATGACACCGAGGCCTACGCCCTCAACACCGTCCTGACCAGCGACAACAAAATGCCGGCACCCATCACCCCGGGTAGGTCCGGTGCGAGGGACGAGCTCGTCATCGGTGACGCGGTCGACGTACCGGGAAACATGCACGGCACAGTTCGTTTCATCGGCACCGTGCCGGGTCGGAAGGGTACCTTTGCTGGAGTCGAGTTACACCAGGAATTCGCGTCGCGCGGGAAGAACAACGGCGATGTTGACGGGTACGATAACTCCTTCTTGACTTCTCCCGCGTCTTCTATTTTTTATTTTGTTCTTAGTAGCTAACATGGTTGTCCGCGCATCCGTAGAGTCTTCTACTTTGCCACCACCCAACCAGGTGCCGGAATCTTCCTGCCACTTTCCAAAGCCGTGAAAAAGGATTCTCCGCCAACGTCGGCGAGCTCGTTCTCGCTCACCCCTACTGCCGCGAGCAACGGTCTGAGGGTCGGAAACCAGAATTCCACCAATTTCACACCGCCGACCCCATCCCTGCCCAAGTTCAGCCAGTCCGTCGGCCCGGGCCGCGCACCAAGCCCCGCCGGCAAGCGGCCGCCAAGGGGTTCGCTGCCCCGGCCCGAGTCGCCCGTCCGCCGCCTCCAGCTCACAACTCCCCGGCCGCAGATCGCGACTCCCGGCGCCGCCAAGCCACCTTCGAGGTACGGGAGCCCCACGGCGACCAGGTTTGCCCAGAGCGTTCGCGGGACTGCCGGCGACCCCAGTAAGCGGCTAGGGGGCGGCCGCGAGCGGAAATCTAGTATCGGGGGACCACGCAGCGCGTCGGCCATGGGCAACAACGCGTCGTCCAACTATACAGACGATGAGACCACGCCGGTGGGTGTGCCACGGCCAAAGGCCAACAACGGCAGCCTCGGCTCGGTGTCTTCGTTCAATCTGAAGCTGCGTCCCGGATCTCGTGCAACCAACCACGCCAACGACGAGGAGGCGGAGAGGCTAAAGGCCCAGCTAGAAGACCGCGACCGCCAGCTCAAGGAGCAGGCCACGAGCTTGGCCGAGATGGAGTCCAGTCTAAGCGAGCTGCAAAGTCTAATCGAGAACTCGGACGGGCCACCTCCTCTCACGCGGCGGGCCAGCATCGAAGACAAGGATACCGCGCAGCTAAGAGCTATGCTTAGAGAGCGGAATGAGAAGATTGCGATGCTGACGGCAGAGTTTGACGCTCACCGCGCCGACTTCCGGAGCACCATCGATACTTTGGAGATGGCGAGCACGGAGACTGAGAGGGTGTACGAGAAGCGCATTGAAGAGTTGATGCAGGAAATCCACGATCTTCAGGACCGCACGGCAGACGTGGATAATGTCGCATCCCAGCTGAAGCAGCTAGAGGAGCTTGTACAGGAGCTAGAAGAAGGCTTGGAGGATGCCCGACGAGGAGAGGCCGAGGCTCGCGGGGAGGTCGAGTTCCTCCGAGGGGAGGTGGAGAGGACAAGATCCGAGCTGCGCCGCGAGCGAGAAAAGGTTCAGACCAACGGAAACGGACCCAACGGGGCGGCAACCGGAAGCAGCCTCTCCAGCTCCAAGGACCTGGAGCAGAAGGAGGATGAGATCAGGGGTCTAAAGGCCATCATCCATTCCCTCAGCCGGGATTCAGTCCCCGGTGGTGATATCCCCGATAGGACGCCAAACCAGCGTTCCGGCTCTCTCCGCTCGACGCGGCAGGAGTCCATCGACGACCGTCTGGGGCGGGAGAAGCTGGAGCGCGAGATCGCGGAGCTTCGAGCCCTAGTCGACAACAAGAACTGTCGCGAGGAGGAGCTTGAGCGAGAGCTCGACGGGCTTCGTCGAGGGAGCGTCGGCATGAATGGCATGGGCAACCGGCACAGCGCCATGACGATCGGCGGCAGCAGCACGAACGAGCGTAACTCGCTCCGTGACTCTCGCGGCACCGTCATCCTGGCGCCGCGGAGCCCCGAGACCCACCACAAGACCCTCGGGCGCCACAGCCGAGGCACCACGCTCGACACGATGCCCGAGAGCGATGCTTACAGCACCGCGACGGAGAACAGCACGCTCTGGTGCGAGATCTGCGAGACGGCCGGCCACGACATCCTGACTTGCACCAACATGTTCGGCCCCCAGGCGGAGAATGACCAGATGCCCTCCAAGACCGGTAAGGACGTCGTCCGCGAGGGCCTGAAGAACCTCACCGTCCCCGGCCCCGGGGATTCCTACCAGCCTGCCCCGCTCTCGCCCCTGAAGAGCAAGGCGCCTGCGTTGGTACCCTCTGAAGTCAAGATCCTGCCCAACCCGATGGAGTCGGGCCCCGTGGCGGGCAAGGAGAGCGGCATGGTGGATGCGGCCAAGTGGTGCGCGCTGTGCGAGCGCGACGGACACGATAGCGTCGACTGCCCTTTTGAGGACGCATTTTGAGGTGTTCCGGGAGCATACAAACACACGACGTACCACGCCTTCATCACCAGACGCCAATGACCTTCCCCAAGATCGATTCTCGGCCATCGAAAGCGCAGAGGATTCGGCCTTGTGTACGACCTTCTTCTCCCTTAATATTTTTCACTGCCGGAACGGAGGTGGGTTGGTCTATTGGGACGACACGCAGAGAGCTGTACAATGACGGAATGGCGGGGCACGAGAAGGCAAACGGCGCCATTACGAACGACGATTCCAATTACTTTTTTGCTTCTAGACCTTTCCTGGCAGCATACCGGGAACAACCCTTTTTTTTTTTAATTCGTTCTTCGGGAGTTTCGCGAACAGCAGGCTGACGGTTTTGAGAGATGGCCATCTCGAGGAAGCTGGTTTAGATACCCCCTAACTAAGATACACACACACCCCTTCCCCCCCTTTCCCCCCCCATGAGTTTTAATTGTCGTTTTATTAGTAGCATTGTTTAATAAAGAAGATCATGATTTCATGTTCATGTCAAATTAACTTTACAATGGCTCACGCTGGTGCCCTTATGACTAGCTGGGCGACTGTGAAATGTCCGTCACAACTGTCTGTGTAACCGTATAGTAGTCTCCTTTGCGGTCGCTGACTGATCTGCAGCTCCAACTTTAAGAACACATCCACTGCAACAGGAGACAGACCCCTGTCCCTGCGCTCCAATAGCCGGCCAGCTGGTCTTGGTGATAGCATAGCCTCCATCAGCCATAATCGTAACACCTACGTCGAGATTCCTCAATTGAACCTTCAACTTCGCAATAGCTGAAAGCCCATCTGCTTCTCATCGTCCGAAGCCTCGTAGACAGCAGTCTCCGGGCCGTCGGAAGATCAATTGTGCATGAGATAATCGCCAGCTACCTGTTTTGTCTGTGCGTAAGCCTCGTAGAGCCACACCTCGACAACAGCTCTCGACATCAACACCCGCCTGCAGGACAGCCGCGAACAGCATTTAAACAACGCAGTTAGCCAGCCAGTCAATCCCGGAGCTCAAGTGGTTGCCAAACCCGAACACGCCCGCCATGGCGCAGGTCTTCCTCGACGTCTTCTACTCCTTCGGGAACTGCCTGAACTGCTTCCCGGGCTCGCCGACCCTCAAGATCAACAGCCGCAGCTTCAAGATATTACGGCTGCTCGGAGAGGTGCGCTTCCTTCCCCCTGGGCTGCCAGAGCCTTGGTTACTGAGATCTATGTGGGAAATGTACTATCTCTATTCCACTATTGCTAACAACCTCCTCGCTTGCAGGGCGGATTCTCCTATGTGTACCTCGTCCAAGACACCTCCTCGGCCGAACTCTTCGCCCTCAAGAAGATCCACTGCCCCTTCGGCGCCGAGTCCGTCGCGCAGGCGATGAAGGAAGTCGACGCGTACAAGCTCTTCGCACGCTCGCCCGGCATCATCCATAGCATCGACTACAGCATCGCCACGGACCGCAACACGGGCGGCGGCGGCATCGGCGGCGACCCGAGCAGCAAGACCGTGTACGTGCTGCTGCCGTACTACCGCCGCGGCAACCTGCAGGACATGATCAACGCCAACCTCGTCAACCACGCCACCTTCCCCGAGCGCCGCCTACTGCTGCTGTTCCTCGGCGTGTGCCGCGCGCTGCGGGACATGCATCACTACGACGGCGCTGGGGCGCCGGCTGCGGATGGTGGGGGCAGTAGCCGGGAGAGGATGGAGATGCCGCAGCCCGGGGGAGGCGGTGCGGAGGGTAGCAATAACGCGAGGGGGGGCGAGGAAGGTAGGGGGAGGAAGCAGAAGCGCGGGAAGGCGAGGCAGGAGACGGGGGCGGATGACGAGCATGAGACGGAACAGCAGTTGCCGCTGATGCACGACGATGATGCTGGGGACACGGCGGCGAGGGCGGCGGGTGGGGTCAGGAGTTATGCGCATAGGGATATCAAGCCTGGTTAGTAACCGCGATGCCCTCCCCCTCTGCATCGTTCTTCCCATCCCAGAGACACACCACCATTCCCACACCACCATTCTCCAAGACTAATAGACTAATCCAAACCACTCCCCCAAACAGGCAACATCATGATATCCGACTCCGGCTCCGACCCCATCCTCATGGACCTCGGCTCCATCGCCGAGTCCCCCATCCCCATCACCAGCCGCTCCCTCGCCATCGCCACGCAAGACACCGCCGCCGAGCACAGCACGATGCCCTACCGCGCCCCCGAGCTCTTCGACGTCAAGACCGGCGCCGTCATCGACTGCGCCGTCGACATCTGGTCGCTCGGCTGCACCCTGTACGCCTGCCTCGTCGGCAAGTCGCCCTTCGAGATGCGCTCCGACGAGACCGGCGGCTCGCTCAGCCTCTGCGTCCTCGGCGGCGACTGGCGATTCCCCGACGAGAAGCCCACGGGCGGGACCGGCGGCGGCGGCGGGCCCGCAGGCGGGAGGGGGAAGACGAAGCCTGCCGCGGGTGCGGAGGGAGGGGGTGCTGCTGCGGGTGGTGCGGAGGGGGCTGGGATTAGTGAGCCGATAAGGGAGATTGTGAGGAAGTGTTTGGCCTTGGAGCCGACTGAGAGGCCGGATATTGACGAGCTGATCGTCATGGTGGAAGCGGCTATTGAGCAATTACCCGAAGGCGATGCTTCTTGATCTTTACGCTGTTGTCTAGAGTTCCTTTACGCATGTCTCCCTCTCTCACGACTTACTATATATTTGCTGTACTATACCTCTCTTTTCGACCGCTCGAGCGTGTATATAAATAACGGAAGAGGAAAGCTAATCAGACTCCTTTTGAATCGTTGGAATGGTTAGACTCCCCAGTGAGACTCGATACTTTAAATGAATGATGGTGTGGAGTACGCAGTGGTTTGAGTTACCATCACTACAAGGGTTGGCCCTGACTACATCCTCGTACACACATCTCATCATTACTTGCTCAAATAAGTGGAAATGAGTATAAAACTGAGTGGTCGCCGAGATACGATGCTTCCATTCGTGGCTCAGAATTCTCCAAGTAATGATGCCAGTAGTGAACGAGTCTTAATATTCATAGATCCGTATGATGGGTTGAGAACCATGGGGGCATCAGAAATGTAATGTACTGTACATGTAACCACTCCAGACCGCACCGCCCATTAAACTCGAACACGCAAAAGAATCCTGCTCTGTTCGATCCCGATAAGCCCTATGATCTCGTGCTGCTGAAAATGGAAAGAACGTATAGATGATGCGAAGAAGGTGAAGAGTATTTGAAGAACCAAGAAAATGCCATGACCGTAGTAGTGCTGAGGAACGCTGGTAGAGTGCCAAAAAATAAAATAGCCTCCTTAAAACAAGAAGGTATGCATGGAAAATGCTTGCTGGCGCCATATGCTCAATAAATGCCAAGAGATGGGATATAGTACATGAAAATTGAAAAAGACAGTGTGATATCGCTGCGTTGATGTGAACGTTTGAATGTCGGGTTGTCAAGTGTGTTTGTGATCGTGGAGGAGTCGTCATATCTGCAACTGCGCGCCTTTACCCAACGTCAACTGGCTCAGGCTCAGCGTCCGCGCAGCCTTTTTCCTCTTCGGGTCATCTTCGTCGTCGTCGTCTCTCAGCTCCTCGCCGAAGGCGCCATAGCGCGGGTGGTCCTCCTCCCGCGGGGTCTCGAAGTCCTCGTGGCCATCTTCCTCTTCCTCCTCCTCGTCCTCGCCCGGATCGCCAGCACCGCCGCTCCGGAGCTGTTGCGCCTTCTCGACGTCGCTATCGTCATCGAATGCCGAGCGCGTCTTGAGCGACTTTTGTGCTGGGTTCTGGGGGAGGCCGGGTACGACGGTCCTAGGTTGCGAGGCCGGGGAGGGGATGGGTTGTAGGTGCTCTTGTGAGCGCGACCTGGCTGGATCTCGGACGAGCGCATACATGGTCGTCGACAGGCTGTTGAGCCGATCCGACAGCTTCTTGACCTGGGCTTCGAGGGCTTGCCGAGTGACGCGCTCTTCCTCCAGCTGCCTCGTCAACCGCGCCGCATCGTCACCACCGCTCTCGTCTCCTGTGTCCTTGCCCATAGTGGGTAGGCTGGCAGCACCACGAACAGTGGAGTTAGAGGTTGGGCGATTAGCAGGGGTGATCGCCGGAGCGGTCGCGGTGAGCGACTGGGCCTGCGTCGCGGACGAGGACGGCGGGTACAGTGAACCGATAAAGGTCGGTGCCTCGCCAAACGAGAGATGTGACTGACCGTCAGTCTCCACCGACTGGCGAGAGCTGCTGTATCGCGATGAGCTCACCCCGATCTCGTTCGAGATAGTTTGATAAATGGCAGGTATCATTGGGGGCGCGGCGGCAGTGGAGTACATGAAAGACGACGGATCCGAGGTCACTCCCATGTGTGGTGATTCTCCACCCCGGCGAGGTGTCTCGGTAAGTGGCGTTTTGAAGCCTGGTACCGAGTGGCAAAGCTGGTTCACCACCCGTTCAAGCTTGAGCATCCGAGTTTCTAGGCCGCCGATCCGGCTGTCCATGCTTGCCGCCTGGGTGATCTTCATCCCCACCATCTCATTGGTGAGGGACCCGAAATTGAAGGGTTGCGGTGGTGTCTTGGGCGGCCTGTCAGTGGCCGGCGACCCAGGCACGCTAACATCAACGCCGCCCGTATCATCGTTATCGCCCTCGGTCTCATCCGGTGCATTCGACGACATCGGCGAGAAGAAGCCGCCGCGGTCGTACGACTCCCGCCAGTACCGAATCTCATCGCTCCTGCGACGCTGGCCCAGCCGACCGCCGGCAATGTCATTGAGGCCCGAGAGGCTCCTCGACCGGCGCCGTCCGGCCGCGCCGCCCGCGCCGCCGCTATCGCTCGTGATGGCGCGGCCGATCTCACTAGGATCTTCCTCGCCTGGTATTATTAGCCGGCTGCCTCGGCCGTGCGTGCTGGCGGGTCGCGGCGTCAGTCCCACCCACTCGGAATCGCCCCGCGGGTGAGTAAATAGCCGGCTCGTCGTCGTCGCGGCTCGCGCGCGGGAGGGCCCGACGTCGCCTTGCAGGGAATTGCGCGCGACCTCGATGGCGGTCATGTCGTGGGGGCCGATCGAGTGTGACCTTAGCGCTCGATCGTACTCAGTGATGGGGAGGGAAGCCGAGCGCTCGGTCTTGGACCGGTTGAGAGCCGTGGGGTCCTAGGAGCCAG
>Ga0164242_10009333_pt1 | contig 10589 bp, 12 predicted proteins | sample OricomgcompostMG_FD_108783 | JGI IMG/M metagenome (GOLD analysis project Ga0164242, IMG submission 108783) | Miracle-Growth compost microbial communities from Emeryville, California, USA - Original compost - Miracle growth compost (MG) ... | reverse complement strand
CCCCAGATCAGATCTTCACTTTGTCTTATTCCTTTCGACAAGTCAACCCAATACGCACACCCCATACACACGCACGCACACACAAGGACTCCCAATACACGCAAAACACCAAGAGGATCTCCTCACGAACACCACTCTCCTTCATACCTGGGCGGATTTTTGCTTTACAATAGTTATTATACCCTTCTACAGCTCTACTGTGGCTCGTCTTCCTCTCGGCAATACATAACCTACGTTGCCAGCAACCCACTGCCATCTAACTCCGTCTTGCTCCCCGAGCAGGACCACCATCGCCAAACTGGCTCTCGCAGCTCCCCCGCCGGCCGCCGCGAACTGGGAACGCTGGCCACAACACCACCCAAATAACGACTATGCCATGATGGAGACCGGGATGCTGCCATACGACTCGCGGCCTGTCACCTCCGAGCCCCTACAGCGCCCCATGGTGCCCTCTCACCAGTTCTTTTCTAGCGCTCCATACAACCCGGCTCCCTTAACGAGCATGGCCCCGACCAACTATCAACAACAGGCGGCGTTCACAACCTTTGGCTCCTTCCCCTCCTCGCTCACCACCATGGTTTCCCCGTTCAAGCAGCATGGCCCGGAACGGCCACAGCTGCCGCTTATGCCGATGATTAAACCGGAAGGAAATAACAACCTCGTATATTCCAAGGACCGCAGATCTTCCTATGTTGATGAAAGCCCAAGCCCTTCCGTCAAGAGCGAGGTCCATATGTCGTCGGCTAGGTCGGTATCTTCGAACCGCTCCTCGGTCTCTAGGACGATCACGTCGAATGTGCCAGTAAGTAGCGCAGCTCAAATCGAATTCAACACCTGCGTCGACACTCTCATGAAGGCTATCCAATCCAAGGATGAGACGGAAACCCTCGTGAAGAAGGTCGAGGCCAAACAACTAGGACCAGTGCGAATGGTCAAATCTCCTGTCCAGGTATGCCACCTACCACCGACTACTTTGAGGAACCGTCCTCTGATCGGCTTCCAGCAACATCAGCAGCAGCAGCAACAACAACAGCAGCAGCAGCAGCAGCAACCTGAAGGCAGGTCGAATCGCAAACGGTATCAATGTGATATCCCTGGATGCACCAAGGCTTTCTACCAGAAGACCCATCTCGAGATCCACCGCCGTGCCCATACCGGGGACAAGCCCTATGTATGCTGCCCCGAGTTCCCGCGTTGCCCTGGGGTTCAGTCGTTAACACGGACAGGTGTGCAAACTCCCTAACTGCGGTCAACGGTTCTCGCAACTGGGGAATCTGAGAGTGAGTTTAGCCCCTAGTGTTGTTGCCTGAACGGTTCTAACACTGCTCTAAAGACACACGAGCGCCGCCACACTGGCGAGCGACCATACAAGTGCGACCAGTGCGGCAAAAGCTTCGCGCAGCGTGGAAATGTCCGAGCACACATGAGGACACACCTCGAGGCAAAACCTTTCCAGTGCAAGCTAGACGGTTGCAACAAGAACTTCACACAGCTAGGAAATCTCAAGGTAGCGCCCTCCCAACCACTCTTCTCCTTGCCGAGAACCCAACTAAAAACGGGCCTCGCCCTTGGTAGTCGCACCAGAACAAGTTCCACATCGAGACCCTCAAGGTCTTGACGGCGAAGTTCGCCTCGCTCAAGGACTACGACAGCGTCTGCAAGGCGGACAGGGAACTGTGGGAGTATTTTGCGTCTCTTTACAAGAACAGCAACAAGGGTATTAAGGGCCGTGGAAAGGACCGACGAGTTGGTTCCGTCACGCAACCATCGCCCGTCAGGCTAGGCAGCATGATCCCTTCGCAGTTTCCGATGGCGCACCAGCAACCTCCCATGCACCACCAACGTAACCAGCAGCAGCAGCAGCAGCAGCTCCAAAACCACCACCATCACAACGCACCACAACATATGCACCATCCACTCCCACACCACGGCCTGAGCCACCCGGCCTCGTACAGTATTAGCCGACCCAGCATCCTCGTCAACGTCGGCCGTGACACCCACAACACCTATGAGATGTACACCGTCGACGACGGCATCAGCGCTGGCAGCAGTGCCTCCGCAGTTAGCGAAGCTGTCTATGACGACGATCATAGCCGCGAACTCGCCTTTGGCGATCGGATGTACTAGGCCTATTCTACCACCCACCCCCTTAAGGTAAGGGGGTGGTGGAGGCTGGCTGGGACATGGGAGCACGCATTCGAGAGCGGGTCGAGCCTGCAGGGGGGGGTGGACCGGGAGATGTTCCTCTCAAATTCTACCCCCCTACTAATTTTTTCCCTTTTCTGAGTGGTCCTGCAGGCTTTCTACGGAGCATATACAGACATGACGACTAACGGGATCACGAGACGAAACAATGAGCACACGAATACCGGTGGAGGTTTTGTTATTTGTTTATTTTCCTTTTCTTGTTTTCCCTTTCTCTCTTTCATTTTCCTTTCGCCCGATCTCTCACAGCCTCGGCTAGTACACGCAGTAGCCGAGCTGGGGAGATCTCAACCAAATCAAAAACAAGATCGGGAAAAAAGGGGGGGGGGACTTGAGGCTACTTGCCACATGGAGGAGGCAAATGCGCTTGCTTTTTTTCCCACTCTCGATTTTCTACTTAGTCTTTTCTGCATCATTTTAGTACACACGATGCACACACACGCGCGCATGGGAGCCTCCTATTAGATAGACCAATAGCAATGGATCGGGAAGGGGGTGACAAGGGCGCGAAAGGGGGGTGGGGTGGCAATCCGTCGCTTGCATATTTTCCGGCTGGACAGGGCAGGCTTGCTTCTTGGTTTCTTTTTCTTTCTGTTTCCAGTTCGAGGTAATTGTACTTGGTGGCGAGGTAAAGACACGATGGGAGATCGCGGGTGGTCCTTGTTCACTGTAAGAGCGGGACCGGGGGAAGGGGGGCTCACTTGGGTTTGGCTGGTTCGCGTCTCTTTTTAACGCTATGGCGAATAACAACGGAACACGCGAATGGTTGGGTTAGGCTGTCTGAGTACCAAATTTAAAAGCATGTCGTTATTTTACTCTCGCAGAGTTTGCCCTTCCCGTTTTCTCTACCGGTCTGCCGTTGAGTTACACTCGTTGCTGTAGACAATACATGTATAACCCTCATTGGACTGCCCTCCAATGCGGCTTGCTCGTGTGTAACCAGGTGGGCTTCTCCCGCTAAGTTTCGAGGTAACTACTCATCTCGGCATAGTTCTAGGCTTGTTTCCTTGTTTCTTCGATGTCGCTATTGCTATTATCGTCCTCGGACGGGGTTGGCTCGGTAAGGTGGGCCGGAGATGCTAGGTTTTCTTCTTCCAGCGATACTTACAGGTAACAGGTCCGGGTTGATACCGACACTCTTGCTGTACTACGTAGGGGGTGGCGGTCGGTGTGAAACGGGGAGGAAATAGACGGTTGTATCGGGCAAAGGGGCTGTATCTCTTGATACATGTTTACATTGGCTACCTGGCTACCTAGCTAGGACTTTTTGTTACACCGAGGTCCCCTGTTTCCGGGAGCTCATTGGCGTCCTTAGAGGAAGCACGAAGGGGCGGTGGATGGCCTAGATCTTGGTGCACTTCAAGGAATGGTTCAAGACATCTCGAGTAGATGCAAAGTTGGTGACTGCATCCGTGAGAGAAAAGTGACAGAAACTATTCACCATATTGACATATCTCGATGTTTCGCAGACGGCACATGCGGTGGAGGCCTGTACATATGCGGGCCACACAGACGCTGCACGTCTCTGTGCTACACGATTGGATATCCCCACGATCTCTGTATGCAGGCCGGACCGAACCTGGGCTAGTTGGATCCGCCACCAAAAGTTTCTGAGCCGCGCCTCGCCCCATAGGAAATAAGGTATTATTTAGGCTACTCAAAAAAGGGTTGCGGGGGGCTGGACAAGTACCTGGATCACAGATACACTACATGAGCTGGCGCTGTGTCTCGCTGGAGAGTGAAGGCTCGGCGCTTGATCCGCTGTGATGGGGTTGGGGTTGGGAGATGGGAGGGGTGTTGCTTTGCATACTCGCGCAAGGTGGTTAGGTTATGGGAGCCCTGGTTGGGGGGCAACTGCGCCATCCATCAGGTTGAGGTTGGGATGCATGAGAGGGGTGTGCGGCATCGGAGGAACGTTGCTCTTAGTACAATCGATCAGGCGGTCGGAAAACGTCTCTAAGCTGTTGTATTTTTGCGTCTTGACCGAAGACTCGACGTGGGCGCATCAAATGTGTGTGTATTGAAGGCAATGAACAACGACCTCTGATGCGGGCTCTGCTCACCGCCCCGCCCACGTAGCCTTATGCCCACGGTAAGACTCCCTGTTGCGTCCCAACTCGCATCATGCACGATTCACCGCCGCACGTTGTTTCTACCAGATTCTGACCGATTCGTGTGAGTGATGGAGGGGGGTGTATGCTTGAAAATCGCGAATTCTCTAAGCCACGACCATCTAAATGCGAGTCTGATATAGTCAGGGAAGCGCTGGGCCTTTAATATCGGGTGGCGCCCGAATGAGAGAGCGGTGTTGCTTCCCGCTTGCCATCGCTCGCACACCCCGAGTGAATGGGTGTCAATGTCCACCCCCGAGGGCTCAACCAATGCGTCCGACGGGGAAGTGGCGGTGGGAGATTTGTCAACCATATTTGGTTCGCCGCGAGACGGCACACTTATTTACCGACCAAGCTGAGGGGAGGCTTTCCAGGTGGACAAGGTTCCCGTCTCCTGCACACTTCGGACGAAGGCCACCACCCTGTAAGGGGTGCGAGAAACCTGGAAAAAGAGGCTGGATGCCAGTCGGCCCTTCGGTTACCGCCTCGATCGCCTAGCCGCCATGGAGCGTCGAGACGAATAAGATATTGTCTCCGTTCTGGATTTCGTAGGCCTCCTCTCCTTCGAGTTCCCAATCTGCGTCATTTATGAGGACAAGGATGCCCGGGCGACTGAGTGCCAAATCATCAATCAGCCTGACCGTCGTCGTCGCCAGAAGGATGCTCGGGGTATCCTTATCAACCCCGAGGTCACATTTTGGGTGGGACATACATGTGATCATCCAGTACAAACAGCTCCTTCCTAGTATCCTTCATGATGTTCTTGCAGAGGTAATCAATGAGAACTGAGATATTGGAAGGCTTGCCATCCTTGTCTGTCGCTGGGATTGACAGAGAATGGCGCCGCTGGTCAGAGAAGAGCATCTCGAGTCCGCCGCTGCTAGTTGGTTAGTGCTTATCATAGGATTTTCGCTTACAGTGGACTTGGGCGATGCTCTCTCCAGTCTCTCTCTCGGTATTGCGAAATCACCTCAAGTCACTTGGGGGGTTGGATCACTCACGAGAACTCGACGATAATGGATAGTTTGGGACCCTCCATCTCAGTAGCCATCTTCGGAAATCCTCGAGGTTTCGGTAGGCAGTCCGTTTCTTCTTCCACGGTTCCTCGAGTATTAAAGTTAGTAACGATACTGGGGATTAATGCGACCTGCCAAAGTACTTCAACGGTGCTTCATATTTTTGACTTCAACGGCGCCCAACATGAAGAATGACAAGCGGACAGTGCGAATCAATCACGTGATATACCAAAAATAAAACAATGCGAGAGAATGTGCACTGTACGTCTTGTAAAAGCCAAAAATGACACACTATCTGGGCCGAGCAGAGATCGCGATATAAACTCGGTTAAGACATGGTATAGCGATTTTAGTAAATATGGAAGAGGTTGATGTGGAAGTTGACTATATTTCCGTCGGCGCCAACCGGCAGACAGCCACGGCAGACTGGCATCAAGATGGCACCCTCGCTTTTGGAGCCGACTGTAATATTTGCCTCTGGCGGCCCACGGTAGGCAGGACCGCACTGGATTTATCCTCATGATACCACTGCTTTGCTAACACACGAACTAGGACTCAGGGTCAATAGGCATTGGGGGGCTGCTAAGCGGCCACTCTAACACTGTCAAGGCAGTGAAGTTCTTGCCTCAGATCCCAGGAGAGGCCTTCTCCTACCTGGTTACGGGTGCCGATGACCAGTGTCTTAAGCTTTGGAAACTAGACTTAGGGGCCTCAAAGGGAGCGTGTGTTCAGACCGTACAGGAGCACACAGCGGCGATAAACTGCATCGCAGTCCTGTCTCCTTCTCCAGCTTCCCCCGCGAGATACATTTTCGCTTCAGGGGCAGCTGATGCTAGCATCAAGATCTGGGAGTTTGAGTCACAGAACATCAAACTTCTACAGACTATCAAGACAGCCCCTAAATATTTCCCCTTGGCTGTCGCTCTTAGCCGCCTAGGTGGGAACGAAGATGGGTTGGTCCTGGCCGCCGCTGGCACGAGCGGCAAGGTCCAGGTTTTTGTGGCTGAGACAAGTGGAACAGTCCCTGAGTTCCAGCTACAAGCAACTTTACCTGGTCACGAAGGCTGGATTAGATCATTGGATTTCGTCCCTGAAGGGGCAGAGCTAGGGAGTGACCTCCTACTGGCCTCTGCTAGTCAGGACAAGTACATCCGTCTCTGGCGTTTCCACCAAGGAAAGGTGTTACCCACAGACTCGGTGGGGGGTGCAGCCTCTTCGCTTGGAACTCTCCTACCGGGGACATCGCCGTCTAACAAGGCGCATCGCCTCAGAGCTGGGGCTAAAGACTTCTCGGTTACCTTTGAAGCTTTGCTGCTCGGTCATGAAGACTGGATCTACAGCGCCAAGTGGCATAGTGGAGCCGATGGCAAGCTTCAGCTCCTCTCGGCCTCGGCCGACAACTCGCTATCTATATGGCAGGCCGATGCTGCCTCCGGAATATGGGTCACGAGCGCGAGGCTAGGGGAGATCAGCCGGGAGAAGGGAGCGACCACGGCAACTGGTAGTACCGGCGGGTTTTGGACTGGCCTGTGGTCGCCTGATGGGGCTACAGTTGTGACACTCGGCAGGACGGGGAGCTGGAGACTATGGAACTACGTAGAGGAAGACGACCGTTGGGTTCAAAACATCGCTGTATCTGGACACACTCGGGCGGTCACGGGTATCTCGTGGGCGAGGAGTGGCGGATACCTCCTATCCACGAGCGCGGACCAAACCACTCGACTTCACGGCCAGTGGGAAGGCGGAGGGGGAACGTGGCACGAGCTCTCCAGGCCGCAGATCCATGGCTACGACTTGAACTGCATCGACACTCTGAGCGACACATCCTTCGTCTCAGGCGCCGACGAGAAGCTGATGCGCGTCTTCAGCGAACCCAAAGCCGTTGCCAAGCTCCTGCAGCGGCTCACCGGCGCGACCAGTACCATCGCAGACTCGCTCCCCGACGCAGCCAACGTGCCGTCGCTCGGCCTCTCAAACAAAGCCATCGACGCCACCGACAACGGCGACGGCGACGCGGACCCCAACGGCGACCGCAACGACCCCGACCCCGCCTCCTTCTCGGCGCGCCGGACCACGCTCGAAGCCGACCACCCGCCCTTCGAGGAGACGCTCTCGCGCAACACGCTCTGGCCCGAGGCCGAGAAGCTCTATGGGCACGGCTACGAGATATCGTGCCTGGCCGCGAGCCGCGACGGGCGCCTCGTCGCTAGCGCGTGCCGCGCCAGCAGCATCAACCACGCCGTCGTGCGGCTGTTCGAGACGGCGCGCTGGACCGAGGTGAAGCCGCCGCTTGCGGCGCACACGCTGACTGCCACGAGGCTGCGGTTCTCGCCCGACGATAGGTACCTGCTGAGCGTGGGGCGAGATCGGCAGTGGGCGGTGTTTGAGAGGGGCGCCGGTGTGGGTGCCGGCGAGGGCGAGGGCGAGGGCGAGGGCGAGGGTGAAGGTTCGTTGGGGTATGCGCTCCTGCAGGCGGATCCGAAGGGGCATACGCGCATGATATTGGATGCTGCGTGGGCACCAGTGCGGGAACCGAGGGTCTTCGCTACGGCTGGAAGGGATAAACAGGTCAAGATCTGGGTCAGGCGTGGTAGCGATGAGGCGGCCAAGTTTAGCCTGGCGAAGGCCATCCCGAACGAGCACCCGGTGACCGCGATCGATTTCCTATCTCGGCCTTCTGGGACGGGGAGTCTTGTCCTCGCTGTTGGCACCGAGGCCGGGAAGATCCGGATTTTATCTCTCCAGGTCGGAGAAGAAGTTACTGTCGCAGCTTCGCTAGAGTTGAAACCCGAGTGAGTATATTCGATCCGCACCCTAGATTCGCAATGCTAACAGTATTACTAGGCTATGTCTCCCAAGGGCGGTGCTACAGCTCGCATGGCGACCGGAGAAGGAGGGGAGCGAGCAAGATATCGCCGAACTTGCTATCGCGGGGGACGATAGTTCACTTAGGATATACAAGTTCAAGAACCTGTGAGGGCAGGAGGAATAGAGGGAGCTGCCCGGATACTGTCAAGAGAGATAGCCCTGTGTCTGCGACAATGTACTTCGTCAAGAAAAAGGTATTAATATTAGAGTTGGCCAAATGGCCGGTGTATCCCCCTTGTAGCGATGCTGTAAACCTCCTGAACTCCCGTACCTACCCCATTGAACCGCTAGTACAAGCTCCGCAGGAAACCACCTTATATCCATGGGGCTCCGTGATCTCGAGACTGTTCCATAACGTAACGCCGTGCGGAACATAGACGAACACTGGACTCGTAGGTGTCGTATGCTTAACCTCGCGCATGGCCTCATCGAGTCGCAGCCCAGGCGAAAACGAATTCAGTTCCGGACCTGTCATCCTATCATTGGAAGCCGCGCGTTCCATCGACGAGCGTCTATGCCACGCAGACTCGCAGCTCGTCATGCCACCCTACATCCGCCTGGAGCGTTGGCATCCCCGATGCACATGTACCACATGCACTTGGAGAAATCTCTCCTCACAGCTCCCGAACCACGCTCGCCACCGTCTCCGAAACTGCTTCCGCCGTAGCCGTCGACGAAGCCGTTAGGACCGCAAGCGTCTGCGCCGCCGCGCCCTTAGCCGCGTCGGCCGCGTCGCCGTGCATGTAGAACCAGGCTCGGCCGACGATGAAGGACATGTGGCGCGGGAGGTAGAGGACCGTCGCGATGAAGGTCAGGCTGAAGAGAAGGAAGACGACCGAATCTGTTCAGGGGGGTTATAGTTAGTGGAAGAACGGAGACGAGAGGGCTACTAAGGAGGATGGGAATCGTACAAAAGACGAATTTCTCAACCGGCGTGAAGATATACACGCTGAATGTGACTTCGAGTTGGTAGATCTTCAACTTCAACCATTTCGTGAAGGACTCGAGGGGAGACATGGTGGGCTGGCGTAGTTCGGAGATTTGGTAAGTTCGCTTCGAGGTGAGTGGCTTTGGTGTTTGTGTTGGTGCTTGAGGGAGGAGTGTTATGGTATAAAGTCCTGGCGTAGGTTGGTCTACTCTTCTAGAGGTGCTGGTTCTATGTACAAACTGGCGGTTGGGCTGGAAAGGAGTGTGATGCCGAGAATCATGAAGTTGAAATTCGAGAGTCTTCTCCCGGCTTTGCCGTTTTCCGCGTCCCTCAATTTCGTTCCCGCCGACCCACCTAATCCAACGGTCCTCCAATCAGATACCCCTGTTCCTAAGCCACAGTTTATTGTCTCTGGACCTGGACCCCTTTCTCCAACCATTTCTAACCATCGAACTTGGATGTCGAAATAATTAAGAGAGACGTGGAAATACAGTTGGGCTGATCTAGCGTCACTCCAGGGCGCTGCTTGGATAATCACTCTTCGTGATAAGACGGCAGCTATTCTGCCAATTGTCCCTCATAGAAGAGGATGAGTTTATATCCGTGGCCTCGACGGATCCCTCGAGAAGTACGGGCAACTTAAAAGGTTATCAAACCAATTCCTATAATTTCAAAGATCCCGCACAGTAAATGGCAACGAACAGTCCCTTTCGGCCGCCAAATAAATCACAGGCCGTCAGCCAGCGGCCTCTCAGTTATGACCCGCTCGCCATTGTCCCACCGGGGTATCTGGAAGTGTTCCTCATTCTGGAACCACTCGTCCCACACGGCGTAGTGCTCTAGCGGGACGTAAGACCCCAGGCCCGACTTCTTGCCGGGCCCGTGTACCGCCTCGTACAGTAGCTCGTACCAGAAGCCGTAGGGGTCCTCAGAGTACGCGAGCATGACGTGGGCGATGATACCGTCGCCGAGTTCGACCAGCTTGGCGTACTCGTCGCACCCGGTAAACATTATCGGGTTGTTGTGCCGACGCATCCGCGTGCAGTGTGCCTTCCAGGCCTCAATGCGGGCGCGGACGATGTTATTACGCTCCCTATTCATCTCGACGATTAGGTTAGACTGGCGTTGTAGGACGTTGTAGTTGAGGATATCTTTAGGATCTACTAGGTAGTCCCTGTCCTGCTCTAGTTCGTTGTCTACACGTCGTCGAGGTTAGCTAGGCACCCCGACTATGTTCCTCAAGTCAGAATACTCATACAAAGAAAGACACCTGTAAAGTTTTTGGAACTACTCGCGAGCTTATACACGACGAGAGGGATGATCTTTGGGCCGAGCAGAACGAGTTCAAAGTACTCGGGTGCTTCACAATTGTTTGCGGCACTGATTGCGAAAATATGTCCTTGTCAGATTCACCTTGTCAGTTGGTGCCGGGGGGGGGGGGGCCATCTAAATTGAAAATTT
>Ga0164242_10009332_pt1 | contig 10589 bp, 9 predicted proteins | sample OricomgcompostMG_FD_108783 | JGI IMG/M metagenome (GOLD analysis project Ga0164242, IMG submission 108783) | Miracle-Growth compost microbial communities from Emeryville, California, USA - Original compost - Miracle growth compost (MG) ... | reverse complement strand
GCGAGCTTCCGTTACAGTTCCGTGACCGATCGCGGCTGCTCCGGCCAGCCGCCGAAGGAGATGGCCCGTCTTGCTGCGAAGCGTCAAGTACGGCCTGTGGGGTGGGGTGCTGGTCGCCCTCGTGGCCGGCACCACCGCATGGACCGCGACTGACAAGACCGTCACCCTGGTCGTCGACGGTCAGCAACAGAGCGTGCACACCACCGCCGCGCAGGTCAGCGGCGTCCTCGCGACGGCGGGCTACCAGCTCGGCTCGCACGACCTGCTCGCGCCCGGCCGCAGCTCGCCGGTGCACAACGGCAGCCGCGTCGTCCTCGAACGGGGTCGGCTGCTGCACCTGAACGTGGACGGCACACCCCGGGACGTCTGGACCACCGCGCCGACGGTCGCCGAGGCTGTCGCCGAGTTGGGCTACTCCAGCGCGTCGTACGTCTCGGTCTCGCGGGACCAGCGCCTGCCGCTGAGCCCGACCGCGCTCGTGGTGCGGACGCCGCACACCGTGACCGTGGTGCATGACGGCCGGCGTCAGCAGGCCCAGACGACGGACGCCACGGTCGGCGCGCTGCTCGCCGACATGCACGTCGCCGTCGACGGCAGCGACAAGGTCGCCCCGGGCATGTCCGCGGATCTCGTCGGTACCCGACAGATCGTGATCATCCGCGTGGACGCGCGGCAACTCGTGGTCTCGCGCATGGTGCCGTTCCCGACCACACACAAGCAGGACGCCGGCCTGCTCGCGGGCAAGACCAAGACCGTCCGCGCCGGCAAGGCCGGACTCGCCAAGATCACGTACACGGTCGTCTACGTCGACGGCAAGGCCACGCAGAAGACCAAGGTCGGCACGACGATCGTTCGCAAGCCCCAGCCCGCGGTGGTCAAGGTCGGCACCAAACCGGCGCCCGAGCCCGCCTCGCCGGGCTCGTCCTCGGCGGTCAGCTCCGGCTCGGCGCTGGCGATCGGCAAGCGCCTCGCGGCCGCACGGGGATGGACCGGGAACCAGTTCAACTGCCTCGACCAGTTGTGGAGCCGAGAGAGCGGGTGGAACGTCCACGCGGGCAACGCGGTCTCGGGGGCGTACGGCATCCCGCAGGCGTTGCCCGGCCAGAAGATGGCCTCGGCCGGTCCGGACTGGCAGGACAACGCGAGCACGCAGATCACCTGGGGCCTGAACTACGTCGCCGGCCGCTACGGCTCGCCGTGCAGCGCCTGGTCGGCCTGGCAGTCCCAGGGCTGGTACTAGTCCGCGGTGAGCGACGCTTGCGGAGCGAAGATCGAACGATGAGCGCACTACTCGGGCCGGCCGAGATCCGGGCACTGGCGTCCGAACTGGGCGTGCGGCCGACCAAGACCCTCGGGCAGAACTTCCTGCACGACGCGAACACCATCCGGCGCATCGTCCGGACCGCCGAGCTCACCCCCGGCGAGCGGGTTCTCGAGGTCGGCCCGGGGCTCGGTTCGCTGACCCTGGGGCTGCTCGAGGCGGGGCACCCCGTGGTCGCTGTCGAGATCGACCGGGTGCTGGCGCACGCGCTGCCGGTCACCGTGCAGGCCCGGATCCCCGGCGCCGACCTGACGGTGATCGAGGCCGACGCCATGGCCGTGACCGCGCTGCCGGCGCCCGAGCCGACCGCGCTGGTCGCCAACCTGCCGTACAACGTCGCCGTACCGGTGCTGCTGCACCTGCTGGCGGCCTTCCCCGCGCTGCGGACCGCGCTGGTGCTGGTGCAGGCCGAGGTCGCCGACCGGCTCGCGGCGCCACCGGGCTCGAAGGTCTACGGGGTGCCGAGCGTGAAGGCGTCCTGGTACGGCAAGCTCTCGCGTGCGGGGGCGGTGGGCCCGGCGGTCTTCTGGCCGGTGCCCAACGTCGAGTCCGGGCTGGTGCGCCTGGTCCGGCACGAGCCCCCACCGACGACCGCCACCCGCGCGCAGGTGTTCACGGTGATCGATGCTGCCTTCGCGCAACGCCGCAAGATGCTGCGCTCGGCGCTGGCGACCTGGGCCGGCTCGTCCGCGGCGGCCGAGAGCGCGCTGGTGGCGGCCGGCGTCAGCCCGACCGCGCGGGGGGAGACGCTCGACGTGGCTGCCTTCGCCCGCGTGGCCGCCTCACGAGTGGGCAGTTAGGACGCGAGTGGTCCGCTGTCGCGGCCCACTCGGCGCGTAACTGCCCACTCGCGGCTGGAAGGGTCGGTCACGCCTTGCCGTCGAAGAGGCTGGTCACCGAGCCGTCCTCGAAGACGGCCCTGATCGCCTGGGCCAGTAGCGGCGCGATCGACAGCACCGTGAGCTTGTCGAAGTCCTGCTCGGGCCGGATCGGCAGCGTGTTGGTGACGAGCACCTCGCGGACCCGGCTGTTCTTGAGAGTATCCGTGGCGGGCGTGCTGAAGATGCCGTGCGTGGCCGCGATGACGACATCGGTCGCGCCCTGCTTGAACAACAGGTCGGCCGCCTTCGTGATCGATCCGCCGGTGTCGATCATGTCGTCGATCAGCAGGCAGCACCGCCCGGCGACCTCGCCGACGACCCGGTTCGCGACGACCTGGTTGGCCGCCTCGAGGTCGCGGGTCTTGTGTACGAAGGCGATGTCGACGCCGCCGAGCTCGTCCGACCACTGCTCGGCCATGCGCACGCGGCCGGTGTCGGGGGAGACGACGACCAGGTCCTCGCTGCCGTACTTGGAGCGCACGTAGTCGGCCAACAACGGCAGGGCGAACATGTGGTCGACCGGCCCGTCGAAGAAGCCCTGGATCTGCGCGGTGTGCAGGTCGACGGCCATCAGCCGGTCGGCTCCGGCGGTCTTGAACAGGTCGGCGACCAGCCGCGCGGAGATCGGTTCGCGGCCGCGGTGCTTCTTGTCCTGCCGGGCGTACGGATAGAACGGCGCGACCACGGTGATCCGCTTGGCCGAGGCGCGCTTGAGCGAGTCGAGCAGGATGAGGGTCTCCATCATCCACTCGTTGATCGGCCGGGTGAACGACTGGATCACGAAGGCGTCCGAACCCCTGACCGACTCGTCGGACTTGATGAAGATCTCGCCGCTGGCGAAGTCGCGGGCGGTGGTCGGCGTGACGGTGACGCCGAGGTGCTGGGCGATCTCGTCGGCGAGCCCGGGGAAGGCCCGGCCGGAGAACAGCATCAGGCTCTTGCGCCCCGCGACCTGCAACGTGCTCATCGTCGTCCTCGCTTCTCCACCGCACGCGGGGGGATCCCCGCAGGCAACGCTGAGGCACCGGGCGCCCTGTGCTTGTCGATCCTGCCGCGCAGGTGGGGGGGCTCCAAGCCAGCTTCGGTCACGATTCGCCCTTCTCCTGCGCCCGCTGGGCCGCCTCGGCCGACTTGGTGCCGGCCCGGCGCCGCTGCACCCAATTCTCCACGTTCCGCTGTTGCCCCCGCGACACGCCCAGCGCGCCCGGCGGGACGTCGTTGGTGATCACCGATCCGGCGGCCGTGTAGGCGCCGTCCCCGATCTCGACGGGGGCGACCAGCATCGAGTCTGAGCCGACGCGGACGTGGTCACCGACGACGGCGCGGTGCTTGGCGACGCCGTCGTAGTTGACGAAGACCGTGGACGCGCCGATGTTGCTGTGCTCGCCGATCGTCGCGTCACCGACGTAGGTCAGGTGCGGCACCTTCGAGCCCGCCCCCACCGTGCTGTTCTTGATCTCGACGTACGTGCCGACGTGCGCGGCCTCGGCGAGTTCGGTGCCGGGGCGCAGGTAGGCGAACGGGCCGACGGTGACGTCCGCGCCGACCCGCGCCTGGCGGGCGACCACCCGGTCGAGCACGGCCCGCTCGCCGATCACCGTGTCGCTCACCGTCGCCTGCGGACCGACGACCGCGCCGGCCGCGATCACGGTCGCCCCCTCGAGCGTGGTCGAGGGCAGCAGGGTGACGTCGGGGGACAGGCTCACCGTGGCGTCGACCCAGGTGGTGGCCGGGTCCACGACGCGGACGCCGGCTCGCATGTGCGCGGACAGCAACCGCTCGTTGTACGCCCGGTGTGCGGCGGTCAGCTGCAGCTGGTCGTTCACTCCGGCAGTCTGCGCGGCCGGTGCCGTGATCGCCCCGACGCGTCGGCCGTCGGCGACCAACAGGGCGATGACGTCGGTGAGGTATTCCTCGCCCTGCGAGTTGTCGGTGGTGATCCGCCCGAGGGCCTCGCGCAGCGCGGCGGCGTCGAAGGCGTAGACCGAGGTGGCGACCTCGCGGACGGCGAGTTCGTCCGGGCAGGCGTCGCGGTGCTCGACGATCCGCGCCACGGTCCCGGAGCCGTCGCGGATCACCCGGCCGTAGCCGGTGGGGTCATCCAGTTCGGAGGTGAGCAGGGTCGCGGCCGCGCCGTCGTGGGCCGCAACCAGCCCGGCCAGAGTCTCGGCGGTGAGCAGCGGGGCATCGCCGGGGACGACGAGCACCGTGCCCTCGAGGGCGGTGGAGCCGTCCAGCGCGTCGAGGGCGAGGCGCGCGGCGTGGCCGGTGCCGCGCTGCTGCGCCTGGACGACCGGGACCGCGTCCGGGGCGATCCCGGCCAGGTGCGCCGTGACGGCCTCGCGCGCGAAGCCGACCACGACAGCGAGCCGGGCCGGCCCGAGCGGGCCCACGGCGGCCAGCACGTGGCCGAGCAACGTACGCCCGGCGAACCGGTGCAGGACCTTCGGGGTGGACGACTTCATCCGCGTGCCCTCGCCGGCGGCCAGGACGATCACTGCACAGGAGCCGGTCACTGCGTGCGGTGCCCTTCTGTCGTACGTGTGTTGCTGGGGGACTCGGATTCGAACCGAGACTGCAAGGCTCCAAAGGCCTGCGGGCTGCCGATTACCCCATCCCCCACCGGCCGGCGATGCGGCCGCGCCGGGCTGGCGCGGTATCCCGTGGCTGGCGGGTCTTCAGCCTACCGGCGCGCCCCGGCGGCCCCGCCAGCCCTTGCCTACCTACGCTGCCGTAACCTACGGTGGCGTAACCTTGCCAGGTGTAATCCCGCGCCACAGAGACGGAACCTACGCATGACCACTGTCGCCGATCCGGTCGATGGCTACGTTCAGCCCGAGACCGACGATCAGGCCGCCGCGGCCGTCGGGCCCAAACCGGTCTTCGAGGGCGGCAAGAAGCACGGCGAGCAGACGGCGCTCTACCTGTTCGTCATCGTCCCGTTCCTCGCCTTCCTGGCTGCGGTCCCGGTCGCCTGGGGCGGTTGGCTGAGCTGGACCGACGTGATCTTGTTCGTCGCCTTCTACATCCCCTCCGGGCTGGGGATCACGGTCGGCTACCACCGCCTGTTCACGCATGGCTCGTTCAAGGCCAGGCCCTGGCTGCGCGCGGTGATGGCGTTCTGCGGGGCGCTGGCGATCGAGGGTCCGTTGACCCGCTGGGTCGCCGACCACCGCCGCCACCACGCCTACAGCGACCGCGAGGGCGACCCGCACTCGCCGTGGCGCTACGGCCACGGGGTCAAGAACCTGACCAGGGGCCTGTTCTGGGCGCACATCGGCTGGATGTTCGACGAGTTCCACAGCAACCGCGAGAAGTACGTGCCGGACCTGCTCGCCGACAAGAAGCTCATGCGCGTGGACAGGCTCTTCGGGCTCTGGGTCGCGGTCTCGCTGCTGCTGCCGGGCGTCCTCGGCGGCTTGATCACCTGGTCGTGGCAGGGCGCGCTGTCGGCCTTCTTCTGGGCCGGCCTGGTGCGTGTCTTCCTGCTGCACCACGTGACGTGGTCGATCAACTCGATCTGCCACGCGATCGGTGCGCGACCCTTCGCGGCCCGGGACAAGTCCACGAACTTCTGGCCGCTGGCGATCCTGAGCTTCGGCGAGAGCTATCACAACATGCACCACGCGGACCCGACGGCGGCGCGGCACGGCGTCCTGCGCGGTCAGATCGACGAATCGGCCCGCGTGATCTGGCTCTTCGAGAAGTTCGGCTGGGCGTGGGACGTGCGCTGGCCCAAAGCCGACCGGCTCGCGAAACTGCGAGTAAAGGGCTGAGCGGCAACTTGCGCACCGAGCAAAGCGGCAGCTCAGCCCGTTCCGAAGCGCCGCGCGCTGCGCTCGCGGGCCCGGGCCGCCTCGACCTCCCGATCGCGCGGCGGGGCGGTGGTGACCAGGGCGTCCAGCAGCGTGTCGGTGGCCTCGGCCACCGCTCGTACCGCCGCCTCGAAGGCAGCGGCGTTCGCCGCCGAGGGCTTGGCCGTGCCACTGACCTTACGGACGTACTGCAGTGCGGCGGCGTGGATCTCCTCGGGGGTGGCCGGTGGCTCGAAGTTATTGAGCACCCTGATGTTGCGGCACATGGAACCAGACTATGACCGCGACCGAGTCGATCCTGCGTAAGTGGGAGTACTCGCAGCGGAGCGAACGTTGACGGCCGCCGGCAAGCCCCGGGTGCGGATGACCGGCCAGGAGCGGCGCGAGCAGTTGTTGGACGTCGGTCGTGCGCTGTTCGCCGCCAAGGGTTTCGAGGCCACCTCGATCGAGGAGGTCGCGGCCAAGGCCGGCGTGAGCAAGCCGGTGGTCTACGAGCACTTCGGTGGCAAGGAAGGCCTGTACGCCGTCGTCGTCGACCGCGAGATGACCGACCTGCTCGGGCGCCTGACCGCGGCCCTGGCGAGCGGGCATCCGCGCCAACTCGTCGAGCAGGCGGCGCTGGCCCTGCTGACCTACATCGAGGAGCAGGCCGACGGGTTCCGGATCCTCTCGCGCGACTCGGGCGTGGGAGCCACGGGCGGCGGCACCTTCTCCTCGCTGCTGAACGACATCGCCAGCCAGGTCGAGCACATCCTGTCCAAGGAGTTCGCCAAGACGGGCATGTCCACCAAGGCGGCCCCGATGTACGCCCAGATGCTGGTCGGAATGGTCGCCTTCACCGGGCAGTGGTGGCTCGAGGAGCGCAAACCCAAGCGTGAGGACGTGGCAGCGCATCTGGTGAACCTGGGTTGGAACGGCCTGGCGCATCTGGAGCCGAAACCTGCGGCGGTAGGCACCGGGCGCCCGCGCAGGTCCGCCCAAACCGGCTGAACGGATACTTCACGGACCATCCGCACCCGACGATTGGCACCGGATGGCTCTTCTCACGGCACCCCGGTCCCGGTGAGAATATGGGGATCATGAGCTGGGAGTACGGGGTCGACACGCGGCCCGCCGAGGCGTCCGCGCCGCCCGTCCCCCGGACGTACCCGCGGGAGACGTACCCGGACGAGGTGCTGCCGCGGCTCGGGGCCTCGCTCTCCCCGCTGCCGCCGGAGGACCAGGCCGAGCAGGAGCCTCCCGCGCCGCCCGTGTTGACGGTGTTGCGTCCGGCGGGGCGGCACGCCAGTTCGTCCGACGAACTCGAGGCGGCCCAGGGCGAGGCTCGCACGATCGTGGCTGACGCCCTCGAGCAGGCCCAGCTGATCCTGTCCCGGGCCGAGCGCACCACCGAGGAGATCATCGCCCAGGCGCGAACGGATGCCGAGCGGTACGTGGCCGACGGCCGGGCCTCGGCGAAGGTGCTGCGTGAGCAGGCGGAGGCGATCGTCACCGCCGCCCGCAGGAAGGGCGCGGACCTCGAGGCCGCGCACCTCGAGCGACAGCAGCAGCTGACCGCCGAGCTCACCGCACAACACGACGAGCACGAGCGCCGGCTCGAGATCGCTCGCGACGAGCACGCCGCGAGGCTGGCCGCGGCCGAGCGCGAGCACCAGGCCAAGGTCGACGGAGTACTCGACGCGGCGCACGACGAGGCCCGCGAGATCCGCAGCCGAGCCCAGGCCGAACTCGACGCGGCGCGCGAACGGGCCGCCGCGCATCTCGCCGACGGGCAGGCCAAGCACGAGGCGATCCTGTCCGAGGCGCGCGAGACCATCGCCATCGAACTGGCCGAGGCCCGGGAGCAGACCGAGTGGACCAAGCGGACCGTTGCCGAATTGCTCGCGGCCGCGGAGTCGGACGCCGACAAGACCCGGCAGGCGGCCGACGCGTACTCCGAGCGGCAGCACCAGCGCGCCAAGCAACGCGTACACCAGGTCGTGGCCGCGGCGCGCTCGCAGCTGGGGCTCGAGTCCGCACAGCACGCCGCCGCCCGGGATGAGAAGAACCGTCAGGCCGAGGCGGCGCTGGCGTCCGCCACCGCGCAGGCCGACCGGGTACGGCAGGACGCCACCGCCGACGTGCAGCGGATGCTGGCCGATGCGAACGCCGACTATGCCGCCGCCAATGAACGGGCCGCGCGCCGGCTGGCCGAGGCCGAGGCCGGTGCGCGCACCGTGCGGGAGCACGCCGCCGAGGACCTGGCCAAGGCGCAGGATGAGGCGCGTACGCTGCGCCGGCGGGCCCAGGACGAGGCGTACCGGCTCGTGGCCGAGGCCCGCGTCGAGGCCGACGACCTGCGCGGCAAGGCCCGCTCGATGCTGGCCGACGCCCGTGCGGAGGTCTCGATCCTGACCACCCAACGCGACCAGATCAGTAAGCAACTCGGCGACCTCTCGGGCGTGATCGACGCCCTCGCTGTCGCCGAGCGCCCGGACGCCCGATAACCAATTCCCAACTCATGAGAACGAGACGTCGATGACTGATGTGAGCACCAGCGCCTACCGGACCGTCCGGCACGGGTACGACCCGTCCGACGTCGACCGGCACGTCGCCGAGCTGACGTCGGCCCACACCGCCGCGAACGCGCGTGCCGAGGGCCTGGCCAAGCAGATAGCGGAGCAGGCCGTTCAGCTCGGGGAGCTGAAGGCCCAGCTCGAGGCCGCGGCCGCCGCCCGCGTCGCCAAGCCGCAGCCCCCCGAGGAGCCGACCTTCCACGACTTCGGCAAGCGCATCGGGCGCATCCTGGCCATGGCCGAGGAGGAGGCCGAGGAGATGCGCGCGGCGGCGGTGGGCGAGGTGCAGCGTCAGCTTGCCGAGGCCGCGCAGCAGGCCGACGACACCCGTGCCGAGGCTGACCGCTACGCCCAGCAGACACGCAGCGGCGCCGACGACCACGCGGCCAAGCTGATCGAGGAGGCGCGCCGCAACGCCGACCAGGTCGCCGACGAGGCCGAGCGCCGCGCGATCGCCCGCGCTCAGGAGGCCGAGGCGCTCTACGAGGAGCAGCAGGCCCGGGCCGCGAAGGGTGCCGCCGACTTCGAGCGCACGCTGGCCGAGCGCCGGGAGAAGGCCGAGGCCGCCTTCCAGGAGCGGGCGCAGGCCTTCGAGCGTGAGCTGGACGACGCGCGCGCCCGCATCGCGAAGATCCGCGCCGACGGCGACCAGCTGCTGGCCGACACCAACCGCAAGGCCGAGCAGACCAAGGCCGAGGCCGAGCGCAAGGCGCAGCAGCTGGTCAGCGAGGCCATGGACCGCGCCGAGCGGATCCGCGCCGAGTCCGAACGTGAGGTGGCCGCCGCCGCCCAGCGCCGCGACGCGATCAACGCCCAGTTGACCAACGTGCGGCAGATGCTGGCCACCCTGCAGGGTGCCTCGGCGCCGGCGTTCGCCGACGAGCCGGCACCGTCCGCCTCCACGGGGTCGGCCGAGGACGCCGCCGAATAGCAGTCCGACCTAGGGGCCGCTTCGCTCACGCGGGGCGGCCCGAGTCGTCCCGCACCCACGGCATCAAGATCAGAGCTGTTCGCCGAGCTCCAGCCAGGTCAGCTCGGCGGCCTCGCGTTCCGCAACGACGCCGCGCAGCTCGGCGTCCAGCTCGGCGATCTTGCCGAAGTCCGTTGCATGAGTAGCGAGCTGATCGTGCAGCTTCGCTTCGCGCTGCTCGAGCTTGGCGATCTGCCGCTCGAGCCGCTGCAGCTCCTTGCGGACCGCCCGCTCCTCGGCGCCGGTCAGTCTCCCGGACGTCTGCGCGGCAGGCGCAGACACGCTGGGCTGGGGCGTGCCGGCGTCGGACCGCCGGCGGGCGAGATATTCCTCGATGCCGCCCGGCAGCGCCGCCAGGGTGGGACGTCCCTCGCGGTCCTCGACGAGGGCGACGGTGGTGTCGCAGACGCGCTCGACCAGATACCGGTCGTGGCTGACGACCACGAGCGTGCCCGCCCACGAGTCGAGCAGGTCCTCCAGCGAGGCGAGCGTGTCGGTGTCGAGGTCGTTCGTCGGCTCGTCCAGCAGCAGCACGTTGGGTTGGGTGAGCAGCAGGCGCAGCAGCTGCAACCGGCGTCGCTCGCCACCGGAGAGGTCGCTCACCGGCGTCCACTGCTTGGCGTTGTCGAAGCCGAAGCGCTCGGCGATCTGACCGGCAGACAGCTCCACGCCGCCGAGCTCGGCAGTGGTGCGCACCTCGCTAACCGCCTCACGCACGCGCAGGTGGCCCGGCAGCTCGGCCAACTCCTGTGAGAGGTACGCCGCATGCACGGTTTGGCCGATCGAGATCGTCCCGCTGTCAGGCTGCAACTCCCCTGCGAGCAACCGCAGCAGGTGGGTCTTGCCAGAGCCGTTCACACCGATGATCGCGATTCGGTCACCCGGCCCGACATGCCAACTCGTGTCCTTGATCAGCTCGCGATCGCCGACCTTGATCGTCACGTCCTCGAGGTCATAGACACTGCGGCCCAGCCGTCGTTGGGAGAGCGACTTCAACTCGACCGACGACCGGACGGGCGGCTCGTCGGCGATCAGCGCCTCGGCGGC
>Ga0164242_10009331_pt1 | contig 10590 bp, 6 predicted proteins | sample OricomgcompostMG_FD_108783 | JGI IMG/M metagenome (GOLD analysis project Ga0164242, IMG submission 108783) | Miracle-Growth compost microbial communities from Emeryville, California, USA - Original compost - Miracle growth compost (MG) ... | reverse complement strand
TTGAACCTGTGACCCCTACGATGTCAACGTAGTGCTCTCCCGCTGAGCTACACGCCCATCTGCGGCGCGCATACACCACACATCTGCGGGTTCCGTCAATAGCGGCAGGCATCAATTTGCGACGGGGATTTCCGTGGCAGGCCGGCGTTGCCGGCGAAGCTTCAAAAATGGAGCGCAAGCTTACCGCGCGAGAGGAAGAGTGCCGACATCTCAAGCGGGAGGCGCCTTGAGACGCATATCGGAAAGCGCGCTTTCGGCGGCACTCTTCTATGCGGCCTGAAGCATCTTCTCGACCTCATTGACGAGGTCGCGCAGGTGAAAGGGTTTCGACAGAACCTTGGCGTCGCGGGGCGCGTTCGAATCCGGATTGAGCGCGACGGCTGCGAAGCCGGTGATGAACATCACCTTCAAATCCGGATCGATCTCGGTCGCGCGACGGGCGAGTTCGATACCGTCCATTTCCGGCATGACGATATCCGTCAGGAGCAGCGAGAAAGGCTCTTCGCGCAACCTCTCATAGGCGCTCGCGCCATTGTCGAAATCTGTTACGTCGTATCCGGCGCGTTCCAGCGCCTTGACCAGAAAACGGCGCATATCTTCATCGTCTTCAGCAAGGAGAATCCGAGCCATCGATCCCGTCCGAATCAATTGGCGGCCATTGAGAAATGCCGTCACCCACCCGGCCTTATATGAAGTTTGGAGGGTAAACATCAAGTGAATGTCGTGGGTTGCAGCCATTTTCCGTTCTCTTGTCGATACCTGCCGCACTGGACAGAATTCGGCTCGAATGGCACGGTGATCAAAACATGGCGTGTTGGGAGCATGCCTTGAAGACAGGAGTTTATGCGGCGTGGATTGGTCAGTTGTTTTTCGCGTACTATCCGTTCAAAGCTGCTCAACGCTGCAGGAAATGCGTTGGTGAAGACGTTTGATAGTGCGTGGTATTCCCTCATGACACCCAGCGACGACTTCGCTGAGCAAGCGCCTTACGCTCTCGCCGGGGAAGCCGGGCAAAGCGTTCCCTTCGTTTTCAATTCTCCGCATAGCGGCAATTACTATCCGCGACGCTTTCTGGCCATGAGCAGGCTGGACCGGAATGCCATCCGTCGCTCGGAAGACTGTTTCGTGGATGAACTGTTCGCCGGTGCGGTCGCCCAGGGGGCCGCGATGGTGATGGCGCATTTCCCGCGCGCCTATCTCGACGTCAACCGCGAGCCGTGGGAACTCGATCCGCGCATGTTCCGGGAGCCGCTGCCACCCTTCGCCAATGTACGCTCTCCGCGCGTGGCGGGCGGGTTGGGCGCGTTGCCCCGCATCGTCGGCGAGGGGCAGGAAATCTATGAGGGGCGTCTGCCGCTGTCGGAAGCAATCGGGCGGATCGACTGTGCTTATAAGCCATATCACGCGGAATTGTCCCGGCTGCTGATCGCGACGCGGGAGAGATTCGGCCACGCTATCCTGATCGATTGTCATTCCATGCCCGGCAGCGTTCGCGCGGGCGAGGGCGCGCTTCGCGCCGACTTTATCGTCGGCGACAGGTTCGGCGCGTCCTGCGTTCCGGATCTGACGGAATGCGTGGTCGGTCTTTTGACGCGGATGGGATATAAGGTCGCTCACAACCGGCCTTATGCCGGCGGCTTTATCACCGAGCATTACGGACGACCACGGCAGGGATTGAACGCACTTCAAATCGAGGTCAGCCGCAGTCTCTATATGAACGAGCGCACCTATCAGAAGAGTGACGGGTTCTTCGCTCTGGCGAAAGATCTGTCGACATTCTGTGCGGCTTTGATCGAACTCGAAGGCGAACTCTTTCCGGCGCTGCCGCTCGCAGCCGAATAAATGCCGCCCCAGGGCGCGGCTCCTGAAAGATGCCGAAAAAAAGACCGCGCCCTCGGGCGCGGTCTAAGTCTAGGGAGGAAACGCCCAAGGAGGGCATGAACAGGAAACCCTGTTCGTCACGAAATTTATGTTGCATTGCACAAGATGTCAACTTGGTTCAAGCAACTGTCTGGATTCATGAACTCGCACTCGCTTCTGGAGGGATGATGACAATCAGCGCCGCGTTCATGCGCCGCCTTGCCGAGATTGCCGCGGCCGAAACGCTGCCGCGCTTCCGTCAGGCCGGCAGCGTGGCCAACAAGCTGGCCGGAGGCTTCGATCCAGTTACCGAGGCGGACCGCGAGGCTGAACAGGCCATCCGGCGGGCGATCCGGTCTGAATTCCCGGATGACGGCATTCTCGGCGAGGAGCACGGGCTGGAAAACCCGGAAAGCGCCCGCCGCTGGATCATCGATCCGATCGACGGAACGCGCTCCTTCATCTCCGGCATTCCGCTCTGGGGCACGCTCATCGGGTTGACGGTGGATGGAGACGCGGTGGCCGGCATGATGTCGCAGCCCTTCACGCGCGAGATCTTCTATACGGAAGCCAGCCAGTCCTTTTACGATGGCCCGGGCGGCCAGCGCCGTCTTTCGACGCGCGGAACGACGGAACTGCCGGCCGCGACGCTTTGCACGACGACGCCGGCCCTTTTTGCGGGACCGGCCGCCGAGGCCTATGCGCGGCTGGAGAAAAGCGTGCGTCTCGCGCGCTACGGCACGGATTGCTACGGCTATGCGATGGTCGCGGCCGGTAACATCGACCTCGTGGTCGAGACCGGCCTGCAGCCTTATGATATCGTGGCGCTGATCCCGATCATCGAAATGGCCGGCGGCGTCATCACGGCATGGGACGGTGGCCCCGCGGAAAACGGTGGCGCCATCGTCGCGGCAGCGACGCCGGAACTGCATCGCGCCGCCTGTGCGATACTTCGCGGATAACAATCGGCTTGCGTCCGCGCAGAGATTTTCAACCGGGAATGCGCGGTTCCTCCTCAGGCAGGAACGCCTTGAAGGCTGCCAGGAACTGCTCACGGTAGAGATCGGCTTCCTGGAGGATTTCGTGGCGCGCCCCATCGATCACCAGCAGCGAACCGGAACGCAGGCGTCTTGAATAGTCCTCGATCGCCCGTGTCGAGACGACTTTGTCCGCGCCTGCCGCCACGAAAAGAATCGGAACGTGGATCTGCGCGGCGAACTCCCTTTGCCTCACTTTTTCAGCGGCCAGACAGACCGCGTGCAGCCATCCGGCCGAGGGCGCGCCGAGCCCCAGTTCGGGATGGGCGGCGGTGATCGCGCTGTTGCGAGCGAAGCGGAGCGGGTCACTGGTCAGCACGTTCCCCCGAAAGGGGTCGTCCGGTACGCGGCGCCTTTCGCGTGTCATGGGTAAGGCGCCCGCGCCGATCATACGCATCAAGCCGGAGAGGCGGCGTATATTGCGCATGCCTGGCGCAACGCCATGAAGGCCGAGCAGGGGCGCGGAAAGAATCATACGAACGATGCTGTTCTTTAGTACCGGCGCGGCCAGAAGCGCGATCAGCCCGCCGGTGGAATGGGCGAGCATATAGAAAGGCCCGGTGCAATCCGGCAGCACGATGTCCCGCAAAAAGCGTTCGAGATCGGAGACATAGTCGTCGAAGCGCCTGACATGACCGCGGCGGTGGTTTTTGAGGAGGCGGTCCGAAAGGCCTTGGCCGCGCAGGTCGAAGGTCGCGATATCGAAGCCGGCAGCCGCGAGATCGCGGATCGTCTCGAAATATTTTTCGATGAATTCGTTGCGGCCTTGAATGAGGATGACCGTTCCACGAAAAGGCCGCGTTGACGTCGGAAAGAGCGCGTAGCGCAGCCGTTTTCCATCATCGGCGGTGAAGAAGTCTGCCGAAGCATTTTCCGGCGCGGGGTTGCTAGACTCGGTGAAAAGCAGGTCGGTCATCGGCGCTGCTGCGATCTGTCTGCTGCCATTTTCCCATTTGTGGGAATTTCGGCCGGAAACACAAGGGGCCGGAAAAGCCGTATGTCGTGGTGAAAAGATGAAGCCGGAAGCGCCATCAAGGCGACTTCCGGCCCCTGGCGAACCGGGAGGAAGGGACGTTACACCCGGCCGACACCTTAGCGATCTGATGACCGCATTGCGAATGTTGAGAGGACGCTAGCTCTTGCAGACTGAACGGAGTCCGAAGCGACGGTTCATCCCGCATTCATCATTTACCACGTGAGTTCGCCTCGCCGATGTCAGTTCTGGCGTATTAATCTGAACTGAAAAACGTCTTGAAAAGCGGATTTCGAGCCCCCAAATCAGGCTTGCGGCCGCCATATCGGGGCCGCGGACGTCGGAGGGAACGCCGATACGGGTTTCCACAGACGTTCAACGCAAACCCATGTTGCTCGACAGGAGAACAGAATCATGCGTCACGTTGATTTTTCACCTCTTTATCGCTCGACCGTCGGTTTCGACCGGCTTTTCACGATGCTCGATTCGCTTGCGACGCCCGAGGGCGCGCAGACCTATCCGCCCTATAATATCGAGCGGACGGGCGAGAATGCCTATCGCATCTCGATGGCCGTCGCGGGCTTCTCGGACGATGAAATCTCCATCGAGGCTCACCGCAACGTCCTGACCGTGAAGGGCGAGAAGGCCGAGGAAGAGAACAAGGACGATGCCGAGTTCCTCTATCGCGGTATCGCGTCGCGCGCTTTCGAGCGCCGCTTCCAGCTTGCGGACCATGTCGAGGTGAACGGCGCCGAATTGAAGAACGGCCTGCTTCACATCGATCTGAAGCGCAACATTCCCGAGGAGTTGAAGCCCCGGAAGATCGCGATCAAGGCCGGCGAGAAGGACTCCAAGCAGATCGAGGCGAAAGCCGCCGCCTAAGGCGCGGTTATCGTTTCACTTTCCATGGTGGCGCTCTTCGGGGCGCCACCTGTGTTTGGGGCTTTATTCAATTAGGCGTCCGAACGCCTCGATGTCGTTCTTGGTCGTCGCGAAGCTGGTGACGAACCGCCAAAGCCTTTCGCCTGCCTTGATAGCTGAGGCATCGAAGCCGACCGGGATCTTCCAATCGTGGAATTTCACACCCTTCGATTGCAGCATTTCGGCCGTTGAGGTCGTCATCAGCGCGAAGACTTCGTTCGCTTGCGGCTTCCAGGCGAGCCGCATTTTCGAAGAATCCTCTATATACCTGGCCAGCCGGCCGGCCATGGCATTTGAATAGCGCGCGGTGTCGAGCCACAAATCGTCAGCGAAATAGGCGTCGAATTGCGCCGCTATGAAACGGGATTTCGAGAAAAGCTGCGCTGCCCGTTTGCGAATGAAGGGCATCTCCCGGGCGTGTCTTGGATCGAAGACGACGATCGCCTCGGCGCACCAGCAGCCGTTCTTCGTACCGCCGAAAGAGAGGAGGTCGACGCCGCGCTTCCACGTCATTTCCGCAGGCGTCGTCCCAAGCGAGACGAGCGCGTTGGCGAAACGCGCGCCGTCCATGTGAAGCGGCAGGTCCTTTTCCCGGCAGATCGCTCCGATTTTTTCGATCGCGTCGAGGCTGTAGACGGTGCCGATCTCGGTCGATTGCGTGATCGAAACGGCAACCGGCTGACCGGAATGGACGAATTGCGGATCGAAATGCGCCATCTTGGCGAGGAGCCCATCGGGATCGATGCGTCCCAGCGCACCATCGACGGGATGGAGCCTCGTGCCGCCGGAGAGATATTCCGGCGCGCCGCCTTCGTCTTCCACCACATGCGACTCGCGGTGACAAAATGCCACGCCGCCCGGACGGCTTACCGAGGTCAGCGCAAGCGAATTGGCGGCCGTTCCCGTCGCGACGAAGAAGACGGAGACCTCACGCTCGAATATTTCGCTGAATTTCTCCTCGACTTTCCGGTCGAGGTCGCTGGTGCCGTAAGCGGGGGCGAAGCCCGAAGCAAGCGCGGCAAGCGATTCCGCTATTCTCGGATGGGCGCCGGCCCAGTTGTCGGAGGCGAAGTGCATTTTTGACCCCGTTCGTCCTTGAGTGTTTGGACAGTGTTGGTTTGACGGGAATGCCGCAAGCCCTCTGGACGGCTTGCCGGTGGAAAGATCATTTTCCGGTGATCTCGCGCAATAATATTTCGCTTTTCCGGCCGATTTTTTTCAATTCAATCTTGAACGGCGAAAGGTTTTCTGACATACGGTATTTAGGACAGTAGTGCTGTCTTATTTATCCGCGCATTGAATCCCGGATTGCCGCATAATGGCGTCCGGCCTTTCGTATGACAGCCTGTCTGAGATGCCGGGCCATGAGGTAGCCGGCCGATATCAACCGCCCGCGGGCAAGGAACGGAGGAAGCATGATGACGAAGACGCCATCTGTCAGGCCAGCAAGCATATCGGCCGCGCAGACGAAAGCGTCTGTGTCGAAACCTTCCTTCGAGCGACAAGGCGCAGCGGGACTTTACGATCCACGCAACGAGCATGATGCCTGCGGCGTCGGCTTCGTCGTCAACATGAAAGGCGTGAAGTCGCACGGTATCATCGTGGACGGCCTCTTCATGCTGGAGAACCTGACGCATCGCGGCGCTGTCGGCGCCGACCCGCTGGTCGGCGACGGCGCCGGCGTGCTGGTGCAAATCCCCGACCGCTTCTTTCGCGAGGAGATGGCCGGGCAAGGCATTGAATTGCCGCCAGCCGGCCAGTACGGCGTCGGCCATTGGTTTATGCCGCAGGACCCCGCACTGCGCGCCCATATCGACGATATTATCCGCGAATCGGCCCAATCGGAAGGTTTGCCGCTCATCGGCTTCCGCGACGTGCCGGTCGACAATTCGTCGTTGTCGAAGGCGCCCGAGATCGTCGCGGCCGAGCCGTTCCATCGCCAGGTGTTCATCGGGCGCACGCCGGATATTCCGGACGATGAGGAATATGAGGCGCGGCTCTACCTGCTGCGCAAGGTCATTTCCGGACGCATCTATGCGGAGAACGACAACAAGGATATCGGCGCCTATTGCGTGTCGCTGTCGGCGCGCACCATCGTCTACAAGGGCATGTTCCTGGCGTATCAGGTCGGCGCCTATTACAAGGACCTCATGGATCCGCGCTTCGAGACCGCGCTGATCCTCGTGCATCAGCGCTTCTCGACCAATACTTTCCCGTCATGGAAGCTGGCGCATCCCTACCGGATGGTCGCGCATAATGGCGAGATCAACACGGTGCGCGGCAACAACAACTGGATGGCGGCGCGGCAGGCGTCGGTCGATTCGGAGCTGTTCGGCAACAATATCTCGAAGCTGTGGCCGATCTCCTATGAAGGCCAGTCGGACACCGCGTGCTTCGACAATGCGCTCGAATTCCTGTTTCAGGGCGGCTACACGCTGGCGCATTCCATGATGATGCTGATCCCGGAAGCCTGGGCCGGCAACAAGTTGATGGATAACGATCGCAAGGCTTTTTACGAATACCACGCGGCGCTGATGGAGCCGTGGGATGGGCCGGCGGCGGTCGTCTTCACCGACGGACGCCAGATCGGCGCGACGCTCGACCGCAACGGGCTTCGCCCCGCCCGCTACATCGTCACCGACGACGACCGCGTGATCCTGGCTTCGGAAGCCGGCGTATTGCCGGTGGCGGAAGAACATGTGGTGCAGAAATGGCGGCTGCAACCGGGCCGCATGCTCCTGATCGACATCGCAAAGGGCCGCATCGTCTCCGATGACGAGATCAAGTCGGAGATCGCATCGAAGCATCCCTACAAGCAATGGCTCGCCAACACGCAGCTCATCCTGGAAGAACTGAAGCCGGTGGAACCGCGCGCGCTCAGAAAAGATGTCTCGCTTCTCGATCGCCAGCAGGCCTTCGGCTACACGCGGGAAGATCTGAAATTCCTCATGGCGCCGATGGCGACGACCGCACAGGAGGCGATCGGTTCGATGGGAACCGACACGCCGATCTCCGCCATGTCGGATAAGGCGAAGCTGCTCTACACCTATTTCAAGCAGAATTTCGCCCAGGTGACGAACCCGCCGATCGATCCGATCCGCGAGGAACTGGTGATGAGCCTCGTTTCCTTCATCGGACCGCGGCCGAACATCTTCGATCTGGTCGGTACGTCGCGCAAGAAGCGGCTCGAGGTCCGCCAGCCGATCCTGACCAATGGCGATCTGGAGAAGATCCGTTCCATCGGCCACACCGAAGACCGGTTCGATACCAAGACGATCGATATCACTTATGCGGCGGCCGAGGGCGCGCCAGGACTTCCGGGCGCCCTGGAGCGGCTTTGCGACCGCGCCGAGGCGGCGGTGGCGGGCGGCTATAACATCATCATTCTTTCCGACAGGCAGGTGGGGCCCGACCGTATCGCGATCCCGTCGCTTCTTGCGACCGCCGCGGTGCACCATCACCTGATCCGCAAGGGCTTGCGCACGTCGGTCGGGCTGGTGGTTGAGTCCGGCGAGCCGCGCGAGGTGCACCATTTCGCCTGCCTCGCCGGCTATGGCGCCGAGGCGATCAATCCCTATCTCGCCTTCGATACGTTGATTGAGATGCACCGGCGCGGCGAATTCCCGCAGGAGGTCGACGCCGGCGAGGTCGTCACCCGCTATATCAAATCGATCGGCAAGGGCATCCTCAAGGTCATGTCCAAAATGGGCATCTCGACCTACCAATCCTATTGCGGCGCTCAAATCTTCGACGCGATCGGTTTGAAGAGCGGTTTCGTCGATAAATTCTTCACCGGCACGGCCACCACCATCGAAGGCGTCGGACTTGAGGAGATCGCGGAAGAGACATTTAGCCGTCACCGCGACGCCTTCGGGGACGATCCGGTTCTGGTCAATACGCTCGATGTCGGCGGCGAATATATGTACCGGATGCGCGGCGAGGCGCATATGTGGTCGCCGGACGCCGTCGCGACGCTGCAGCATGCCGTGCGCAAAGGATCGTGGGAGACGTTCAAGGACTATTCCGCGCAGATCGACAGCCATTCGGCGCAAGCCAAGACAATCCGCGGCCTGTTCAGGATCAGGATGGCCGACGAGGCCAACCGCGCGCCCGTACCTCTCGACGAGGTCGAGCCGGCGGCGGAATTGGTCAAGCGCTTCTCGACCGGCGCTATGTCCTTCGGCTCCATATCGCGCGAGGCGCATACGACGCTGGCGCGCGCCATGAATGCGCTTGGCGGAAAGTCCAATACAGGCGAGGGCGGGGAAGAGCCTGATCGCTATCTCCCGCTTCCCGACGGTTCGGCCAATCCGGAACGTTCCGCGATCAAGCAGGTCGCCTCCGGGCGCTTTGGTGTGACGGCGGAATATCTCGTCAATTCCGACATGATGCAGATCAAGGTGGCGCAAGGGGCGAAGCCCGGCGAGGGCGGGCAGCTGCCGGGCCATAAGGTCGATGCGACGATCGCCAAGACGCGCCATTCGACGCCGGGCGTCGGGCTGATCTCGCCGCCGCCGCATCACGACATCTATTCGATCGAAGATCTGGCTCAGCTCATTTTCGACCTGAAGAACGTCAATCCGGACGCTGCGGTCTCGGTGAAACTCGTCTCCGAGGTCGGCGTCGGTACCGTTGCGGCGGGCGTCGCCAAGGCGCGCGCCGACCATATCACCATCTCCGGCTATGACGGGGGCACCGGCGCTTCGCCGCTCACCTCGATCAAGCATGCCGGATCGCCATGGGAGATGGGGCTCGCCGAGACGCACCAGACGCTGGTGCTGAACAGGCTTCGCAGCAGAGTTGCGCTGCAGGTCGACGGCGGTTTGCGGACCGGGCGCGACGTTATCATCGGTGCATTGCTCGGAGCGGACGAATTCGGATTCTCGACCGCTCCGTTGATCGCGGCGGGCTGCGTCATGATGCGCAAATGTCATCTCAACACTTGCCCGGTGGGCGTCGCGACGCAGGATCCGGTGCTCAGGAAGCGCTTCAAGGGTACGCCGGAGCATGTCATCAATTTCTTCTTCTATGTCGCTGAAGAGGTGCGGCAACTGCTCGCGGCCATGGGCTTCCGCAAGCTCGACGAGATCATCGGCATGTCCGATCTCCTCGCCAAGGACGATATGATCGCCCACTGGAAGGCGAAGGGGCTCGACTTCTCCAAGGTCTTCTTCAAGCCGGAGGCTCCGAAGGAAGCGACCTATTGGACGGAAGCGCAAAAGCATCCGATCGAGGATGTGCTCGATCGCAAGCTGATCGAGAAAGCAAAGCCTGCCCTCAACTCGAAGCTGCCGGTCAAGATCGCCGTCAACATCCGCAATACGGATCGCTCGACCGGCGCGATGCTTTCGGGCGAGGTGGCGAAGCGCTATCGGCACAAGGGCCTGAAGGACGACACCATCTCCGTGACGCTGACCGGCACGGCGGGGCAATCCTTCGGCGCTTTCCTGGCGCGCGGCATCTCCTTCGAACTCGTCGGCGACGCCAATGACTATGTCGGCAAGGGGCTTTCGGGCGGCCGCATCGTCATCCGGCTGCCGGAGAACGCCCGTATCGTCGCGGAAAACTCGATCATCGTCGGCAATACCGTGCTTTATGGCGCGACCGAAGGCGAGTGCTATCTGAGCGGCGTCGCCGGCGAGCGTTTCGCCGTCCGCAATTCCGGTGCGATCGCCGTGGTGGAAGGCGTCGGCGATCATGGCTGCGAATATATGACGGGCGGCCTGGTGGTCGTCATCGGCAAGACCGGCCGCAATTTCGCGGCGGGCATGTCGGGCGGCGTCGCCTATGTCCTCGACG
>Ga0164242_10009330_pt1 | contig 10591 bp, 22 predicted proteins | sample OricomgcompostMG_FD_108783 | JGI IMG/M metagenome (GOLD analysis project Ga0164242, IMG submission 108783) | Miracle-Growth compost microbial communities from Emeryville, California, USA - Original compost - Miracle growth compost (MG) ... | reverse complement strand
TGGTCATGTACCCGAGGTCCGTGGCTCCCAAGGTCCAGAACGTCGGAACGGCGATCTGAGAGCGGATGACCGAGGCGATCTGCTGTGTCTCTTCTTTGCTGTAACGCGATGCGGTGTTGTTCATGACTCTACAATACAATGCCATATTGCATTGTCAAGTGATTTCCGAGAGGAGCCCGACGTCTCCACCTCAGGTCACATCGATCGCGCGCGGCCCGATCACGACGAACAGCCCGATGTCAGCGACCCCTCCGGGAACTGCTCCTCACACCACTCGCGAAACTTGTTCTGGACCAAGCGGGGGCTGGTCGAAACGAACTCGGTCACGAGGTGATCGTCTCCGACGTTCGGGTTCGGGTCGATGACGGTGATGACGTGCAGCATCGCGTGTCTCCTCACTGCTCGATGCGGTCATGGATCGGCAGGGCCGGGATCCGGTAGCCGGCCGCTGGATTGCTGATCACTTGGCAGCATGCTGCCGGTGCGTGGTGGGGTTGGGTGGTGAGCGTGATCGCCGAACCCGGGACCAGCCCGACCATGGTCCAGCACTGGTACCACCAGAAGGACCTTCGGCCGATCAGCCCCCAGCCGATCTCGACCAGGACCACCGGATCCGCTGACTCAGCAGCGGCACGTCAGACGAGTTGATCAAGATCACCGAGGTTGCCGCACGAGGTCACGAGCGTGGCTTCGTGGCCTTCGTGGTGCGCTTGGCTGGCGTCGTCCGCTTCGCGGTCGCGCGCTTCACCGGTGCGGTGGTGTCATCTTGGCTCTCGGGGCGCGTTGTCTTCCAGCGGCCGCGGCCGGGTCGGTTCTTGTTCCATTGTTGGATCTCGTCGCGGTCCCAGACCATTACTCCGGTCTTTGGGTCGCGGCCGACCGAGGCCGGAACGAACTTCCTCGACACGTACGCCCGGAAGGTTACTTCGGAGACGCCGATCATTTCGGAGACCTCTGCGGCGGTCAGCTTCTTACCCATAGGATCAACAATACAATGCATGGTTGCAATGTTTTGAGGTGCCGTGCTGGTGCTCATGGTCGATTGCTCCTCTGAGCCAGTACGTCGGTGATCTGCCGGCGGCTACCGGTGTTGTAGCCGCACGCTTCGACCAGGTCGGCGAGGTCCTCGGTGAAACTGGGATCGTCGTAGGCCCTGCCGGCACGGATCTCGTCCCAGCCGTCAGGGTCGACGTCGAGTCGATAGGTGGCGGTGGCTTCCATCGTGATGCGGCGTGGGCCGGCGGGCCCGTCGACCAGGTCGGCGATATCGAAGGCCGGGCTGAGCGGCCGCGGTTCGGCGACGAGTCGGAAGAGGATCCGCCAGCCCGACTGACGGGCGGCCGTGGCGTACCGGCCGAAGAGATCGATGCGGGAATCGTCGACCGGCGCGATCCCCTGGGTCTCGCACCACTGCACGAACTCGGCGATCACGGCTGTGTCGCTGGTTCCTGCCAGGTCGGCGAACAGCTGCGCGCGATCGGGCTCGTCACGGGTGAGGGTGATCATCCAGAGACTCATCGTTCCTCCGATCCGGTCCACACCCCCTGTGGGTGCGGGGTAGCTGCCTGCACATCACAATACAATACTATATTGCCTTGTGCATGGGTCAGGCCAGGCCGTCGCGTTTGCGCTTCGCGGCGACCTTGGCGGCCATCTCGTTGTGGACCTGGTCCAGCGTCTTCTGGTGCTTGTGGGCGATGGCCTCCTCGATCGCTGCCAACGCCGGACGCTTCTCGTCGCCGCCCCCGTAGATGTACACGCCGACGATGCTGTCCAGGTACCACTGGACAGCTGCACGTTCGGTCTTGAAGCTCTCGGTCCGCTGGCGATCGCGGTCGATCCAGGAGACGACGAACTCCGAGCCGTCTTCGGGTGAGTGCCTTGGCGATCTTGTCGGCCTGCCGCTTCGCCTTGGCAGCTTCGCGGTCGGCGCGTGCTGCGGCGCGCGCCTTGTCGTCCTCGCTGAAGATGCTGGTGGGCAGAGACTTCTCGTCACCGACCGGAGCTGACGGGTAGCAGACCGTGCAGGCCCGCCAGCCGGCGGCGGCGACGACCTCGCTCTCATCGTGGTCGGAGAACTCGACGAGCCACTGGAACTGGGTCGACTGACCACCCCGGTTGCAGGTCGAGCAGGACATCGAGGAGTGCACGTGGCCGTTGCCGTTGGTGACCAGGAACGCCCGGGTCCAGCGGCCGCGGCGAATGTACTCGTCGTTGAGTGTCTTGGACTCGGTGCGGATCCGGGCGAGTTCCGCCTGCTCGTGGGCGAGCTTCTGCAGGTACTGGGCCGCGGCCTGGCCGATGTAGGTCTGGTCGGAGTTGGCGATCCGCTGAGCCTTGTCAATGGCGGCCTGGTCCGACATGCCCCAGCGGGACCGGCCGCGGCCATAGCTGCGGCGGTCGTTCGCCGCGTGGTGGACGCTGTCGAGCGCGGTTGCCAGACGACCTGACTGCCGGTATTCCTGCTGCAGCAGGTCTGCGAGAGCGCTGTCGATTTCGCGAGGGGTACAGGTGGTGAGGTCGCTGATCATGTGTCATACATTATTGCTTGACATAGAGACTATCAAGCAGTTTTGCATGACAACTTCTGTTGGCTCAGGCCCGGGGCCAGCCGAGACGGCTTAGGACTGAGGCTCGGCTGACGCCGCCGTCTTCGTGCTTGGCGAGCCGGCCGCGCGTGCTCAGTGTGCCGACGGTCCCGCGGGTTATGCCGAGCATCGCGGCGGCGGTGGCGTGGGAGACGGATCGGTCTTCACCGCGGAGGTTGCGGGCGCACAATCGACCGAGGGATGACATCCACCAGTCCGGTTGACCACAGTCTTCCGGGCTTGCGTTCGGCCATAGGACGTTCATCAGGTCCTCGGCTGCCTTGGCTGCACGAGGAGTCACGGCGTCTTGCGTTGTTTCGGAGAGTCGGCCGACCAGATCGGCTGCCAGCGTTTCGATCTGGTTGTTCAGCTCTGTCTTCGTGCCGAGCTTCAGCCCGAGCGTCGAAAGGGACCGCACAACGCGGTTCAACTCGTCGCGGCACTGCTTAGCCGGCGGGGTCAGCTTCGGCGCGACCATCATCAGTCCTTTCGTCCAGCACAAGGCATGTCGTACGATAATGCTTGACAGTAATCTATGTCAATCAAAAGTGCTGGACGGGTGCCGAGTGGTTGGCCTGGCTTAGTCGGGCTCGGGTCGGTTGGCCTCGACCTGCGCGCGGGCGTTTCGGAATCCGCGGATCCACATCAGCTGCCGGAATCGATCTTCTGCGTCAGTTGGGCCGGTGCCAGGCCGGTAGGGGCATGCGTCGGGACGTTGCCCCGCCAGGGCGGCGTCCTGGCCTGCTTTCTGGATTTGCCGAATCTCGTCCTCGGGGATCGGCCAGTCTGCCGGGGATGGGATATCACTCATGATCGTGTCTCCCCTGCCGTGTTGTTCCCAGCTTCCGTGTCGTTCATCAGTTGATCACCATGCCGCGGCGTTGTCGAAGTGACCCAGGCGCGCCTGCTCGGCCGCCGAGCGGTCCGAGTCACGGCCGAATGCCTGGTGACGGAATACGGCCAGCGTCAGCCGGCCGTGGCGTTGCCACCACGACTGCAGCTCTTCGCTTGCGTACTTCACCGCTCGGCTCGTCGATCCAGAGAACAAGCTGCGTGAGTCGATGCCCATCTGCCGAGCGGCGGGAGTCAGCAGCTGGCCGTTGCAGTCGGCTTCGGCCTGCAGCCATTGCGTGTCGACATAGGTTTCGTAGTCGGCCCTCAGCTGCTGATCTGCGGTCAGACGCGATGTCGGCCGTAACCCGGGATCGACCAGCTCATCGCAGTCGGGCCCATCCCGGTTCCGTGCTCCACGCCTGCGCCCGCGGATCCTCGAACTGCCCGGCCATCGCCTGAGCAACAGCGTCGTCTGCGGCCTGCCGAGAGTCGATCAGAGTGGCGATCGCGTCCACGGCTTGCTGGTCGTCCCACACCTCGGTCAGCGCCCGCTCCAGCTGCTCGTCGGACCACAACGCGGTCTTCTCCGCGGTGAACTCCCCTGCTCTGGTCGCCGGCGGCCTCGCCCTGGTTTCAGAATCCGCACCGCTTCGCTCAGGCCGACTGGAGCGAAATCGGCGCGGCGGGCGGTCTGGGGGCATCGCGGCGTCGATCGCCTTCTCGGTGATGCCGTGGTCGACGGCCCAGGCTTTGGCCTTGGTCGGGGCCATCTTCTGCAGCTCGTCGATGGGCGCCCCCGGCACGGACCCAGCCAGGGACAAGACGACGTCCTTCCATGGCCCGATTGCGGCGTCGACGGGCATTGTGCTTGTCCAAGCCGGCGCGGCTGCTGCAGGCCGGGCACCGTCGTGCACCAGTCCGGCACATCGGTCCTCCTCCTCGCCATCCTTGACGGTATGTCCCCTCTGGGGGACGGTACAGGCCAGCGGGGACACTTCGAGCCGTCATGACGGCCCCACGGCCGACCGGAACATGGCGACGCCGTGGCGGAACGCTGCGACGAAGGGGGCCAGGGCGCTCTGATCGCTCAGCTGCCACACCAGCACGACAGCGGCCACGCCCAGCACCGGCCCGACCACGAATCGCTCGATCAGGCCCTCGGTCTCCAAGGGCAGCAGCGAGATCCGCCAGGGAACCGGCCACAACAGCGGACACCCCTCCTCGGTCAGACAGTCTCCGACGACATGCGCGGCGACACCGATTCCCACCGCGAGCGGCAGTGCCGCAACGGGGATCTGTTGCCAGATGCTCAAGCCCGTGAGAGCGACTCCGGCCGCAAGACAGAGCACCGTGTGGACCAGCGTCACCCGGCTGAACTTCACCTCGATCGCAGCCAATGCCAGCGCAGCCAGGAAGGACAGCTCCAGGCCCACGGCCACCCCGCCGACGAACATTACGCCGACACTCAGAGTCGTTGCGACCAGGACACCGAGCACCGAGTGCGTGCCCTGGCGATGGCCGCCCGAAAGCAGCGCGGTGATCCGCGCCAGGACTCCGGTGACCGGGCCGAGCGCGTGAGCGATCGATGCCTGCGGGTGATCAAGGTCAGGCAGCATCGCCGCGCCCGCTGCAGCCACGGCACCGGTCGCCACACCCACCCCGCCAAGATCAACCCCGAGTCCGCGGAGCGGCGGGATCAGGACCAGGAACGCAACCGCGCCGGAGGTTGCGTGTGTTCGGCCCATCATCGCCGGGCCGCCGTCGCCCGGGATCGTCGCGCGGGGGCGGCATTCACTGGGACCGCTCCAGGGCACCGAGGCGGGCCGCGAACAGTTCCCAACCAGGATCTGAGGAAGAGGGCCGGCCAGCTGCCACCCACAGGTCGCGCTCCCCGGACCACTTCCACGGTTTCTCGATGTAGTCGAGCATGTCTTCGGGCGTGGAGAAGTACCCGGCCTCGATCAGCATCCGGCCAACCCCGGCCAGCTCTCCTCGGTCAGTGGTCCACTCGTCGTCGGTCACGACCCTCACGCTCCTTTTCCATGATCATCGCTTCGTTGGGCAGCAAACCGCGGGCGGCCGAGCGGAGTCCATGCCTGTACCTGATAAGCGGTCTTCTCGGGACGATCGTCATCAGGTGTCCTTGAGGATTTGGACCAGGAGTGCTGGCCATAGCAGGGCGTTGACCGCAGCGGAGATGATCAGGCACCACCAGGTGCTCGACGAGCCGCGTCGCGACAGCTTGATGGGCGGTGTTTTGGTGTTCGCCATCAGGCCACCGCCCCATCGGGGAAGACCGAGGCGGCGGGCGGCATCGGCTCGAATTGATCGAAGAACTTCGACTCATTCTGCACAGCCCACCCGGACGTGTCCGGGGTGCGGACGACGAAGGATCCCAGCGGCACCGAAACCTCCTGGCCTGAACGATCGCGGATCTCGACGACACCACCCGGGGTCACGCGGCCGTGCACGGTACGTCCCTCGATGCGGCTGATCCAGTCGAGCAGCTGCGTTGACTGTTGAGGATCGGTGTACCGGAAGGCGGTGACGGTCTGCCCTCGCGGTCTGTAGCGACGGACGAGACGATTCATGATCATTGCTCCATCCAACGGCCGGGTTCCTTGTTCAATCGGGGGTCGACCTCCGAGCCGTTCAGATCGTTGGCCTCGATGAAGTCGACTAGGTCGTCCCAACGTCGTTGTTCCTCGTAGGAGTTGCTGTCGCTGTCGTCCCGCTCGTACGCGTCCCGGGCCGTTTGCCATCGGGCCCTCAGTGACCAGGCGGTACCGATGGCGGCGTCGGGGTCAGCTGCTGAGTTTCCTTCCATGTCAGGCCTTTTCGGGAACGGGCCGGTGGGCGCGGACCTTGTACCAGGGAATGGTTCGGCCGAGCGGGGAGAACTGGTTGGGCTGCACGCGGACGGTCTTGCGGTTGACGCGCTGGACGATGAACCAGGCGGAGCCGATCTTTATGAGGTCACCGGCCCGGACCGTGTCCGGTCCGTAGTTGGTGGCGATGCCGGCGGCGACCTGCTCCGCGCGGACGTTCTGCCAGTAGGTGAGCTGGTCGCGGAGCTGCTGTAGCTGCGGGTGATCGCTGTCGGCCCCGTGGAGGCGTTCGAGTGCGCGGACGTCGGCGGCGAGGTTCTCGATCCGATTGGCCACGGTCACCGGATTGTTCCGTGCTCCGGTCGCGGCCTCGGCCTCCCGGGCGCGCCGCCTGGCCTCGTGGGCGGTCTTGTCGGCGGCTACCTCCTTCGACCACGCGTTCCACGCCCGGTCGGCGGCGCGGCGGTGTCTGGCCTCGCTGTGGTGGCCGACCTTGATCGGTTCCCCCATCGGGGGCAGCGCCTCGTGTGCGGCGCGGCTTCGGGCTGCGGCGCCCAGGGCCGCCGCTTCGCGGCGGTCGGCCTTCTCGGCGAGCGCTGCGGCGCGTGCGGCAGCATGTTCGGCCTTGTCGGCCTCGACCGTAGCGGCATCGCGGGGTGTGTTGTCGATCTCAATGGTGACGGTGTGGCCGGCCTGTTCCAGGGCGGCGGCTGTTGCGGTGATCAGGGATGTCTTGGCCATCTGGTCGCGGGATCGGGTGACGTACCAGGTCTGGATGCTGCGGCCCCAGCGCCAGCCGAGGCCCTTGAGGATCTCGGCGGTTCCGTCGCCGCGGCTGGTGCCGTCGATCAGCGTTCCGTCCTGGTGGGTGTGAGTGATCGTCAGCTCAGCCATCAGTCGTCCTCTCCGTACCACTTGCAGTCCTCGGAGTGGCCGTTGCCGTGCCAGCCACATTCCCGGCAGGCGTCATTCTCGTCGCGGTGGGGATTGCTGGCGGGTTCCATGGTCAGTGTCCCGTTCCTGCACCCGCGAGGGCGGCGAGGTCGATGCAGGTAGGACGGCTGTCGGAGAAGGCCAGCAGTGCGTGGGCCGCTTCGCGCGCCTGGTCGGGGGTGAGCGGGACCATCGCGACGTCACCTGTCGCGGCCACTGCGGTCAGAAGTGCACGGCCGGCGTGTGACTCAATGGCGAGGTAAGTCGCCCCGTTGTCGTCGATCGAGCCAATCTCGATCCGTGTTGTGCTGGTAGCCACGTGGGCCTCCTCGCGGTTCCGGATACCACCGTCCCTTTTATGCAATCAATAATACAGCTTGTTGCTGTATTATCAAGTGTTTTTCCCTTACAGGATTGCGCTTCAGGACGCATGCCCCCCTAGCCTGCACCGGGCCACGAAAGAGAAAGCCCGCCCCGTCAGATGACGGAACGGGCTTTTCGGGACGAACTGTGCTCAGCGGCGGATCGGGGGTCGGCCACGGCGGCCGGGCCTGGTCTTCACCCAGTCCTCCACCTCGGCCCTGTTCCAGACCCGCTCTCCGGTGTCTGGGTCGAACCCCACAGCGGCCGGCGCCTGCCCACGGGAGACATAGGAGGTGAAGGTGGACCTCGCGATGCCGCACATCTCGGCAGACTCGACTGCCGTCAGCATGCTCTTCCTCCTAGCCATACCCGGCATTTTACAGCACTGCGCTGTATCGACCGCCGTCATGCCATGATCACCGATCCGCCGACGGGTGCGTGTCCTCGACGATCACGGGAATGCGGTACGGGGTGCGGAACTCCTGGTACAGGTTCCGCAGCCAGAGCGCCCGGTCATCGTCGAAGCGCAGGACGCCATCGTCGACCGGGATCGTCAACGAGTCGAGCAGGAACAGCTCCTCAGGGCCGTCGACGGTATAGCTGTTGTCATCGTTGAGCTGCAACGTGGCCAGCACAGTGTGGCTGCCACGCGGCCCGCTCTTCCTCAGTTCGATCTTGATCATCTTCTGTCGCCTCCCCTCGGTTGTTCAGAAGCTGCCGTACGGCAGCAGTTGGTTGGTGGATCTCATCCGGGCGATCCGATCACGCATGGCGGCCGCCCGGCTGGCACCGATCACATCTGCGATGCCCAACAGGTCGGGACTTACGACCAGCCGGGACAGGATCCTGTGTTCTGACCCGTTAAGTGCGCTGGCGCCGATGTCCCACCGGCGTTTGACGAACTCGCTCATGTTCACCCGATCGCCCGGGAGGGCGAAGCTAAACCCGTGATCGAGCAGCTGCACCGTTTCATCGTCGTAGTGGACGAAGTAGTTACCGGAGTGCCGGTCCTGCTGACCGATCAGCGAATCGTAGAACGCGCCGGCCATGACGTCGTCGTAGTCGGCGTCGTGCACACCTGAGTACGGCGGCTCGCCGCGGGCTTCGGCGATCACCGACCCGATCCGATCTTCGACCGGGCGGAGCACACAGCGCGGGACCATCCGAGACCACGGATCGCCCATCTCGCGCGCCAGCTGCCATGCGGCGGTCTCGTGCAGCGGCTGGAGGGCCTGACTCTGCCCGTACCCTCGCGCCGTGCTCGTCTGGACCCCGGAGAACGGCTTGAAGTATCCGACTTCCCCGTCGGCGTACTCCACCCGCTGGACCTCGTTGACACCGTGACTGTGGTCTTCGGCCCAGTCGATCTTGCCATCGATCAGCTTCCGTTCGATCGGATCTCGGCCGAGGTTGCGCGCGGCAGCACTCACCTGGTCGAGAATCTCGGGGCTCACCCACCCCCAGGAGTCCTGCAGCAGCGGCACCAGCGGCCGCGGCGGGGAGTCGGTCTCTCGTAGATCAGGCCGGTCCATGCCCACCTGGTCGGCCCACGATCGAGCAACGTCCGGCGGAGCGCCGGCCAGCACCTTCAGCGCCAGCTGGTGAGCGCCCAGCTCGGCCGCATAGGCCACCGCTGCCGACCTGGTCGACCGGGCCCGCCGGCGCCGCTCGTTGTGCTTGTCCCGGCCGGTACGGCTGCTGCAGCTCGGGCACCGTCGGCCACCGGTCCGGCACATCGCTGGCGTTCGCCTCCTCCGGTGACCTCTACGGCAGAGACGGTATGTCCCCCCTGCCGCATTCTGCCTGCACATGAGGTCGCCCGTCAGGCCGGTAGGTCCGCGCAGGCCGGCGGGAAGTCCGCGCAGTGCGGGAAGCAGTAGTGAACGGCCAGCATCTTCCGGCCGGGCCGGTCGTAGCTGGCCCAGTACTCCATCCGCGCTGCTCCGGGTCCGTGCAGGCGGGACACCTCATCGACCCTGGCCCGTCTATCGGCGGCGGCGAACGCGGCCAGCCCAGCTTGATCGCCGAACCTGATCGTGACCGCCGGCTCAACCGCCAGTGAGCCTTCGACCGACAGGGCGGTGACTGCCGCCCCGCAGCCCCGGGCCAGTTCGATGACCTCGGTCGCGGCCTCGATGACAGTCATCACCGGTCACCGTTCCTGCCCTTGTCGACGGGCCGGCGCACGTGGCGGCAGAGGGTTGTTCGGCCCAGCTCGACCGCGACGTCCAGCTCGTTCTGCTGCTCTGGGTGCAGATGATGTCCTAACCGCTGGTCGTCCAGGAGATCCAGGGCACGGTGGGCCTGCTCGCGCAGGTTGAGATCGTGGCGGTCGATCGCGTCGTCCAGAAGCTCCTCAAGGCAGACGCGGGCAACGACGCTGTCGTATCCGTCGACCCTGGTGTTCGCGCTGTTCGGGATGGTGGTCATGATCATCACTTGTCTCCTCTCCCACCGGGTTCGGCCGGCAGGGTCATGGTCGGGCAGCTGGAGAGCTGTGCGGCGATCGTGCGGTGTTCGGATGGGGTGTGCCACAGCTGGTACTTGGTGATCACCGCGATCTGCAGAGCCAGGTAGCGGCAGTCGAAAGATCGGTTCGGGGGAAGCCAGCCGACGTCGTCGGACTTCGACTCGTTGGTGTGGCCGTCGACCATCAGCAGGTTCAGCGGATCGTTGGCGAGATTGATGCGCTGACGCTCGCTCAGGAAGCGGGCGCCGGTCTGCCAGCTCCGGCCGAGGCTGACCACATGATCGGCTTGGACGCTTGGTCCTTTCCGGTAGCTGATCTTCTGTCCGGTGTAGGGGTCGGGCAGGACGCCCGATGCCGGGCGGCAGTGATCATCTGCGGTGAAGTGCTGGTCGATCAGGTCCCGGCGTAGCAGGTCATCGCGGGTCTGGCAGCCGTTGCCGCCCCAGGTCGTCGTGTTGTCGTCGGTCCAGGCCGGGCCGAACGCTGACCGCCGATAGTCCGCGCCGGTGTCAGCTGCGCAGATCGGGATCTCGGCGAACGCCTGCTGCACCGTCGACGGCGGCTCGGCCGGCCCT
>Ga0164242_10009329_pt1 | contig 10591 bp, 5 predicted proteins | sample OricomgcompostMG_FD_108783 | JGI IMG/M metagenome (GOLD analysis project Ga0164242, IMG submission 108783) | Miracle-Growth compost microbial communities from Emeryville, California, USA - Original compost - Miracle growth compost (MG) ... | reverse complement strand
GTAAGCAACCATCACTCTCTTCCAGTGCTTTCCGTCCTAATGTTTCTGGTGGTAGCCTCGGCCAATCCACGGCCCAGCCACAGACCGGTGGCTTTGGCCAGTCTACTCTCGGGCCTGGTCTGACGATGGGTCAGTCTAACCAACAGCAACAGCAAGCTGTCCCTGGCGTGCGTATTGATGTCAGCAACATCCGGTCGACTACCCGGTTCAACGACTTGCAGGAGGACCTCCAAAACAGGATCGCCGAGATCGACAAGGCCATCCAGGGCTTCATCGCGCAGAAAAACGAGCTGGATGCCTTTATGCCGGCGCACGGGGAGCAGCTGTCGTCTATCCCCACGGACGTCAGTTTTGTCAGCCGGAAGGCCGCCGGCGTTGAGGACGCGCTTGCGGGCGATGCAGTGGCTGTCAAGCAGCTCCGGGAGCTGGTCAAGGTGGACGCTGACAGCGCGCGGCTGTCCTTTAAGGCAGTGGATAACCTCAAGCTCCCGATCGCGTACCATCAGCCTGGTCTCTGGTCCACTAGAGGTCAACAGGGAGGTGCTGGTGGTGGTTCTGGAGAGGCTGATTCGGAGAGCAACTCTGTCCTGGTCGACTTCTTCTCGAAGACCGCCGACGAGATGGGGGAGACGGCGAAGCGGTTTGAGAAGAACCTCACGGAGATCGAGCTGCACCTGCATGCTGTCCAGGGGAACGTGTTGGAGCAGCTACAAAGAGTTGCGGCGACGCCGAAGAACGGCGTCCAGAGCCGCGGTGATGAAAAGCTCATCGAACTGGCCGCTGTTTTACGAGACTTTGAGCAGGGCATACTTCAGGTCGCAGGGGTTGTTGGGGGAGCCCGAGAAGGGATGACGTCGCTACAGCTGGGTGAATTGCTTGGAAATGGTAGCAATGGAGCGCATCAATAAGCTATGGAGGAGGGGGCGAGGAAGGTTGTGGCCTAGGAGGATTTATACAGCACGGAATGTGTTGGCCTCGATGATAGATTAGTCTATACCCCAAATAATGCCATGGTACATGTCTTGCGGTAACTTATTTTCTCAATGGGTTGTTATGGTGTGCATGCCCTCGCACTCTCCTCGTTGCCTACTGCTAGGCTGATGGTATCTTTGCTTCATAGTCTATTTCTCGCCCATTCCGTTCGTTATGAGAGGCACCCAATAAATACAGCATCTGCAAGGTCAGTCAACCTTAAAACTCCCAAAACCCAAACATTATTTCGTCATCTGCGAGTTGCCGCCAATACGCTCGCAGGGGCCACTCTGCAATTTCCTCAGCTCCAATGACCACCAATCCGTACTGGCTCACCGGGCAAGACCTGTTGTAGCCATTCTCGCAGTTCATCCGCCTCCTCGGGGACAGTCCGATCAGGCAGGCTGAGAAGCGCCGCCTTCAACATCTCATCATCCGCGGTGGCCTCTCTAAGTAGCCCCCGGACCGTTTCAAGCTTGTACGGCGAGTGTTGGGTGGCGCGCATCAAGCTCACGAACCCCTCGAAGAATGTCACCAGGTTCAGGTGCATGAGCGTGTCGTTCTTGTTCACCATGCGCAGAGCACCGAACTGCAGTAGCCCGCCGTTCCCTGGCCGATCCGTATCCGCCTCGCCATCTAGGTGGCCGCCACCATTAGTCGCGTGCGTGGGCCTCCCGGCTGGGAAATCCGACTCGGTCACGGCATGGAGATTCAGCACCGCGAGCCTCGGCAGGACGTCGAGCAACCTCCCCTGTGCAAGCGATAACTGCCTCCCGTCAGCGCCCGCTGTATCGGGGTGCCGACCCGAACATATGTCTAGCAACAGCTGGTAGACCTCGCGATCACGGAAGATCAGCCGCCACATGGCTCCGCGACCAGGAGCCCTCCGCCGGACAATGTCCGTCTGGACCTCCACACTGTCCCGGGGTGGCGGGGGGAGTTCGCAGTCGATGTCGAGGATATCGCCAAAAACGCGGCGGCCCTTGGCGCCGACGTGCGCGTGAGGGGAGAGCAGCCAACGGTGCAGGAGCTCGGTGACGAGGTGTGGCTTCGTGGCGAGCAAGGCGGCGTCCGCCGGGGTGCGGGCGGCCTTCTCAAGCACGGTCATGGCAAGGAGGTTGACGGAGGGCTCCGACGAACGGAAGGCGTAGATGAGAGCTTCTTCGGAGGTGAGGGCGAGTGCTCGGGTGAAGGGGACCGGGCTGATGAGCTTCATCGACAGGCTTGCGGGGACAGTGGGGTCTCGACTGTCTTGCTCGAGGATGCCGATGAGTTTGGGGAGAAGGCGAGGTATGAGTGGTGGTGAGTTACTCTCTGCGGATCATCTCAGTCAACGCTACATATAGTGAAGGGAAGCCGGGTGGCAGCCGGGTTACCTCTTAGTTGCAGGTGGACATGGTCGAAGAGCTTCGCGTTTAGAACAAGGCTCGAGTCTTGGAGAAGCTGGTCTAGATGGAGGTCGAGCTCGTCGACGCCCGTAAGAGGTATTGCATCCATTATCAGCAAATGTAGCTCGCGCCAGTACTTCTACTGAATCCCCTGGGCTGGGGGAGGTCGAAGAACGGTGTTGTGATGGGGAGGGGTCGTGGGAGAGATCGACGAAGCTAGCAATGGCCCTGGACCCTCTTAACTCCTTCGCTAACGTGGTGGGGCATGCGGCCCATGCGCTGCGGCGGCGCCGTAACGCGGGGGCTGCAGCGATTAGCCCCGCCAAAAATTTATTTCTAGGTGACGTGAAAGCCTTCTCTGCGAAACACCATCTGGAAGCGCGTGGCAACTCGTCAACTGAGGCACATGTAGCCGAACTGAACCTCCGCATAGCCACTCGAAAATGTCTCGCGGGGGCAGAGGAGGGGGCCGTGGTGGCCGTAGGGGCGGCCGCGGGGGTGGAGCGAATCTGCCCTGGGAGAACGATCCCAGCTTGGAGCTCGACGGGCGACCTTCGGAACTCTTCCCAGTAAGTTGTCGCCCGACACCGTCTAATGCGTTCTGTGAGCTTACATACCGTCCCTATGGCAGGCATATAGTGTCCCTCAAGCAGCGCAGCTCTCGAGAAGGGAGGATAAGCAAGTCTCGTACTTCCTTCTCTTCCGCGAACAGGTCCACGACGGGCCACTCTACACCCAGGCGCGGACTCAGAATATGGATACCAACGAACCCGGTCGTGTATATGGGCAAGACCAGATTAACAAGCGATACGGAGTGAAGAACCAGGCCACTGTCGACCCCTTCCTGGCTATGCCCACCTATTCTCAGCGGTTCACTAAGCAAGAGCGATCACTGCCGGATCTTGCAAGTCGACCCTTTGCGAAGGAGTTCTTCCCACGCGAACTTCACGAGACACTAGAAGGGGCAGACGGTCCGGGCGGGGCAAAACGACGGAAGATGAACAAGAAAACTCTTGCGCTGTCCAACATCACCTCCCTTCGAACTGCCGAAGAAATCTTCCTGCCGGAGGCGGCACAGCAAGAACTTGCCGACGCAGAGGGCCAGAACAAGGCGTTGCAGCTGCTCGACAAGATCAATGACGGCGAAGGGGGTGTGGATAACATTGATCTCGAGGACGACGACGATTGGGTCCAGTCGAACAATGTTGGAGATGGGGACGATGATGATGCCGCCGAGGATTCAGACCAGTACGACGATGAGTCGGGAGACGATTACAATGCCGAGCAGTACTTCGAGGAGAACCAACCTGACGACGACTACGGTGATGGCGATGGCGGCGGCGAAGATTTCTTCTAAAAACACTTGATGAGGTCGAGCCTGCGATGTCTCTACCCGGTTGCATTTTTAGGTGTTGCGGTTGGCTAGATGGCCCGCGTGGTTTGGAGGGACCGGCCGTTTTATAGGAATGCTCATACTCGATACCAAATTCTACAGCGTTTAATGGGACAATCAACCATGGGCGTTTCTCTTAGGTTTAGTTGTTTTGAGTTTTGGCGCGTCTAGGAACTTGATTTACGTTGTCACTGCCTCGGCGCCTCCCGTCGGCTCTGATATCAGTCTCATGGGAATGGATCTATATTAACAGGCACCTGTAAATGAAACGGCCTCTAACCCGTTTTCTTTCCCGCTCATACACCATACAAGAAAGAGCCAATAATCCTTTCAGAAGAACCTGTCTTGAACACCCAGGGCCCTGCCCGCCGAGAGTTAAAATGCGTGCGCGGTAGCGCTCACATCTGAAATGAACCCCCCGTCTATACCGTTTCGACCACAAATACAACTATGCCAACCGCTCGTACAGGGATTTATCTCCCAAGCATCCGACTCGAAGCATCGTCGCTCGCATTGTCCATGCTATGCGCGAATCCCCCCTCAAAAGACGCTGCGGAGGCGCTGTCCCGACGACTAGACTCCCCGTCTCCTTTCAACCCTGAATTGGAGGCCATGCCCTCGATCCCAAGACCCACCTCACCAACCCGCCTCAAGACTAGCAGCAACGCTCCGCGGAGCTCGCCGCTCAGCTCCTTACCTAGCAACTCCACGACATGGGGATAGAAGCTCTTGATGTGGTTCGAGAACGCCTCGCGCGGGAACGCCGCGTAGCCTTCCAGGACGTCCACGACCACCGAGCGCCACGCTACGATGTTGCGGTGCTGGCTCTCTTCCTCCAGAGCGATGAAGCTGCTGATGATATCTTTACAGAGGGGCACCAGCGCGTTCTCCACGTCACCCTTGCTGCCCTGACGCTCCGGTGATGTGTCGCCGTACATCTTGAACAGGATTGCTACGTATGTAGCCGCGCTGCCCGACTCCTGCTTGAGGAGATTGGGAGGTTGCTTCATGAAGCCCTCCCGCCAAAGCCGCATTCGCAGATCTTTATCGCCGTTGAAGCGTTTCGCGAAGAGGAATGACTTCTTGAGGAGAGCCATGAGGCGTAATAGCTCAGAAGATGGGATTTGTGCATACACAGCCTCGTTGCTGAAGAGTTCGTTGACGGTTTCGATCATCAGAAGCTGTAGAACGCAGCGAGAGATGATACGGTTGAAGAACCGCCGTCGGGCAGCTGTCACCACAACTGGCTGCTGCTGGAGCGGGTTGCTCGGTTTGAATTCCTCCAGCTGTGGGGACGGAGGCAGCTGAGATACTGAGGCTGCGCCGCTGGACTTGTCCGTAGCAGTGGGTGTGCGGAGTGATTCCTCGTCACCGTCCACGGGCGGTGATACCGGTGGCTCAGATTCCGAGGTATAACCGTTCTTCTCCGTGCCGTTGATCTTGAGCGACGTCTCATCGACAGGGAGGGTTTCTGTTGACGGGGTGAGCGGCCCAGTGAAATCGAGTCCGTTCGGTGGGGGCGACAAGGACGCGGTCGAATTGATGGTGGTTGCCGAGAACAACTGGTAAGCAGTGGTCCTTTCGAACAGTTCGCAGAAAGCGCCGACAATCTTCGACCAGTGTACTGGCGTGAACTTGGCCACGTTCTGTAGGATCAACTGTTGGAGGCAGTTGCTGCCTATCCTAGCAATAGTGTCGTTCTCCTGACAGATACAAAGGGCAAGGAGCTCAAGGAACCTATCGAGCATGTACTCTAACGCATCGAAATAATGGGTGAAGAGAGTGATCATGTTTCGAAGCGCCTGGATCATAGTGGTCGAGAGCCAGACAGAGAGCTCCTCGTGGTTCAAGACGTTGCTCATCTCTGGTCGTGATCGGAGAACCATGAAGATAGGATAGAGTTGCTGCCTCCATAGGATATCCCAGAAATCCGGTGGGAAATCGCCTCCATACTTGACGAGCGTCTCGAAGAAGTAGTTGAGGGCGTTTGATCGGACCTCGAGATCCTCACCAGTCATCAGGACATCGTGGAAGGCGAACAACACGGGGAACCAGAATCCCTCTTCCACTGAGGTGCGGCTCTGCGGACCCGGCGACGTCAAGCTAGCGTCGGCTACAGTCGCGTTCAGGTCGAACTTCTGAGATAAGGGACACTCTGGCGTCTTGAGCATCTTCGGGACGACCGACTTCAAAGCCTCCATGGCTTGCAGACTCTTCTTCTGGAACTTCATATTCTTCGAGAACTCCGTCAGGCACACGATGAGATCCGTAAAGGCGCCTTGAGAGATGACAACCCCAAATCTCGTCTTGAAAACCAGTGTGACGTTTTCGTAAGCTAGGTTCACGATGCTCTCATATGGTTCCCTTGCTGCGACAGTGAAAACCCCGAACATTGTCCTCCAGCCTGACCTGATGTTCTCTCCCTTGGCCTGGATCATCTGGATGAGACATCTCAAGACCATATCCTTGACAGAAATGTTGTTCGAGTTGGACATGACGTGCTCGAATGGCTTGAGGAAGTCTTTCTGGAACTTGAACCCTGACAACTCTTCTAGCTCCATGAATCGAATAGACAATTGCCGGAGAGAGTCCAAGGCGAAGAAGACGATGGCAGTGTTGCTATGGCACCCCACTCGGTTGAAATGGTTCCCAAGCACATCCCAGATGTTGGTCCACTCAAACCTGACACGCGTCATGTTGTAGTAGCTAATTTCAACAATTTTCTGCAGACTATACGTGCGAGGCGAGTCGTTGGAGCCGGAGACCTTGATCTCATCCCAGCTGACGTCCGTCAAGGCACGCGCGAAGTGAACGATTGCCTCGCCGGAGAGGTTCGCTGTGTTGGTAAATATTCGGTCCACGCTCTTGATGACCTCATCGGACCTACTCTCGAGTGCAATCTCCGACGAGACCCCCTGAGGCCCCGTGTTTGACCGCTGGCGATGCCTCCTCGCGGAGTTTGAAGACTTTCGGGACTCGCCTGTATCGGTCCTCGCCGGTGGTACAAAGCGCGCCTTGGAGACATCGGGGACTGCGCTCTCGTCCACACCACCCGAGATCAACTGCAGTCGGTCGAGTTGGCTGATGCACATCAATATATCCCTCCACGACTCCTTGAGCAAGTTGCCCTCTGTTTGACCTAGCTCCAAGATAACTTTGAGGGCCTCGACGTTCTTGGCCTGCATTTCCTGCGGATTGTTGAGGTTTGCTGTGTTCCGGAGCGCGGAAATGAAGGCTTCTCTGGGAGTGGCGAGACCGAATAGGCACGCGATCTTGGTGGCCAGCTTCATACCTTCGAGGCACAGTCTGTTGACCTCTAGGTTGTGCGTCTTCTGCATCTGGCTCGACAGAGCAGAGAAGAACGACATCCAAGTCACGTCAAACATGGGACCGACGTGTTTGAAGGAGGTGGCCGGGATGAACTTTGTCCCTGCCTTCTCGGCATTCCTCCGTTGGCTGCGGAACAGGTTTTTAAAGAGCTGTTCTGAACGGAGGGATATCTCTTCAGATTGCTGAACGTAGGCTTCTCGTTGCAAATCCCTGCCCACGTTGGAGAATGCCTGGCCAAGACCAGCAGCGAGCCCCGTCGCTTGTGGGGGTATGTTGCCCGCAACCGCAGCAGCCTCTCGTTCACTGTCTAGGACAATCTCATGACCTTGGATTTCCTCGTATATGCTCGTGAGGTACTCATCCGGAAGATCTGCACTATCGTTGATACCCCTGTTGTTTTTAATGAAGTCCTCTCTGGTCATGCGGTTCGCAACTTTGCCGCTGTGCGCGTCTGTGTTCAGCATGATGACTGAGTACGCTAGAACGTATGCTGTATCTGCATTCGCGAACGCATTCGGGTTACCCATGACATAGCGATGGGCAAACTTCAGCATGAACCGATCGATCTTCTGGGCCTCGCCGGGTAGACGGAAGGACTGGAGAAACTGGCGCAGCGAGTCCACGAAGCGCTTCTTGGTAAAATCCATTGTGTCCACGAACGCGTGCATGATTTCGATGTTCTTCTCATCGCCCTCGCCGAGATATTCGCCGATCTGAGTCTTATCTAACCGCTCCTCGGTGACGATGAACGCTGCAATATCCGAGGGCTTGTCACTCGGTATGAAGCCCTCTTTTATTAGTAGTTTGATGCCGTGTTTAGGTTTGTGGTTGAACGTCCGGATGGCGTTCGACATTGCCGTCTTTCGAGCCTTCTCCTTTTCCAAGTGCTCTGGATCGTCGTCTACGATTGGTGTTGACGGGAGGATAGGAGTGTCCATGCGTGATAAACTGTCGCTCGCTGACGGATCGATGGACTCTCTGACCTCCTCACCTGACAGTCTCCTCTCAGGCTCCTGGGCGGCCGCGTTGGCCTCGGGCCTTCCAGGCTGTGACCAGTTGACGAGGGACCTCAGCGTTTCCACCAGAGAATCCAGGGCGGCCCGTTTCATGACGTAGTCCCTGGGTATTTCGGACTCAGTCTCATGATGGGGGACTATGTGTGCGACGGATAATGGGGGCGGGAGGACTCCTTTGAGCTGCCAATCGTTGGTGCTCGACCTCGAGTGCTTCTCTTCAAACATTTGTTCATGGGCTGGAGAGATGGTTACGGGAGCGGTGGCAAACTTGGATAGATCCTCGACAATGGTCTGGAAGATGTTGTCGACGTTTCTGTCGCAGTCGTAATTCAGGTAGGTCTCCACCAGTGCTCGAGGATCTCCGCAAAATCTATTCAGAATGCCGACGACGTACAACTTCTGAGACATGGGGGCGTTCTTCCGAGCAAGGAGGGCTAGATAAATCTCATTCATGAAGACCTCAATCTCTTTCTGGGAGCGGCGGGGACGCCAAGTCAGCCAGGAACAAGAAAAACACAACGTCACAGGGTATAGCTAACCTTGAAGGGAGCTCGCATAAACCTCATCATTAGCCCGAAGATGTCGCAGCAAACCTCGAAAACCCGGTCGACCGAGCTGGCACCATTTCGCGAAATACTAAGACAAAGGTAGAATTTGATGGCCTGGAGGAAGCTGGTCGGTTCGTTGTTCTTGGTGTTGGTAATGGTACATAGGGGAGAGGTAAAGACAAATATGTTGTTGCTCAGGAGAGTGTGTATCAGATGAAGCGATATGAGCTTGGAGCGCATCGGCTGACCCCTCAGGTCGAAGAGCTGATCTGGTGGGAGGACTTTGGTGGAGAGGTTGCAGAAGGAGCGGAAGACGAGGTAGGCGTCCCGGATATACACTTCGTCCTCGGCGTCGAGTGTCTCAGATGCCTCGTCTTGGCCATTTTCGGGAGCGGTCTGGCCGGAGGCTGACCTCGTCGCTTTCTTCACAGGCTTCAGCTGGGTGACCATGGTTGGCCCGTCTCCCAAGTTCGAGTCGTCAAAGCTCTTCCTGTGCTCGAGGTCTTTAAGTGTGAGTTTGCCGCCTCCGTTACTCGCAGCTTCGGAAGGCGCGGCATCGGACTGCCCTTCGCCCAGCTCCTCGCCGTCAGCAATTCCCACCTGAGCATTCTGGTACTCGAGCCGGTCGACGGTGAGGCTGCTGCTATTCGTCTTCAGTTTGCCGATATTCGTCCGCGACTCCTTCATATGTAGTCTTGTCTTGACCCGTTCAAACACGGTGCCGACCATCTGGGTCAGAGTCCCCTGTGCGACCTGCTGGTTCGCCGTGTTCCGGGACAGGAGGAAAACATTGTAGACTTGTCTAACGGCTTTTAATAACCCAGCACCGTGCACGACAATCTTGTCATTCAGAACCGCTGCGAGGAGGGATTTGACGATTTGTAGTTGGATCTCGACGGGGGTAGTCTCCCCCTGGAAGCAGTCGCATATGGTATCGATGGCACGCTCGATGAGAGGTGCCTGGGTCGCCCCTCCATCTTCGCTCGAAGAGTCGTCGGAGGGTATGGTAAAGTAGGAGTACGAAATAAGCTTCCCAATGCAATCGAGGGCAGTGGTAGCAAGCGGGATCGCGCCGGACTTGGTGGCTAGCTGGAGCGGCGCGAAGATGACTTCGGGATCTGGCAGCTGGTTCTCGTTTTTCTCGACGGCGGCGAGGGCTTTCCCTACGAGCTCGGATAGTTGCTTGTTTCTGCCACAATTTGCCGCAATGATGTCCAGCGAGGACACGACAAATTTGAGAGAGGTCATGGCGTGCGCAATGGAGGGCAAGAGGCCATGCGCGATGGATCGGAGGGTGACAAGACAGGGGAGGAGGGAGACAACTCGGGTTGAGTTGCAACTTGCAAACGGGAGAAATGCAAGATGTTCCTTTGTTGCCGGCCGAGTGGATTCTCAGCTTGAGTTACTGCAAAGAACCGGGACGGACGTCCTGCAGGGTCGGCAGCTTGATCATGTGGAGGGAGGTATAGGGAGGCTGCTAGAAATGCAGCCTTGTTGATGCGGATATATTGAATTGCACTCGCTGGCGTAAGGCAAGTACGAATTGGAAGTTGACACCCTGACAGCAACTCGTAGCGACTCCACCGTCGAAGTGGCGCCCTCCAATCAACATCGACCTGGGCGACCAGGTTACCAGGTACGAAGTACCGCCGCAGTCTGGCCCCAAGCATCACTGGAAATAAGTACGGTAATTAATCCGTGCACGTTGTACAGTGGTACCTCGAGAAGCGAGAAGCTTGGACCATCTCAGGACCCCCGTCGGAGCTTGACGGAGCTTTCTCAACGGAAATTCCCAAAGCACCACGCAAAGTGTGAGGAAGAAAAAAAAAAGGGACCCCAGCCAAGCCTTCCCGGCATAATCCACTGTCACCAACAAATCATTCTCGCCATCCGCACCTCGCACCTCACTCCCCCGACGCCCGCATCTTTAATTCTTTCAATTCT
>Ga0164242_10009328_pt1 | contig 10591 bp, 8 predicted proteins | sample OricomgcompostMG_FD_108783 | JGI IMG/M metagenome (GOLD analysis project Ga0164242, IMG submission 108783) | Miracle-Growth compost microbial communities from Emeryville, California, USA - Original compost - Miracle growth compost (MG) ... | reverse complement strand
GCCCAGGCGGCTACGGTCGCGCCCACCGCAGCCGCGAACCGCGCCAGCGCCGCCCAGCTGCGCTGCAGCACGAGCAGCGCCGCGAGGCCGAGGTCGAGCATGATCAGGTAGCCGAAGACGTACTGGCCGACGATGCCGAGCGCGGCGAAGCCCACCCACCACGGCCACGAGCGGGCGCCGTTCCCCGCGCGGTCGCGGGCGGCGAGGAACAGCAGCACGAGGCCGGTGGCGAGCGCCATGCTCGCCTCGTACTGGCGGCCTTCGAAGCCCATCCACATGGTCTGCGGCAGCACCGCGAACACGACGCCGGCCGCGATGCCGAAGCGCAGCCCCGCGAGCCGCCGGCCGAGCACGACCAGCAGGCCGGTCGCGGCCCCGGCCGCGACGCTCGCAGGGATGCGCAGCGTGAGCGGCGTGTAGCCGACGAGGTCGAACCACACGTGGATGAGCGCGTAGTACGTGGCGTGCACCGCGTCGACGCGATGGATCTCGCGCCAGAGCGCCGGCCACGGCCGCAGCGCCGAGATCACCGTCGCGGCCTCGTTGAAGTCGAGCGACGGCACCCAGCTGAGGGCGAACGAGACCGCGAAGCCGAAGACGCCGACGATCGCGGCGGCCCAGCTCAGCGGATGACGTCGGATGCTCACCCGCCCATGTTCGCGGCGCCGCTCGAAGATTCGGCTCAGAACACCGATGAGTCGCCCATGAGCGGCCGGTACGCGCGCAGCACCGAGCCCAGCTTGAGCGCCATCTCGTCGTACTCGGCCTGCGGGTCGGAGGCGAGTACGACCGCGCCGCCCGCGCCGATGTGCAGCTCGCCGTCGAGCTGCACCGCCGTGCGGATCAGCACGCTGAGCTGCGTCGCGCCGTCGAAGCCGATGAACCCGAGCACCCCCGAGTAGATCCCGCGCGGGCTCGGCTCGAGCTCGTGCAGCAGCTCGACGGTGCGCACCTTCGGCGCCCCCGTCATCGAGCCGGGCGGGAAGCAGGCGGCGACGACGTCGATGCTGCGGATGCCGCGCGGGACATCCGCCTCGATCACGCTCACCATCTGGTGCGCCGCCGCGTAGGCCTCGACGCGCATCAGCTCGGGCACGCGCACCGAGCCGCGCTCGGCGAGCACGCCGAGGTCGTTGCGCAGCAGGTCCGCGATCATCAGGTTCTCGGCGACGGTCTTCGGGTCGCTCGCGAGCGCGGCGGCGTTGGCGGCGTCGATCCGCGGGTCGGGCGAGCGCGGTGCGGTGCCCTTCATCGGGTGCGCCTCGGCCCGGCCCTCCGCGTCGACGGCGAGGAACAGCTCGGGGGACGACGACATGACCTCGATGCCGCCGATGCGCGCGTAGGCCGCGAACGGGGCCGGGTTGAGCGCGCGCAGGCGGCGGTAGAACGCGGGGCCGGGCTCGGCCTGAGGCAGCCGGATGCCGGTCGTGACGCAGATCTCGTAGCTCTCCCCCGCGCGCAGCCAGCCCTGGGCGCGCTCGACCGCCGCGCGGTAGGCGGCGGGGCCGAGCTCGACGAGCGCGTCGAGACGGGGCTCGGGCGGCGCCTCGGCCTCCATGCGCCGGCGCTCAGTCGACCAGCGGGGCTCCGCGCAGCCGCCTCCGCCGAGTCGTGCGATGCGATCGGCGATGGCGGATGCCCACGCGGCGCGCTCCCCCGCATCCCCCGCATCCCCTGCGTCGCCGACGGTCGCGACCCACGCCCGGCCGGCCGCATGGTCGACGGCGACGAAACGCCGCACCTCGAGCCAGCGGGACAGGTTCGCCTGCGGCCCCGCCGTCATCGGCACGTCCGCCTCGTAGCCGAACCAGCCGACGTGACCCCCGTGGAAGCCGAAGGGCACGGCATCCGCACCCGTGATCGCCGCCGATCGGAAGCGCGACGCGAATGCGCCGATCTCGGACGCGCCCGACGCGCGGTCGATCTCGACCGGCTCGCCCCAGCAGAGGTACGAGAAGCGCGCCGCGTCGTGCTCGGTGCTGCTCGAGTCGAGCCAGACGACGTCTTCGCCGTCGGCGACGAGGGCGTCGAACAGCTCCTGCGCCGAGTCGGCGAAGGGCACCGGGGCGGCGCTCAAGGCGAGCGCTGCGGAGGCCTCGGCCGGGGCCTCCGGGGCGGCCTCGCCCCCGACTGCCGCGCTCGGCGGGCCGGCGGGGGCAGCGGGCGCGACGGGGGCGGCACCCGCCAGCGCGAGCTCGCGGAAGTTGCGGAAGAGGACGTCCCCGAACTCGGAGGCGACGGACTCGGGGTGGAATTGCACGCCCCACCAGGGCTTCCCCGGCACCTCGAGCGCCTGGGCGACGCCGTCGGCGCTCCACGCGATGCGCCGCGCCGAGCCGCCCACGACGTGCAGCGAGTGGTACCGCACCCCGTCGAAGGGGCTGGGGATGCCGGCGAACAGGGGCGCCCCGTCGTGGAGGATCCGCTCGATCCGCCCGTGCTCGGGGCGCGGGGCGCGCTCGACGCGGCCGCCCGCGAGCAACCCGAGCAGCTGGTGGCCCAGGCACACCCCGAGCACCGGCCCCCGCCACCGCGCGAGCAGCTCGGGGACGAGGCCGACGTCCTCGCGCCGCGCGGGGTCGCCGGGGCCGGGCGAGATGACGACGGCGTCGACGCCGAACGCCTCGGGCGCGAGCAGCCGGGCGTCGTCGTTGCGCACGACGACGGGGCGCACCCCGTAGGTCTGCCAGATCAGCTGGAACAGGTTGTAGGTGTACGAGTCGACGTTGTCGACGAGCAGCGTGCGCACCGGTCAGCCGCCGTTCTGCACGGGCTCGCCGCACTGGGACCAGCGTGAGCGCCACGCGGCCAGCCGCCCGGTGTCCGGCTCCGCGAGCCGCGGGCCGCCGATCCAGCCGGTCGCGGCGCGGATGCCGTGCAGCGACGAGAGCGCCCACAGCTCCGCGCCCTCCAGCTCGGCCGGGGTCGCGAGCGCCGGCACGACCTCGACGCCGGATTCCGCGGCGAGCGCCAGCACCACGCCCTCGGTGACCGAGCGCAGCCTCGGCAGCGCCGCGTCGACGACGTGCAGCGCGCCGGCACGCCACCACACCAGCGCGCTCGAGGTGCCCTCGACGACCCGGCCGGAGGGCGCGAGCAGCACCGCTTCGCCGGCGCCCGCGGCCCGGGCATCCGCACGCACCGCGCCCAGGGCGTCGAGATCGGGGCCCTTCACGAGCGGCAAGCGGCGTGGATCGCGCGCGGCCGTCGCGAGCACGACCGTGTCGGTGCGCGGCGGCGCGGGGCGCAGGGCGAGCTGCGGATGCCCGAGGCCGCGGCGCTTCTCGACCCGCGGGAACCACGCGCCGGCCGGCGGCACCGCGGCGAGCACGGCCTGCCACGCCTGCGGCGCGAAGCCGCTGTCGCCGAGGAACCGCGCACGGTGCTCCGCCAGGGCGACGACGCGGCCGTCGTCGACGAGGAAGGAATCCGCGACCTCGAGATCGGGTTGACCACTGTGCACGCGGTACTCCTGTGAAGCTGGCGGGGGAATGAGTCAACTTACCGCGGCATCGAACCGACCGTGGGAGAATCGAGCACGCCATGAACCTGACGATGTTCCACTCCAAGATCCACCGCGCCCGTGTCACGCAGGCCGACCTTGACTATGTGGGCTCCATCACCATCGACCAGGACCTGCTCGACGCCGCCGACATCCTGGTCGGCGAGCAGGTCGCCGTCGTCGACGTGACGAACGGCAGCCGCTTCGAGACCTACACGATCGCCGGCGAGCGCGGCTCGGGCGTCATCGGCATCAACGGGGCGGCCGCGCACCTGGCGAAGATCGGCGACATCGTCATCGTGATCGCCTACGCGTCGATGACCCGCGAAGAGGCGAAGGCCTTCGTCCCCCACGTCGTGCACGTGGACGCGGACAACAAGATCACGCACCTCGGCACCGACCCCTCGGAACCGCTGCACGCGTAACCCGGCACGAGCGACCGCGGTCGCTCGTTACGGACTGTTGCCGCATGCCGTGGCCGGGGCCGATGCGCGTGCCTAGTGTCCTGACCATGACGCGCTCCACCCCTTTCGCCGTCGTGCTCGACATCGACGGCGCCGGCTCGCACCCGGCATCCGCACGCCGGCCTGCCGCTGTTTCCGCTGCGTCCGCCGCAAGCCGGTTCGCCGCGCACGTGCAGGCGGCCGAGCGCGCGGGTTTCACGGCCGCGTCGTTCGCCGACGACCACCGGCCGGGTGCCCCCGCCCGCCTCGATGCGGTCGTGCGCGCGGCGTTCGCGGCGCCGCTGACCGGTGCGCTGGGACTCATCCCCGCCCTGCCCGCGCTCTACAACGAGCCGTTCCACACGGCGACCCAGCTCATCGCCCTCGACACCGCCAGCCATGGGCGCGCAGGGGTGATCGCCGTTGCGGATGCCTCGCCCGACGTCGCGGCGCGGCACGGCCGCACTCCCCTCGACGCGGCCGACCAGGCCGGCGTCGACGCCGAGCTTGCCGAGGTGGTCGAGACCTGGCGCAGGCTCTGGGACTCCTGGGAGGACGGCGCCGTCATCCGCGATGCGGCCACCGGGCGCTACCTCGACCGCGCCAAGGTGCACTATGCGGACTTCACGGGCCGCCGCTTCACGGTGAAGGGGCCCGCGATCACCCCGCGGCCGCCGCAGGGCCAGCCGCTGGTGCTCGGCCTCGAGGGGACGCGCGCCGAGGTCGACGCCGTCGTCCTGGACGTCCGGGCCGGCGGCCGCGAGCAGTGGGAGGCCGTCGCGCGCGGCGCAGAGGCGGCGCGGAGCGCGCATGCCCCCGGAACGCGCCTGCTCGTCGACCTAGCTGTCGTCCTCGATCATGCGGGGGTCGGCGGGGCCGAACGGCTCGCGGAGCTCGACGAGCTCGCCCGGGACCGCGACGATGCCGGCGCCACGGGTTCCGGCTGGGCGGTCGACCGCCCGCGCCACGTCGGCGATGCCCCCGGCCTCGTCGGCTTCATCACCTTCCTCGCGGAGCACGTCGACGGCGTGCGCCTCCTCCCCGCCGAGCTCGACACCGACCTCGACGAGCTCGCGCACGCCGTGCTGCCCGAACTGCGCTCGCGCGGCATCCTCGTCTCGCCGCGCGCCGGCAGCACGCTGCGCCAGAACTGGGGCCTGCCGCTGCCCGCGAACCGCTACCTGGAGAACGCCCGATGACCGACCGCACCGCCGCAACGCACCGCGAGCCCCACCCAGCCGACGGGAAGATCCAGTTCGGCGTCTTCTTCCAGGGCGTCAACTCCGGCACGGTGTGGGACAGCCCGGAGAGCGGCTCGCAGACCGACTTCGAGAGCTTCCGCCGGGTCATCCAGACGGCCGAGCGCGGCCTGTTCACGGCGTTCTTCCTCGGCGAGGGCCTGCGGCTGCGCGAGCACCTCGGCCGCATCCACGATCTCGACATCGCCGGCCGCCCCGACGCGATCACCCAGCTCGCAGCGCTCGCGGCGATCACCGACAGGATCGGCCTCGTCGCGACGCAGAACACGACGTTCAACGACCCCGTCGATCTGGCCCACCGGCTGCAGAGCCTCGACCTGCTCTCAGGCGGCCGCGCGGCGTGGAACGTCGTCACGACCGACAACGCGTGGACCGGCGCCAACTTCCGCCGCGGGGGCTACCTCGATCACGCGGACCGCTACACCCACGCCGCCGACGTCATCGCGATCGCCCGGCGCATCTGGGACGGCGTCGCCGACGACGGCACGGCGGATGCCGGCTTCGAGCGCTCCACGAAGTACTACGACGTCGCGGGCCGCGGCGCCCTGCCGCGCAGCCGGCAGGGGCACCCGGTGCTGTTCCAGGCCGGCGACTCCCCCGAGGGCCGCGACTTCGCGGCGGCGCACGCCGAGGTCATCTTCTCGGCGCACGGCAAGTTCGACGATGCGAAGGAGTTCGCGACCGACATCCGCCGCCGCACGGCCGCCACGGGCCGCCCGGCAGACGACCTCAAGATCTTCCCCGGACAGGACTTCGTGGTGGTCGACCACCCGCGCGAGGTCGAGGAGAAGCTGCGCTGGCTGCGCGAGCACCAGATCTCGCCGCAGACCGCGGTCGCGTTCGTCGAGGCGCTGTGGGGCACCGAGCTGCCCGGGCTCGACCCCGACGGCCGGCTGCCCGAGACCGATCCCGTCGTCGCGATCACCGGCGAGACCCGCGGAACCGGCTTCCGCAACGCGAAAGCCGCGGAGACCGCCGAGCGCTGGCGTGCGCTCAGCGCCGAGAAGGGCCTCTCTGTGCGCGAGCTCGTGATCCACCTCAGTTCCGGGCGCAGCTTCGCCGGCACCGCCGACCAGATCGCCGAGGAACTCGTCCCCTATGCGCGCGAGCATGTCGTCGACGGCTTCAACATCTCGCCGTGGATCGTGCCATCGGGCCTCGACGACATCGTGGGCAAGCTCGTGCCCGCTCTGCAGGAGCGCGGGATCTACTGGGACGGCTACCCCGCCGACAGCCTGCGCGCGAACCTCGGCCTGCGCGAGCCGCTCACCCGCCGCGCACCGGCCGCGGCATCCGCAGCCGGGCACGGCATCGACGCGGGCGATCCGGCTCAGCCGGCCGAGGGCTCCGGCACCAGGTCCTTCTCGAACGCGTAGCCCTCGACGCCCTCGTCACGGCCGTCATCGGGCCACGGCACGTCGCGGTAGCCGCTCGAGCGGTACAGGCCGACCGCCTCGGGCTGCCGGGGCCCCGTGGTGAGGAAGATCCGCGCGTAGCCGCGGCGCGCGGCCTCGGCCTCGAGCTCGACGAGCACGCGGCGGCTGAGCCCGGTGCGCCGGTGGTCGGTGTGCGTCCAGATGCGCTTGAACTCGGCGGTCTCGGCGTCGAGGCGCATGAACGCGCCGCCGGCGATGGGCGCGCCGGCGCGCAGCAGCACGACGAACGCGCCGTCGGGCGGCAGGAAGCGCTCGGCCGGGTAGTGGTTGATCTCCACCGCGGCGGGCTCGGTCTGCAGATCCCAGTAGCGGGTGTCGTACTCGCGCTCGAGGTCGTCGAGCAGCACCCGGGCGCGCGGGTCCCCGGTCGAGACGTAGACGAACTCGAGGCCGTCGCCGGCCGCGCCGGCGGCGCCGGCCGTCTCGGCGGCGTTGGGGGAAGCAGGTGCGGTGTCACTCACGGGGCCGATGCTAGAGGCGCTACACCCGGCCGCTGCCGGGGCTGTAACGGTCCGTCATCCAGGGTGCAACAACTCGACACATCGGCCCTGCCGCATCCGCCGCCTTGGAAGCATCGAGGGATGACGAGCCCCACGACCCCGCACGCCGCGCCTGACGCGCACCCCGTGCGCAGCGTCGCGGTGCTCGGTGCGGGCCCGCGCGGCGTCGGCTTCCTCGAGCGGCTGGCCCGCAACCTGCCGCACTTCGCCGTCGGTCCCGTCACCGTGCATCTGATCGACCCGCACCCGGTCGGCGGTGGGCGCATCTGGCGAGAACGGCAGTCGCCTCTGCTCAAGCTCAATTCGCTCGCGCAGGACGTGCAGTTGTTCACCGACGACTCGGTGGCGATCGACGGGCCCGTAGCGCCCGGCCCCTCGCTCGTCGAGTGGGCCGAGGGCGTGCGCCACGGCGTCATCACGGGGGTCGCGGCGCCCGATGCGGCGCTGCAGGCCGAGCTCGAGGGGCTGACGGGCACGAGCTTCCCGACCCGGCGTCTGCAGAGCCTCTACCTCGACTGGTTCTACCGCCGCGCCGTCGAGGCCTGCGGCGGACGCGCGCACGTCGTCGAGCACCGCGACAGCGCACTCGGCGTCGAGGAGCTGCCGGGCGGCCTGCAGCGCGTCCACCTCGCGGGCGGCGGCGCGGTCGATGCGGATGTCGTGCTGTACGCGCTCGGCCACTCCGGCAGCGCGACCTCGGCCGAGAGCACCCGCCTGGCCGACTTCGCCGGCTCGCACGGCCTGCGCTACGTGCCGCCGTCCTTCACGGCCGACGCCGACCTGAGCGGCCTCGCCGCCGGCGAGCCGGTCATCGTGCGCGGCCTGGGGCTTGCGGCGATCGACCTGCTCGTGCTGCTGGCCGAAGGCCGCGGCGGGCGGTTCGAGGCCGTCGACGGCGCCGGCCGCCTGCGCTACGCCCCGTCGGGCGCCGAGCCGCGCATCCTCATCGGCTCACGCCGCGGAGTGCCGTACCGCTCGAAGGTGAGCAGCGAGCTCATCGCCCCGCGCCCCGAGCCGCGCTTCTTCACGCAGGCGACGGCCGCCGCGCTCGCGCAGCGCCCGGGCCTGGACTTCCGGCGAGAGGTCTGGCCGCTCATCGCGAAGGAGATGCTGCACGGCTACTACGCCGAGCTGTTCGCAGGTCACCCCGAGCGCGTGCGCACGGCCTGGCCCGCGTTCCTCGAGCGCTTCGAGCCGCTCGACCCCTTCGGCCCCGAGCTCGCCGCCCTGGTCGCCCATGCCGTGATCGACCCGGGCGACCGGCTCAACCTCGCCCGGCTGGACCGGCCGCTCGCCGGCATCCGCACGGCATCGCTCGCTGAGCTGCAAGGCACGATCCGGGCCCACATCCGCGATGACGTCGACCGCCGCACCCGGCCGGAGCACAGCGCCGCTCAGGGGCTGTTCCTCGCCCTGCTGCAGTCGGTGTTCACGCTCGGGGCCGTCTCGGGAACCGCGGACTGGTCGCCCGCGTCACGTGAGCGCGACCTCGAGGGCTGGTGGCATCCGTATTTCAGCTACCTCGCGAGCGGGCCGCCCGGGCACCGCCTCGAAGAGCTGCTCGCGCTCTCGGAGGCGGGCGTGGTCACCTTCCTCGGCGGCGATCTCGAGCTCGATGCGGACGGCGAGGCCGGCGTCTTCCGCGCACGCGGCGCGAACGCCCCCGACGCTGTCGTCGAGGCGCGCACCCTCGTGGACGCCTGGCTGCCCGAGGCCCATGCGGCGCAGGGCGACAGCCCGGCGCTGCGGGACCTCGTCGCGAGCGGCGCCGGCCGCGAGCAGCGCTGGGGCGGCTTCGCCTCCGGCCGGGTGGAGGTCACGGCGGATGCCGGCCGCCTCGTCCGCGCGGACGGCACGCCCCATCCGCGCCGCTTCGCGCTCGGCCCCTTCACGAGCTCGCCCGCGAAGGGCGGCTTCGCCCGGCCTCGGACGAACGCGGTCGGGTTCCGTGAGAACGACGCGACAGCGCGGGCTGTGCTCGGCGAGCTGGCCGCGGCCGGCGCGGCATCCGCACCCGCACCCGCACCCGCACCCGCACCCGCACCCGCGATCGTCGTCCGGCGTGCCCTGCCTGCCGAGTTCGACGCCATCGGCGAGCTCTGCCTCGCCGCGTACACCGCCGACTACCCGGTGAGCGAGAGCTACGGCGCCTCGCTGCGCGACACCGCGGCGCGCATCGACGAGTTCGACGTCTGGGTCGCCGCGGAGCACGCTACGGGCGCACTCGTCGGCACGGTGTCGATCCTCAAGCCGGGGCTCGTGCGCGAGGGCCGCTCGGTCGCGGGCGAGCTGTACTTCCGGCTGCTGGCGGTGAGCCCGGCCGCGCGGCGGCGCGGCATCGGCGCAGCGCTCACGAGCTTCGCCTTCGAGGTGGCGTGCGAACGCGGGCACCACGCGGTCGTGCTGAACAGCGTCGACCACATGCTGCCGGCGCACGCCCTCTATCGCTCGCTCGGCTTCGAGCGCGTGACCGAGCGCGACGTGCGGAACCCCGACAACACGGTGTTCACGTTCGCCAAGGCCGTCACTGCCTGAACACGGCACGCTCGACGGGGCCTCACGGCGCGGGCACCGGCCGGGCGCCTCAGCCCTTTCCCGGCGGGATGACGAGGTCGTCCCCGTCGACGCTGACCGGCCAGGCGGCGAGCGGCTTCGTCGCCGGGCCGTTCTGCACGGCGCCGGTGAGCGCGTCGAAGCGCGAGCCGTGACAGGGGCAGGCGAGCGAGGTCCCGTCGGGGGCCGTGACGCAGCCCTGATGGGTGCAGGTCGCGCTGTGCGCCGTGAAGCTGCCCGCCGTGGGCTGTGCGACGGCGACGACGTAGTAGGGCTTGACCGAGACCACGACGACGCCACCCACCGGAACCTCCGACGTCGGCACCCGCGTCGGCGCGATCGGGGCGGCCGGTGTCCCGTCCTCCTCTCCGCCCGTCCGCGCGGAGCACCCCGCGAGGCAGACGGCCGCGCCGAGCAGGAGACCCGCGCAGCCCGCGCCCAGCGCGGCGCGGCGGGCGACCACCGGCGACTCAGGCGGGGACATCCGCCACCTGCTCCAGTCGCGACCGAGTGACCAGCCCGCTCACCCGGCCGGCGTCGAGCACGAGCGCCACCTCCCAGCCGGGATCGGCGGACTCCGCCCGCGCCGCCGCCGCCGCGAGCGGTTCGCCTGCGCCGAGCCGCACCGACACGGGCACGGCCGCGTCGGCCGCGGTGCCGGCCCCGGCGAGCCGGGAGGCGGTCGTCCACCCCACGACGTCGGAGTGGTGCGGAGCAACGGTGGGGCGGTCGCGCTCATAGAGGACCGCGACCGGGACATCGCTGCGCTCGGACGCGACGAGCTCGGCGGCTGCGGCCGCTCCGGTCCGGGTGCGGCCGACCGTGCGCAGCGGCACGGCGACCTCGCGCACAGTGCGCCCGGGCGCCGCCTGGAATCCGTTCGCCAGCAGCCAGTCGT
>Ga0164242_10009327_pt1 | contig 10592 bp, 8 predicted proteins | sample OricomgcompostMG_FD_108783 | JGI IMG/M metagenome (GOLD analysis project Ga0164242, IMG submission 108783) | Miracle-Growth compost microbial communities from Emeryville, California, USA - Original compost - Miracle growth compost (MG) ... | reverse complement strand
GGCTGGCTGGGCGAGGACGTGTGGTTCGCGCACAGCGTGCACCTGTCCGACTCGGACATCGCGCTGCTGGCCGGTAGCGGGTCGTCGGTCGCGCACTGCCCGTCGTCGAACGCGCGCCTGGGCGCCGGGATCGCCCGCACCCGGGCGCTGTTGGACGCCAAAGTCGGGGTGGGGCTCGGCGTGGACGGTGCCGCCTCCAACGAATCCTGCTCGCTGGTGGAGGAGTTGCGGCACGCCCTGCTGATGGCCAGGGCCACCGGCGGACCCGCGGCGATGAGCGTGCGGGAGGCGTTGTCGCTAGCCACCATCGGCGGCGCCGCCGTACTGGGTCGCGCCGACGACATCGGGTCGCTGGAGGTCGGCAAGCAGGCGGACGTGGCCCTGTGGCGGCTGGACGGCCCCGGCCATGCCGGCGTCGACGACCCGGTCGCGGCGCTGGTACTCGGTTCGGCGCCGCCGCTGGAGGCGCTGACCGTGCAGGGACGGATCGTGGTGCGCGCCGGCCAGGTGGCGACGGTGGACGAGGCGTCCAGCACCGCCGCCGGGGTCCACGCCACCGCGACGTTGATGCAGCGGGCGGGGTTGAGCCGATGAGCGACCTGGTGGTGCTCGCCAACCGCGCGCTGATCGGCGGCTCGTTCCGTCCGGCCGCGGTGCACGTCGAAGGCCGACGGATCGCGATGGTGCGCCCGGTCGATACCGAACTGCCAACCGGCGCGGCGGTGCTGCGGCTCGCCGACGACGAGGTGCTGCTGCCGGGCCTGGTCGACACCCACGTGCACGTCAACGAACCCGGCCGCACCCACTGGGAGGGCTACGACACGGCCACTCAGGCGGCGCTGGCCGGCGGAGTGACCACCATCCTGGACATGCCGCTGAACGCCATCCCGCCCACCGTCGACACCGCCGCACTGACGCTCAAGAGGCTCGCCGCGGACGGGCAGAGCCACTGCCACGTCGGTTTTCTCGGCGGCGCCGTGCCCGGCAACGCCGACCGGTTGGCCGAGCTGGTGCAGGCCGGGGTGTTCGGATTCAAGTGCTTCCTGCTGCCGTCCGGCGTCGACGAGTTCGCACCCTTGCGGCCCGCCGAGCTCACCGATGCACTCGGCGAGATCGCCCGGCTCGGATCGCTGCTGATGGTGCACGCGGAGGACGCGCTCACCATTGCCGACGCCCCACCGGCCCACGGCAGCCGCTACGCCGACTACCTCGCCTCCCGGCCTGCCGAGGCGGAGGAGATCGCCGTCGGCGCCGTGGCCCGGGCCGCCGCCCGCACCGGGGGCCGGGCGCACGTCGTGCATCTGTCCACCGCGGCCGGAGTCTCGGTGCTGCGGGCCGCGCAGCGCGCCGGGGTGCGCATCACCGCCGAGACCTGCCCGCACTACCTGACCATCGATCCGGCCGACATTCCCGACGGGGCAACGCAATTCAAGTGCTGCCCGCCGATCCGAGGTGGCGCCGACGCCGACGCGCTGTGGCAGGCGCTGGCCGACGGCGTGGTCGGCGCGGTGGTGAGCGACCACTCGCCGTGCCCGCCGGCGATGAAGGACCTGGACGCCGGGGACTTCGGAACCGCCTGGGGCGGCATCTCCTCGGTACAGCTGGGACTTCCGGTGCTGTGGACCGCCGCCCGCCAGCGGGGGGTGCCGCTGTCGGACGTGGTCCGCTGGATGTCCGCCGGACCGGCCGACATCGTCCGGCTCGCGGGCAAGGGTCGGATCCAGGCCGGCGGCGACGCGGACCTGGTGATCTTCGCCCCCGACGTGGAGCGCACGGTGCTGCCGGGCGAGTTGCGGCAACGCCACTACCTCACGCCCTACAACAACCAGACCGTCACCGGGGAGATCCGCCGAGTGGTTTTGGACGGCCGGCCGGTGACCGACGAGCCCGGCGGGCGGCTACTGAGCTGGGAGGATCGATGACGGCATCGGCCAAGCCCGGAGACGGCGCCCCGCCGCCCATCGACCTCGCCTCTCGCGCGCTCGGTGGTTCGGTGGTGTGGGCCTCCGACGAGCTGTTCGCGCCGCGGGAGAACCTGATCGACCCCGCTGCGCCCACGTTCGACCCGGCCACCTTCTCCGGCAAGGGCAAGATCTACGACGGCTGGGAGTCCCGGCGGCGCCGCACGCCCGGACACGACGCCGCGATCGTCCGGTTGGGTGCGGCCGGCGTACTGCGGCGCGTGGTGGTCGACACCGCCTTCTTCGCCGGCAACTACCCACCGGAGATCTCGATCGAAGGTATTGCCGTGCAGGGATTCCCGACCATCGACGATCTGGTCGCGGGCGACTGGCTGCCGCTGGTGCCGCGCTCGGCGATCGAGGGAGACGCCATCGCCGAGTTCGACGTCGCCGACCCGCACCGCTACACCCACGTCCGGCTATCCATCTACCCGGACGGCGGCGTCGCCCGACTTCGCGTACTGGGCCACGTGGTGCCCGACCCCGAACTGCTGACCGGGACCGTCGACCTGGCCGCCGCGGAGAACGGCGGCGTGGTCGTCGACTGCTCGGACGCGTTCTACGGCTCGCCGTCCCGGCTGCTGCTGCCCGATCGCGCCCGCACCATGGGGGAGGGCTGGGAGAACGCGCGCCGCCGCGGCGGCGGCAACGACCACGTCACCGTCGCACTGGCGGCGGCCGGCGTCCCCCGACGGATCGAGCTGGACACCTCCTACTTCGTCGGCAACGCGCCGGGCGAGGCGCGGGTGACCGGCATCGACGCCCGCACCGCCGATCCCGCCGATCCGGCGGCATGGCTCGAACTGGTCCCGCGGCGGGCACTGCTGCCCGACACCCGCCACCTGCTGCCGCTATCGGGCGCACCGGCGGTGACCCACGTGCGGGTCGACGTGTACCCGGACGGCGGCATGGCCCGGCTGCGGGTGCACGGCGAGGTGGACGATGCCGGTCGACGGACGCTGTGGGAGCGCTGGTGGACCGCGTTGCCGGAGGCTCTCCGCGCGTCGTCCCCTGGGTCAACGGGGACGGATGGAAGGAGCGACGCATGAACGGAATCGAGCTGACACCGAGCCAGGTGGACGGGGCCGAGACGATCCTGACCGACGACGCGGTCGCCTTCGTCGCCGACCTGCAGCGCCGATTCGGCGCCCGCCGGACGGAGCTGCTGGTGGCCCGGGGCCGGCGCCGAGACGCGATCGCCGCCGGGACGGCGCTGGACTTCCTGCCCGACACCGCCGAGATCCGGGCCGGGGACTGGACCGTCGCGCCGCAGCCCGATGCGCTGGCCAACCGGCGGGTGGAGATCACCGGCCCGACCGACGCCAAGATGGCCATCAACGCACTGAACTCGGGTGCGAACGTGTGGCTGGCCGACTTCGAGGACGCCAATTCGCCGACCTGGGACAACATGATCGGCGGCCAGGTCAGCCTGTATCGCGCGATCCGCGGGGAACTCGAGTACACCTCTCCCGAGGGCAAGCACTACGCGGTGCGCGACGACGCCGCGCCGCCGGTGATCCTGCCCCGGCCTCGCGGCTGGCACCTGCCCGAGGCGCACCTGCGGGTGGACGGCGACGAGATCGCCGGCGCCTTCCTCGACTTCGGATTGTTCTTCTTCCACAACGCCGCCGAACTGGTGCGGACCGGTCGGGGCCCGTTCTTCTACCTACCCAAGATGCAGAGCCACCTCGAGGCGAGACTGTGGAACGACGTGTTCACTCGCGCCGAGCAGGCCCTCGGGGTTCCGCACGGCTCGATCCGGGCGACGGTGCTGATCGAGACCATCACCGCGGCCTTCGAGATGGACGAGATCCTCTACGAGTTGCGCGAACACGTCTCCGGGCTCAACGCCGGCCGCTGGGACTACCTGTTCTCGGTGATCAAGACCTTCCGGGACGCCGGGCCGGACTTCGTGCTGCCCGACCGCAATCAGGTGACCATGACGGCGCCGTTCATGCGCGCCTACACCGAGCTGCTGGTGGCCACCTGTCACCGGCGGGGCGCGTTCGCGATGGGCGGCATGGCCGCGTTCATTCCGAGCAGGCGCGACCCGGAGCTCAACGCCGCGGCGCTGGCGAAGGTGCGGGCGGACAAGGAACGCGAGGTCGGCGACGGCTTCGACGGATCCTGGGTCGCCCACCCCGACCTGGTGCCGGTCTGCGCCGATGTGTTCGCCGCAGCCCTCGGGGAGCGGCCGAACCAGCTGGACCGGCGGCGCCCCGAGGTGCGCGTCACCGCCGCCGACCTGCTGGACGTCGCCGACACCCCCGGCTCGGCCACCCGCGGCGGGTTGGACAACGCGGTGGCGGTCGGCATCCGCTACATCACCGCGTGGCTCGCCGGCAACGGTGCCGCCGCGATCTTCAACCTGATGGAGGACGCCGCGACCGCGGAGATCTCCCGCTCGCAGATCTGGCAGTGGGTGCACGCAGGGGTGGAGTTGGACGACGGCACGGCGGTGACGGCGGAGCTGGTGCGCACCGCGATCGGCGCGCAGGCCGATATCTTCCGCGCCGAACTCGGCGACGCCCCGGAGGCGGCGCACCTGGCCGACGCGGTCGCGCTGTTCGACCGGGTGGCCCTCGCCGACGACTTCGCCGAATTCCTCACCCTGCCCGCCTACCGCCTGCTGATCCGATGACGGGTCGGCCGGTGCTGGTTCGAGCCGCGTGCCGATCCGCGTGTCCATGGGTGATCCGCGTGCGCAGTAGGGCACGCGGATCGACAACCGGCACGCGTACCGGAGGGGGCCGGTGCCGATGAGTACGCGTCCGAGAGGGGAACGGCGCCGATGACCGACGAACCCGGCGCCGACCGAACCGTGCTGGGCGAGGACGCGCTGGAGCGCCTGGATCGCGACCTCGCCGCGGCCGACGCGGCACTCGCCGCCGACTACCCAGGTCCCCAGGACGCCGCGCAACCCGTACACACGGTCTATCTGCCGGCGGGTCGGTACCGGCCGGGCGTGGCCGTCGAGTGGGGGCAGCGTGCGCTGGACGCGTTGCGGCAGAACGCCCCTGGCGTCGACGACCTCGCCGAGGCCGTGGGATTGCCCGCGGAGCGGGTCGCGGCGGTGTGGGAACTGGTGCTGCGCAAGCTGACCACCAGCCCGATCGAGGACCTGCGCATCGACTTCGAGGACGGCTACGGCCGTCCCGGGGACGAGATCGAGGACGCCGACGCCGAGCGCGCCGGCCGCGAATTGGCCACCGACTGGCGGGACGGCACGGCCCCGGCGTGGGCGGGCATCCGCTTCGCCTCGCTCGAGGCGCCCACCCGGCGGCGCGGGCTGCGCACCGTCGACCTGTTCCTGTCGGCCCTGCTCGATGCCGCCGGCCAGGTGCCGCCGGGGCTGCGACTCACGCTGCCCAAGGTGACCTCGGTAGACCAAGTGGCGGCCATGGTCACCGTGTGCCGGGAACTGGAACGGGCCCACGGCCTTCCGGATGGCGCGCTGCGCTTCGAGGTGCAGATCGAGACGCCACAGGCGATCCTTGCGTCGGACGGCACGGCCACCGTGGCACGCCTGATCCACGCCGCGGACCGGCGCTGCTGCGGTCTGCACTACGGCACCTACGACTACAGCGCCTCGCTGGGCATCGCGGCCTTCCAGCAGCGGATGGACCACCCGGCCGCCGACCACGCCAAGTCCGTGATGCAGGTGGCCGCCGCCGGCACCGGCGTGCCACTGTCCGACGGGTCGACCAACATCCTGCCGGTGGGCACCCCGGACCAGGTGCGGGCCGGGTGGGCCCTGCACGCCCGGCTGGTGCGCCGGTCGCTGGACCGGGGCTTCTACCAGGGCTGGGATCTGCATCCCGCACAACTGGTCTCGCGCTACCTGGCCACCTACGACTTCTACCGATCCGGTGCGCCGACGGCCGGCGAGCGGGTGGAGGCCTACCTGGCCAAGCGGGCCGGGGGAGTGCTGGACGAGCCGGCGACCGGTGCCGCGTTGGCCGACTTCTTGCTGCGCGGGCTGCGCTGCGGTGCGCTGGATCGGACCGAGGTGATGGCGACGTGCGGCGCCACCCCCGAAACGCTGCAGGCGTTGGCCCAGCGCGAGGTCGCGTCGTGACGCCCGGCGATCGCGGCTGCGGCGAATACCTGACGGTGGACGGCGCGGTGCTCACCGCGGTGGTCGCCACCGCCGACTCCGGCGGTCAGCTGTGCGAACCCGCTCTCGATGCGCTGCGGAACACGCTGGAGCGCACGCTCCCGGGCCCGGGTGACACCGGCGGACCCGCAGGCGTCGGCACGCTCGATGGCGGTGACGAAGCCACCGGCGCCGACGCGATCCGGGCCGTGTTGCTGGTCAGCGAGAACAAGAACTTCTGCACCGGCGGCAATGTCGTGGCGTTCGCCGCCGCCGACGACCCCACTCTCGAGGTGCGCAGGCAAGCCGAAGCACTGCACGACTGCCTGCGGGTGATGGCCGCTTCGCCCGTGCTGGTCGTCGCCGCCGTGCAAGGCTGGGCCGCCGGCGCGGGCATGAGCCTGGTCTGCCAGTGCGACCTGGTGGTGGCCGGCGAATCCACCCGGCTGCGTCCCGGCTACCCCTCTCTCGGGTTCTCCCCGGACGGCGGGCTGACCTGGACCCTGCCCCGCATCGTCGGCTCCGGCCGCGCCCGGGAGATCCTGTACACCGACCGGGTCGTCGAGGCCCAGGAGGCCCTGCGGCTCGGGCTCGTACACCGGGTGGTGCCCGACGACGAGATCCGCGGTACGGCAACGACCCTCGCCCGTCGTGTCGCGGACGGACCGACCGGGGCGTACGGCCGGATCAAGCACCTGCTGGCCGCCTCGGCCGAGCGCGCCATGCCCGAGCAGTTGGCCGCCGAGGCGACGGCCGTCGCGTTCGGTGCCGGCACCGCCGAAGGCCGCGAGGGGGTCGCGGCCTTCCTGCAGCGACGACCGCCGCGCTTTTGTCGAGATGGACGTTGCGCTACCGATGAGCCGGCGGCACAGTGATCGCGTGAGCACACCCACCGCCCCCGCCCAGCCCAGCACCATCGGCGCGCTCGTCGCGCGCTCCGCCGCCCGCTACCCGGACCGCATGGCACTGCGCTTCGGCGACCGGGAGTGGAGCTACGCCGAACTGGACGCCGCCGCCACTCGTGCGGCGCACTACCTGCTCGGGCTCGGCCTGCGGCCCGGAGATCGGGTGGCCGCCTACGCCAAGAACTCCGACGCGTTCCTGCTGGCATGGCTGGGCTGCTGCCGGGCCGGACTGGTGCACGTCCCGGTCAACTACAACCTCACCGGCTCGGACCTGGCCTACATCCTGGCCCAGTCCGGTGCCACGGTGGTGCTGGCCGACCCCGCCCTGACCGCGCAGCTCCGGGGCGCACTGGAGTCCGGCGACCGGTCCGGCGCGACGGGACCGGGATCGGCGGACCCGGCCGACATTCGCGTGCTGGCCCTGCGCGACGCCGACGGCTCGTTCCTGGACGGCGTGCTGGCCGACGGCTCCGTCACCGGCGAGGAAGCCGTCACCGCCGACGGCGCTGCCGCGCTGCCCGAGGTCACCGACACCGACCTGGCCCAACTGCTGTACACCTCCGGTACCACCTCGCTGCCCAAGGGCGCCATGATGACCCACCGCGCGCTGGTGCACGAGTACCTGTCCTGCTTGACCGCGCTGGACGCCTCGCCCGACCAGACCATGCTGCACGCCCTGCCGCTGTACCACTCCGCGCAGATGCACGTGTTCCTGATGCCGTGGCTGGCCATCGGCGCGCGCAACGTCCTACTGGAGGCTCCCGCCGCCGACCCGGTGTTCGACGCCATCGAGAACGGCGGCTGCGACTCGTTCTTCGCCGCGCCCACCGTCTGGGTGGCCCTGACCAACCATCACGATTTCGCCACCCGCAACCTGGATGGGCTGCGCCGCGCCTACTACGGGGCGTCGATCATGCCCGGCCCGGTGCTGGCCCGACTGCAGCAGCGGCTGCCCGGACTCGGCGTGTACAACTGCTTCGGGCAGAGCGAGATCGGGCCGCTGGCCACCGTGCTGCGACCGGAGGAGCACGCCGAGCGCCCGGCCTCCGCCGGCCGGCCCGTGCTGTTCGTCGAGGCGCGGTGCGTGGACGAGAACGGCGACGACGTGCCCGCCGGCACCCCCGGCGAGGTGATCTACCGCTCGCCACAGCTGCTGACCGGCTACTGGGGCAACTCGGAAGCCACCGCGGAGGCCTTCTCCGGCGGCTGGTTCCACTCCGGTGACCTCGCCGTGCGCGACGAGCAGGGCTACTACACGATCGTCGACCGCATCAAGGACGTGATCAACACCGGTGGGGTGCTGGTCGCCTCCCGCGAGGTCGAGGACGCGCTCTACACCCATCCGGCCGTCGGCGAGGTGGCCGTGATCGGCGTGCCGGACGAGAAGTGGATCGAGGCGATCGTGGCGATCGTCGTCCCCACCGATCCCGCCGTCACCGCCGACGAACTCCTCGCGCACGCGCGTTCGACGCTGTCCGGGTTCAAGGTGCCCAAGGCGGTTCGGCTGGTGGACGAACTCCCGCGCAATGCCAGTGGCAAGCTGCTCAAGCGGGTGCTGCGGGACGAATTCGTCGCGGACTGAGGGTCACCGCAGCGCCCCGCACCCGCGACGAAGAACGCGGCGGCGACTACCCGCTTTGCAGCCTGCGAGCGCTCGACTCTCCTTGACCGTCGTAGCACGGATCCGTAGCATCCGGAGCAGATGCCGTGGGGGGCGTGGCGCCGGCATCGTACGTGGAGCGAGGTGCCGTGCCCAGCCAGCGACCGACCGACCGTCGTAGTTCGAGAATCCAACTGGGGTCGCATCGCGCTACCACCGGGTCCCACGGCACGGCGGATCCGACGAGCGACACCCTCGGTCTCAGCCCGGTGAACGGCCTACTGCACGGCGGCACGCCACTGCGCACGCCGAAACCCGATTCGACGGACGTCCAGGGCTCCAACGGCGAGATTGTCGACGCGGTGACGAAGAAGGCCGGGCGCGACCTGGTCGAACAAGCCTGCACGCACATCGAGACTGCAGCCAACATCGTGGCGGAAACCATTCCACTGGCGGCCACCCCGTTCACCTTCGGGCAGGCGACGGCGCAACTGGCGACGGCGCGTGGCGTCCTGGGCATGGCGCAGAACCTCCTCGAGGAGGGCCTGGCCATGCAGGGACTGATCCAGCGGGGCGCGCCCCCGGGCGGCAGCATCGGGCCGGACGGGTTGCCGATGAACGAGGGCGAGTGGCTCCACATCAGGATCAGGCTCCAGGTGATGACCGTGCAGCTCGACGGCGCGCAGGCCCAGATGGCCGCGGTACTGCAGCCCCAGTTGTTGCAACTGTTGATCGACTGTCGCACGGCGATCGCCTCCGAGAGGGCTCGGAAGGCACTGGCGCGCGCGACGCAGTCGGGATGGTAAGTCGGCGGACGCCGGCAGTCCCACCGACGACCGGATCGGGGCCGCTCGTCGGCGGCGCGACGATGGTGCGCGAGGGGCTCAGCCGGCGACGAGCGCCCGCACCTGCCGCTTCACCCTGGCCAACATCGCCGCCAGGCCGCGCAACCGCAGCGGACTGACCACCGAGGCCAACGGCAACCGCTCGGCGAGGTCGTCGGGCGTGCCCAACACCTCGCCGACCGGCAGGCCGTCCAACCCCTCGTGCAAGATGCCGGCGAAGCCACGGGTGGTCGGAGCCTCCGGCGGCGCGGAGAAGAACAGCCGCGCCACCGGTTCCGGCCCGGAGTCGTCGACCTCGGCGATCAGGAAGATCGGAGATTGACACTCCGGCACCGGCTCGAGCAACTCCGGGTGGTCGGCGTACCGCTCGGGCAACTCCGGCAGCCCGGCGGAGAACTCCAGCAGCAACTGCAAGCGCTCCGCCGGGGCGACCGAGTCGAAGTCCTCGACGATCTCCTGCAGCCCGGCCGGCATCCGCTGGTCGGCGTCCGTGACGTGATCGGTCATCAGCTTCCGGCGGCGACGGCGGTGGCACGAGCACCCGGCACCTCGCCGGGCTGGTCGCCCTGCACGACGGGAACCCGTACGGAGTTCCCCCACTCGGTCCACGACCCGTCGTAGTTGCGCACCCGGGGCAGTCCGAGCAAGTAGGTCAGCACGAACCAGGTGTGGCTGGAGCGCTCGCCGATCCGGCAGTAGGCGATCACGTCGTCGTCCGGCTTCAGACCCGCCTCACCGAGGTAGATCGACTCCAGCTCGGCTCGCGGCCGGAACGTGCCGTCGTCCGCGGCGGCCCGACTCCAGGGCACCGAGCGGGCGGACGGGATGTGCCCGCCGCGCAGCACCCCCTCCTGCGGGTACTCGGGCATGTGCGTGCGCTCGCCGGTGTACTCCGGGGTGGACCGGACGTCGATCAGCGGATGCTGACCCAGCGTCGCGAGCACCTCGGACTGGTAGGCGCGGATCGGTCCGTCGGACCGCTGGACGACCGGGTAGTCCGTGGTCGCCCGCTGGGTCACCTCGGTGGTGAGTTCCCGGCCCTCGGCGATCCACTTGGCCCGTCCGCCGTCCATCAGCCGCACGTCGGGGTGCCCGAACAGGGTGAAGACCCACAGGGCGTAGGCCGCCCACCAGTTGCTCTTGTCGCCGTAGACCACCACGGTGTCGTCGCGGGAGATGCCCTTG
>Ga0164242_10009326_pt1 | contig 10592 bp, 8 predicted proteins | sample OricomgcompostMG_FD_108783 | JGI IMG/M metagenome (GOLD analysis project Ga0164242, IMG submission 108783) | Miracle-Growth compost microbial communities from Emeryville, California, USA - Original compost - Miracle growth compost (MG) ... | reverse complement strand
GGCCCAGGCCCAGGCCCAGGCCCAGGCCCAGGCCCAGGCCCAGGCCCACGTCCCCCTCTCCCGCGAGCGGGAGAGGGCTGGGGGTGAGGGACTGCGTCTCGATTTCAAACTCGGGTCCCCCGGTCTGGGGATCGTCAAGGCCGGGGGAGACGAGGGTTCCAGAGCCTGAATCCCTCACCCCAACCCTCTCCCGCTCGCGGGAGAGGGGGGGGGAGGATTGTGGTTCGGGGCTCCTGCTCCAGAGCCCCCTCAAAGATCCAGCTTCAAGCGTTTGCACCGCGCCCGCGACACGCACGGGCAGATCGCCACGTGGGACCGTCGCTCCGCCTTGCTCAGGTAGCGGTCTCGGTGGTCGGCTTCCCCTGCCAAGAGGCCTGTCACGCAGGTCCCGCAGGAGCCTGCCTCGCAGTCGGAGGGGAGGGTCACGCCATGTCCCCGCAGCGCCTGGAGGAGGGTCTCCTTCGCCCCCACCGGGATCACCTGTCCGGTGCTCGCGAGCTCCACCTCGAACGCCGCATCCCCCACCTCCACCGCCGCGCCGAAGGACTCGAAGTGCACGTTCTCCGGCAGCCACTGGGTGCTCGCCGCCCGCACCGCGTCCATCAATCCCTTCGGTCCGCAGCAGTAGAGGTGCGTCCCCTTCGTGGGCTCCGCGAGCAGCGCCTTCACGTTCAACCCGCGGCACGGATCTCCTCCGTCGTGGTGGACGAACACACGCTCCCGTAGCTCGGGCGAGCGGATCTCATTCCGGAACGCCGTCCGCGCCTCGTCGCGGGTGCAGTAGTGGAGCGCGAAGCTCCGCCCGTCCTGACGCAGCTTGTGCGCCATGGACAGGAGCGGGGTGACGCCGATCCCACCGGCGATCAGCACGAAGCGCTCCGCGTCCACCAGCTCGAAGCTGTTGCGCGGCTCGCTGCCGAAGAGCGCCTGGCCGGCGGTCACCTGCTCGTGCATCGCGCGCGAGCCACCGCGTCCCTGGGCCTCGCGCTGCACCGCGATCACATAGCGGTTGGTCTCCGCCGGATCATTGCAGAGCGAATACGCGCGCCGGAAGCCGCCGGGCACCTCCAGCTCCACGTGCGCGCCGGCGGTGAAGCGCGGGAGCGGACCGCCGCCCCTTCGCCGCAGCTCGTAGCGCAAGATCCCCTCCGCTTCCCGCACGACCTGTTCCACCGCCAGCTGGATCCCCTCCCCACCCATCTGCTCCCCCTTCATCCACGCGCCGCGCGCGGAGCTCCGGCGACCTTTGAGATGCGGCGTCCCGTTCGGAACGCATCCCGTCCGGAACGACACCCCATTCGTTGGGCCGCCAAACGTCTCTTCGCGCCGCGCTCGCCTGGGCACGGACCGGGCCGCCTGCCGCCCGTCCCGCCGCTTCTGTTTGGGCCCGGAGCCGCTGTGGTCAGAACGCGAACACCGGAGGTGCCTGCGTGCGCCTCCCCGAAGTCGACGTTCACCCGTTCCAAGGAGCTTCTGTTTGCGCATCCCGAAAATTCAGTACTGGGTGGCCCCCACCAGCCTGCTGCTGGCGAGCGTGTTGTGGGTCGCATGCGGTGGAAGCGGCACCATCGAGGAGCTGCCGGCTGGCGACAGCGTCGGCATCTCCGATCTTGCGTTCAAGCATGTCCCCACGCCCAGCGCGTGCGGAACGGGCACCGACACGCTCCCGATCGTGGAGGCCACCGCGAGCCGTGACGACGGTCACCCGGCGGAAGACGCGGTCGACGGCTCGCTCTCCACCCGTTGGGAGTGCCGTGGCACCGGCTGCTCGCTCACTGTCGACCTCGGCGAGGTGCGCCAGGTCAACGCGCTCGACGTCTCCTGGTATCAAGGGAACCGACGCACCATCCCGTTCACGGTGTCGTTCTCGGCGGACGGCGACCGCTACACGGACACGACCTCCGGGACCAGCAGCGGCTCCTCGTCGCAGTTCGAGCGCTACTCCTTCCCGACCACCTCCGCGCGTTACCTGCGCCTGACCCTGGGCACGGACGTCTCGGCAGTCCGGGAGCTGCGCATGATCGGGACCGTCACCTGCCCGGACGATGGCGGCACCGGAACGATCGACGCCGGGACCCCCAACGACGGTGGCGCCGATGCGGGCACCCCCGACGCGGGCCACGACGCCGGCACCCCGGACGCTGGCGGCCAGGAAGACGCGGGCACGCCCAGTGACGCGGGAACGCCCGTTGACGCCGGTACGCCCATTGACGCCGGCACGCCTGACGACGGCGGGACGACCGATCCGGGCACTGGGCTCGACCCGTTCGGGGTGACGGAGATCTACCCGACCAAGCCCGGCGGCGAGACCTGGTTCCTCTCCAGCGATCCCACCCACGACTCGCGCTTCGATCCCCAGGACTCCATCAGCAAGAACTCGGACGGGTCCTGGAAGATGAAGAGCAGCAAGGTCCGGATGGAGGTGTTCACCTCCACGGGCTACCAGCCGGACGACATCACCACCTACAACCGCGAGACCCTGGCCAACCGCGGCTACATGCAGTCCCCCAACGACTGGAAGAACATCGAGATGACCGGCTTCCTCAAGGTCAACTCGGCGAGCGACATGTCGGACAACTTCTCCTGGTACTCGCGCGGGGGCCGTCACTCGGACGACATCGCCTGCGAGGGTTCTTCCTACAAGGGCGGGCTCACCTACGAGGGCCGCACCCGGTGGGAGAAGGAGTCCTGGCACGTGAGCTACGACCAGACCTCCTACAAAGACACCACCCGGTCCCTCAAGGGCCGCTGGGTGGGCTTCAAGGCGGTGATGCACAACGTGACCGTCAGCGGGAAGCCCGCGGTGAAGCTGGAGCTGTGGCTGAACGACAACGCGGACAAGGTGACCTGGACCAAGGTCTACGACTACACGGACTCGGGCCAGCTGGGCGGGGACGCCACCCACTGCGGCGGCAACGTGGACGACGCCATCCCGATCACCTGGGGCGGCCCCATCACCACCTTCCGCTGGGACAGCGCGAGCGACGTCGACTTCAAGTGGCTCTCGGTCCGCGAGCTGGAATAGCGCCGAGGAGGAAACTTCGTTTCGCCCTGCCGACGCTCTGGACGGTCGGCAGGGCAGGTTGTTTCTCCCGCGGTGTCTTCGCAGCTTGGGGACACTCGCGGGGGGCACATGCAGATCACGTTTTTGGGGCACGCCGGCTTTTTGGTGGAGACGGCGCAGTCGGTGGTGGCGCTCGATCCCTGGCTCTCCCCGGAGGGCGCCTTTGATTCGGCCTGGATGCAGCTGCCGTGCAACCACCACCTGGCGGACTGGCTGCGGGAGAAGCTCTCCCGGCCGGACAGGGCGCGCTTCGTCTACGTCAGCCACGAGCACCGCGACCACTTCGATCCTGCGTTCCTGAGGTCCCTCCCGCGGCAGGACTTCACCGTGGTCCTCCCGCGCTTCCGCCGGGCCGCGCTGCGAAACGCTTTCGCCTACCACCCCGGCAGGGTGGTGCTCTGCGACGACGGTGAGCGGGTGCCGCTCCCGGACGGCGAGCTGCGGCTGTTCCTCACCGACGCCGGCCTCAACCGCGACTCCGCGCTGCTCGTCCGCGCGGAGGGGCGCACCTTCCTGGACCTCAACGACTGCAAGCTGCACGATCGCCTGCCCCGGATCGCCGCGGAGGAGGGGGCCATGGACGTGTTCTCCGCGCAGTTCTCCGGGGCCATCTGGCACCCCACCTGCTACGAGTACGACCGCGCGCTCTACGGTGCGCTCTCCCGCCGGAAGTTGATGGGGAAGTTCGAAGCGGTGGCCCGCGCGCTCGAGGCCCTGAGGCCCAAGGCGTACGTCGCCGCCGCCGGTCCCGCCTGCTTCCTGGACCCCGCGCTGATCCACCTCAACTTCGAGAAGGTGAACGTCTTCCCGCGCGCGGAGAAGCTGTTCGGCTACCTCGAGCGGCGCCTGGAAGGCGCGCAGCCCGTGCTGCTCGAACCCATGCCCGGGGACGAGATCGATCCTGCGTCCGGCAGGCTCACTGCGCACGGAACCGAACGGCTGGAGGAGGGGACCTTCGAGCCCTACGTTCGGGGCTACGCGGATCGCTGTGCCTCTCTCTATTCGCGGCGGGAGGAGCGGCTCACCGCGGCCGAGGTGGACGCGGTCCACGAGAGGCTGAGGGATGAGCTGTCCGCGAAGCTCTGTCGCCTCCGGCTTCGCGAACGGGTGGACCGCCCGCTCTACGCGTGGCTCACCGAACGGCCGGACCGGGTGCTCCGGGTGGACTTCCGGCGCGGAGCGCTTGAGCAGGTGCCCGCCGTCGCCGACGAGGAGCGCCACACCTTCGCGGCCCGGGCGCAGGACGTGGCCCGGGTGCTCGACCGCCGGCTGACCTGGGAGGAGTTCCTGCTCTCCTTCCGCTTCAGGCTCGGGCGGATCCCGGACCGCTACGACGCGGTGATGCACGGGTACCTGGCCTGTGAGGTGGAGGACCTGGACGCCTTCTGTGACTCGGTCATCCAGAGCGAGACCCGGCCGGAGCGGACGGTGGTCGAAGCCGGAGGGAAGCGCTTCGAGGTCCAGCGGTTCTGCCCCCACCAGGGCGCGGATCTGTCGGAGGCCTGGATCGAAGGAGATCGCTACCTGGTCTGCGCGCGGCACCGCTGGCGGTTCGACCTGGAGCGCGGCGGGGTGTGCCCGCAGAACGGGAGCTCGATCCTGGCCCGGTGCGTGGGCACCTGCGGCGAGGAGACGCAGCAGGAGGTCGCGGAGCAGCCGGCGGAGAGCGTGGCCTGAAGTCCTCCCGACGGGGACGTCTTGCTACGAGGCCTTGGGGTGGTGGTGACGTCCGATCGCGCGCTCGACGGCGTCGTCGGCCGCGTCCAGGCCGGAGCGGTGTTCGTCCTGCTCCCGGAGCCTGCGGAACTCCTCTGCGAACCGCTTCAGCTCCTCCTCGCTGGCGTTCTCCAGATCCGCGAACACGTTGCGCGCCTTGCCCTGGGATCGGATCAGCTCGTCCAGCTTCAGGTGCAGCGCCTTCGAGTCTCGGTTCTGGGTGGTCTGGATGACGAAGACCATGAGGAACGTCACCACCGTGGTGCCGGTGTTGATGATCAGCTGCCAGTGGTCGTCGTAGTGGAAGAGCGGACCGGAGAGCGCCCAGAGCACGATGACCGCGAAGGCGGCCACGAACGCCCAGTGGCTCCCGAGCGCCTCGGAGACCGCGGAGGCAAAGTGACGGAATCGCTCCGGTGACTTCTCGGGTTGGGTGGACACGCCCTCAAGTTTGAACATCCGGGCCCCGGCGCGGAAGCCGGACCGTTCGCTCCAGGACCTTGCCGTGGACGGCACCGCGTCCGCTTGGTGCTCACCGCGCCGGCGCGCGGAGGGAGAAGGAGATCCGCACGTTGTCGGTGCGCATCCCCACCGGGCCCCGGAGCAGCGCGGCCTGGTCGCCCACCGCGCCGCGCCACACCCGTTGCCCGTCAATCCACACCGAGAGCTCCGCGTGGTCGAGCGCGGCGCGCAGCACGTGGTGGGCGCCCTCCTGGAGCGCCGGAGGCTGCGCGTGCTCGCCGGGGATGAGGTTCTGGTAGCCGCGGTTGCCGCACTCGGCGCTGGTGGCCTGTCCCGGGTTGCGCTTCACCGACACCACCACCGTGTTCTTGGGAGCGAAGCGCCAGGTGGCATAGACCAGGTTGCAGCCGTCCTGCGCCCGCAGCTTGAGCGCCACCTGCTGGCGCAGCGCGCCGGACCCGAGCGCCAGCTGCTTCGCGGTCGGCCCCAGGTAGGTGAAGTCCAGGGTCACGTCTTGCGCGGTCACCTCCCGCATCACCGCCCGGACCTTGGGCGCCTCCACCGTGAAGGGCCCCGCATCGCCTCCGAGCAGCGCGCCCTCCGTTACCCGGAGCGCGGCGCGGGGGCTGGCCCTGGGGGGCGCCTGCCCGCTCGCGTCCGAGGTGAGGAGCCCGAAGAGCGGGAGCCCGAGCAGGGACAGCCGGCGGTGCCACCTCATCTCGCGCCTTCTTTCAGGATGGCCTCCAGTGAATGGACGTGGGCCGAAAGGTACGCCTCGTCCGCCTGGGCGAAGGTCAGCTGGAAGAAGACCGCCCGGCGAAAGCGGTCCACCTCATGGGTGGGCACCGCCTTGAGCTGGTCGGCCTGGCCCTGGAGATCCGCCAACCGGGTGCGGGTCTGGGTGAGCCGCGCGCGGTCCGCTTCGAGCTCGGCGGCGAGCCCATCCCGGAGTCGCTCGAGCGACCGGGCCGCGCCGGAGAAGTCCGCGTCTGCCTCCGCCCGCGCCCCCTCCACCGCCCGCCGGTTGGCGCCGCCCTGGAAGAGCCCGCCCAGGTTGTAGGAGACCGTCACCATCCCGAAGAGCGGGACGGACTGCGAGACGTCGAAGAGCTTCTCGTAACCGCCGCGGACCGCCACGTCCCACGCCGCCTTCGCCCGCAGCGATCCGCTCAGCGCTTCGTAGCGTCCGTTCGCCTGGCGGTAGCGCCGAAGCGCCGCCTGGAGCTCCGTCCCGGGGGCGGCGTGCTGCGCCAGGAGCTTCGCCTGGTCCAGCTGGGTCTGGTGCGCGAGCTGGCGGAGCCCATCCAGCTGCAGGGAGACGGCGCTCTGCTCCTCTCGGGATGCCCGGCCCTGTTCGACCTCGGTCGCGACCTCGCCGGCCAGGGCCTCCGCCCGTGGCAGCGCCTCCTGGAGCACCCTCGCGCGAGCGACGAGCGCGGGCAGGCGCCCCAGGTCCTCTCCCATTGCCAACGCGGGGGCCAGGGCGGCGAGCGCGCGCGCCCGCTCGCACTCCACCTCCGCCCGCGCCCGGAGCGTCCTCCCCTGGAGCAGGCGGGAGAGGCTGTACTCGGCGCCAATCAGGAGGCGCGGAGTGGGGGAGCCCAGCCCCTCCCCGTTGAGCGCCGCGGAGACGACTCCCAGGCTCGCGAAGAGATCGGGGGACTCCAAGAGCGCGGCCTGGGAATCCGCCACCCCCGCGGCGTGCGCGCAGGCGCCCTCGGCGAGCGGCCGGGGCGCTTCTGCGTGCGCGACCCTGGGGGCCATCAGCTCGAGGACCACCGCGACGCCGAGCGCGACGCCGAGCGAAGCCCGGAGGCTGCGCTGGACCCCGAGCGGGCGCGGGCGCCGGGGCGAGGGAGCGAAGGCGAAGGGGCGGCGCGCGTGCATGTCAGAACCAGAGCGGCGCGTGGCCAAGGTGGAGGATCCGATCATGCGCGGCGGTGGGATCGGTGAGGGCGAGCGTCACCATCTTCCCGCGCAGGGTGAGGTGCCGGACCGGGTGCTCCTGCTGGACCTCGCCCGGGATCACCCGCGCCACCGTCCCCACCGGGTGGCACCAGAGGAACAAGAGCGCGCAGCCGTAGACCTTCGTCCCCGGCTGGGCGTGAGCGACGTTCTCGTAGGGAACGAACGCCACCGTCAGCGGCGAGTGGACCGCCTCCAGATAGGGCGACGCGCGCAGCGTCTCCAGGAGCTGGTTGAAGCGCGCGACGTCGGCGTCCAGGTCCGCCACCTCGGCCTTCAGGTCGCTCTGGGTGCGCTCCTGGCTCGCCAGCTCCAGCCCCCCGGACACCGACTGCTGGGCCAGCATCAAGAGGTCCGGGGTCAAGGGCGGCGCTGGATCTCCCCGGACCAGCGCGCGCAGGGCTTGGAGCTGACGGCCCAGGGTGTCCCGCCGGGTGTGGAGCTCCGCCTGCTGCTCCACCAGCGTGAGGTTGCTCTGCGCCAGCTGCGCCAGGGCGTGGTTCCGGGCGACGTAGTCCTCCTGGTCGATCAGCTGGGCCTGCCGGAGGAGTCCGGCGCGATCCCGGGAGAGCTTCCCGAAGGCCTCGTTGGCCGCCAGCACCTCGGCCTGGGCGCGGCCGAACTGACGGAGGATGGCGGAGAGCCTGTGGCGCTCGCGGCCGCGGGCCTTCTGCTCGGAGGCGATCGCGCCGCGGTACTGGTCCTGGAAGGCGCGCGCGGCGGCGATCCGGCGGCCGGCGTCCGCGATCCGTCCTTCGATCGACCGGCGCTCGGCGACGATCCGGTCCCGCGCCACGCTCTGTTCGGCGAGCTGCGCGGACAGCTCCACGATCCTCCGGTCCGTGGGGGAGATCACGGTGGGCGCGGTCCACCGGTTGCTCACCAGGAAGAACACCTGGCCGCCCAGGTAGGAGAGCAGCCCGAGCAGGATCAGCCCCAGCATGGTGGAGCCGAACCCCTTGTAGAGCGCCACCGCGAGCTGGTTCAGTCTAGTGAGCACCTGCTGATACATCCCGCCCCCCTTCCAGCGCCGTGCTCGAGGCCAACCCCAACGCGGGCTCCGAGGCCGGCGCCGCCCCCCGCGTCTCCCAGCTGCTCGAATCCAAGGTGAACAACGCCAGCGGCGTGAAGAGCGCGTAGGTCACGGGCATCAGCACCACCAGCGGCAGGAACGAGGCGGGGCTCACCCGCCGTTCCGGCGGGAGGTGGCGGGTGGACCAGGCGTAGACCACCCCCAGCGCGGCGATCACGAACAGGTGGGCCCACACCACCTGCCAGAGCGAGCCGTTGACCACGTTCTCGAAGATCACCACCGGGTAGGCGATCAACATCACCAGCTGTGAGAGGTAGTGGATGCCGACGATCGGCGGAAGCCTCCAGACGTGGCTGAGCGAACCGAAGAAGTCGATCAGGTTGGACCGCCGCCAGCGCAGCTGCTGGCTGAAGTAGCCGGCCAGGGTGTCCGGCGCGGCGGTGAAGCAGAACGCCTCGGTGGTGTAGAGCGTGCGCCACCCCGCCTTGACGATCTGACGGGTGAGGAAGCGGTCCTCCCCGTAGCGGATGTCCACCCCGCACACCGCGCGGTTCTCCAGGATGGGCTCCAGGTCCAGGAGCACCTTCCGCCGGTACGCGGTGAGGCAGCCGGAGAGACACATCACGGTGGAGAACGTCCGCTCCAGATCCTTGAGCCACTCCTGCGCGAAGAAGAACTTCACCTCGATCATCCGCGGCAACCAGTGGCGGTTGGCGTTGGAGATGTACGTCCGTCCCCCCACCGCGGCGACGTCGTCGGAGGTGAAGCGACGCACCAGCTCCCGCACCGCGCGGGCGTCCGCCACCACGTCCGAATCCACTGAGATGACGATCTCGGACTGGGTGGCCCGGACCGCGCGGGTGATCGCCCGCCGCTTGCCCAGGTTGCTCGGGTTCTGCAGCACCGTCACGTTGGGCCGCCCCTCCGCGGCGCGGCAGGCCCAGGCGTGGCTGTCGTCGCGCGAGCAGTCGTCCACCACCACGATCTCCAGCAGGTGGATCGGATAGTCCTGCTGGAGCAGGGAGAGGATGGTCGCGTGGATCCCGGCGCCCTCATTGAAGAGCGGGATCACGATCGCCACCGTGGGGAGAAAGTCGTCGGTGGTCAAATCAAACCGGCTGCCCTTGGTCCGGCGCAGCCACCGGCCCAGGACGTAGCGGTTGATGATCACCAGCACGAACAGGAGCTGAATCGGAAAGAACTCCATTCCCTCTCCACCGGACCTCGAGCACGCGCCAAGGTGGGGGCCTGCCTGCTTCCCGGCCATTGGTCTTTCGGCACCCGGAAGGGGTGAGAACCGGTCACTCGTCTGGGACGCGCGGACGCAGCCACCAGAGGTCGAGGCGTGCAGGTCGCGGGCGCCAACCTCCGCAGGCGCCGCGCCAGGAAGCGGTCACTCCTCCGCGACGTTGGTGTTGCTTGTCCCGCTTGGGACAGGCACCCAGCTTCGAGGCCGACGAACGAGGGGGGTAGCACATGGGATGGGGTTGGGGAGGGCGGGCCGGCCGGCTCGCATGCGTCGTTTTCGCTCTGGTGTCCGCGCGCGCGCTGGCCCAGGGCACACCTGCACAAGTCGGACAGTGGTCGCCGGAGGAGACCTGGCCGCGAACGCTGACCCACTCGCACATGCTCCCCACGGGGAAGGTGATGTTCATGGGCGAGTTCGATGAAGGGATGGATCCACCTTTGATGTGGGATCCGCTGACGGATCTCTTCACGCCGCTGGCCGCCCCGCCCTACAACATCTTCTGCGCGGGCGAATCCTTCCTCGGAGACGGGACCCTCTTGCTCACCGGTGGCCATGACATGAGCCACGTGGGCGTGCCCTACGCGATCGTCTTCGATCCCTTCACGCTCCAGTGGACCCAGCTCCCGGACATGAACGACAAGCGTTGGTACCCCACCACCACCACCTTGGCGGACGGGCGCGGCATCACCCTCTCCGGTGAGACCGACGCGCCGGGGACCTCGGATGGGCTGCCGCAGATCTGGGACCCGTCCACCTGGTCCTGGGTCAACTTGACCAACGCGTATCTGCACCTGCCGTACTACCCGCGGACCTTCGTCGCGCCCAACGGCCGCATCTTCATGGCCGGGCCCCAGGCGCTCTCGCGTTGGCTGGACGTGTCCGGGCTGGGCGCCTGGTACAACGGCCCGCGCACGGTGAGCTCGGAGAGCCGGACCTACGGCTCCGCGGTGATGTACGAGCCGGGCAAGGTGCTGATCGTCGGAGGCGGGGAGCCACCGCTCGCCTCCGCGGAGACCATTGATCTCAACGCCTCCGAACCCGCCTGGCGGAACACGGATCCGATGCACTTCGCCCGGCGGCAGCTCAACGCCACCCTCCTTCCG
>Ga0164242_10009325_pt1 | contig 10593 bp, 9 predicted proteins | sample OricomgcompostMG_FD_108783 | JGI IMG/M metagenome (GOLD analysis project Ga0164242, IMG submission 108783) | Miracle-Growth compost microbial communities from Emeryville, California, USA - Original compost - Miracle growth compost (MG) ... | reverse complement strand
TGGGCGAGCCCCGAGCCGGAGCGCACGTTCGCGGGCGGCGGAGCGGAAGCCGGCGGGCTCTAGGATGAGCCGGGTGAGCGATGCCCCCGTGAAGCAGGACCGCCGTCCCCTCGTCCTGGCCTCGGCCTCTCCGGCCCGGCTGGGGCTGCTGCGGCAGGCGGGGCTGGACCCGGTGGTGGTGGTCTCGGGGTTCGACGAGGACTCGGTGACCGCGGCCACCCCGGCGGAGTTGGCGCTGCGGCTGGCACGGGCGAAGGCGGGTGCCGTGGCCGGCGGGGACGCGTTGCCGGCGGGCGAGCCGCTGGTCGTCGGCTGCGACTCCGTTTTGGAGCTGGACGGGCGGGCGCTCGGCAAGCCGGCCGACGCGGCCGAGGCCACCGCCCGTTGGAAGGCGATGCGCGGCCGGTCCGGGGAGCTCCGGACCGGGCACTGCGTGATCGACACGGCCACGGGGCGGGAGGTGGCGGCCACGGCGTCGACCACCGTGCGGTTCGGCACGCCGGACGACGACGAGGTGGCCGCGTACGTGGCCAGCGGCGAACCCCTTTACGTGGCGGGAGCGTTCACTCTCGACGGACGGTCGGCGCCCTTCGTGGAGGGCGTGGACGGGGATCCCGGCAACGTGATCGGGCTGTCGCTGCCGCTGCTGCGCCGGCTGCTGGCCGACCTCGGGGTGCGGATCACCGACCTGTGGGCGCCGACGGACTGACGCCGACTCGGGCGAGCGGGCAGAGGAGGTCGTCAGGCGGTTGCCGGCGGCGCCGTCTCCCCGGTGGATCCGGGGTGCGGGCCCGCGTCGGGGGCCTGGCCGGGTGCCGTGCCGGGCTCGGTGTCCTCGGGTGCGTAGAAGAGCAGCGTGGCGACGACGAGGGCGAGCACCACCATCAGCACGGCGAACGTGGGCCAGCCGGCCAGGCCCACGGCGGCGGCGCCGGCGACGCCGTGCTCGACGGCGCAGACGATGAGCACGATCCGCCCGACCCGGCCCACCATGTGGTCCCGTACGGCGATCCGGAGCGCCAGGAAGGCGCAGACGACCAGGAAGACAGCGGCCACTCCCCCGCCGGTCCAGGCGCCGGCTGCCATGTCGTCAGTCTTGAGCCCGGCCAGTGACATGTTCTGCCGGCGGACGGCCAACCCGAGGATGGAGACCAGCAAGGCTATGGCGAGGGCCTCCAGGACCAGCGCCACGGCTGTGGTCGCGGCTATGCCTCTGCGCACGTTGTCCCCCTTCCACGGCGCCCCGCCGGTGGGGCGGCGCCGGGCCCGGAGCCGCCCGCGGCCCCGAAGTTACCGCTGGTACTCCGCCGCTCGCAGGCTACCGACCGGTACCCGGAGCGGCAAGGGCCGCGGCAGCGCCACTCTTCCGGGGACACGCGCGGGCAAACTTTCCGCGTCGTCTTCGTAGGAACCCGACAACTCAACTGGCGCTCGGCCAGGCCGGGGCAGCCGCGACGCGGTGCAGTGGCGGGAGTGCGGGACACCGCCCGTACCGTCGCCGTACCGTGGACTGAGCAGGCGTTCACGGGTTCTTCGGGCCTTTGGATCACCCTCCGTGTGGGCAACCTCACGTGCAGGGGTGCCTCGGCAGCAAGTGTGGCCAGTACCTAAACTCTGCTTGTTCCAAGGAGGGAGCCGTCGTGCGAAAGGTGCTCATCGCCAACCGCGGTGAAATCGCTGTCCGTGTCGCTCGCGCGTGCCGGGATGCCGGAATCGGCAGCGTCGCGGTCTACGCGGAGCCGGATCGGGACGCGCTGCATGTGCGTGTCGCCGACGAGGCCTACGCGTTGGGTGGTGACACCCCCGCGACCAGCTATCTGGACATCAAGAAGGTACTGGCCGCCGCCGCCGAGTCGGGGGCGGACGCGGTCCACCCCGGGTACGGCTTCCTGTCGGAGAACGCCGAGTTCGCGCAGGCGGTGCTGGACGCAGGCCTGACGTGGATCGGTCCTCCGCCGCAGGCGATCCGCGACCTGGGGGACAAGGTGGCGGCCCGTCACATCGCCCAGCGCGCCGGCGCCCCGCTGGTGGCCGGTACCCCGGATCCGGTGTCGGGTGCCGAGGAGGTCGTCGCCTTCGCGAAGGAGCACGGCCTGCCGATCGCCATCAAGGCGGCCTTCGGCGGCGGCGGGCGCGGCCTGAAGGTGGCCCGCACGCTGGACGAGGTCCCCGAGCTGTACGATTCGGCGGTGCGCGAGGCGGTGGCCGCGTTCGGCCGCGGCGAGTGCTTCGTCGAGCGCTACCTGGATCGGCCCCGGCACGTCGAGACCCAGTGCCTGGCCGACCAGCACGGCAACGTGGTGGTCGTCTCCACCCGCGACTGCTCGCTCCAGCGCCGCCACCAGAAGCTCGTCGAGGAGGCCCCGGCCCCCTGGCTGAACGAGGACCAGGTGGCGCAGCTCTACTCGGCCTCCAAGGCCATCCTGAAGGAGGCCGGCTACGTCGGCGCGGGCACCTGCGAGTTCCTGGTGGGCCAGGACGGCACCATCTCCTTCCTGGAGGTCAACACCCGCCTCCAGGTGGAGCACCCGGTCACCGAGGAGGTCTCGGGCATCGACCTGGTGCGGGAGATGTTCCGCATCGCCGACGGCGAGGAGCTCGGCTACGACGACCCGGTCCTGCGCGGCCACTCCTTCGAGTTCCGCATCAACGGCGAGGACCCGGGCCGCAACTTCCTGCCGGCGCCCGGCACCGTCACCGTCTTCAACCCGCCGGCCGGTCCCGGCGTGCGACTGGACGCGGGCGTGGAGTCCGGCAGCGTGATCGGCCCCGCCTGGGACTCGCTGCTGGCGAAGCTGATCGTCACCGGCGCCACGCGGGAGCAGGCTCTGGAGCGTGCCGCCCGGGCCCTGGACGAGTTCCAGGTGGACGGCATGGCCACGGCGCTGCCCTTCCACCGTGTCGTGGTGCGCGACCCGGCGTTCGCCCCGAAGGCGGGCAAGGGACCGTTCACCGTCCACACGCGGTGGATCGAGACGGAGTTCGAGAACACCATCGCCCCGTTCACCGGCGCCGCCTCCGGTGAGGAGGAGGAGTCTGCCGGCGAGCGCGAGACGGTGGTCGTCGAGGTGGGCGGCAAGCGCCTGGAGGTGTCGCTGCCGGCGCACCTGGGGATGACGCTGGCCCGCACCGGCCTGGCCGCCGGCGCCAAGCCGAAGCGCCGGGCGACCAAGCGAGCCGCCGCCGCGGTCTCCGGAGACTCCCTCGCCTCGCCGATGCAGGGCACGATCGTGAAGGTCGGGGTCGAGGAGGGCCAGCACGTCACCGAGGGCGACCTCATCGTCGTGCTGGAGGCGATGAAGATGGAGCAGCCGATCAACGCGCACCGCTCCGGCACGGTGACCGGCCTCAAGGCGGACATCGGCGCCTCGGTCTCCTCCGGTGCCGTCATCTGCGAGATCAAGGACTGACGGTCCTCAAGGACGGACCGGAATCGCGCGTCGGGCCGGATCACGCACTGACGGGATCGACGGCCGGCGCGCGGCACTCGCGCAGAAATACAACAGAACACCACAGAACACCACAGAACGCGGACGACGGCCGGGGTCGGCGGTGGTGCGCCGCCGGCCCCGGCCGTTTTCGAGAGGCCGGCCCGAGTCCCGGGCCGCTCCCCCGCTCCCCCCGTGCCGGCTCAGCGCAGCCGCGGGCGGGCCGGAACGCGCAGTGCGAGCACCAGCGCCGGCGCCGCGGCGGTGAAGAGGAGCAGTCCGCCGAAGGCGACCGTGCAGGCGTTCGCCACCCAGGACAGGCCGGTGGCGCTGAGGCCGAGGTGATCGCGGATGCCGGGCAGCGCGACGTTCACCACGGTGGCGTCCAGCAGGATCATCAGCTGCGTCCCCACGATCGCGGCCGGCACGAGGTAGGGGCGCATCGCCCGCCGGGGCGACGGCGACGGCGTGGGATCGACGGCTCCCCCACCGCAGGTGGCCTCGCCGGCCGTCCCGGGGGACGCAGGCGCCGGCGGCGGGGACGACACGAGGGACGGGGACAAGCCGGGCGAGGGGACGGCAGGTCCGGGCGATCCCGGGCGCGAGGTGGGCATGGGGACGCCTCCAGCGGAGAGTAAGCGGAGGTTGCCTCCAGAACTACGGGAGGCTCTCTCTGCTTCTGCTGTCGCTTTCCACAGCCCGAACGGGGGACAATTCATCGACGGCACTCCGGGCGCATACTTTCGGGCAGGGGCGCACAACGTCGGGGCCCCGGGAGGACGGGATGCGGGCAGACGCGCGACGCAACTACGAGCGGTTGCTGGAAGAGGCCCGGCAGGCGTTCGTCGTGCACGGGACGGACGTGGCGCTGGAGGACATCGCCCGGCACGCCGGCGTGGGCATCGGCACGCTCTACCGGCACTTTCCGGACCGGTACTCGCTGATGAACGCGGTCTTCGTCCAGGAGCTTGAGTCGCTCTCCGCGCGGGCCACGGAGCTGCTGGACCACGAGGACCCGGCGGCGGCACTCACCGAGTGGCTGCGGGCGGTCGCGGTGCACTCCACGATGTACCGGGGGCTGTCGGCGGCCGTTGTCGAGGCGTCCGACGCCAAGATGCCCGCGTGCAAGGCCGCCCTGCGCTCAGCCGGCGGGGAGCTGCTGCGCCGCGCGCAGCAGGCCGGCACCGTCCGGGCCGACGCGACGATCGCCGACCTGCTCCGGCTCACCTACGCGTTCGTGCTGGTCGCCGAGAAGAACCCCGAGGACAAGGGCCTCTTCGAGCGCCTCATGTCCTTCACCGTCGACGGTCTGCGCACCCCCACGACCGCCCCGGTCTGACCGGCGACCGGTCCGCTGAGCGGCCCCGACCGGCCGCGCGCCCTACGGCGCCCGGCCGCCATCGCGCCGCAACGCCGCCCTGCCCCCACGCCCCCGCCACGGCCGGGACGGCACCCGGCCGCCCCTGCCCGGCGCGGGCAGCCGGCCACCGCCCGCCCCTCCCGGCGCCCGGCCGTCGATGTCTCCGCGGCCGGGCGACCGGACACCGTCCCCAAGCCCACGGCGAACTAGCGCCTTCGCGCGTCCGCCAGCCGTACGGCGAACGGTTCGGCCCCGCCGAGCTGGGCCGTCCGCCTGGGCCCGGGGAGTTCGTGCCGGCCCCGGGTGGAGGGCACGCCCTCTCCCACCGCCGCGCCGGGGGCGCTGCGCACGGGCGCCGCCGACACCCGCACCCCGCGGTCGGCCAGGGCCTGGAGCTCCGTGGCGGCACGTTCCTCCTCGGACCCGGGTTCGTCGGTGACGAGGTGGCAGATCAGGTCCGTCGGCACGGTCTGGAACATGGTGTCGGTGCCGAGCTTGGTGTGGTCGGCCAGCACGACGACCTCGGCGGCGGCCTGGACCAGGGCCCGGTCCACGCTCGCGGAGAGCATGTTCGAGGTGGACAGCCCGCGCTCCGCGGTCAGGCCGGAGCCCGACAGGAAGGCCCGGGAGACCCGCAGTCCCTGGAGGGACTGCTCGGCGCCGCTGCCCACCAGGCCGTAGTTGGAGCCGCGCAGGGTGCCGCCGGTCATCACCACCTCGACCCGGTTGGCGTGCGCGAGCGCCTGCGCGACCAGCAGCGAGTTGGTCACCACGGTCAGCCCGGGCACCCGGGCCAGCCGCCGGGCCAGCTCTTGCGTGGTGGTGCCGGCGCCGACGACGATCGCCTCGCCCTCGTCGACGAGTTCGGCCGCGACGTCGGCGATCGCCGTCTTCTCCGCGGCGGCGAGCTGCGCCTTCTGTGGAAAACCGGCCTCCCGGGCCAAGCCGCCAGGGAGTACGGCCCCGCCGTGGCGGCGGTCCACCAGTCCTTCGGCCTCCAGTGCCCGCACGTCCCGGCGCACGGTCACTTCGGAGGTCTGGACGACCCGGGCGAGCTCCCGGAGCGAGACCGCTCCGTTGGCCCGCACCATCTCCAGGATCAACTGACGACGTTCAGCAGCGAACACGGAACCGACAGTAACCCCAACGACCGGACCGTTTCAGCGTTTTGCACCGCATGACGGAAGTGGCACGCAAAACCGACCGCCAGGTGCTATAGGCCGACCGTACGTTCGCCCGCACTGCCCGCCCGTTCGACGCCTCGCCGCCTTGGGCTCACCCGTCCGGACGGGCCCGCCCCGCGCGCGAGGATCAGCGCCGAAATCAGCGCGGAGACCACCCGGCGACCACCCCGGCGACCACCCCGGTGACCAGCGCCAGGTCAGCGCCAGATCGGCGAGGAAGCCGACGCGAAGGTCAGGATGTGGCGGGGTCGCGGCGGCTGTGGAGCTGCCGGGCGACCTCGGCGACGGAGCCGGAAAGGGACGGGTAGACGGTGAAGGCGTTGGCGATCTGCTCGACCGTCAGGTTGTTGTCGACGGCGATGGAGATCGGGTGGATCAGCTCGCTCGCCTTCGGCGCCACGACGACACCGCCGACCACGATGCCCGTACCCGGTCGGCAGATGAGCTTGACGAAGCCGTCGCGGATGCCCTGCATCTTCGCGCGCGGGTTGCGCAGCAGCGGCAGCTTGACGACGTTGGCCTCGATCCGGCCGGCGTCGACGTCGGCCTGGCTGTAGCCGACGGTGGCGATCTCCGGGTCGGTGAAGACGTTCGCGGACACGGTCTTGAGGTTGAGCGGCCCGACCGTGTCGCCGAGGAAGTGGTACATCGCGATGCGACCCTGCATGGCCGCGACGGAGGCCAGGGCGAGCACGCCGGTGACGTCGCCGGCCGCGTAGACGCCGGGGGCGCTGGTGCGCGAGACGCGGTCGACCTTGATGTGGCCGGACTCGGTCAGCTTCACGCCGGCCTCCTCCAGTCCCATGCCGGAGGTGTTCGGTATCGCGCCGACCGCGATCAGGCAGTGCGTGCCGCTGATCACCCGGCCGTCGGTGAGGGTCGCCTCGACGCGGTCGCCGAGCCGCTTGACGGTCTGCGCGCGGGAGCGGGCCATGACGTTCATGCCACGCCGGCGGAAGACGTCCTCCAGGACGGCGGCGGCGTCCGGGTCCTCACCGGGCAGCACCCGGTCGCGCGAGGACACGAGGGTCACATGCGAGCCGAGCGCCTGGTAGGCGCCGGCGAACTCGGCGCCGGTGACACCGGAGCCGACGACGATCAGCTCGGCCGGCAGCTCCTCCAGGTCGTAGACCTGGGTCCAGTTGAGGATCCGCTCGCCGTCGGGCAGGGCGTCCGGCAGTTCGCGGGGCCGGGCCCCGGTGGCGATCAGGACGGACTCGGCGGTGAGCCGCTCGCTCGTGCCGTCGGCCTTCTCGACGACGACGCAGCGGGTCCCCTCCGCGGTCTGGCAGCCCTCCAGCCGGCCCCGGCCGCGCAGGACGCGCACGCCGGCGCGCGTCACGGAGGCGGTGACGTCGTGCGACTGGGCGAGCGCGAGGCGCTTGACGCGGCGGTTGACCTTGCCCAGGTCGACCCCCACGACGCGGGCGCCGCGATCCAGGTCGGCGGGCTCCTCCTGCCGCAGGGTGGGCAGGGAGGGCGCGTCGGCGACGATGATGCCCAGCTCGTTGTAGGAGGAGTCGAAGGTGGTCATCACCTCGGCCGTGGCGATGAGCGTCTTGGACGGCACGCAGTCGGTGAGCACCGACGCGCCGCCCAGGCCGTCAGCGTCGACGACGGTCACCTCCGCGCCGAGCTGCGCCGCAACGAGCGCGGCCTCGTAGCCGCCGGGTCCGCCACCGATGATCACGATCCGAGTCACATGCTCCATTGTCCCGCACGCGCCAAGCGTCCGCTCCCAGGGGGGTACGGCCGGGGGACGGCGGCCCTCACGCCAGGCGGGCGGCGCCACCCGGGTGGCCCCATCCCCCGGTCGGCGCGGCCGGGGAGCGGGGCGGTGGACGGCGCCGGGCCGGGCGCGGACCTGTGCTGATGGGGGCACCCGGGGTGGTGGGCCGGGGGTGGCGAACGGCGCGGGCACGCCCGGGTGGCGTGGGCGGCGTGGAGGTTCGGGCGCGGGCGTGCTCACGTACTCTCGTCTGCATGTCGCTCTACGCCGCCTACGGAAGCAATCTCGACGCGCGGCTGATGACCCGCCGTGCTCCGCACTCACCGCTGCGCGGGACGGGGTGGCTGGACGGCTGGCGGCTGACGTTCGGCGGCGAGCAGATGGGCTGGGAGGGGGCGCTGGCCACGGTGGTGGAAGCGCCGGGGAGCCAGGTGTTCATCGTGTTGTACGACATCGCGCCCGTGGACGAGGAGTCCATGGACCGGTGGGAGGGCGTTCCGCTCGGGGTGTACCGGCGGACGACGGTGCGGGTGCACACACTCGAGGGGGACGTCGCCGCGTGGCTCTACGTGCTCAACGACTACGAGGGCGGGTTGCCGTCCGCCCGCTATCTCGGGGAGCTCGCTGATGCGGCGGAGTCGGCGGGGGCTCCCTACGACTACGTGATGGAGCTGCGCAAGCGGCCTTGTTGACCGGGGCCGCCCGACCGTGCCCGGTCGAGGGCGCGTTCCGGTCGGTCGGTGCGAGATCGGTTCCCGGGTCCCATCTACGCGCGTAGGCCCGGAGGCGTTACCCTCGTGCGCGTGAACGCTTCCGTAGAACCCGACCCGTACGCAGCGGCCGACGCCGCCGCAGCCCGCCTGCGCGAGCTGACCGGTGTCGAGACGCACGACGTGGCCCTGGTCATGGGCTCGGGCTGGGTGCCCGCCGCCGACGGTCTCGGCGTGCCCGAACACGAGATCGCCATCACCGACCTGCCCGGATTCCCCGTCCCGGCGGTGGCCGGCCACGCCGGTGTCCTGCGCTCGGTCCGCATAGGCGGGATCCGGGCCCTGGTCTTCCTGGGCCGCACGCACCTGTACGAAGGCCACGGCGTGGCCAGCGTCGTCCACGGGGTCCGGTCGGCCGTGGCGGCCGGCTGCAAGACGGTGGTGCTCACCAACGGCTGCGGCGGGCTGCGTCCCGGCTTCCGCCCCGGCCAACCGGTGCTGATCAGCGACCACGTCAACATGACGGCGGTCTCGCCGCTGGTGGGCCCCCGGTTCGTCGACCTGACGGACCTGTACTCGCCGCGGCTGCGGGCGCTGTGCAAGGAGGTGGACCCCTCGCTGGAGGAGGGCGTCTACGTGCAGCTGCCCGGTCCGCACTACGAGACGCCGGCCGAGATCGGCATGGTGCGGGCGATCGGCGGGGACCTGGTGGGCATGTCGACCGCGCTGGAGGCGATCGCCGCCCGCGAGGCCGGCGCCGAGGTACTGGGCGTGTCCCTGGTCACGAACCTGGCCGCGGGCATGACCGGCGAACCGCTCAACCACGAGGAGGTCCTGGAGGCCGGCCGGGTCTCCGCCGCCCGCATGGGCGCCCTCCTCGCGCAGGTGCTCGGCCGCCTGTGACCCGCGCACGCGGGCGGGCCACCGAAGACCGGCGGCCCGCCCGGCGTGGACGGGACTGTGATCCCCGCGCGCGGGGGCCGGGACCGCAAGGCCCCGTCCGCCCCGCGCCCTTCCGGACCGGCGAGGTCGCGCACCCCGCGTCCGGACACCGCACCACCACCCCACGGCGAGAGGACCGGCGTGACCGACGCGGACCCCCGAGACGGCGAGCACAAGGACCATGGCGCGGCGGGCGCAACCGCCTCCGCGGGCACCGGGGCCGTCCTGGCCCCCGGAATCGCCGAGCAGGTACGGGAGTGGATCCGGCAGGACCCGGATGCGCGCACCCGGGAGGAGCTGGCCGGCCTGCTGGCCTCGGCCGAGCAGGGGGAGCGTTCGGCCGGTGAGGAGCTGGCCGACCGCTTCTCGGGGACCCTGGAGTTCGGCACCGCCGGACTGCGCGGGGCGATGGGCGGCGGCCCGATGCGGATGAACCGCGCGGTGGTGATCCGGGCGGCGGCGGGACTGTCGCGGTACCTGGCGGCGCGCGGGGGTGGTCTGGTGGTGATCGGCTACGACGCCCGGCACCTGTCGGAGCGGTTCGCGCTGGACACCGCGGCCGTGGTGACCGGCGCGGGGCTGCGGGCGGCACTTCTGCCGCGGCCGCTGCCGACGCCGGTGCTGGCGTTCGCCGTCCGCCGTCTCGGAGCGGCGGCGGGCGTGATGGTGACCGCGAGCCACAACCCGCCGCAGGACAACGGCTACAAGGTGTACCTCGGCGACGGTTCGCAGATCGTGCCGCCGGCGGACGGGGAGATCGCTGCCGAGATCGCCGCCGTGGGAGCGTTGGAGACGGTGCCGCGTCCGGACGGCGGCTGGCAGGTGCTCGGCGAGGACCTGCCGGCGGCGTACCTGGAGCGGGCGGTGGGCGTGGTCGCCCCGGACGGTCCGCGCGACGTGACCGCCGTCTACACGCCGTTGCACGGGGTGGGCCGGGAGGTGCTGGAGGCGGCGTTCGCCCGGGCCGGGTTCCCGGCGCCGTCCGTGGTGGCCGAACAGGCCGAGCCGGACCCGGACTTCCCCACCGTCGCGTTCCCGAACCCCGAGGAGGCCGGGGCGATGGACCTGGCGCTGCGGGACGCCGCCGCCACCGCCCCCGACGTGGTGGTGGCGAACGACCCCGACGCCGACCGGTGCGCCGCCGCGGTGCCCGATCCGGCGGCCGAGGGCGGCTGGCGGATGCTGCGCGGGGACGAGTTGGGCGCGCTGCTGGCCCTGCACCTGGTGCGGCGGGGGGCGG
>Ga0164242_10009324_pt1 | contig 10593 bp, 6 predicted proteins | sample OricomgcompostMG_FD_108783 | JGI IMG/M metagenome (GOLD analysis project Ga0164242, IMG submission 108783) | Miracle-Growth compost microbial communities from Emeryville, California, USA - Original compost - Miracle growth compost (MG) ... | reverse complement strand
CTCGAAGGAGCGCAACTGGGCCGCATGGCTGTAAAGATTGTTGACCACGATGATCTCGTCGGCGGCGGTGGCGGCGATAAAGCGCTTTATCTCGGGCGCGATGGTTGCGGGCGTACCGATAAAGGAGCAGGAAAGTGTGGCGTCCACGTCCTGCTTTTCCGCATCGCTCCACAAATTGTCCATGCTGTCCACGGGCGGCTGCAGCCGATCGGGCGTATCGCGTTTCATGCCCAGGAACGCCCGCTGCACGGAGGTGAAAAGCCGCCGCGCCTGCGCGTCGCTGTCGGCGGCAACGACGTTGATCCCGATCATGACACGGGGGCGGTGAAGCTGCCGCGATGGTTGGAATTTTTCGCGGTACAGCGCCAGGGCCGGCAGCATCGCGGCGGGGGCAAATTGGCCGGCGAAACCGAAAGGCAACCCCAGGGCGGCGGCAAGCTCTGCGCTATACAGGCTCGACCCCAGTATCCATAGCGGCACTTCCAGCCCTGCTCCGGGTACGGCCTGCACCACCTGCCCGGGATGGAGCGGTCCCAGAAGCGTTTGAAGCTCCAATACATCCTGTGGAAAGCTACCGAGAGCGTCGGGCCGGCGGCGCAACGCACGCACGGTGCGGTCGGCCGCTCCGGGCGCGCGCCCCAATCCCAGATCGATGCGGCCGGGATACAGCGATTCCAGGGTGCCGAACTGCTCGGCCACCACCAGCGGCGCATGATTGGTCAGCATGATGCCGCCGGCGCCGACACGGATATGACGGGTTTCTCCCGCGATATGGCCGACCATAATGCTCGTGGCCGCGCTGGCGATCCACGGCATGTTGTGATGCTCGGCCAACCAGAAACGGCGATAGCCCCAAGCCTCGGCATGTTTGGCCAGATCGACCGAGTGCCGCAGCGCGTCTGCCGGCGTGGCGTCATTTCGCAGCGGGATGAAATCAAGGATGGAGAAATCAGCCATTGGCATCACCTCGGTGCTGTGAATTTCCTTGGTATGTCTGCCTGAAGCGCACAACACGCCGTGAACGCGTCACAATCTCCGGACCTGGGCGGACACGACCCTTCATGTGGGCGCGGCTCCATGCCGATGTGTAAAAGGCACGCACGTTATGCTGGTGCCGTGAGGCATCCGCTTGATGATCGGGTCATTGGGCATGGCCACACATGATCTGGATCATGTTGCGACAATTTGGCCGGAAAGCTTATGGGCCGGTCACCTCTATGCCCGTCCGCGACACTGACGCAGGTCAATGAACCACTGTCGCTGCCTTGAGGAGCCGACGGCGTCACCTTGGGCGATCATTGCGTTCGAATGTGGATATGTCGGGGACGGCTGCGGCCGAGACCATGGAGTCACCGCTCTGTCGCGGACGAAGCAATGGATTGGGATGACGACGCATGCTGCGGGTCCTGGAGCAGAACACGTAGCCGGGAGATATCGCCTATGCACATTTCCGATCCGGTGCTCGTCACCCCCAGCCGGCTGAGGCGCTTCAGCGATCGGGATAGGGTTTCAGGGGTGATCCCGAGATGCGCCGCCAGATCTTTCTTTGAGCCGGGAAGGACGACGCGCGCAGAGCCTTCCGCGACCCCGGCACTATCCATCAGATACTGCATCACCCGTGTATCGGCGGCACGGGATTTCGTTTGCGTCAGATGCCGGAGCAGAAGTTGCCAATGGCCCGCCAGCACATGGTTCAATGCAACGGAAAAGGCGAGTTCGGTCCGCGAAAAGCGGATGAATTCCTCCGCCGGGATCATGACGACCAGCAGATCGGTAACCGCCTTGGCCGTGACCATGTAGGGACGCGTGAGCAATGCCGGTGGAATCAGAAACAGGTCACCGGCCTCCAGGAATTCGGCGATGATTTCCTCGTGCCGCGGACCCTTGAGAAGCGAAACGCTGCCTTCAACCAGTGCATAGACGAAATGCGGCCGCTCGCCCTCCCGAAACAATATGGAGCCCTTGCCGATACGCTGGAAACCGGAGACGTCTGCCAACCGGCCAAGCAACGGCCGAGGCAATTCGGAAAATGAGGCAATCCGCGACAACGCGGCTGTTCGGTTCATCGCCGTCGCCCAAGTGGGATCCCCGGAGAGCCCGGCCGAGGATGATGTGATGAGGGGGCGCTGGTCCTTGATCCAGATCAAGGATGCTCTTGACCCGGGACAATAGTCTCCAGTCGTCTCAGGCGCAGTGCCTGATGGGCGAGCAGGGTAGTGGTTCTCGTGAAAGCTGCGGCTGGTGAGGGCGGGCGGACGTTAAAGTCCAGGCAGTATCAAGCACTTATCTTTTCCACGGCGGCTTTCACGATTTGCTTCGCAGTCTGGACACTGTTTTCAATCGTCGGCATCAAAATCAAGCAGGAACTGAAGCTTGATGATTCCGAGTTCGGTCTCCTCGTTGCGACACCGGTTCTGACAGGCGCTTTGAGCCGCCTTTTTCTGGGCCTTTTGAGTGACAGGTTCGGCGGACGCCGGGTGTTTGCGCTCCTGATGCTGCTGACTGCCGCGGCGGTATATGCGGTTTCGGCGGTGTCGCGCTTTCCGCTGTTCCTTTTGGCGGCGCTCGGCCTCGGATTTTCCGGTGGCGCGTTCGCGATCGGTGTTTCCTATGTCTCCAACTGGTTCGATCGGGTCCAGCAGGGCACGGCACTGGGGATTTTCGGCGCGGGAACGATCGGAACCGCCGTCACCACTTTTGGAGCGCCGCTGCTTGTCGACGCCCTTGGATGGCGCGAAACCGTGCAAATCTACGCTGCCGCGCTTGCGATCTCCGCCGCCGCCTTCTACCTGCTGACCAGCGAGGACCCGGCGAGCGCGGCGCGCGCCGCCGGCACCATCAAGCCGCGCCGACTCGCAGATCAGCTATTGCCCTTGGCCCGCCTCCAGGTCTGGCGTTTTTCGCTCTACTATTTCTTCGTGTTCGGCGCCTTCGTCGCGCTCGCGAGTTGGCTGCCCCGCTACTATATGGGCATGTATGGGCTGTCCCTGGCCAAGGCCGGCCTGCTGACCACGGCCTATGCACTGCCGGCGGCTGCGTTCCGAGCCCTGGGCGGCTGGATCTCCGACCGGATCGGCGCCCGTACCGTGATGTATCTCACCTTCATCGTCTCCAGCGTGGTTTGCTTTGCCCTGTCCTATCCCGCCACGGATTATGTGGTGCATGGCATCAGGGGCCCGATCACCTTTTCGTTCGAGATTGCCTTGCCGGCCTTTGTCGTCCTGACGACGGTGCTTGGCTTCTTCATGGCGATCGGCATGGCCGCCGTCTACAAGCACATTCCCGTCTACTATCCCGACCATGTCGGCGCGGTGGGCGGTCTGGTCGGCGCCATCGGTGGACTTGGCGGGTTCTTCCTGCCCATCGCATTCGGCGTGATGAACGATCTCACCGGCGTCTGGACGAGCTGCTTCATGTTGTTATTCCTGCTCGTGGGAACAGCGCTGGCCTGGATGCACGGGGCTGTCCGCCTGATGGAACGCGGCAAGATCGGCGCGCTGCGCACGCTGCCGGAACTCCCAGAGATGGCCGAACTTCACAAATCGGGCGGCGCCGCGTCTGCGCGCCTCACACAATAGGAGGCGGCGATGAGCCAATTTCTGGACAGGCTGACATTCTTCAAAAAGTACGACGGTACTTTTTCCGGCGGTCATGGCGTCACGACGACGGAGGACCGGCAATGGGAGAATGCCTATCGCCAGCGCTGGTCGCATGACAAGATCGTGCGTTCCACCCATGGTGTGAATTGCACGGGGTCATGCAGTTGGAAGATTTACGTCAAGGGCGGGATCGTCACCTGGGAAACACAACAAACCGATTATCCGCGCACGCGTCCCGAATTGCCCAATCACGAGCCGCGCGGCTGTTCGCGGGGGGCGAGCTACTCCTGGTATCTCTATAGCGGTAATCGGCTGAAATACCCGATGGGGCGCGGCGCGCTGGTCCGGCTGTGGCGCGAAGCCCGCAAAACCCTCAGCCCGATCGCCGCCTGGAAATCCATCGTCGAGGACGAGGCCAAGCGCAAGTCCTACATGAGCCGGCGCGGCCTGGGCGGTTTTATCCGTCTGGACTGGGACGAGGCCAATGAGATCATGGCGGCGGCCAACGCCTACACCATCCGCAAATATGGTCCGGACCGCATCGCCGGTTTCTCGCCGATTCCGGCGATGTCGATGGTCTCCTATGCGGCAGGCACCCGTTATCTGTCGCTTCTGGGGGGTGTCTGCCTCAGTTTCTATGACTGGTATTGCGACCTGCCGCCTTCTTCGCCGCAGACCTGGGGCGAGCAGACCGACGTGCCGGAAAGCGCCGACTGGTACAACGCCGGTTTCCTGCTGCTGTGGGGTTCGAATGTCCCGCAGACCCGCACGCCCGACGCCCATTTTTATACCGAGGCGCGCTATCGCGGCGCCAGGAGTGTGGTTATCACGCCCGATTATAGCGAGGCGGCCAAGTTCGGCGATCTGTGGCTGCACCCCAAGCAGGGCACGGACTCGGCCCTGGCCATGGCGTTCGGTCATGTGATCTTGAAGGAGTTCCACGTCGACCGGCAGACGCCATATTTCACGGACTATTGCCGCAAATACAGCGACATGCCTTTCCTGGTGCGGCTGATCGAGCGGGATGGCCGCTATGTGCCGGAGCGCTTCATTCGCGCGAGCGATTTCGTCGGCACGCTGGGGGAGGCGAACAATCCCGAATGGAAGACCGCCGCCTTTGATGAGCTGACCGACAAAATTATCGTGCCTCAAGGTTCGATCGGGTTTCGCTGGGGCGAGAAGGGCAAATGGAATCTCGAACAGCGCGCGGCCGACACGCCGGTTTCACTCTCGCTGTCTGTGCTCGACAGGCGCGATGCGGTAATCCCGGTCGCTTTTCCCTATTTTGGCAGCCGTCAGCACGACTATTTCACCGGCACGGACCATGACGAAGTGCTCTTGCGCAATGTGCCGGTAAGGCAGTTGAAGCTGGCCGATGGAGACGCCTATGTCGCCACCGTGTTCGATCTGCTGTGCGCCAACTATGGCGTGGATCGCGGACTGGGCGGCAAGAATGTTGCCGCCAGCTTCGATGACGATGTGCCTTACACGCCGGCATGGCAGGAACGCATTACCGGCGTGAAGCGCGCTTCGGTGATTTCCGTCGCCCGCGCCTTCGCGCGCAATGCAGAGAAGACCAAGGGCAAGTCTATGGTCATTCTCGGCGCCGGCATCAATCACTGGTACCATATGGACATGACGTATCGCGGCATCATCAACATGCTTGTGATGTGCGGTTGCGTCGGCCAGGAAGGCGGCGGATGGTCCCATTATGTCGGCCAGGAGAAGCTGCGGCCGCAGACCGGCTGGACGCCGCTTGCCTTCGCGCTGGATTGGGCGCGGCCGCCGCGTCACATGAACGCGACCTCCTATTGGTACGCCCATTCCGACCAGTGGCGCTATGAAACACTGGCGGTCGATGAAATCCTTTCGCCCCTTGCAAACAAGGAGGAATGGAAGGGCAGCCTGATCGATTTCAATGTCCGCGCGGAACGCATGGGCTGGCTGCCGTCGGCGCCGCAATTCGAGACCAGCCCTCTCGATGTGGTGAAAGCCGCCGAGGCGGCGCGCCAGGACCCGAGGGATTATGTCCGTGATGAACTGGCCGCGGGCCGTCTCAAGCTGTCCTGCGATGACCCCGACAATCCGGCGAACTGGCCACGCAATCTGTTCGTCTGGCGTTCGAACATCCTGGGCTCCAGCGGCAAGGGGCATGAATATTTCCTCAAGCATCTGCTGGGCACGTCGCACGGCGTCCAGGGAAAAGACCTCGGCCAGACCGGCGCGCAAAAGCCCTCCGAGGTGGTCTGGCATGACCAGGCACCGGAGGGAAAGCTCGACCTGGTGGTTACGTTGGACTTCCGCATGTCCACCACCTGCGTCTATTCCGACATCGTCCTGCCGACGGCGACCTGGTACGAGAAGAACGATCTCAACACGTCGGATATGCACCCCTTCATCCATCCCTTGAGCGCGGCGGTCGATCCGGTATGGGAAAGCCGCAGCGATTGGGAAATCTACAAAGGTCTGGCCAAACGCTTCTCCGAAATCGCGCCGGAAGTCCTCGGCAAGGAAAAGGATCTGGTGCTGCTGCCCATGCAGCATGACACGGCGGGGGAATTGGCCCAGGCCATTGGCGTGAAGGAATGGTTCAAGGGCGAGGTTGCTCCCATTCCGGGAAAGACGATGGCGGCGCTCCATATTGTCGAGCGCGACTATCCCAACGTCTACAAGCGGTTTACCGCGCTGGGACCGTTGATGTCGTCAATCGGCAATGGCGGCAAGGGCATCGCCTGGAAGACAGAGCATGAAGTCGAACTGCTCGGAAAGCTCAACGGCATCGTTACGGAAGAAGGCGTGACCCAAGGCCTGCCTCGTATCGAAACCGATATCGATGCCACCGAGGTCATACTCTCGCTCGCGCCGGAAACCAACGGCGAAGTGGCGATGAAGGCCTGGGCGGCGCTGGGTGCGTTCACCGGCCGCGCGCACGGCCATCTCGCCGAAGCCAAGGAAGATGAGAAAATTCGCTATCGCGACATTCAGGCTCAGCCCCGGAAGATCATTTCATCGCCCACCTGGTCCGGCATCGAGTCGGAAAAGGTCTGCTATAATGCGGGTTATACCAATGTGCATGAGTTGATCCCCTGGCGGACCCTGACGGGTCGCCAGCAACTCTTTCAGGATCATCCCTGGATGAGCGCTTTTGGGGAGCAACTTGCGGTTTATCGCCCACCGATCGACACCAAGACCATCAAACCCATTATCGATACCAAGGGCAATGGCCATAAGCAGGTGGTGTTGAATTTCATTACCCCACACCAGAAATGGGGCATCCATTCGACCTATACCGACAATCTTCTGATGCTCACCCTTTCCCGCGGCGGCCCCATCGTGTGGATGAGCGAGGTCGATGCGAAAAAGACCGGCATCGAGGACAATGACTGGATCGAGGCCTACAACCTCAACGGCGCACTCGTCGCGCGCGCGGTCGTTTCGCAACGTGTCCCGGAAGGCATGGCGCTGATGTACCATGCACAAGAGAAGATCGTGAACGTGCCCGGATCGGAGATCACGGGCCAGCGCGGTGGCATTCACAATTCCGTCACCCGCACGGTCCTCAAGCCCACCCACATGATTGGGGGCTATGCCCACCAGAGCTATGGCTTCAATTACTACGGCACGGTCGGGTCCAACCGCGACGAATTCGTGATCGTGCGCAAGCAGGCGAAAGTGGACTGGATGGAAGAAAAGACGCCTGCCCGCGCGCCGGAGGCTGTGTGATGAAGGTACGCGCGCAAATCGCCATGGTACTCAACCTCGACAAGTGCATCGGATGCCATACCTGCTCGGTGACATGCAAGAATGTGTGGACCTCGCGCGAGGGTGTCGAATATGCGTGGTTCAACAATGTGGAGACCAAGCCGGGCATCGGTTATCCCAAGGAATGGGAAAACCAGAAGCGCTGGAATGGCGGCTGGCTGCGCAAGAAGAACGGCAAGCTCCAGCCCCGCATGGGCGCCAAGTGGCGCATCCTGGCCAATATTTTTGCCAATCCGGATTTGCCGGAAATCGACGACTATTACGAGCCTTTCACGTTCGATTATCAGCACCTCCACACCGCGCCGGACTCGAAAGCGATGCCGACGGCGCGGCCGCGCTCGCTGGTGACCGGTCAGCGTATGGAGAAAATCGAGGGCGGTCCCAACTGGGAGGAAATCCTGGGCGGCGAGTTCTCCAAACGGTCGAAGGATGTCAATTTCGAAGGTGTCCAGAAGGAAATCTACGGCCAGTTTGAAAACACGTTCATGATGTATTTGCCGAGGCTGTGCGAGCACTGCCTCAATCCGGCCTGCGTCTCGGTGTGCCCATCCGGCGCCATCTACAAGCGCGAGGAAGACGGTATCGTTCTGATCGACCAGGACAAGTGCCGCGGCTGGCGCATGTGCGTATCCGGTTGCCCCTACAAAAAGGTCTATTACAACTGGCAGTCGGGCAAGTCCGAAAAATGCATCCTGTGCTATCCCCGGCTGGAAGTCGGCCAGCCCACCGTCTGTTCGGAAACCTGTGTCGGCCGCATCCGCTACCTGGGCGTCGTGCTCTATGATGCGGATCGCATTGCCGAAGCCGCCGCCACGCCGGATGAGGCTGATCTATACGAAGCGCAACTCTCGATCTTTCTTGACCCTTTCGACCCCAGGATTCAGGCGCAAGCGGCCGCCGATGGCATCGCGCACGCCTGGATAGACGCCGCAAAGAAGTCGCCGATCTGGAAAATGGCAATGGACTGGAAAGTGGCGTTTCCATTGCATCCCGAATACCGCACCCTGCCGATGGTCTGGTATGTGCCGCCGCTGTCGCCGATCCAGTCGGCGGCCGAGAAGGGACAGATCGATCTGGATGGCGACATGCCGGACGTGCGTTCGCTGCGCATTCCGGTGAAGTATCTGGCGAATATGCTGACGGCCGGCAAGGAAGAGCCGGTTGCACAGGCATTGGAACGCATGATGGCGATGCGCAGCTATATGCGCGCCAAGACGGTGGACGGCGTCATTGATGAGGGCGTGGCGGAAAGAGTAGGCCTCAAACCGGCGCAAATCGAAGATATGTATCGTACCATGGCGATCGCAAACTACGAAGACCGCTTCGTGATCCCGACTGCGCATCGCGAAACCAATGAAGATGCTCTCGATTTGCGCGGCAGTTGCGGCTTCACCTTCGGCAATGGCTGCTCCGACGGTACAAGCAGCACCAACATCTTCAATGTTCCCAAGAAACACAAAATGCCCGATCCCACGGAGGCTTGAGCATGAGCGCGACCTACAAAGTATTGGGTGCGGCCCTGACCTATCCGACCGCGGAATTTCAAAGCGCCGCACGAGAGCTTATCCAGGCATTAAGCGACGAACGCATATTGCCCGCGAAACAGAGGGGCGCGGTCGCGGCGCTCATTGCCGACATCGCGGCGGCCGATCTGCTGGAGGCCCAGGCTCGCTATGTCGATCTGTTCGATCGGACGCGCGCCTTGTCCCTGCATCTGTTCGAGCATGTGCATGGCGAAACCCGCGATCGAGGACAGGCGATGGTTTCGCTATTGGAGCGCTACCGGAGCGCCGGCCTCGATGTCGCGGCGCGGGAATTGCCCGATTACATACCCTTGTTCCTTGAATTCCTCTCAACGCTGGAGATTGCCGAGGCGCGAGAAAACCTGGCCGAATGCGTGCACATCCTCGCCGCGCTGGGAGAGCGCCTGCGCAAACGCGGCAGCGACTACGCCGCGGTGCCGGAGGCGCTGGTCGCATTGTCACAGGCGTCTCCCGACAAGGAAGCGATGGCCGCATTGCGGAAGGAGAAGGTTGAGGATCCACGCGATCTCGTCGCCCTGGACCGCCTATGGGAGGAGGCCGAAGTGCGCTTTGGTCCCGGTGATGCGGCCTCGGATGGCTGTCCGCGTGCCGACGGCATCTTGCAGCGCATGAACATCCCGACGGCACGGGCGCCGGCATCGTCTCTGGAGAGCGAAAGATGAGTCAGGCAATCAACGGCGCGCTCTTCGGGATTTATCCATACATCTGCCTGTCTGTGTTCCTGATCGGCAGCCTGATCCGCTTCGACAGGGAGCCGTACACTTGGCGCAGTCAATCGAGCCAGTTGCTGCGCCGCCGCCAGTTGATATGGGGCAGCAACCTGTTTCACGTCGGGATCCTGGTCATTCTTTTCGGACACACGGGCGGGCTGCTGACTCCGGTGGCGGTGTTCGAGGCGCTGGGTATTTCCCACACCGCCAAGCAGTTGACCGCCATTGTGGTCGGCGGCGTCGCGGGGATCATGTGCCTTGCCGGCTTGTTGATGCTGTTGCATCGGCGGTTGTCGGATCCTCGCATTCTTCGGAACTCCTCCTTCGCGGATATTGCTGTTCTATTCCTTCTTCTGGCGCAGTTGCTGCTTGGCCTCGGTACGATTTTCGTATCGCTCAACCATCTGGATGGCAGCGAAATGGTGGCGTTGATGAATTGGGCGCAGCATATCGTCACCCTGCGGCCCGGCGCGGCAGACTTCGTGGCTGATGTGTCGCCGGTCTTCAAGATTCATCTTGTGCTGGGAATGACCCTTTTCCTGATCTTTCCGTTCACCCGCCTGGTCCACATTTGGAGCGCGCCTGTCTGGTATCTCGGCCGGCGTGGCTATCAGATCGTGCGTACCAGGCGCTTGGGAAAGGTCTAGGCCCATGGCACCGCGTCCCCCCATCAAGCTGAATGGTGTCGTGCTTCCGCCACAGATGATTGCGGCGGAAGCGCAGCATCATCCCGCGCCGACGCCTGCCGCGGCCTTCCAGGCCGCCGCCCGCGCGCTCATTGTTCGCACGCTGTTGCTTGAGGAGGCTGGCCGCGCGGCGATTGCCGCCGAGCCGGAGTTCGTTGCCCCTGGGAAACGCGAGCTTGATGACGAAGCCCGCATTCGCGCCCTGATGGAAACCAGCATCCCGATGTTCGAACCGGATGATGACGCGTGTGCCGCCGTGTATGATGCGGATCCATCGCGTTTCCGCAGTCCG
>Ga0164242_10009323_pt1 | contig 10594 bp, 9 predicted proteins | sample OricomgcompostMG_FD_108783 | JGI IMG/M metagenome (GOLD analysis project Ga0164242, IMG submission 108783) | Miracle-Growth compost microbial communities from Emeryville, California, USA - Original compost - Miracle growth compost (MG) ... | reverse complement strand
GATGCGCTGTCGCATCCCTATGCATCTTTCCTCGGAAGGTCTGGTCGGAGCGCGCGCCAGCCGCTCGTCGTCTATGCCGGCCACAACCTTTCGGAGGCGGGACTCGTCGAGACGCTCGACCTGCTCGAGGAACGTCAGCCGCTGGTCAATGTGATCAGTAAAACAGGCACGACGACCGAGCCTAGCGTTGCCTTCCGCATCGTCCGCGGCTACATGGAGAAGCGCTTCGGCAAGGCTGAGGCCGCGCGCCGCATCATCGCGACCACCGACGCCCGTAAGGGGGCGCTCCGGCACTTGGCTGACGAGCTCGGCTACCAAACCTTTACCGTGCCTGATGACGTGGGTGGCCGCTATTCGGTATTGACCGCCGTTGGTCTGGTGCCGCTAGCGCTCGGGGGCTTTGATATCGAGCATCTGCTCGAGGGTGCTGACGACGTTTTCGCCGGACTGCGCGGCGGCGAGCGCGTGCAGGAACATCCGGTGCTCGAATACGCCGCTTGCCGCAATGCGGCTTATGCGGCAGGCAAACGGATCGAGCTGCTTGCTTACGGCGAGCCGCGCCTCGGCTCGCTGGCCGAATGGTGGAAGCAGCTTTTCGGCGAGTCCGAGGGGAAGGGAGGTCAGGGGCTCTTTCCCGCGAGTCTAGCTTACACCACCGACCTGCATTCGCTCGGCCAGTACGTGCAAGACGGCGTGCGCAATCTCGTCGAGACCTTCTTGGTTTTCCAGGATGCCTCGCAGCACGATGTCGCGGCCGTCGAGCGACGTTTGCGCGTGCCGGAGCTTGGCGACAATGCCGACGAGCTTGCCTACCTCGAGGGGCGTTTCATCGGCGAGATCAACGCGGCGGCGATGCAGGCGACGATGGTAGCGCATGCCGATGGCGGCGTTCCCTGCCTGTCGCTCACCTTGCCGCGTCTAGGCGAGCGAGCGCTCGGCGGTCTCTTCGCTTTCTTCGAGACGGCTTGCGCCGTGAGCGGGGCTCTGCTGGGCGTCAACCCTTTCGACCAGCCCGGCGTCGAAGCCTACAAGAAGAACCTCTTCGGCCTGCTCGGTCGCCCGGGTTTTGAGGCCCTTGGTACCGAGATGCGCCGCCGCATCGGGGAAGGTAAAAACCATGGCTGATGACGTGACGCTGTTCGACCGCATCCTCAAGAAGGAAATTCCGGCGCAGATCGTCCACGAGGACGAGTGTGTGCTCGCATTTCGTGACATCAATCCGCAGGCCCCCATCCATGTGCTGGTGATCCCGAAGAAGAAAATCGGACGCTTCGCCGACCTCAAGAGCCGGGATGCGGCCGAGGTCGGCTTGTTCTTCCAGCATGTCGCTCTGGTCGCTGAACGTCTCGGCCTCGAGCCGAATGGCTACCGCGTCGTAATCAACAACGGTCGCGACGGCCAGCAGACGGTCGAGTACATGCATGCGCATATTCTTGGTGGTCGCGGCTTGACGTGGCCGCCGGGTTGAAGAGTAAAGAGAGTGTCAGGCACCCTAGTCTTTGCCTACTAAGCGTAGCACTGGTGCCTGCCGGCGCGGTGTCGGCGCCAGAGGGGCGACTTTCGTCATGCGCGCAGCGGCGTCGCTTACCATCGCTAGGAACTCGCGCGTATCGTTGATGCTACGGCTGACGACCTCGGAGCCGAAAAGCCGTATGGCACCCTCGAGCACCATGTCGGCGAAGACGGCTTGCGTCAGGATGCTCGCACCGAGCTGCTTCTCGAAGGCGCTGATGTCGATACCCAGAAGCTTGAGCGTCTCAGGCAGCTCAGCGGCTCTGAGCGAGCAGCTCGTTTCGGCGCCCCGCTCGCGTATGCTCCATGTTTCTGGACGACCGTCACGCCGCCAGGAGATCTCAGCTGTGCCGTTCTCGTCAGCATAAGGCACTCGCCAATAGAGCTTTTCGTCGATACAAAGTCGGTCCAGAAATTCCAGCAGCTTATCCATCTGCATCTGCTCCCTGCGGCCACGCGGCCGCTCAGAAGCGAGCGTGGAGCAAGAAGTCTGCCACGCAGTTCAGATAGTTTTCTTCTGAAAAATCAGGGGGGCGCTCTGAATCTTCCAGGCGCAAACTGTCAACGAACCCGACACTTCAGCTTAGCCGTGATGCGCGGCTTTGAGAAAAGTCTCGCGGGCATCGACCAGCTGGGTCGCGACCTCGCTCAGGGCCTCGGTCATGATCTCCAACTCCCAGGTGTCACCCTTGAGGTGATTGCGCAAGTCGCCGACCCAGCGGTGCAGGTCGTCGACGAAGCGGGCTGGATCGTCGGCCATCGTATCGTTGTAAATCCTGAGCAGCTCGTTGACCCATTCCTGCCGATCTTTGGGTAAAAGATTCACAAGATTGTTGAGTCGCTGCGTGGCTTCCGACTCCTGCCAGCCACCCGCGATGCGGAAGGGGAACCAGGATGTGTCAGTCTTGTGCAGCCAGAGCTTCGCGCGGTGGCCGACGTCGACGACCATGAAGTCCGTAGGATTGGCACCATGGAACCCGTCGGGTCGCTTCCACACGACGTGCATGAGGGAGACCTCCTCACCGTACGCTTAGGATAAAAAGTCACGCTGATATTAACATGAGGTTAATACTGCGACTACCGTAGAGTGAGGCCCTTTTAACGAAGTGGGGCGGGGGAAACAGAAGGCCCCCCTAGGCCCGGGTAGCGGGCCTGGAGAGCCTTGAGTATCAAGGATACGGAGGCGGGGAGAGGCGACGGTCGGCCTTCAGCCGGCGCGCTTGCCCGTCCTGCTTGTCCCAGCCGGCGCCGTCTGACGCGCGATCTGATAGCGCTGGACGAAATCCTCGAGCATGCGTCGCTGCTCGTTCGAGAAGGCCTGGAACTGTACACCCATTCCTGGGGTCAGATCCTCGCGTTCGGGGACGATGTCTTGGACCCAGATCACGGTTCCTTTGGTGATCAGCGTCTCTTTACTGTCGGGAATCGTGAAGGTTAGGTCGATCGCCGAGCCGGTAGCCAGCGGCTTGGTCGTCTGAATGAAGACGCCGCCTGTCCCGAGATCTTTGCAGAAGTCGAACAGGTAGTTGCCGCCCGCCTTGTAGTCGACGAGCAGGTTGACTTGGACGCGACGCCCGGAGCGGCCGTCGCCGTCGCCTGCGGCAACCGGTCCGGCAGCGATGCCTTTGCGCGCGCGACCCGTGCTCTTGCCGTTGCCGGCGCTCTTCTTGGACGTCATTCCCTTGCCTCCTCTCGCAGCCGCTCGGGCTGGGGGTTGATTAGTGGTGTTTATCCTTGTTGCCCTTTTCCCTCTTCGTCGATTCGACCAGCTTCTTTACGTGCTCGTTGTGTTCCTGCAGGGTGCGGGAGAAATGATGCCGGCCTTCACCCGGAATCAGTACGTAGTAATAATAGCCAAAATTCGACGGAGTGAGTACGGCTTCCAAGGCCTTGAGATCAGGAGATCCGATCGGGGTTGGCGGCAGGCCAATGTGGACGCGCGTGTTGTAAGGGTTTTTCGTATCGGCGAGATTTGCCCAGGTCAGATTGCCCTTATAGTCGGCGACGCCATAGATCACGGCGGCATCGATGGCGAGCGGCGTTCTGTCCTTCAGGCGGCGCCAGATGACTTCGGAGATCAACGGCTTTTCGTCATCATGGCGGGTTTCGAGTTCGATGAGGGAAGCGAAAGTGACGGCGTCGCTCAGGCTGAGACCCATGGCATGCACCTGGGTTTCGTAGTTTCTAGGTAGGTGCTGCCAGAAGCTTTTCACCATCTCGCTCAGCGCCTGGTGCGGCGTTGGCAGCGAATGAAAGATGTAGGTTGCGGGGTAGATATAGCCTTCGAGCGTCGTCGAGGGGATGCGTAGCTCCGCGAGAAAAGCCTTGTTGCGCGCCAGCGCCCGGAGGTCGCCGAGCGTGCCGATGCCATTGGCGGCCAGGCGCTCCAGCGTTTGCCGCATGGTGAAGCCTTCGGGGATCGTGATCTGCGCGACGATAGGCGCGTAAATGTCGCCTTTTAGCATCATCTCTTCCACTTGCTGCGGCGTAATGGCTCCGTCGAAGCGGTAGTGGCCGGCCTGGAAGCGCTGGTAGTCGCCTTCGACCAGACGCACCCAGGAGTGGAAAAGCGAGGCGCTCGAGACGACGCCTGCGCGCGCTAGCTCTTGGGAAAGTGTTGTGAGCGTCGTGCCCTGCTTGAAGTCGAAGATGATCTCGTGATCGACGACGTGAGGAGCATGCGCCCAGTGTACGAGACGATAGTAACCGCCGCCAGCAACGGCGACGGCTAATAGAATCGTGAACAACAGGGCTTTCGCGGCGCGGCCGATCACGCGTCAGAACCTCGAGCGGGGTCGATTTGTGGGATGGTCCTTACATGTTATCACAAGGCGCTGGGTTCGCTAGGTGGTGGACTGGCTCTGGCGTGCCATTGGCCGGTCCAGGTTAGCGCCGCCGCGAGGCTTTTAGTTACAAAATTCCCTTAAGCCAATGCTAAGCGGGCGTCAGGAAGCCTGTGCTCGGGGACTTGCCGGGCTTGGGCAGGGCCTTCTCCCGGGCGTTCGCGTCGCGTGACGCCAAATCACAATAAATTCCCCAAAAAGATCAGGATCTTTAGCGCTTGCCGTTAAACTCACCCGCGAAATTTACGATACACGTGTACACTTGCCGCTGGCGGCCGGGCGTCACACTCGCATCCCGGCCCAGGGCACCTGAGACCGGAGACAAGATTTATGAAATGCGTCGAGACCTTCCCGACCGGAGAAAGCGCTTTTGAGTACCGCCGTCTGCTCGCGCAGAACGGCATCGAGGCGCGGATTGCCGTCGATCCGACGGAGGGCCTTTACCCGGCGCTCAGCAGTTTCCAGGACGTCGCTCTGCTCGTCGCCGAGCACCAGGTCGAAGCGGCGCTCAGTATTCTTCGCCGTAGTCTGAAAAAGGCTAGCTGACCAACTCTACATCTAGCGTCAGTTCGGCGATTTGAGGCCGCAAAGAGGCCTCTCTCGCCGCTTCGCATCGATCTCTTGCCGGCATGTTCCCTCTTCAGATCTTTGCGGTCCCCGCCGTAGCGCCTCTCGATTCATTATGCATTCAGATCGCTTGCATCACAGCCAGGAGCCCGGAGCTAAGTTTCCGGGCTTTTTTATGTAATGGCCGGCATTAGGTCCAATTCTTGGGACGTCGTTTTATTTGGGGCTTCATTTAAATGGCAACGATCAAAGGCCATGACAGGGTCCTAACTGCATAATTCAAATGGTAAAATTAAATATTTTAACTAATCTTAAAAAGAATCAAAGAAACCATAAAAAGGTGACGATAAGTCTTTGAGTTAAGGAGGTAGCATGACCAGGCCTCTTACAGTTTTGTCGATTGCCTGCTGCCTTGCCCTGCTAGCGGGGTGCGGCGCCGTTGACATGCTGCTCTCGTCAAACAGCATTCAGGCTCGCAGCAAGCGCTCGGCAGTCTCAAGCAGCTCTAACCAGGACGTCGCGACAGGTTCATTCGCGGGCGCCGGTGAGCACACTCCAACCTATCTGACCGACATAGCGCCTCTCATGACCAAATACTGTGTTTCATGCCATTCGACGGCGGCGCAGAACGTCGTGATTCTTGACAATTATGATGCCCTCATCGGTAACGGGTCGGTGTTCGACAAGTGGCACAAAGTCCTTGAATACGTCGAATCGTCGACGATGCCTCCTCCGGGCTTGTCGGCGCCGACAGCGAAGGATGTGGCCTTACTCAAGAAGTGGGTCGATGACGGAGCCCAGTCGGCGTCGACTAGCTTTCAGCTAGGGCTGTCTTGCACCGATCGAGTCCCGCCAGTCGCTAATATTCGCCGCCTCACCAACGACGAGCTGGCAAATACGCTCGCAGACTTACTGCCGCAGAGTCTTGCCTCGGTCATTTCGGACGATCTCGCCCATTTCCCTAACGAGAGTCGGCCTGGAACTTTTGACGCGTTGACCACCTCCATCAGCTCCGGCTTTCTCGACTCGCAATACGCCTTAGTCCACCACGTGGCGGAAACCTTAAAATCGACACCGAAGGCCATCACCGACCTCGTTCCCTGCTGGGCAAGCGCGGGAACAGATGTCAATGCGCAGGGAACATGCCTTGGTCAGTTCTTGCCGACTTTCGCCGCCAAAGCGTTTCGACGTCCGCTTACGCCTGCGGAGACGTCGGCGCAAGCGGATGCGTTGGCAGACGCATTGGAAAACTTTGATCCGCCGACCGCGCTAGCCACGTTGGTTCAGTCGGTGCTTTTTTCTCCCGACTTCTACATGCTGCCCGAGCTTGACGCCAAGGCCGCCGGTAATCCTTACCAAGTCAGCGACTATGTGGTCGCATCGCGCCTGTCTTATGCGCTTTGGGGGACCATGCCCGATGAAGAGCTGCGCACCGCCGCCCAGGACGGTAGCCTTAGCCAAGCGACCAAGTTAAAGAGCGAACTCACGCGTATGCTGGCTAGCCCAAAGTTCCTGTCTCACCTGGATCATGTCACGGATCAATGGCTGAGCTTGGACGCGCTGACTGTAGCCGGGACTGATCAAAATGCAAGGCAAAGCCTGATCGCCAGCATGCAAAAAGACATCTTGATGACCGTCCGTCAGGTCCTCGTCACAGATAACGGCAACTTCTCGGGCTTGTTCACGACGCCCATCGCCTACATCGATAGTCCAGCGCTAGCGAAAGTCTATGGCCTTTCCACGGACCACCTCGATTTGCCCCAATATGTGACGTTGGATGCGCAAGTCCGCGCCGGCGTCCTGACGCGGGCGGGGATGCTCTCCTATGACGCCACCCCGGTATTGACGACGATCCGGCGTGCGCATTTCGTCCGGCAAAACATCCTTGGGCAGGATATCGGCAACCCGCCTGCGAACGTGACCTTAGCACCGGCAGACGCAACGTTGAATGTCAGCGTCCGCGACCGTCTCACCGCATCGACTAAGTCGTACCAGTGTTCGTTCTGCCATAATCAGTTGAATCCGATCGGTTTCGCTTTCGGCAACTACGCGTCGGACGGAACTTATCAGACGACGGAAGTCGACGCCCTTCCTAGTGGCGATCTCGTCACGGTTCCGATCGACGCGAAGGTCGATCCCCGCATCGACATTCTCGGCCGCGACACGGCCACAGGCGCTGTTGAGCTTGACGCGTTAATCGGAAGCAGCAATGACGCCCGGCTTACCTTTGCCAAATTGTGGTACACGGCCTTGACCGGTTCCGAAGTGGATGCGAAGCAAGCTTGCGTCGTTCGCGACATGTTTAACGTGGTCAATGCCGACCAGCCGGCGCTCGATGTCATCAGGAGCTACGTGACGGCGCCTGAGTTCTTGCTCAAAGCCTATTAATGGAACGTTTGGGGGCCGCTATGTCCTATGACCTCATAAATCGCCGGTTCTTTCTTCGGAGTGCCGGAGGTCTGACGCTAGCTCTGCCTTTTCTCGGTTCGTTAGCTTCCCGGGCAAAAGCCGAGGAGGCGAACGCCGTTCTGGATAGCGTCATCTTTTTCCGCATGGACTACACGTGGGGATATAACAACGTTAAGCCGGCGCCTGGGCTGACTTATGAAGACCTTGGCCAAGGCATGCGGCGCGCCCCGTTACCGGCGGATTTCAGCCAGTGGGGCGCGTCTTATGCCAAGGCCAATGCCAAGCTGGCGTCTTTGCGCAATCATATCTGCCATATAATGGGGTTGGACTATACGGGAGTTCGCGGCGACCACTGGAACTCTTGTTTCTTGAATGGTTCGTCGCGCATGTTCAGCGCCGTGGACACCTCTGCTCCGGACGAGCTCACTTGGGAAACCATCGATCAACTGATGGGCCGAAAAATTTACAATAAACGCGGTATAGCTGCGGCCATCAATACCATTGTCGTCGGCTCGAATGACTTCGGTCGTTGGGCATCAATCTTAAACACGGACGGGTCGACGGCTGTTCCGGCTACCACCTACAATAAAGGCAATCTCGCCAACGTGGCGCACCATGACGTGGTTGATCTATACAAGGCCCTCTTCGACGGCATCGCTGCGACGGCGGCAGCCGGAAAAGCTACGGACTACAGTGACCAGAAGATGCTGAATCTGGTGTACTCTGACTATAAATCATTACTTGCAAATCCTAGACTCAGCCACATTGATAATCAAAATCTTCAAAACTACATCGCGTTGCTCAGCGACTTCGAGAACCGTCTTGCGGCCAAAAAATCAATTAAGTGCGCCCCGCCCGGCGTCGTTCCCGATAACCAACATGATTCGGGCTACTACGAGCCCGAGCAGTCCATGAAAGACTTGATGCCGATCCTAGCATCCGCTCTAGCTTGCGGAGCGTCGAAGATCGTGAATATGTGCCTTTACTCAGCGAACCTTCAAGCGATCGGATCGGTCGTCACGTCGAACAACCAAGCACTGCCGGCTGCGAGTCAATCCGACTACCATCACGGCATCATCCACAGTATTGGCGGCTTCGAAACAGGGGGGTCAAGCGATCGACCCACACCTTATCCTCGGGCTTTGGCGTATGCCTCCGACGTTGACGCCTATTACCTGGGAGTTATCGCCGACTTTGCTACCACATTGCAGGGCTTTGTCGATCAAGCGACGGGCGAGACTCTGCTGGATAAGACGGCTTTGGTGCTTGGTCGCGAGCATGGGACGTCCGGACCGGCCCAAGACGTTCATATGTTGCGCGACATTCACCTCCTGGTCTTGGGGGGGACACGAGCTTTCAACAGCGGCTATTTTTATGATTATAAGACGTCGACACCGACTGGCCCAGACTACGGCGGCGACGCGGAGAGAAAATTCCTCGGGCTGCCATACAACGACTTCCTTTATGCCATGATGCTCTCGATGGGGTTGAGTCCAAGCGATTGGGAGTTGGGGGGACAGCCTGGGTACGGCTATACGTCGACGACGGCGATGGCCAACGGCGGTAATGGCGGCAAGTACTACGTACGCGACATGCGTTCGCCGCCCCCAAAGCTGCTTAAAGCAGGTTAACTGCGGCGTGGTTTGCGGAGTCTATTGGTCATGAAGCGCACATTTAACAATGATCGAAATCAGACTGACAATAGGGAAGCTAGCAGTATGATCCAGCTGGGATGTAGCTCTTCCTTTCCGACTAAGCTGCGCTTGGCGTTTCTTGGTTTGGTTTTGCTGGCGACGTCCTGCGGCCCGTTTGGCGGCAAGCAGAAGGAATCGGTGTTATCCAGATCGATTGACGGCTCGGTAAAAGTGAATGCCTCGTCGTCGCCAAAGCAGACGACGCCCCCGGACGAGGATGCGACCGGCGCGGCTGCGCCATCGTCGCCGGAAGCCGCGATCAGCGTCGACGTCAAATGTGACAGCGTTAGCGTGGCAGGAGACAGTACCGGCCTTTCCGTCAGCTCACCGCAAAGTCGCTCCGTTTGGCAGCGAGGTGCAAGCAACAAGGCCACGGTCCACCTTGTCGGTGTGGTTACAGGTTCCTACCTTTGTCTTCAGTTTCGGGTGTTGCCCGTCGCAGAAAGCGGACTAGATTGGCAAGACTTCGGTAAGGATGATGTGGCGGCGGGAAGTTTTCACAAAGACTTCGTACTGCCAGCACGTAACGGCTGGTATGAACTCAGGGTGCGAGCCATTCGCGATGATGGACGAGTCAACGAACTCGCCGTAGAAAAAGTCGGCGTTGGCGACGTCTACGTCGCGGCCGGCCAGTCAAACACTACAAATACGGGACAAGTACTCACGACTGGTGTCGACCTGCTTTCGACATTGGGTGCGCAAAACGGTTGGCAACAGGCAAATGACCCCATGCCGCCAGAGATGGTCGAGGGGTCAAATCGCGGTTCCGTTTGGCCCACGCTCGGCAATTCGCTGGTCGCCCGCTCCCATGTGCCGGTTGCCATCATCAGCGTCGGTTGGGGCGGGACGGCCATAGCCGACTGGCAGCCGAACGCCGCGTTGCCGGCGGGATGCGAGGTGAATGACGCCGCATGCTCGAATCTCAAGCAGCAGTGCCCGCATTTTCAAGAGCCGTGCGAAGCAAAAGATAAGCTTGTAAAGATGAATCTCTACACCCGCTTAAAGCGAGTTTTGCAGTTTTTTGGACCGCAGGGCGTGAAGGCCGTCCTTTGGCATCAGGGTGAGTCGGATGTCTACTTGGTTCAGGGTCAACTCTATAATCAGCGGACCGACATCGCTAAGAGCTATCAAGACGCAACGGTCAAACTGATCGACTCCATCCGGAGCGATATCGGCTGGACCGTGCCTTGGCTGGTTTCGCATGTCAGTTATCTTGGACCTTATCTGTCGCGCGGGCAGTGCATGGGCTACAGCCAGGCAATCTATGGTCAACCCTATCCTGAAACGGCGACGCCTTATTGCAACGGCTTGCTCGAAGTCATGGCGCTAGTGACAGACGCTCAAGATAAGGCCATTGCCTCTCGGACCGCCGTCTTTCATGGCCCAAATACCGATGAGCTTCGGGCTGAGGATGGTTACCGCTATTGCGACCAACCTGGAACAGACGCCGGAAATTGCAAGGAAGGTGATTTTGGCAATCTCATCCATCTAAGCGGTAAGGGTCAGTCGGAGACCGCGAGCCGGTGGCTTGCGGCGATCGCCGCGGCCGGTCTCTAGTTCGTCACCCTG
>Ga0164242_10009322_pt1 | contig 10594 bp, 8 predicted proteins | sample OricomgcompostMG_FD_108783 | JGI IMG/M metagenome (GOLD analysis project Ga0164242, IMG submission 108783) | Miracle-Growth compost microbial communities from Emeryville, California, USA - Original compost - Miracle growth compost (MG) ... | reverse complement strand
TGTGCATGATGTTCTCGAACAGGTCGTCACTGTCGCCGTTGGTGATGAACCGCTTGACGCCGTCGATGTGCCAGCTGCCGTCGGGCTGCTCGATCGCCTTGGTACGACCCGCCCCCACATCAGAGCCAGCATCCGGCTCGGTTAACACCATGGTGGCGCCCCAGTTCCGCTCGATCGCCATGGCTGCCCAGTGCCGCTGCTGTTCGTTGCCCAGGTCGTAGAGGATGTTGGCGAAGATCGGGCCGGCCATGAACATGAAGACCGCCGGATTGGCGCCGAGCACTAATTCGTTGATCGCCCAGGAAACCATCGCCGGCGCCGGCACACCGCCGACCTCCTCGGTCAGGCCGATGCGGAACCACTCGCCTTCCTGCCAGGCCCGCAGTGACGCCTTGAACGGCTCGGGCAGCGTCACGGTGTGGTTGGCCGGGTCGAACACCGGTGGGTGGCGGTCACTGTCGGCGAACGATTCGGCCACCGGCCCTTCGGCGAGCCGGGCGGCCTCGGCCAGCATCTGGCGCACGGTGTCGCCGTCGAGGTCGCCGAAGGCGCCCCCAGCCAGGCACTGCTCTAACCCCAGCAGCTCGAACAGATTGAATTCCAGGTCGCGGACATTGCTCTTGTAATGACCCATGGATCCAGCATGCGCCACAACCCGCGGCGACTTCCGGAGTTTGCGCATCCCGGCCGGTGGCCGGTCTCAGCTGTCGAGAACCTGCGCCACCCGAACCTCGACATCACCAAGACCACTCAGATCGATGCCGAATCGCTCGGTCAGTGCCGCACAGACCTGCGCGGCGTCATCGAAGCGCACCCGTTCGGTGCCGCCACGAGCATGGACGGCCAGGTTGCGCCCGCGCAGGTTGCATCGGGCGTCATCGGTCACCACCGCGGCAGTGAGCCCGACGACGAAGTTCGACTCCGGATAGGTCGACACATACCAACTGCCCACCTGCATGTCGATCAGTGGTCGCGGCTGCAGGCCGAAGGTGTACAGCGGGCGCCAGGCCTCACCGATCAGCGACTCCAACACATATCCAGCGCGGTACCGCCGCAGCCGGAACGGCTCATGCGGCGTGGGCTGCACCGCGTCGGCGACCAGCCGGATCGGTGCGGTCAGGGTCTGTCCGCCGAAGCCGACGTCAACCAGGTACGGCTCGTCGCTGCCCGGGATGCGCACCGCCAGCGCCTGATGGGTCTGCGGGTGCGGCGGACCATCCAATCCGTCCGGGCTCATCCACACCACCCGCGCGGCCAGCCGGTCGACGGCGAACCCGAGTTCGCGCAGCACAGCGTGCATCAGGTTGTTGTGCTCGTAGCAGTAGCCGCCGCGGCGCCGCGCCACCAGCTTGGCAGTCAGCGCCGGCACGCTCAGATCGATCACCGGCACACCGGTGAGTGGGTCGAGATTCTCGAACGGGATGTGGCGGACATGCGCGGCCACCAGGGCGGCCAACGTCTCATAGGTGGGTTCGGTACCGCCGCGGTAGTGCACACGGTCGAAGTACGCCGTCAGGTCGATGCCCGAACCCCCTCAGCTGCCGGTGGAGTCGTCGCCGATGCTATCGACCACCGGCGTCGGGGCGGTAGCATGAGCAAAACTAGAACACGTTTCAAAGGGGCCGTGGTGGACACACCGGACAACGACTGGTCGGAGGACGTGCCCAGGCCCATCACCAAGTGGGACCCGGGCCTGACCGAACGGGTGATGGGTTTGCTGCGTCCGCTGATCAAGGGCTACCACCGGGCCGAGGTGCGCGGCCTGGATTCCTTCCCCAACGGCGGCGCCCTGGTGGTGTCGAACCATTCCGGCGGCCTGTTCGCGATGGACGTCCCGGTCTTCGCCACCGGCTTCTACGACAAGTTCGGCTACGAACGCCCGGTCTACACGTTGAGCCACGACCTGATCTTCACCGGCTTCACCGCCGACTTCTTCCGCAAGACCGGGTTCATCCCGGCCAACCACGACAACGCCGACGAGGCACTGCGCTCCGGTGGCGTGGTGGTGGTCTTCCCGGGCGGTGACTACGACGTCTACCGGCCGACGTTAGAAGAGAACAAGATCGACTTCGGCGGCCGCAAAGGCTACATCCGTGCCGCACTCAACGCCGGCGTGCCGATCGTGCCGACCGTGGGAATCGGCGGCCAGGAAAGCCAGTTCTACCTGTCGCGCGGCACCGGGCTGGCCAAGGCCCTGCGGTTGGACAAACTGATGCGCGTCAAGATTCTGCCGATCTCGTTCGGCTTCCCGTTCGGCCTGTCGGCGGTGTTGCCGGTCAATCTGCCGCTGCCCACCAAGATCGTCATGCAGGTGTGCGAGCCGATCGACGTCGTCGCCGAATTCGGCGAGGACCCCGATATCGACGTCGTCGACGCGCATGTGCGCGCCGTCATGCAAGACGCCCTGGACAAGCTGGCGCGCGAGCGGCGCCTGCCGATCCTGGGCTGAGCGCGATGACGCTGTTCGACTCGCTCAATCGGGCCGGCTCGATGCTGGCGACGTTCACCCGGGCCGGTCTGCTGACGCCGCTGCGACCCGACAAATACCTGCGGATCGCCGCCGCCGCGGCCCGCGAGGGCGGCACCACCACCACCGGGATCGCCATGGCGGCGCAACGGTGCGGGGAACGCACCGCGATCATCGACGAACGCGGCACCTGTACCTATACCCAGCTCGACCGCCGCTGCGACGCGCTGGCCGCTGCCCTGCAGCACCTGCCCGGCCGGACGCCGCGGGCAATCGCCCTGATGTGCCGCAACCACCGCGGCTTCATCGAGGCGCTGGCCGCCGCCAACCGGGTCGGCGCCGACGTCTTGCTGCTCAACACCAGCTTCGCCGGGCCGGCGCTGGCCGAGGTCGTGGCCCGCGAAGACGTCGACCTGATCTTCTACGACGAGGAGTTCACCGCGGCGGTGGATCTGGCCGTGCCGGCCGGTTCCGGGTGCACACGGGTGGTGAGCTGGACCGACGGGGAGAGCGCCGGTCTGACGATGGACGACCTGATCGACGCCAACGCCGGGCGGCGGCCGACGAAACCGACCCGCTCCGGTGCGCTGGTGATGCTCACCTCCGGAACGACCGGCACACCGAAGGGTGCGCGTCGCTCCGGGCGGGGCGGCGGCGGCATCGCTGATCTTGCGGCCATATTCGACCGAATCCCTTGGCACACCGAGGAAACCGTGGTCATCGCCGCACCGATGTTCCACGCCTGGGGGTTCTCCCAGCTGGCGCTGGCGTTGACGATGGCCTGCACCATCGCCACCCGGCGCAAGTTCGATCCGGAGGCCACCCTGGCACTCGTGGAGGACAATGATGCGACCGGCTTGTGCGTCGTACCGGTCATGTTCGACCGGATCATGGCGTTGCCCGATGAGGTCCGCGCCGAATACCCCTGCACGTCACTGCGGTTCGCAACCGCGTCCGGGTCCCGGATGCGCCCGGAGGTGGTGACGGCGTTCATGGACGCCTTCGGCGACGTGGTTTACAACAACTACAACGCGACCGAGGCCGGCATGATCACGCTGGCGACCCCGCAAGACCTGCGCTATGCCCCCGACACCGCCGGCCGTCCGGCGCCGGGCACCGAGGTCCGGATCCTCGACGCCGATTTGGCCGACGTGGCAGTCGGAGTTACCGGGCAGATCTTCGTGCGCAACTCCTCGCAGTTCGACGGCTACACCAGCGGTGACTCCAAACAGTTCCATGACGGTTTCATGGCCTCCGGCGACGTGGGTTATTTCGACGACACTGGACGGCTTTTCGTGGTCGGCCGTGATGACGAGATGATCGTCTCCGGCGGCGAGAACGTCTACCCGATCGAGACGGAGAAGGCGCTGACCACCCATGCCGCCGTCGCCGAGGCCGCTGTGATCGGTGTCGACGACGCCGACTACGGGCAGCGCCTGGTGGCCTTCGTCGTGTTGGAGCCCGGCGCGGTGGCCACTCCCGACGAGTTGAAGCAGCATGTGCGCGACAACTTGGCCGGCTATAAGGTGCCCCGCACGATCACAGTCCTGGAAGCGTTGCCGCGCAACAACACCGGCAAGGTGTTGCGTCGCGAGTTGCAGGCGATGGTCGATCTCTAGGCGGGCGCCATCGCGGTCTCGACCGGCGTCAGCGGCTCGGAAATCCCTGCGGCACGGCGAATCGCGATGAACTCCTCGACCATGGCGCTGGTCACCTCGTGCGGATCCTCGACGGTGGCGCCGTCGGTCAGGACCGAGATGTTGAGCTGATCCACATAGCTCCACACGGTGATGTTCAAGCCGCTGCCGGCGGTCAACGGCCCGACCGAGTAGATCTCGGTGACCAGCGCACCACCCACCCGGCCGCGTTCCCGCGGACCCGGAACATTGGAGATGTTGAGGTTGAGCACCTTGTTCTGGCCGTCCTTGCCGGACAGCCACCGGAACAGCGACTCCGCCGGTGCCGGCGGGAGGTACGCCGACCACCGGCTGACCAACTCCGGTCCGACCAGGTGGTGGGCCTCCTTGGCCAGATCGGCTGCCTCCCGGGCTTTTTCCACCCGCGCCAGCACGTCCTCGACGTCGACCGGCAACGCCACCAGCACCCCGGAGAAGCGGTTACCGGAGATCCGGTCCGGGGAGAAATCGAAGCTCATCGGCACCGATGCCAGCAGCGGATGGTCCGCCTTGCCGTCGTAGCGCAGCAGCAGCGTCCGTAACGCCCCGGCCGAGATGGCCAGCACCAGGTCGTTGATCGTCGCCCCCAAGTGCTTGCTGGTCGCCTTGATGTCGGCCAGCGCCAGTGTCGCGGTGGCGAACCGGCGTTGCGGGGTGAGCATGTGGTTGATGAAGCTCGGTGGCGGTGTGAACGGCCGGGTCAGTTCCGCGGAGAGTTTTCGGGTACTGCGCCGGACCCGCCCGACGCCGGCAGCGGTGTAACTGATCGTCGCCGGAATCTTGCCCAGCTGCCGCAGGTGGTCGCGGAACGCCGATCGCACCAGTTGGCCCCGGGTAGGGGCCGGATCGGTTTCGTAGGAATCCCGTTCGAACTGCGGACCGGTCAGCAGATCCATGCCGCGGGCCATCAGATTCGCCGAGGCTATCCCGTCGGCCAGCGCGTGGTGGATCTTGCCGACCACCGCAATCCGGTTGTCGGCCAAGCCCTCGATGAAGTACATCTCCCACAGCGGGCGGCTACGGTCCAGGGGCGTACTGGCGATCTGCCCGATGGCCTCGTCGAGTTCGCGGCGACCGCCCGGCGCTGGCAGCGAATACGGCCGGATGTGGTAGGTCAGGTCGACTTCGCAGTTCTCCCGCCACATCGGGTGGTGAAATTTGCCCGGAATGTCCACCAGTTGGTAGCGGAACGGGTCCAGCTTGTAGAGCCGGCCGTGAATCACCCGGCGGAAAGCCTCGACATCGAACCCGCGCCGGTCGGCGTCGAGCTCGATGACCGCCACCTTGAGGGTGTGCATGTGCACGTTCGGTGTCTCGCTGTAGAGCAGCACCGCGTCCCACCCGCTGAGTCGCTTCACCGTCCGACCATCCCCATGCAGGGACCTTACCCCGCCCCGGGGTTCAGATGACCTGTTTGCTGCCGATCGTGGTGCGGTCCCGGTGAATCTGGTTGAGGAATAACCCGATTGCGGTGTTCACCGCACCGGTGCGGGCGCCGTCGGTCATGTCGAAACCGTGCCCTGCGCCGGGTAGCTCGAGGTATCCGACCTTGGAGTGTGACACCGCCCGCAACCGATCGGCGAAGACCCGGGCCTGCGCTACCGGGATCACGGTGTCGGCACTGCCGTGCACCACCAGGAACGGGGGCGCCTCGGGATGCACCCGCGCGATCGGTGAGGCCTTGCGGTAGAGGTCGCGGTGCCGCCGGATCGACTTGCCGACCACCACGCGTTCCAGGAAGTCGACGAACGCCACCCGTTCGGGCGTGGACCGATCCTGCCAGTCGTAGCGGCCGTAGATACCGACCACGGCGTCCACTGAGGTGTCAGCGCCGTCGGGGAGTTGGTCGCCGAACTCCCGATCGCCGACCGCGCTGCCGGTCAGCCCGGCCAGGGCGGCCAGATGCCCGCCTGCCGAGGAGCCCGCCACCGCAACGAAGTTGCGATCCCCGCCGAACTTGTCAACGTTGGCGTGCGCCCAGGCGATCGCGGTCTTGACGTCGATGATGTGGCGCGGCCAGCGGTTGTGCGGTGCGACCCGATAGTCGATGGACAGGCAGACCCAGCCCTGCTCGGCCAGGTGCGACAGCAACGCGTAGCCCTGCAGCATCCGGCTGCCGTGCACCCAGGCGCCGCCGGGCACGTAGATCAGCACCGGAGCGGGGGTCGTCGGCAGCTGCCGGGGCGCCCACACGTCGAGCACCTGGGCCGGGTCACTGCCATACCGCACGCCGGAGCGGTGAATGTGGCGCCGATGCTGCCAGGCCTTCCACACCGGCGGAGCCTGCTCCGGTTGCGGCCATTCGATGTCGAGGTCGGCGCCGGTGACGACGCCGCGCAAGGCGGCCTCGGACACCGCCTGGGTCTGCTCGCGGTCGCGCTTGCGGGCGGTGGCGGCCCCCGGCGTCAGCCACGACTTGGCCGCGCTGGAGAAGAACTCCGGCATGTGGCGGGTGCCCCACACTCCCATCGCGGTCATCCCGCCCAGGGGTTCCAGCCGCTTGCCGACCACCGGCAGGGAAGCTGAAGCGACACTGAATGCCAGCAGGTAGTCCGCGGGGCGGGCGCGCTTCAGCCAGCGCAGGCGGCCGGTCAGGTTCCAGCCGGTCTCCCCGGTCTGCGGTGCTGCAGTCATTGGGGGAGAGTACCGCGCTGACGCGAGAGTAAACGGCAATCGGGTGGGTTGTCGGCCGCAAGCGTCGGCCACCGGCAATACTGAGCCGATGGTAAGCAGTGCGTTCCACCCAGATCTGCGCAGAGCGGCCCGATTCCTCCCGCGTGGCGGAATCGGGCCCCGGACCCTGCCCGTGCTGCGCGCGCTCACCGGCATGCAGGGCCGCCGCACGCCCAGCGGCATCGAGGTGCTGGCCCTGCCGTCGGGCGGCAACGTCCGGATCTTTCGGCCCCGCAGCGGTGCGGCTGAGCCCGCTCCGGCGCTGCTGTGGATTCATGGCGGTGGCTACGTGCTGGGCCAAGCCGCCCAGGATGACCGGCTCTGCCGCCGGTTCAGCGATGAGCTCGGCATCACCGTGGCGTCGGTGGACTACCGGCTGGCACCCCAGCACCCCTACCCCGCCGGATTGGAGGACTGCTGGGCAGGGCTGACCCTGCTGGCCGGGCTGCCCGAGGTCGATCCGGCGCGGGTGGCGATCGGCGGGGCCAGCGCGGGTGGCGGGCTGGCCGCCGCCCTGGCGCAGCTCGCGGTCGACCGCGGCGAGATCCAACCGGTGCTGCAGCTGCTGGTTTACCCGATGCTCGACGATCGCAGTGCTTCGTTGCCGGCCCATCCGGGCTACCGGTTGTGGAGCCCGCGGAGCAACCTGTTCGGCTGGACGTCCTATCTGGGCGGCGCGGACCCGCAGGTCGCGGTGCCGGCTCGGCGGGCCGATCTGAGCGGGCTGGCGCCGGCCTGGATCGGGGTGGGCACCCTGGATCTGTTCCACGACGAGGATCTGGCCTACGCGGACCGGCTTCGGCAGGCGGGTGTGCCGTGCGAGGTCGAAACCATCCCGGGGGCGTTCCATGGTTTCGATCTGCTGCTGACCAAGGCGCCGGTGTCGCGGTCGTTCTTCGCCAGCCAGTGCGCGAGCCTGCGAAACGCCTTCGCCCGGGAAGGCTGATTGGCGGTGCCAGGTCCTGAGGAGCTGCGCGCGCTGCGCGGTGCGGTCGCCGAGTTGATGGCCAAGGCCGACGGCGACTGTTGGGACGACCTGGCCGCGATGGGTCTGCTCGGACTGCTGGTTCCCGAGGAGTACGGCGGCGCCGGAGCCGGACCGGTCGAAGTGGGCGTGGTGGCCGAGGAACTCGGCCGAGTACTGTTCGCCGGACCGTACTTGTCGACGGCCGTGCTCGCGGTGAACCTCCTTGCCGCCCTAGGGGATTCAGCGGAGTGCGACGCGGTGTTGCCAGCGATCGCTGCCGGGACGAAACGGGTTGCGGTCGCGTTCGCCGAGGGTCACTCGACCCGCCCGCCCGCTGAACCGGCGACCTCGGCCCGCGGAGACGGCGCACCCCTGGTGACCGGTGCGAAGCGGTTCGTGCTCGATGCCGACTCCGCCGACCTGCTCTACGTGCTCGCCGCCGCCGACACCGGGCCGGGTGTGTTCGCCGTCGATCCCGCCGGACCGGGCGTCACCGTGGAACCGGTGACGACGGTCGATGCGTCCCGCCGGCTCTGCGCCGTCCGGTTCACCGATGCCCCGGCCACTGCGGTCGGTACGCCGGGCCGCGGCGTCGAGGTCGTGACCATGGCGCTGGACCGCTCCGCGGTGGCGCTGCTCGGCGAGCAGGCCGGTGCGGCCCGGCGCGCGATGGAGATGGCCCGTGACTACGCCAAGACGCGCTATCAGTTCGGCCGGGCCATCGGCAGCTTCCAGGCCGTCAAGCACATGTGCGCCGACATGCTGTTGGAGGCCGAGTCCACGGTGTCGGCCGCGCGTCACGTCGCCGCGGCCGCCGCCGACGGCTCAGTGGGCTGGCTCGCCGACCTCGCGCTGGCGCAGGCCTACTGCTCGGACGCATTCGTGTTCGTGGGCGCCACCAACATTCAGGTGCACGGCGGTATCGGGTTCACCTGGGAACACCCCGCCCACCGGTACCTGCGCCGCGCGCGCGGCGATGCCCACCTGTTCGGCAGCCCGTCTTGGCACCGCGAGCGCTACCTGCACGAGATCGGGGCATGAGATGACCGACATCGACGACGACGCGCTGCGCGCTGAGGTCCGCAACTGGCTGGCGGCCAACTGGTCGCCGGACATCGACCGTGCGAGATTCGCGCAAGCCGTGTTCGAGGCCGGTTGGACGGCGCCATCCTGGGAGACGGGATGCTACGGCCGCGGCCTCGCTGACCGCCAATCCCGTTTGGTGGCAGCGGAATTCGCAGCCGCCGGGGCGCCGGGCACCGGACACGACCGAGCCGATCTGTTCGCCTGCACCATCCACGACTGCGGCTCCGAAGAACAGAAGCGCAGGCTGCTGCCCCCGGCGTTACGCGGGGAGAGCAAGTGGTGCCTGCTCTACAGCGAACCCGGCGCCGGATCGGATCTGGCCGGCCTGCGCACCCGCGCCGAACGCGATGGTGACGACTGGATCATCAACGGCCAGAAGGTATGGACATCGTTCGCGACCACCGCCGACTACGGCATGCTGGTGGCGCGCACCGACCCCGACGTTCCCAAGCACAACGGCATCACGTTCTTCATGCTGCCGATGCGTCAGCCCGGCGTGGAAATCCGCCCGATCCATCAGATCACCGGCGAATCGGAGTTCAACGAGGTGTTCTTGACCGACGCCCGGGTGCCGGACGCGAACCGGATCGGCGAGCCGGGCGCCGGCTGGTCGGTGCTGCAGGTCGCGTTGGGCTACGAGCGTCGGCTGATGGGCGATGTCGCCCGCACCACCCGCGGCCGCCGGGAGAAGTCCGGCGACTTGGTCGAATTGGCCCGCGACGCCGGCTGCCTCGGCGACTCCCACATTCGCCAGCAGATCGCCCGCGCGCACGCGCTGTCCACGGTGAACCGGTGGAACACCCAGCGGGCCAAGGCCAGCACCGACCGCGCGGAGGCCGCGACCCTGCTGGCGCTCGGCAAGATCGCGATGTCGAGGATTCTGCACGAGACGGCCCGGGTGGCCACCGAGGTCGTCGGCGCCGAAGCGATGCTGGCCGGCCCGGAGAATCCGGTCGGTGACGCGGTGACGTTCCGGGCGCTCAACGCCTACTTCACCTCCATCGGAGGCGGCACCGATCAGATTCAGCGCAACATCATCGGTGAGCGGGTGCTCGGCTTACCCAAGGAGCCCGATCCTTACCGGGATGCCCCGTTCCGCGACCTGCCGCACTAGAACTGCAGGGCGGCGAAACGCCAGTCCAGCACTGGGCGATCCGGCTCGCCCGCGTCGCCGACGGCATAAACCAGCGATCGCAGCTCCAGCACGTTGTCGGCGGCCGACTCCACGTGCAGTTCGCTGTAGAGGGTGTCGCCTTCGTGGACCGGCCCGGTGTGATCGCACGACCGCCAGCCCAGCACCGTGACCAGATTCGGCAGCAGCCGGCAGGCCTGCGCCAACGCCAGCCCGATGGTGTGTCCGCCGTAGACCAGGCGCCGGCCCGCCACTCGCGAATCATGATGGGTAGCAGCGATATTGAGGGTCAGGCGGGCCAACTCGGCGGCCGATGTCACGACGTCGCCGGTGCTGGACAGCACCTGCCCGGCCAAGCCGGGATCGAAGTGCGGCCCCGGCACCCGCTGCCGGAACTCCTCGGCGTTCCAGTGCGCGGTGACATCCGTCGGCGCCGCGAGTCCGGCGCCGATGGTGGACAGATCGTCGTGGTGGCCGGTGTCGGCTGCGTGGGGCGACAGCGGCAGCATCGCGCAGCGGTAGAAGTCGAGCACCAGCCGGTCGGCCTGGTCGATGGTGGACACCCGCAGTGCCGCCAGCCCGGTAGGCTCCCG
>Ga0164242_10009321_pt1 | contig 10594 bp, 8 predicted proteins | sample OricomgcompostMG_FD_108783 | JGI IMG/M metagenome (GOLD analysis project Ga0164242, IMG submission 108783) | Miracle-Growth compost microbial communities from Emeryville, California, USA - Original compost - Miracle growth compost (MG) ... | reverse complement strand
GCTGACCGCGCTCGATCGCTTCGCCTTGCTCGCGCGGCAGATCGGCGTCACCCAGCTCCAGGCCGTCGCCACCGCGGCGGTGCGCGAGGCGGATAACGGCCCCGATTTCCTGGCGCGCGCCGCCGCGCTCGGCCTCGACATAACCGTGTTGAGCGGCGGTGAAGAGGCGGAGCTGGCGGGCGAGGGCGTGCTCGCCGCCTTTCCCGATGCGGACGGCATCGTCGGCGATCTCGGCGGCGGCAGCCTCGAGCTGGCGCGGGTGCGGGGCGGCAAGGTCCATGAGCGGGCTTCCTTCCCGCTGGGCGTGCTGCGGGTGGCGGAGATCAGGAAGGAAGGGCCGGGCGCGCTCCGCCGCCGCGTTTGCCCGTTGCTGGAAAAGGGCGGATGGCGCGGCGAGGGCGCGGGGCTGCCCTTCTACATGGTCGGCGGCTCGTGGCGCGCGCTGGCGCGGCTGGCCATGCATCTCGGCCATTATCCGCTGCCGATCGTGCACGGTTACGCCATGCCGGCCGACGCCGCGCCCCGGCTGGCCCGGACGCTGGGGCGGCTCGACAAGGCGCGGCTGAAGCAGGTGTCCGGCCTCGCCTCCTCGCGCGCGGCGGCTCTTCCCGACGCGGCGGCGCTGCTCGCGCTGCTGGTGAAGGAACTGGGCGCGGGCGAGCTGATCGTCTCCGCCTATGGCCTGCGCGAAGGCGTGCTCCACCGCGCCGCGCCGGAGGAGGTGCGTGCGCTCGATCCGCTGATCTGCGCCACACGCGAGGAGGGGCGGAAGCTCGGCCGTTTTCCCGAGCATGGCGACCTGCTCGATCGCTGGATCGCGCCGCTGTTCGTCGACGAGAGCCGGGCCGACGCGCGGCTGCGGCACGCGGGCTGCCTGCTCGCCGACACCGGCTGGCGCGCCCATCCCGAGTTCCGCGCCGAACGCGGGCTGGAGACGGCGCTCCACGGCAATTGGGTGGGGGTGGACGCGCGCGGCCGGGCGATGATGGCGCAGGCGCTCTACACTAGCTTCGGCGCGAGCGGAGAGCCGGAGATCGTCGGCCGCCTCTGCTCCGCCGAGGACGCTGGACGCGCGCGCCGCTGGGGGCTGGCGATTCGGCTGGGCCAGCGCCTGTCGGGAGGCGTCGCCGCCGCGCTCACCGAAAGCGCGCTGGCGCTGGACGACAAGGCCGTGACGCTCAGCCTCGCGCCCGAGGACCGCGCGCTCTACGGCGAGGCGGTGGAACGCCGCCACAAGGCGCTGGCGGCGGCGTTCGGCCGGAAGGCGATGTTGGCCTAGAGTGTCGAGCGTTAAATAAGAACCGTTCGCCCCGAGCGAAGTCGAGGGGCTCAGCCGAGCGCAGCCGAGGCTTCTCGACTGCGCTCGAAGCCGTGTCTCGATTGCGCTCGACACGAACGGATGAAGCAGATTTCACGCTCGCCGCTCTAGAGCCGATAATCGCCAAAGGCTCTTCCGTTCGCGCCGAGCGAAGTCGAGGCGCCGCTTCGAGCGGCTGAGAAACCTCGACATCCTCGGCTCGCCCTTCGACTGCGCTCGGGGCGAACGGATTGTTGTAATAGCGCCCTAACAGTCTCGCAGATCAGGCGGATTTCTCCAGGTCGACATAACGCAGATAGGGTTTCAAGGTCCGGAAACCCTGCGGGAAGCGCGCCTTGGCGTCCTCATCCGAAAGCTTGGGCGAGATGATGACCTCGTCGCCCGGCTCCCAGTTCACCGGCGTCGCCACCGCTTGCCTGTCCGTGAGCTGTAGGCTGTCGATCGCGCGCAGCACTTCGGCGAAGTTGCGTCCGGTGCTGGGCGGATAGGTGAGGATCAGCCGCACCTTCTTGTTCGGATCGATCACGAACACCGAACGCACGGTGACGGTGGGATCGGCCTCCGGATGGATCATGCCGTAAAGCTGAGCGACCTTCTGGTCATGGTCGGCGATCATCGGGTAATCGAGCTTCTGGCCCTGGGTGGATTCGATGTCCTTCTCCCAGCCGTGATGCGAGTCGACCGGATCGACCGAGAGGCCGATCGTCTTGACGTCGCGCTTCTCCCATTCGGGGCGCAGCCGCGCCACCTCGCCCAGTTCGGTGGTGCAGACCGGCGTGTAATCCTTGGGATGGCTGAAGAACAGGCCCCAGGACGAACCGAGCCAATCGTGGAAGCGGATACGGCCCTGCGTGCTGTCAGCCTCGAAATCGGGGGCGATCTGGCCGAGTTGGATGGACATATGGATTCTCCTTGGCTGGCAATATCATGGGCATCGACCCGGCGGCCCGCCAGCAAATGTTCCTTTGCCCGTTGGCAGAATCCTTTGCCCCATGAGAAGGGGCCGATGCTCAACCGCCGATGCGCACCCGATGGCCGGTCGGGAAATCCTCCACGATCAGCCCGGCAATCGCCTCACCCGCTTCGGCCGGCTGCCGGATCGTCGCGGGATCCTCGCCGGGGAAAGCGTTGGCGCGCATGCGGGTGGCGGTGGCGCCGGGATCGACGATAGCGACGCGGATCGGGGAAAGCTGCTCCACCTCGTCGGCATAGGCGAGTGCCAGCGTCTCCAACGCCGCCTTGGTCGCGCCATAGGCCCCCCAATAGGCGCGCGGCTCGCGGCCGACGCTGGATGTCACGGCGATGATTCGCCCGCGCGGGCTGCGGCGGAGCAGATGATCGAAATTGGCGATCAGCGCCTGGTTGGCCAGCACGTTCAGGGTCAGCAGCCGGTTGAACTGCTTGCCGTCGATCGAGGGCACCGGCGCGAGCTCGCCCAGCAGCGCGGCGTTGAGCACGAGAATGTCGAGCGCGTCCCAGCGTCCGCCGATCGCGGTGGCGAGCCGGGCGATGGAGTCGCTCTCGGTCAGGTCCATCGGCGCGATCGTCGCCGATCCGCCGGCGGCGTGGATGCGCTCCTCCACTTCCTCCAGCCCGCCGGTGGTGCGTGCGGTCAGCACGACATGCGCCCCCCGGGCCGCCAGCGCCTCCGCGGTCGCCGCCCCGATCCCGCGCGACGCGCCGGTGACGAGGGCAAGCTGGCCGGAAAGGGGGAGGGTGGTCATTCGGCGTCTTTCCTCAAATCAAGAACCGTTCGTGCTGAGTAGCCACTGAGCCTGTCGAAGCGGCGTATCGAAGCACAAGCCCTTCGATACGGGCCTTCGACAGGCTCAGTCCCTACTCAGGGCGAACGGGATGATGAAATGTGATCCAGGTCACGCCGCCCGTTCGCCCAGCAGGGAAAGCTGGTCGGCGGGGGCTATGTCTTCCTGGTCGGTCAGGTGGGTGGGATAGTCGCCGGTGAAGCAGGCGTCGCAGAATTGCGGCTTGCCCTCGTCGCGCCCTTCCTCACCCAGCGCGCGGTAAAGGCCGTCGATCGAAAGGAAGGCGAGGCTGTCCACCTTGATATAGTCCGCCATCTCCGCGACCGACATCTGCGCGGCGAGCAGCTTGGCGCGCTCGGGAGTGTCGACGCCGTAGAAACAGGAGTGGCGCGTCGGCGGCGAGGCGATGCGCATATGCACCTCGCGCGCGCCGGCGTCGCGCAGCATCTGCACGATCTTCAAGGACGTGGTGCCGCGCACGATCGAATCGTCGATCAGCACCAGCCGCTTGCCGTCGATCAGCGAGCGGTTGGCATTGTGCTTGAGCTTGACACCGAGGTGGCGGATGCCGTCGCCCGGCTGGATGAAGGTGCGGCCGACATAGTGCGAGCGGATGATGCCGAGCTCGAAAGGCAGGCCGCTTTCCTGCGCGTAGCCGATCGCCGCGGGGGTGCCGGAATCGGGCACGGGGACGACGATGTCCGCCTCCACCGGATTCTCGCGCGCCAGCTCCGCGCCGATGCGCTTCCTCACCGAATAGACGCTGGTGCCGTCCACGATCGAATCGGGCCGCGAGAAATAGACATGCTCGAAGATGCAGGGGCGCGGCCGGATCGGCGCGAAGGGCCGGTGCGAGCGCACGCCCTTGTCCGACACGATGACGATCTCGCCGGGCTCCACCGAGCGCAGGAAGGTCGCCCCCACCATGTCCAGCGCCACCGTCTCGGAGGCGAAGACATAGGCGTCCCCCACGCGCCCCATCACCAGCGGACGGATGCCGAGCGGATCGCGGCAGGCGATCATGCCTTCGGGCGTCAGGCAGATCAGCGAATAGGCGCCCTCCACCTGCTTCAGCGCGTCGATGAAGCGATCGAGCAGGGTGCGGTAGCTGGAGGTGGCGACGAGGTGGATGATGACCTCGGTATCCGAGGTCGATTGGAAGATCGCGCCGCGCCGCACCAACTCGCGCCGGAGCTTCATGGCGTTGGAGATATTGCCGTTGTGCGCCACCGCGAAGCCGCCCGAGGCGAGCTCGGCGAACAGCGGCTGGACGTTGCGGAGCGCCGTCTCGCCCGTCGTCGAATAGCGGACATGCCCGGCGGCGACCTTGCCGGGCAGCGCGCGGATCACCGAATCGCGATCGAAATTGCCGGCGACATGGCCCATCGCGCGATGGGTGTGGAACTGATGCCCGTCCCAGCTCGTGATGCCGGCCGCCTCCTGGCCGCGATGCTGGAGCGCGTGGAGGCCGAGGGCGGCCATCGCCGCCGCGTCGTCCGCGCCCCAGATGCCGAAGACGCCGCACTCCTCGCGCAGCTTGTCGTCATCGAAAGGATGAGTCGTGAGCATCGGATACCCGCTGACGATTCTGTGGGATGCGCGCCATATAGGGTGCCCGGGCCCGCTTGTCGCCCCCCTCGCGAATACTAGAACATGAAGCGTCAACTCTGATCCCGTTCGCCCTGAGGAGGGGCTGAGCTTGTCGAAGCCCCGTCTCGAAGGGCATATGCTTCGAGACGCCACTTCGACTTCGCTCAGTGGCTCCTCAGCACGAACGGACAATATGGTTCGGATATTACGATAGTAGCGACAGGGCATGACGGACGATCGCGAAACGGGCGACAGGCTCGATCCCAAATATGACGCCAACGGGCTCGTGACGGCGGTGGCGAGCGACGCGGCGACCGGCGAGCTGCTGATGCTCGCCCACATGAACGCCGAGGCGCTGGCGCGGACGATTGCGACAGGCGAGGCGCATTTCTGGTCCCGCTCGCGCGGATGGTTGTGGAAGAAGGGCGAAACCTCCGGCCATGTCCTGAAAGTCCGCGAGATGCGGATCGACTGCGATCAGGACGCGATCTGGCTGATCGTCGAGCCCGCGGGCCCGGCCTGCCACACCGGCGAGCGGAGCTGCTTCTACCGGCGCGTGGAGGGTGAAGGGCTGGTGCGCTTGTCCTGACCCTTTTTGCGAGCCATTCGCATAATTGTTGACGAAGATCGCTCCCCGCGCTCTATTGCGAATGAATCGCAAATCTGGAGCGCGCCATGTATGACTTCGTCGATCGGCCCGTGACCCTGCTCGGGCCGGGAGGGCGCTTCCTGCTTGCGGCGATGCGCGGCTGGATCCAGGCGGTGACGCTCCGCCGCTGCCCGCCGGGCGCGCTGGCGGCCGCCTTCGCCCGCCAGGGCGTGCTGCCGGCGCTCGCGCCCGTGCATCAGGTGATGACGGCGCTCAACCGGCAGGGGCGGCAGACCATCGCCTTCGCGCCTCCCGCCTGTGCACGCATCTCGGAAGGCGAGGCGGTGCTGCTCCAGCTCTGGCGCGATGCGGCGCAGACGCCGGAGCGGGCGGAAAGGACGCTGGAGCTGCTGGTCGAGGCGGAAGCAGTCGGTCCTGCTCTGGTGGCGATGGTGATGACGGTCTGCCGGATGTGGGAAGGCGGCCTCGCGCCGGTGGAGCCGATCCGGGTCGCCTGACGGGCGGGGCGGCGCGATGGCGCTACGCCGCCTCGAATTGCAGCTTCGCCAGCCGCGCATAGAGGCCGCTTCCCGCGAACAGCTCGTCATGCGTGCCCTGCTCGACGATGCGGCCCGCCTCCATCACCACGATGCGATCGGCCTTGCGGACGGTGGCGAGGCGATGGGCGATGACCATGGTGGTGCGGTCCGCCATCAGCCGGTCGAGCGCGTCCTGCACCAGCCGCTCGCTCTCGGCGTCGAGCGCGGAGGTGGCTTCGTCGAGCAGCAGGAGAGGGGCGTCGCGCAGCAGCGCGCGGGCGATGGCGACGCGCTGGCGCTGCCCGCCCGAAAGCCGCGCGCCCGCTTCGCCGAGGAAGGTGTCCAGCCCCTCCGGCAGCGCGCGCAGGAACTCCGCCGCGTTGGCCGCCTCCGCCGCCGCCCAGATCGCCGCGTCGTCGGCGTCCCAGCGGCCGTAGCGCAGATTGTCCCGCGCGGAAGCGGCGAAGATCACCGTCTCCTGCGGCACCATCGCGATGCGTTCGCGGATCGCGGCGGGATCGGCGTCGGGCAGCGCCACGCCGTCGAGCAGGATGCGACCGGCTTGCGGATCGTAGAAGCGCTGGGCGAGTTGCACCAGGGTCGACTTGCCCGCGCCCGAGGGGCCGACTACCGCCACCATCTCGCCGGGCCGGATCGCGAGCGAGAAATCCTCGAGCGCGGAGACGTCCGGCCGGGTCGGGTAATGGAAGGTGACATGCTCGAAGGCGAGGCCGCCGCGCGCCGGCTCGGGGAGGGGGACGGGATGGGCCGGGGCCTTGATCTCGGGCCGCTGCACCAGCAGCTCGGACAATCGCCCCGCCGCGCCCGCGCCGCGCAGCAGGTCGCCATAGACTTCGGCGAGCGATCCGAACGCCCCCGCCACGATGCCCGCGGTCAGCACGAAGGCGGCGATCGCGCCGCCGGACATGCGGCCGTTGGCCACGTCGATCGCGCCGTCCCACAGGATCAGGGTGATCGCGCCGAACATCAGGCCGATGACGATCGCGGTCATGATCGCGCGGATGACGATGCGGCGCTTGGCGGTGGAAAAGACGCTCTCGACCGCTGCGCGGAAACGGCCGCCCTCGCGCGCTTCCTGCCCGAACGCCTGGACGATCTTCATCGCGCCCAGCGTCTCGGTGGCGATTGCGCCGACATCGGCGATGCGATCCTGCGAGGAGCGCGAGAAGGCGCGCACGCGACGGCCGAGGATCAGGATCGGCCCCATCACCAGCGGCAGGCCGATGACAAGGAACAGCGCCAGCTTCACGCTCAGCACGAACAGGAAGATGATGCCGCCGACGAAGGTGAAGAGGTTGCGCAGCGCGACCGAGACGGTGGAGGCCACCACCTGCTCGATCAAGGTGGTGTCCGACGTGAGGCGGGAGGCGATCTCGGAAGGGCGGTTCTCCTCGAAGAAGCCGGGCGCGAGGGTGAGCAGATTATCCTGCACCTCCACCCGCAGATCGGCGACCACCCGCTCGCCCAGCCAGGAGACGAACCAGAAGCGGAACGCCGTCGCCAGCGCAAGCACGCCGACGATCATCAACAGATAATGGAAGGAGGTGGAAACGCCGTGCGGATCGACCCCGGCGGAAAAGCCGCGATCGATCACCCGCTTGAAGCCGTAGGGTATGCCCAGCGTCGCCGCCGAGGAGACGGTGAGCGCGCAGATCGCGCCGGCGACATGGCCGGGGTAGCGCAGCGCGCGCGCCCACACCAGCCGAAGGTTGCCCAGCTTGCGTTCCTTGGGGTCGGTCGGCACGGCCGGGCGGACGGATCGGGGAGATCGGGCCATGTCCTAGCCGCCTAGGTCGATTCCGCCCGGATTGGAATAGCCGTTGGGGCGGATCGCTAACGCGGGCTCGCGCTCCCCGGCGTCGCCGGGCCGGCCGGGCCAGGAACCCTCGCGCCGCCTTCGCGCTGGCGCTCGATCCGCAGATAGGCGTCGACCAGCGCCTGGTTGACCTTGTCCCACTCATAGGCCGCGCTCGCCTCGCGTCCGGCGACGCCGGCGGCGCGGCGCGCTTCGGGATCGAGCACATAGGCCGCGAGCGCGTCGGCGAAGGCCGCGACCGCGCCGGGGCGCACCAGCCGCCCGGTCACGCCTTCGTCGACCAGGCTGCGGCTGCCGGTCGCGTCCGCCGCCACCACGGGCACGCCCGCCGCCATCGCCTCCAGCGTCACGTTGCCGAACGTCTCGGTGACGGAAGGGTTGAACAGCATGTCCATCGAGGCGACGGCGCGGCCGAGGTCGCGGCCGCGCTGGAATCCGGCGAAAACGGCGCTGTCCGGCAATCTCTTCTCGAACCATTCGCGGGCCGGTCCGTCACCGACGACCAGAACGCGATGCTTGATCCCGCGCCGCACCAGCAGGTCGATCGCCTCGGAAAAGACGTCCAGCCCCTTCTCCATCACCAGCCGGCCGACGAAGCCGATCGCCACCTCCTTGTCGGCGATGCCGAGCACGCGTCGCCAGCCCATGTCGCGCCGCTCGGGCGCGAACACGTCGCGCTCGACGCCGCGCGACCAGATGCCGACATCATAGTTCATCCGCTGATCGCGCAGCAGTTGCGCCATCGATTCCGAAGGCGCGAAGATCGCGTCGCAGCGGCGGTAGAAGCGCCGCAGCATCGCCTCGACCAGCGGCTCCAGGAAGGCAAGGCCGTAATAACGCGGATAGGTCTCGAACCGAGTGTGGACGGAGGCGACCGCCGGCAGCCGGTTATGCCGGGCGAAGCGCAGCGCGGCATGCCCCAGCACCTCGGGGCTCGCGACATGAATGATGTTGGGATCAAAGGCGTGGATGTCCTTCTTCACGCGCGGCGTGAGGATGATCGGCGCGCGATATTCGGCCCGGCCGGGCAGCGGGATGGCGGGCACGCTCACCAGATCGCCGGTCGGCTCGAAGGCCGGGTGCTTCACCGTCGGCGAATAGACGCGCACCGCCGCGCCCTGGCGCAGCAGATAGCCGACCAGCCGGTTGAGCGCCTGGTTCGCCCCGTCGCGCACATAATTATAGTTGCCGCTGAACAGCGCGACACGCAGATCCGATACGTTCATCGCAGCGTCCATAGGCTTCGGCCTCGCGCTCGCCAATGGTCAGGCGAAGAACGAGCCGATCAGCCACAGGTTCGCCGCCGCGATCGCCGCGAAGACGATCCAGGCGAGTCCGCGCGTCCAGGGCGGGGCGGGCAGGGCGTTCATCAGCGCCGGATCGCCGCTCGCGCGGATCAGCGGCCAGACGGCGAAGGGAAGCTGAAGCGAAAGCAGGATCTGGGTCAGCACCAGCAGCGGGCCCACGCCCTCGTCGCTCCAGATCAGCACGCCGGCGAGCGCGGGCAGGATCGCGATCGCGCGGGTGATGAGTCGCCGCTGCCAGCAGGGAATGCTGAGGTCGAGAAATCCCTCCAGCACCACTTGGCCCGCGATGGTGCCGGTGAAGGTGCTGCTCTGGCCGGAGGCGAGCAGGGCGATGCCGAAGAACAGCGCCGCCGCGCCCGCGCCGGTGATCGGATCGAGCATCCGATAGGCCCCGTCGATCGTCGTCACCGCGCCGTGGCCGGTCATGTGGAAGGCCTGCGCGGCGAGCGTCAGGATCGCGCCGTTGATGACGCCCGCGATCAGCAGCGCGGCGGCCGAATCCCAGTTGGCGAGGCGGATCGCCGCGCGCTTGCCCGCCTCGTCCTCCGGAATCGCGCGGGTCCGCACGATCGAGCTGTGGAGATAGAGATTGTGCGGCATCACCGTCGCGCCGACGATGCCGATCGCCACCGCCAGCGCGCCGGGTTGGGCGAGACGGCTCACGTCCGGCAGCAGCCCCGCGCCGATCGCCGCGCCGTCCGGCGGCACGATGACGAACTCGATCAGGAAGCAGAGCGCGATGGTGCCGATCAGCGCGGCGATGATCGCCTCCACCTGCCGGAAGCCGCGTCCCTTCAGGCCCAGCACCAGCAGCATGTCGAAGCCGGTCAGCAGCACGCCCGCCCACAAAGGCAGGCCGGTCAGCAGCCGGATGGCCAGCGCGCCGCCCAGCACCTCGGCGATGTCGGTGGCGAGGATGGCGAGTTCGGCCAGCGCCCACAGGCCGAGCGTCGCGCCCCGCGAATAGCGCGCCCGGCACGCCTGCGCGAGATCGAGGCCCGAAGCGATGCCCAGCCGCAACGCCAGCGATTGCAGCAGGATGGCGGCCAGACTTGAGAACAGGACCACGAACAGCAGATCGAAGCCGAAGCGCGATCCGGCGGCGATGTCGGTCGCCCAGTTGCCCGGGTCCATATAGCCGACCGCGACCAGCAGCCCCGGCCCGACGAAGCGCAGGCCGCGCCCCCACCGCGTCGCCCCCGCCGCCGGCAGGGCGATGCTGCCCTCCACCGCCGTGGGGCAGAAGGGCGCGGTCGCCTTGTCGGGCAGGCTCAGGGCAGGGGGCATCCGCCGCTTACAACCGATCCGCCATCCCTGCTGTTCCCCCTTCCGCCGGGGCCATCGGGAGGAGAAGCGGGGCGGCGGGCGGGCGATCTCCTACGGCGATATCATCGGAGCGGCTGAGAAGGTTTCCGGGCGTGCAGGCGATCCGGGTCCAGCGCGGCCGGAAATCCCTCTCGGCGATGGGCGCGCGCCCGGATCAGGAAACCGGTCCAGAAAATCGGCCTTGACATTGCGAACCATATCGGTTATAAGTCGAGGCGTTCGCTGCAACCCTGATCACGTCGCGGCGAACGGAGGTCCGGCTCTTGTCCGTTCATCGGGAAAGGGCCGGGCGGCCGGCGCGGAGTCATCCGGTCTCAAGCCGAAG
>Ga0164242_10009320_pt1 | contig 10594 bp, 7 predicted proteins | sample OricomgcompostMG_FD_108783 | JGI IMG/M metagenome (GOLD analysis project Ga0164242, IMG submission 108783) | Miracle-Growth compost microbial communities from Emeryville, California, USA - Original compost - Miracle growth compost (MG) ... | reverse complement strand
GCCGACTCCATCCGGCTCACCGCGGCCGTGAGCGTCGAGCAGCACAGGTAGAACATCGTCGGGAACGGGGTTCCGCCGGGTAGCAGCGGCGAGGTCTGCACCACCGCCGGGATGCCGTGGTCGCACCGGTAGGCCACGGCGAGCACGCCGCGCGCGGGTCGGCCCATCTCGCGCTGGAATGCCTCGGCGTCCGCGGCGGTGAACGGGGTGGGGTCGAGGGCGTCGCCGAACACGGGTCAGCCGGCCGGGGTCACGGCCGAGTCGTTCGCGCCGGACAGGGTGCCCCACAGGGAGGCGTACCAGGGCTCGTGGTCGGCACCGGCGCCCGAGCCGGGCGAGGCGTCGCCGGGCGTCTCGTCACCGCCGGACGTCTCGTCACCACCGGGCGTCTCGTCACCGCCGGACGTCTCGTCACCGCCGGGCGTCTCGTCACCGCCGACGGCTGTGTCCGAACCACTGCCGGGCGCCGCGGTGCTGCTCTCCGGTGAGCCGGTGCCTGGCGAGTTCGTGGCGTCGTCGTCGGCGGCGGGCACCTTGACCACGTACACGGTGTCGCCGGGAGTGACGTACTGCAGCCGGCGCTTGGCCTCGGCCTTGATGTACGCCGGGTCCTGCAGCGCGGCCTGCTGTTCCTTCAGGTCGGCGATCTGCTGCTCCAGCTGCTGCTGCTCGGCGACCGCGGCCTGCTCGGCCGCCTGCTGCTGCAGGTAGCCGCGCAGCGGATAGGCCAGCGACAGCGCGACGGCGCACAGCGCGATGCCGAGCGCGGCGATCTGCCGGGCCAGCGGGGAGAGCACCAGTGCGGACACCCGCCGGCGACGTCCCGCCTGGGGTGCCGCAGCCCGCGCCACCCGGCGTGGTGAGCCGGTGGGCGCCGGCGGGGCGCCGGCGGGGCGACCGGCGGCAGGTCCGGCGACCCCCGGCCGGCTCGGCCGACGCGTCGCGGACACGCCTCGCCGCGCGGCGCTGGCGACCCGTCGCTGCTGGCCGCCGGACCGTCCCCGGCCAGGCCCGGCCGGGCGCCGCCCGCTCACCGCACGCCCGCTGCGGACGTGCGGCAAGCGGCAGCGAAGGAGATCACGCCTGCTGCCCCGCAGTGAACCGGGGGAAGGCCAGCTCGCCCAGGTACTGGGCGGCGTCGCCGAGGTTCTCCTCGATGCGCAACAGCTGGTTGTACTTGGCCACCCGTTCGGACCGCGCCGGCGCACCGGTCTTCATCTGGCCACAGCCGGTGGCCACGGCCAGGTCGGAGATGGTGGTGTCCTCGGTCTCGCCCGAGCGGTGGCTCATCATGCAGCGGAAGCCGGCGTGATGGGCCAGGGCCACGGCGTCCAGGGTCTCGGACAGGGTGCCGATCTGGTTGACCTTCACCAGCAGCGCGTTGGCGGCGCCGCGGGCGATGCCGTCCTCGATCCGGTCCGGGTTCGTGACGAACAGGTCGTCGCCCACGATCTGGACCTTCTCTCCCAGCTTGGCCGTCAGTGCGATCCAGCCGTCCCAGTCGTCCTCCGCGAGGGGGTCCTCCAGCGAGACGATCGGGTAGTTGGCGACCAGGTCGGCGTAGTAGTCCGTCATCTGGGCGGCAGTCTTGGACGCGCCCTCGAACCGGTAACCCGCGCCGTCACCGTCAGCGCTGTAGAACTCGGTGGCGGCAGCGTCCAGGGCCAGCGCGATGTCCGTGCCAGGGGTGTAGCCGGCCTTGCCGATGGCCTCCATGATCAGGTCGACGGCCGCCCGGTTGGAGTCCAGGTCCGGGGCGAAGCCGCCCTCGTCACCGAGCCCGGTGCCAAGGCCGCGCTTCTTGAGCACGCTCTTGAGCGCGTGGTAGGTCTCCGCGCCCCAGCGCAGCGCCTCCCGGAAGGTGGGTGCACCGATCGGCGCGATCATGAACTCCTGCACGTCGACGGCGTTGTCGGCGTGCGCCCCGCCGTTGACGATGTTCATCATCGGCACCGGCAGGATGTGCGCGTTCGGCCCGCCCAGGTAGCGGAACAGGTCCAGGTCGGCGGAGTCGGCGGCGGCGCGGGCCACGGCCAGAGACACGCCGAGGATCGCGTTGGCGCCCAGTCGGGACTTGTCGGGTGTGCCGTCGGTCTCGATCAGCTTGGCGTCGATCACGCGCTGCTCGGTGGCGTCGTAGCCGATCAGGGCCGGCCCGATCTCCTCCAGCACCGCCTCGACGGCGTTCTGCACGCCCTTGCCGCCGTAGCGGTCCGGGTCGCCGTCGCGCAGTTCGACGGCCTCGTGCTCCCCGGTGGACGCACCCGAGGGCACCGCGGCGCGCGCCAGCGATCCGTCCTCCAGCGCCACCTCGACCTCGACAGTGGGGTTGCCCCTCGAGTCGAGGATCTCGCGTGCTCCGATCAGTTCGATGGCCGCCACGGGCGCCGTCCCTCCGTGTCAAGTGGATCGATCGCTAGTGAATCGATCAAGTACAGGTCGGCTCCATCGTGGCACGACCGACGCCCAGCCTAACGATCGGGCACCCGTTCCACGGGTGGGACGCGCCCCGACCATCCGCCGAACCGCACCCGGCCGCTCACCCCAGCACGGGCGAGGACGACGCGGTCGGCGCGGCCGCCCCGGGGATCCAGGTGTCGGTCAACCACCCGATCACCTCGAGTGCCTGGCCCACCGTCCACGACCCGAATCCCGGGTGCGTCAGGTTCTGCCGGCCCTCGTCGGACAGGAACTGGCGCAATCTCGCCGGCAGCCTGGACGCCGAGGACACGTGCGCGGTGCCGTCCACCGTGTAGCGCTCGGCACCGCCGGTGCCGAAGAAGTAGACCAGGTCGGCGTGGTCGATGTCGTAGCCGAGCATCGTGCCGGTGAGCCAGTCGGTGGCGGGCGGCGAATCCTCAGCCACCCGCTCGTAGTACAGGCCGAGGTAGCGCCACAGTGCGTGCAGCGACGCGGCGGATCCGCCGATCACCTCCCAGTCGGCAGGCGCCGAGGAGAACAGCTTGCGGTAGGCGGCCAGGTGGGCCGCATCGTCGCGCGCCGGGTCGATGGTGATCGACAGGAACTCGACCTTGTCGCCCAGGCCCGCCTTCTCGACCTGCTGGGCGGTGGCGACGATGTTGGCGGTGTCCAGGGGGCAGGTCTCCTGGCACAGGGTCATCATGTCGGAGATCACCAGGACCTTGCCGCGGAAGTCGGCCAGGTCGACGCGCTTGCCCGCGCTGTTCACCAGGGGAAGCGTCGCGATGCGGTCGGGCACGGGCTGGTTGAGCGGGGTTCCGACCGAGTCCGGCGGCCGGGGAACGTCGCCCGCGCAGCCGGCGAGTGCGAGCAGGATAACGACGAGCGCCGCGATCGCGATGGGCCGCCGCGGGCGGGGGGACTGCGTGGTGATGGCCATCGACCCCCACGGTATGCCCCGGAAATGGCGCGAACGGCCGGGGGCCGGAACGTCGATCTCACCTCCCGGGGCGCACACTCGAAGTCGTGCGGGCTTCTCACCATTCCCTCGACCCGGCCGGATGGCGGCGCGTGCGCTGATGGACATGCTGCCGCCGCTGACCGCCGGGACCTGGTTCTCGGTGTGGACCGTCGAACCCGTCGGAACTCTCATCGCGGCGGTCCTCGCGGTGGGCTACCTGCTCGTGCTGCTGGCCCATCGTCACTCCGGGATGCGCTGGCCGGCCCTGCACAGCTGGTCGTTCGCTGCCGGTGTGGTGTTGCTGGTGGTCTCGGTCGACTCCGCGATCGGCGCCTACAGCCACGCGCTGTTCTGGATGCACATGATCCAACACCTGTTGCTGATCACGGTGGTGCCGGCGCTGCTGGTGATGGGCCATCCCATCCGGTTGCTCAGCGAATCCGGACACGCCGGCAGCCGCGTGGTGGAGGCGTTGCGCCGCAACCCGATCATGTCGGTGCTGAGCAACCCGGTGGTGGCGCTGGCGTTCTACACGGTGGTGCTGGTGGGCACCCACCTGACCGGATACATGCAGGCGATGACGCAGCACATGTGGCTGCACTCGCTGGAGGTGGCGCTGTACCTGGGCAGCGGCTACCTGTTCCTGCTGACCCTGCTGGTGCACGAGCCGATCCGGTGGGACCCGCCCTACCCGGCGCGGCTGGGGCTGCTGTTCGTGTCGATGATCGTCGACGCCGGAGTCGGCATCGCGCTGATGATGGCCGACACCGACCCGTTCCCCGGGTTCGCCGCGATGCGCGACGGGTGGGGGCCGGCCGCACTGGACGACATCCACATCGGCGGCGCGGTGATGTGGGTGGGCGGGGACGCGCTGATGATGGCGGCCATCATCCTGCTGGCGGCCCGGTGGATCACCGACACCGAGCGGCAGAACGACATGGGCCGGATTCTCGAATCGGTGCGGCGTCACACGTTGGTGGGCGCCGCCTTCGACGGTGACGAGGATTCTGGGCCGGACGCCGGTGGCGGTGACGACGCTTCGGGCGGGCGCCCGCCAGCTACCGGCCGCGGCCCGATCGACATCGACGAGGACGAGCGCATCTATCAGGCCTACAACCGGATGCTGGCGCGGCTGGCCGAGTCCGAGGAGCGCACCGATCCCCCGGTCTGACCCGGCGCCTCGCGCGCGAGGCAGGAGCCCCCGGCGATGATCACTGCTGGCGGCGTTCCACGCCCCGCCGATCGCTGATCCGGTGGCGCACCAGCTGAATCGCGCCGGCGCCCGCTCCCCGGGCGGTGCCCACCAACAGCCCGCCGACCACCATCGTGCGGTTCCACCATCGCCGGTGACGAGGTTGCGGTGAACGCTCCTTCCGCGCTGCCGGTGCCACGTCCGTGCGGTACCGGGTGAGGTCGCCGACGACCCGGACGCCGGATGCGGCGATCCGTTCCGCGTACCTCCTGCCGTCCTGCGCCGCCAACCGCGCCGCCCAGCCGGGCAACTGCAGTGGGGGCTCCTCCTGGCGAGGTCTGCGACGCGCGAGTGCCCGGTCGATCAGGTCGGTGCGGACCGCGTCGAGGCGCGCCCGCCACGCGGAGGCGGTCCCGCGAGCGAGCCGGCTGTTCAGCCGCCGGATGGCTTCGGCCTCCGTCGCCGTCATGGACCGGTTGGCGCTCGCGCCGGCGTCGGCCAGGGCGAGGGTCCCCGGCGGCAGGCCGACCAGAGCCTCGAAGGTGTCGGCCAGCAGCCGCTTGTCCTGCCGGTCGGCCAGGATGACGGTCACCCGGTCCGGGCCGGCCACGCGCGCCCACCGTTGCACCAGACCGCCCTGGTCCAGGTAGCGCCGCATGGCGGCGGAGACGGGCCGCCGGGAGCGGCCGTACACGCGCCGGAGCCACTCGTCGAACGTGTCGTCGGTGGCGCCCTCCTTGACCAGTTCGCTCCAGCGGGACGGCAGCAGCCGGGCCGGAGGCCGCAACGTGATGACGATGTGCGTTCGGTCAGGCCCCAGCTGCTGCACAAACGCCCGCGCCATGGCGGTGGACGAGCGGGAGATCGCCTCGTGGCTGATCACCACGCGTCGGTGTGGTTCCGCGTCGACCTCGCGCATCAGGTCCGACCACTCGGTCATCGGCGGGACCCGGCCGAGCTGTGACCGCCACGCGCGCCGCGCGCCCGGGTTGCGCAGGTCGCGCCGGCCCATGAAGGCGTACACCGCCCGGTAGTGGTTCACCTCGGTGCCGGGATAGAGCACGTCGTTCGCCAGCAGGACCTGCCGGGCCCGGTGCAAGGCGTACTGCAGCGCGGAGGTGCCCGTCTTGGGCGGGCCGATGTGCAGCAGCCGCGTCCCGGCCGGCAGCAGCAAAGGCGGATCGGCGCTGCGGTCGATCGGCATAGGGCAACCCTAGGCCTGCGCCGGTGGCCACACGCTGCGCCTCGGGTGTGCATCCGTTCGGTCCGCCCGGCCGGATCATGCCTCGCCGGTCCGCCGGGCCGGATCGTGCATCGCGGGTCCGCCGGGCCGGATCGTGCATCGCCGGTCCGCCCGGCCGGATCGTGCCTCGCGCGACCCGGGCCCGGGTCATGCGTGTGCCGCTCGGCCGGCGCGCCCGATCAGGCGTGCATCGCGCTCACGCGGGGCCTCCCGCGGCGGAGCTCAGCAGATCCGCCGGAACCCGCTGCAGCCCGCGGAACCGGCCCGCGGCCAGCACCCGCTCGGCGGGCACGCTGCCGTAGGTGGTGGTGCGCTGGACCGCGGGCCGGCCGAGGGGCTCCGTCACCGCCGCTATCTCGGCCACCGTCTTGTAGGAGCCGTACTCGGATCCGGCCATCCGGGAGATGGTCTCCTCCATCAGGGTGCCGCCCAGGTCGTTGGCGCCGCCGCGCAACATCATCCGGGTGCCGTCGTCGCCGAGCTTGACCCAGGAGGTCTGGATGTTGCGGATCCGGCCGTGCAGCAGAATCCGCGCCATGGCGTGCACCGCCCGGTTCTCCTGCAGCGTCGGACCCGGCCGGGCCAACCCGGCCAGGTAGATCGGCGAATTGGTGTGGATGAACGGCAGCGCCACGAACTCGGTGAAACCCCCTGTCCGGTCCTGGATCCGGGCCAGCAGACGCAGGTGCGCCACCCAATGTTCGGGGTTGTCCACGTGCCCGTACATCATGGTCGACGACGACGGGATGCCCAGGTCATGGGCGGTGGTGACGACCTCGATCCAGGCGTCGGTGGGCAGCTTGCCCTTGGTGAGGATCCACCGCACGTCGTCGTCCAGGATCTCCGCCGCGGTGCCCGGGATCGAGTCCAGTCCGGCGTCCTTGGCGGCCGACAACCAGTCCCGGATCGACATCCCGGACTTGGTGGCGCCGTTGACGACCTCCATCGGGCTGAAGGCGTGCACGTGCATCTGCGGCACGGAGGCCTTGACGGCGCGCACGATGTCGAAGTAGCCGGTGCCGGGCATGTCCGGGTGGATGCCGCCCTGCATGCACACCTCGGTGGCGCCCAGGTGCCAGGCCAGGCTGGCGCGTTGGGCCACCTCGTCGGTGGACAGCGTGTAGGAGTCCGGGTCGGTGCGGCGCTGCGCGAAGGCGCAGAACCGGCAGCCGGTGTAGCACACGTTGGTGAAGTTGATGTTCCGGTTGACCACGTAGGTGACGTCGTCACCGACGGTCTCCGCGCGCAGCGCGTCGGCCAGCCCGCACAGCGCCTCCAGCTCGTCGCCCTGCGCCGAGAACAGCGTCAGCGCCTGCGCATCCGTGATGCCGGCGGGGTCTCGCTCGGCGGCGCGCAGCGCGGCGGCCACGTCGGAGTCGACGCGGCCGGGTGCGCGGATCTTGGCGCGCAACGACTCCCAGTCGCCGTACACCCAGTCGAAGTCGCCGCGCCGGTCGGAGATCCGGCCGTCGGTGTCGATGGCGGTCTCGAGATCCGACCGGCCGGAGGTGACCAGGCCGGCGCCGTGGTCGGGTTCCTGCCACGGCCGTGGCGTCGGCATGGCATCCGGGTTGGCCAGGCCGGTCTCCGGGTCGGCCAGGGCATCCACGTGGCCCCGCAGCCGGGGATCCAGCCAGGGCTCGCCGGCCTGCACATACCGGGGGTAGATGGTCAGTCGCTCGCGCAGTTCGAAGCCGGAATCGGCGGTGCGGGAGGCCAACTCGTCGATCTGCGGCCAGGGCCGTTCCGGGTTCACGTGGTCCGGGGTCAGCGGGGACACTCCGCCCCAGTCGTCGATGCCGGCGGCGATAACGGATGCGTACGCAGTCACATCGGCGGGTCGCGAGCTCCCCGCGAAGTCGATCAGATTGGGTGGTGCCTGGATGCGTATCTTGGGGCCGAGAACCAACCGGGCCACGGCGATCGTGGCGACCAGCTCGTCGAGGTCGGCGTCCGGCATGGCGGCCATCGCGGTGTCCGGCTTGGCCCGGAAGTTCTGCACGATCACCTCCTGGATGCCGCCGAACTCCCGGGCGACCCGGCGGATCGCGAAGATCGACTCCACCCGGTCGGCCAGCGTCTCCCCGATGCCGATCAGGATGCCGGTGGTGAACGGGATCGAGGAGCGCCCCGCATCCTCCAGCACGCGCAGCCGGACGGCGGGATCCTTGTCCGGGGAACCGAAATGGGCGCCGCGGCGGTCCTCGAACAGCTCCCGGGAGGTGGTCTCCAGCATCATGCCCATGCTGGGCGCGACCGGCTTGAGGCGGGCCATCTCCTGCCAGCTCATCACCCCGGGGTTCAGGTGCGGCAGCAGACCGGTCTCCTCCAGCACGGCGATGGCGCAGGCCCGCACGTAGTCCAGTGTCGAGTCGTACCCGGCCTCGTCCAGCCACTCCTGGGCGGCCTTCCAGCGCGTCTCCGGCCGGTCACCCAGGGTGAAAAGCGCTTCCTTGCATCCCATCTCGGCGCCCCGCCGGGCGATGTCCACGACCTCGGCCACCGACAGGTAGGGCGAGCGCACCCGGTTCGGGGTGGTGACGAAGGTGCAGTAGTGGCAGCGGTCCCGGCACAGCCGGGTGAGCGGGATGAACACCTTGCGGGAGTACGTGATCACACCGGGGCGTCCGGCTGCCGCCAGCCCGGCATCCCGTACCCGGGCGGCAGAGACGCAGAGGGCGGTCAGGTCTGATCCCCTGGCCTGCAGGGCGATCTCGGCCTCGGCGTGGTCCAGGGCCACGCCGTCGCGGGCGCGCCTTAGTACCCGCCGCAGCGCGGACGGCGCGGGCCCAGGTGTCGCGGGCGGACGTTCCGACGCCCGGCTGCCGGACTGGAAGAGGGGGATGCGCGGATTCGTCGGTGCCATGGCGGATTCTCCCGAGGTTGCAGGGGCGCGGCCGCCCCTGGTCCGTGTGTTGTCCGGAAGGCTTCGCCGAACTCCTCGGTCGACGGCCGCCGGTCGGGCGACCACCCACGGTGCCGCTGGCTCGCCGGCTGGGCCGCCTGCGCTGTGCCGCACCGAGATGCAGCGTCGTGGCGCCCGCTCCGTATCGCAGGGAGCGGCGGCCGCCGGATTGCCGGCGGTGGTGACCGGCCGCGCACCCGCGCGCCCGGCCCCCGCGGTTCTAGTTTAAGCAGATGCTGCACCACCGTGGGTGGTCCGCATCGCCGGGACGCCCGTCCCCCACCCCACCGCCCGGCGCTTATCAACGTCGCAGGCGCTTACGAAATCGGCTACATCTGTCACCCCAGTAACAAGACCGCTGACTTGATAAGCGCGGGGCAAGTTGACAAGCGCGGGATCGGGGGCGGCGTCACGCGGGTGGCGGCCCGCCGTCCATGACGACGTTGACCAGGGGCTCCCCGCGCGCGGCCCGCTCGAGCTGGGCGGTGACCAGCGAGCGCATCCGGGGCTCGAATGCTGTGGTGTTCCCGCCCACGTGAGGCGTGACGATGCAGTTCGGGGCGTTCCAGAGCGGGTGCCCCGGCGGCAGCGGTTCGGGATCGGTGACGTCGAGAGCCGCGGCGAGACGGCCGGACCGCAACTCGGCGAGCAGCGCCTCGGTGTTCACGACGCCGCCGCGGGCGACGTTGACCAGCAGCGCCCCGTCCTTCATCCGGCCCAGCAGCACAGCGTCGAACATGCCAGCCGATTCGGAGGTCAGCGGCAGGACCAGGATCACCACATCGAACTCGCCGATCGCATCGGCAAGCTCGCCGACCGGCCGGGCGCCGTCAATGCCGCGACGGGAGAACGGCACCACCGTCACCTCGAATCCGGCGAGCATCCGCGCGATCGTGCGCCCGATGGATCCGTACCCCACGATGGCAATGCGCGAATCGGTGAGGGCGGGTCGGGTCCCGTGCCCCCATTCACCGGCGCGCTGCTGCGCGGCGAATCCGGCGAAGCCGCGGCGGCCCGCCAGGGTCAGCGCCACCGCGAGTTCCGCGGTGGATTCGTCGTGCACGCCGCGGGCGTTGCACAGCAGCATGCCGGGGCGGACATAGGCAGCCGCATCGTCGAATCCGGCGTTCGGCATCTGTAGTACCTGGAGATTCGACATCTCCCTGGTGGGCTCCAGCGCCGCGCGACCGCCCATGTACCTCGGCACGTAGAAGGTGATCCGCTCGCGCATCTCCCGCGTCGGGCCGCCTTCGCAGGACAGCAGGGTCACACCGTCCGGCACGTCCAGGTCGGGCCACTGGGTCCAGGCCACCACCGCGCCGGGACTGCCCGTCACCGTCCCGTCTCCCGCTGGATCGCCTGCCGTCACGCGCCCGCCTCGGCAGCCAGCGCGCGCAGCCGGGGCAGCACCTCCTGGGAGTACAGCTGCAGGAAGCGGGACTGGTCCGGTCCGGGCGCGTGGAACACCAGGTGGTTGAAGCCCAGGTCGAGATAGTGCTTGATCTTCTGCACGTGTTCGTCCGGATCGGTGGACACGATCCAGCGGGATGCGGCGCGCTCTGCCGGTAACGCGTCGGCCAGCCGCTGCATCTCGATGGGGTCGTCGACGTGGGTCTTCTCCTCCGGGGAGAGCGCCAGCGCCGCCCAGTGCGTGGTGTCCTGCATCGCCCGGGCGTGGTCGTGGTCGAAGGACACCTTCATCTCGATCATCAGGTCCAGGTCGGAGAGCTGGCGGCCGGCCTTGCCGGCACCCTCGGTCAGCGCGGGCATGAGCGTGTCCCGGTACAGCGTGTCGGCCTTGCCCGAGGTCGTGATGAACCCGTCGGCCACCCGCCCGGCCAGCCGGGTCGCGGCCGGTCCGGACGCACCGAT
>Ga0164242_10009318_pt1 | contig 10595 bp, 13 predicted proteins | sample OricomgcompostMG_FD_108783 | JGI IMG/M metagenome (GOLD analysis project Ga0164242, IMG submission 108783) | Miracle-Growth compost microbial communities from Emeryville, California, USA - Original compost - Miracle growth compost (MG) ... | reverse complement strand
CGCCTGGACGAGCATGACCGCTTCCGATCAGGATCTGGCGCGGTGGTCAAGAGAGCCGGATTACGGCATCTGCGTGCAGACGCGCCGGGTGCGCGCCATCGACATCGACGTGACGGACGCTGCGGAAGCCGACGCGGTTGAGCAGATGCTGCTGGAACGTCTCGGTATAGGGCCGTTGCCGACGCGTATGCGCGGGCGGTCGCCGCGGCGATTGCTGGTTGTGGACCTTGCCGAACCGTGCGTCAAGAGATCGTTCAAAACGGCGCACGGTCTGGTCGAATTTCTGGCTGACGGGCAGCAGTTCGTCGCTGTCGGCGCACATCCATCGGGCGATCGCTACGCGTGGCGCGATGGCTTGCCGCTGGAGATACCGTCGGTGTCGCTGGAGAGGCTGGACGCGGCCTGGACGGCGCTGTGTGACCGGTTCGCTGTCGAGGCTCCGAGAACGGCGCGCACGGGCGCTGGCGGGGCGGGGCACACCGGTGGCGGGCTGGAGGACGACGAGATCGCGCAGTGGCTGGAAGCCAATTGGGAGACGTTCGGTGTGCGCGACCGGAAACTGTTCGTGCGCTGCCCGTGGCGTGACGGGCATTCGGGCGACTCAGGGCCAACCGAGGCGTCGTGGATGCTGGCGGGGACGAACGGCTATGCGCAAGGCCATTTCAACTGCCTGCACGCCTCCTGCCAGGGACGGAGCGACGATGCTTTCCTTGACGCGACGGGCTACCGTGTGTCGTTGTTCACGCTCGGCGACGCGGTGGACGGTGAAGGCGCAGCGGACGGCGAAGGCGCCCCCGTTTTCGATGACTGGCGACGCGAGGCGCTGGCCCAGGCGGATCGTGTGACGGATCGAATGGCGGGCGCCGCCAAAACCGAACAGTACAGCTGGCCGCCGTTGCGCCAGATCCTCTGCGCCGAGACACCGGCGCTGGGGCGCGACAAAAAGGGCATACTGGCGACGCAGACCAACCATATCGCCGCCATAGACGCACCAGGTTTTTTCGGATGGTTCATCGGCCGCGATGCTTTCCTTGACGAGGGGATGGTCTGCCGACTGGAGAGTTTCGGCATGTGGGAGCGGCTGAGTGATAACCACTACACCGAATTTCGCGCGCGTCTGGAGCGGTTAGGCTTTCAGTCCACCTCCAAGGAGATGGTGCGCGACGCCGTGGCGCTGGTCGCCGAGCGGCATGTGTTCGACTCGGCGCAACGCTGGCTGGAGAGTCTGGAGTGGGACGGCGAAGCCCGCGTGCGCCGGTTCTGCCAGACGGCGCTGGGCGCGGAAGACAGCCTCTATACCGAAGCGGTGGGCTTATATCTCTGGACGGCGCTGGCCGGGCGGGTCATGTCGCCGGGTTGCCAGGCCGATATGGCTCTTATCCTGACCGGTGAGCAGGGAAAGCGCAAAACGTCGGTCATAAAGGCGATCGCGCCTATGCCCGAACACTTCACGCACATGAACTTTTCCAAGATCGACGACAAGGACACCCAGCTTCTGATCCGCGGCAAACTGATTGGTGAGTTCGGCGAGCTCAAGGGTCTGCGCGGCAAGGCGCGCGAAGAGGTCAAGGAATACATCACCAAGCAGATCGAAGAATGGGTCCCCAAGTTCAAATCCTGCACCGTGCGCTACCCCCGGCGGCTGCTGATGGCGGGAACAACGAACGAGGGTGAGTTTCTGGACGATCCGACCGGGAACCGCCGGTGGCTGCCCGTGCGTTCGGATGTGTGCGATGTGGACTGGGTGGCGGCGAACCGCGACCAGCTATGGGCCGAAGGCTTGGCTATGTGGCGCAAGTCGGGCATAGCGTGGCAGGATGCCGAAAGGCTGGCCGCCGGTGTTCATGGCGAGTTCAGGTCCAGCGATGTGTGGGAAGAAAGCATACTGCGCTGGCTGGACCGCGAAGACTTAAGCGGCGAACGTCCGGGTGAGCGGGAGGTTCTGTCGTCGCTGGAAGTGATCGAAGGCGCTCTCAATACCGAGGCGCGGTCGTTCCGCAAGGCCGATTACGTACGGCTGGCCGATGCCATGACGAGCCTTGGTTATGCGCGGATGCGCGGCGGCTGGTCGAAACGGGAAGTGTGATTCTATGGCGATTTACGGACAAGCCCCAGGACGTAGCAACGAGTGGTACACACCTTCCTATGTGTTCGAGGCGCTAGGCTGCCGTTTTGATCTTGATGTTGCAGCACCCGAAGACCGGCGGTTTTGCCATGTACCGGCTGGGGGTTTTTATAGCGAAGGCGGCCTGGAAAAACCGTGGCGCGGTTTCGTGTGGATGAACCCGCCGTTTGGCGGACGTAACGGTTTGGCGCCGTGGCTGGCTAAGTTCGAAAACCACAAAAATGGCGTGGCTTTGGTGCCAGATCGAACTTCAGCACCGTGGTGGCAGGCCCACGTCCCTAAAACGGATCTAATCTTGTTTTCAGCGAAAAAAGTAAAATTCATTGCGGCAGATGGCTCTTTCGGCGATTCCCCAGCGGATGGTGTGACTTTGCTTGCTTATGGAGCCAAAGGCGTAGAAGCTTTGTACAGGGCCGAGGACGCTGGCTTTGGTGTTTGCTTTAAAAAAGCGTAAACAAAGACCGTCCGGCGAGAACCGGACGGTCTGAACTGGCGACTGCGAGAGTTGCCGGGGTTTGAGAGTGGGCTCGGAGGCATTACCCTGACCGACCGCCTCGCATTTTGACTGGGTCTTTCACCAGATGCGGGGAAGTTGCATAACCACTCTCAACTTGTGCGCCCGAAGGCGAAACTGATTGCCGTCTCTCCGGCTGTCACGCTGTTTAATCGCCTGTCTCTGGCCCGCGTTTGGTCTATACATTACGTTGGCGATCCAACGCCGGTGCTTTAGTCGCCTCATCACCGGAATGCAGCGTTTTCATTCCATCTTACGATGGCGGGTCGTTAAGGTGAGACCATGCCCGACTGCAGAAACTGTTTAGTCCGCGACCTGCCGTGCTTGCTCCAGAAAGTGGTTGTACTCGCGCGCGATGCGGAACTCATACACGCCCGGCTCAAGGTCGTGCGCGCCGTGCGGCGTCGCCGCGTCCTGTATAAGCTGCTCCGGGTTGTCGAGGATGGCGTAGAGGATACGCATGCCGGCGGGCACATCGCGCGTGCGCTCGATCACATCACCGCCGGTGAGCAAGTGGTGGTGGCCCTTCTCGGAATGGCTGATGATCCAGCCCTTGGCAATGCGCTCCGCGGGCGTGGCGCCGCCGTTGGAGAGGGTGAAATCGGGTTGCGCGTCCAGTTTAAAGATAGTGATCTCGCCTTGGGCGCCGAGGGTCTTGCGACCGATCAGTTCACGTTGTTGCATAGTCGAATCTCCTTTGTTTGACCGTGGGTTTGCGACGGTCGTATTAGGTTAGCATGCGCCGGTTTGGTTGACAACCCCGGCGCGGTTATGGGGCCGGTGGTGGTCCGTGGTGGTCAGGTGCGCACGCTCGGGTGACGATATTCGGTCTGAGTGAGGCCAACACGCCAGGCTTGCGCCGCCAGCGCGCTGTCGATGGGCTTGCCGTCGATGTCGGACGTGTAGGGAACGCCCTCGACGATATAGCCGTTGCGCGGGCACCATGCCTTCAGGAACCGCCCCGGTTCGGCTAAGCCGGGAAGAGTGAGCTCGATCAGTTGTCCGATGTCGTCCGACCCGCTGTCGTCGATGACGCGTGACTGCAGGTGCTCCAGCATGCGTGGCCAACCGATGAACGCCGCGCCAGCGGCTCTGGCCTCCACATCGGCGTGCGCGATGATCTCGACGGGCGATACGTCGTCCTTGTGCTCAATCCAGCGCGCAGGAACGTGAACACCGTTCAGAGCGTAGAAGGCCGATCCGTCCGACCAACGGACAAACGGTCCCGTCTCGCAGTGTGGAACACCGTTATCAAGGACGTGGTATTCCAACGGGCGATCGGAGATGATGCAGAAATCTTCGTGCATAAACCGGAAACCCGACATTTTGGCCAAAGTTTCCCAATGCCCGTATTTCGCATACTGTTCCGCAGAAACGACGCCCTTGTCCTGAAGCTTCAGATAATCTCGGCCGAACGAGATGAAAGCCTCATAGCCTGCCCATGCGCTACCGCCCTGGTACAGGCGCCAGGCTTGTTGCGCGCACAACAAGCCGCCCTGCCCCGCCAAAACCCTAACAGCTTCTGCGCACCCTTCGTGGCCTACGTACCAGGTGGCCGCGCCGGTGGCCGCGTCGGTGGCCGCGCGGGTGGCCGCGCGGGTGGCCGCGTCGGTGGCCGCGTAGGTGGCCGCGGCGGTGGCCGCGTCGGTGGCCGCGCGGGTGGCCGCGTCGGTGGCCGCGCGGGTGGCCGCGCCGGTGGCCGCGTGGGTGGCCGCGTGGGTAGCCACGCGGGTGGCCGCGCGGGTGGCCGCGTCGGTGGCCGCGTCGATGGCCGCGGCGGTGGCCGCGTCGGTGGCCGCGCCGGTGGCCGCGCCGGTGACCGCGCCGGTGGCCGCGTCGGTGGCCGCGTCGATGGCCGCGCCGGTGGCCGCGTCGGTGGCCGCGTCGGTGGCCGCGCCGGTGGCCGCGCGGGTGGCCGCGTCGGTGGCCGCGCGGGTGGCCGCGCCGGTGGCCGCGCGGGTGGCCGCGCCGGTGGCCGCGCCGGTGGCCGCGTCGGTGGCCGCGTCGGTGGCCGCGCGGGTGGCCGCGTCGATGGCCGCGTCGGTGGCCGCGTAGGTGGCCGCGGCGGTGGCCGCGTCGGTGGCCGCGTCGGTGGCCGCGCGGGTGGCCGCGTCGGTGGCCGCGCGGGTGGCCGCGGCGGTGGCCGCGTCGGTGGCCGCGTCGGTGGCCGCGCGGGTGGCCGCGTAGGTGGCCGCGCGGGTGGCCGCGTCGGTGGCCGCGCGGGTGGCCGCGCCGGTGGCCGCGTCGATGGCCGCGTCGGTGGCCGCGTCGGTGGCCGCGTCGATGGCCGCGTCGGTGGCCGCGTCGGTGGCCGCGTCGGTGGCCGCGCGGGTGGCCGCGTAGGTAGCCGCGTCGGTGGCCGCGCGGGTGGCCGCGCGGGTGGCCGCGAGGGTGGCCGCGAGGGTGGCCGCGAGGGTGGCCGCGTCGGTGGCCGCGTCGGTGGCCGCGTCGATGGCCGCGTCGGTGGCCGCGCCGTTCTTTCGGCAGTACCAGATCCATGCGGCGGCGCCAGCGGCGAAACGCGCGACCATAGGTGATGACGCAATCACGATGCGATGGCGGGGCGGCGGGGTAAGACCTGCGGCTTCGTAAAGACCGATGGCCGCGTTGATGACCTGTTCGCGCTCGTCGACCGCCATAAGGCCGGTGCGGAAGGCATAGCCTTTCCATTCTTCGACTTTCTGCGCAGCGGCAGCCGCGCCGTTCGGGTCGTCGGCCAGGCGGTAGTAGAACTTCTGTTGCTGGGCCATTGTTGGATTCCTTTCGGGGGTTTTGGGTGTTGGGTGGGGGTGTGGGGCTAGGCGGTGATGCCGCCGCGTGTCGGTTGCTGCGACGGGATAGCGCGACGCCGACGGTCCTGCGCCGGGGTGAGCGATGTGTCGTGCGGCAATGGCCCAAAGGCCAGGTCCGTGATCTCTTCACACCAGTCGTTGATCCTTTCCTGTTCGAGGGCGAGGTGGGCCGATATGGCCGGTGGCAGGGAATAGGTGATCATGCGAGCCTCCAGGCATTAAGGGCGTCCAGCGCTTCGCCGAGCTCGCGCGCTTCGCGGTTGATGCGGATCGTGCACGCCGGGTCGTCGCTCAGGAACGCGGCGACGTACAGGGCGTCCAGAAGGGCTATGGCCACGTCCTGCGGCATGGGCGCGCCACGGTCGAGGATTTGGCCGGGGGCCGTGGTGAAGCGCGGCGGCGGGGGTGGGAGGTAATGGACGGTCAATGGAAGACCTCCAGAATAAGCAGGAGCGCCGCCAGGGCGCCGAGCGCGGTAAGCTTGAGGTAGGGGTGCATTTCTTGGTCTCCTTTCGGGGTCGAGAGTAGCAGTCGAAGGGCGGCTGTCAACCGTTTTTTGGTTAAAGAGGTTTTAAAAAGTTTGCATACGTGCAACCGTTTTTGCAAACGTGGAGAATGTGTTTTTTGCACGTTTGCAACCTGAAAAGGCTTTAAGAAACAAGGGCTTACAGAGGTGGTGGTTGACAACCCCGATTCACCTATGCAGGGCTAAAAGTTTAATAAAAACAAGAGGTTACGCTGGTTTAGTTAACATTTGAACCATAAATCTACAATGGAGGCTATAAAATAGTAGGTATGGGGGCGGGCGCAGCGCGCGGCAACGGCGTGGAGTCCGGGCGCGCCTGCAGTTCCAGTAGAGATTGAGGTTTTTTTTAGGGTCGAATGTTAACCGAAATGGGGTTAAGCCCTTGATTTTATTGGCGTTTTAGGCGTGCATAGGTGAATCGGGGTTGTCAACCAAAACGCTAAAAAGCCAATAAAATCCGTACTTTATTTTTGCATACGTGCAAAAAAACAGGCTCTCCACGTTTGCAAAAAAGTCGCACGTATGCAAAGAATCGGGCCTATTTTAAGGGTTCGTTAAGTTTTCGTTTCACAAAACCGTGATCGAGCGCGCAAGCCAACTACGTTTGTGTTGTACGTAGGGTATGCTAGGGTTTTGTCCGCAAAAAACTGCGATGTAAACCATTTAGGAGGCAGGCATGGTTGTTAGGTATCCGACGCAAGCGGAGTTAAGACGGCGGTTCGCTTATGACAGCGCAAGGGGCGTGTTGACCTACGCGCTACCGGCGAGGGGAATGCGGGTCGGCGACACGGCCGGCTCTGCGCAGTGTAAGGGGCGCGTGTGGCAGATCCAGCTAAACGGCCCGCGGCTATCGGCCGCCAGGCTTGTGTGGATATGGCACAACGGGGATATACCGGCGGATTGCGTTGTACGGTTCAAGGACGGCAACGGGCTTAACCTGCGTATCGAGAACCTGTATCTGCGCAAGCCGGTTCATGACGTGACCAAGCCTGCGCGCCAGGGGTTCGGGTTCATGGACGATCGGACAGGAGCCCATTTTGAAGGGTTCAGGACTAAGGCGCAGGCCGCCCAGGCGCGCGAGACGCTACGCAGGCTCTATGCGCCGCATCCCGACTATGAGCGCTTGGCTTAGCGCGCCACGCTCACCGGCGCCGGCCCGCTATCTGAGTCCATCGGATAGCGGGCTTGCGGTCCGAAAGCCAGGAGGTACAGCAGGGCGGCGACGACGATCAAGCCCATGATGGACCACGCCCAAACCCCGATTTGCGCCTCACGCGCTAACGCCGCTTCGCTTGGTACGCGCGCCATCTGCAGCTCGGCGCGGCCTTCAAGGACGTGACGCGGGCGCGTGTACAGGCGCGGATCAACGTCGAAGTCGCCGAAGCCTTCACCCATAGGGAAAAGATCCAGCTCGCCGGCGTCGTCGATCAGGCCGGCGACATAATCGCGCAGCGCCAGGGCGGCGTCGTGCTCAGCGTCGTTCGTTTGGGCGTTATCGAAAGCCGCGACAAGGGCGGCGAGATCGTCTTTTGACATGATAGACTCTCCTGGGTTCAAGACTAAGCGCTTGTCAGAACGCGCTACGGATAGCGCGCTCAAAAAGGGCTTAGATTTTTCCGGTTAAGGCAATCGTCTGAAACAGGTTGTGCGCGCCGTTTTTGTTTTCCTCTGAAGGCACAAGGCGCGCTTTCTCATTGGCGCGGTTAATGGCGTCGGCTTGGACAGCCGTTAGAACGTGGCCAGTGTAGCAGCGATAACCGGCTGTTATTTTCTCAGGCTCTCGCAAGGCACACTTAGCAAGAAAGTCGAATCCGTGTTGTGTAACTTCAACGGAACGATTGCGATTGAACCTATTAATTAAATGGGTGATCGACTGCATGATTTAAGCCCCTTCCACTGAAAAAGTGAAAAGCTTATAGCCGCGCCTAGCTTCCATCTTGAACGAAAGCGGCTTTCCGCTTTTCAGGGCGGAATTCCAGTTTACGCGGTCGCCGAATTGGCCTGTCCCGCATTTTTGCGAAACACAATGGCGCAAATCTCCGAACGCCCATTTTGCCAGTTGCGCATGCGCGTCAGCCGGCGTCATGGCGCAGACCTTTTCAAGCGCGGTCTCAGTCAGGTTTTTAACGATAAACGTCGTTTGCATGACCTTAACCCCACTTCGCCCGGCGCCGCACAATCAGCTTAAGCGGCGCTATTCCCCATGCTGCGGGCGGCGTCTCATAAATGCCGCGCAATTCCGCCAGCAAATCGGCATATTCGGATTCCGTGGCAGGGCGAGTCTTGGCGTACCATGCGCGGCTACATGCTCCGTGCTGCCCGATATGCGCGTAACAGCTATGCAGGCCATTGTGCTCATATTCGGTAGGAAAGACCGCGGTGACTTCGCCCTTGTGGTCGCCGCTACGTTCGGCGCGGAAAACAACGTCAAGAGTTTGCATGGTGACGCCCCTTTCAAAGCAAGTTAATAAAAAGAACCGTGCAAAGGCGGTATGGGCGGAATTCCACACTATCGCCATGGCGGTAAGTAACGCCGCGAACGCCGCTAAGACCTAACTCAGCCTTAACCTTTCGCATTAACTCGCGTTCAAAGACTTTGTTAGCTTTGCAGTAGTTTGTTGCGCCATCATAACCATAATGCGTCAATTCCGGCATGGTAACTTTGCCTCGGCGCACCCATGAATAATTGGCTTCGCCGCCATAAGTGTCGGTATATTCATATTCATATGTGGTCATCATCCGACCCTCACGAAAGAGAAGCCGCGGTTGTTCGTGCCGCCGCGCCAGCGTCCGTCCCACTTCAAGCGCTCGCACAAGCTGCGCGCGGCGCTGGCGTGGTTTTGATACATGTTCAGACTGTGGTCATAGGACACGATGACGCGAGGCCCGATACCTTCCACCTTGGCGGATACGCGCGCGGGTTTCGTGTTTGTCGCGGGTAAAAACCTTGTATGAATAGCGGCGCCCGACGCGCAGATGTCGTCAAAGTCTAAATTTGACATGTGAATCTCCTGAAAACGAGCCTAAGCGCTCAATTGACGCCACGCCGAAACGTGGCGTTAGTGAAGGCTTAGCGCGCAGATTGCGCGAGTCGCGCCGCCAGTTCGCGGCTTTCGCGCGAACGCTTAGCAATCAGGCAATCAGCGTGCGTCGTGAAAAGGCGCGTATAGTCGGACGACTTGCCACCAAACTTTGCCGCGCGCTCTTTGGCAGAAGGATTTAAAACGATAGGCTTTCCGCAGATAGTGCAATTCGACATTATCTCAATTCCTCTTAAAAGTGTTTGCGTTATGACTCTTGCTTAGCATGCGTGAACGCGTGTGTCAACCGTTTAGTTGACAGTTTTAGGGCGATTTGGCGATAATGTATAGACATAAATAAAATTTGGGGCTCAGCCGCTTTGCCATTAGTTTTTCTTATAGCTCGGCAAAAATGGTTGACGTTAAGTCGCGCACAATCCAATTGCGCGCAATTTGTTCGTATTTGCCTGCAAAATGTTCAAATGGTCGGTTAATTTGTCGAAAACGCTCGACAACTTGCCACCTGCGCGTAAAAAGGCGAATAAAAACAATTCGTTATTGCCGCAAGACCTTGAGCAATTTCCCATAATACCGATTATGCGCAAATCGCGGAAGATAATTGAATTAAATCAATTGGTTAGTAGCCCACTACCGCTTGCCAGCCGCGCCTGGCGCGCCGCCGACCGGCGGTTAGGGGCGACTTTGGGCGGGTGTTGATTGATTAGTGGTAAGTGGCTACTGGTAGGTAGTTTTTGACAACGCGCCGACCCCACCTGGCCCAGAGATAATTAATTGTTACCCCACCACCGACCGATATTTTTTAAAACCAAAAAATTTTCCTGTAGTACAAAACAAGAACGCTTTGCCACCCGCCATTTTCAACATGCAAACCGGCAGCATGCCCACATTGGCCGGCAACGCCGCCAGCATCCAACTTCGCCCCGCAAACCGCCAGCATTGCCACGTCCCCGGTAAAGCGCTATTCTCCCGCCGCCCCTCCAACCAGGACGACCCAACATGACCGCTTTCTCGGATGCTACAGACCGGCTGACGATCGCCGCCGCTCGCCTGCTCGACTTCGTAAACCATCTCCATCACGGCGCGGCCACCGAAGACCCAGTCGCCGTTAATCGCGCAGCCGCCAGCATCGAAGCGGCAACGGCGGCGCTGGACATCGCCTACCCCGGCACGCCGCAGATACCTTTCACCGCTTTCAACCCCCCGGACACCGAAACCGGCGATCTGTTCGAGCAGAGCGAACCGGCAAGCGAACCGGCAAGCGAACCGGCAAGCGAACCGGCCACCACCGACGACGCACCGGCCACCACCGACGACGCACCGGCCACCACCGACGACGCACCGGCCACCACCGACAAGCGAACCGGTCCCTGTTGACAAGGCCGACGAAACCGGCGCATAGTCGCTTTCCCAATTCCTCCCTGTCTTGCCCGCCGCTCCCTCTCAGACGGCGGGCTTTTTTTAACATGTCCGACCAAACCTGTTAAAAATTCGGCGATTCGTTAACACATCACCAGCGGCTTGACCCTCGGCGGCCGCAGATGTAAGTTGTCCCCGCGCTTATCGGAACGACAACCCATGCCTGAGATCGAACTGCCTT
>Ga0164242_10009317_pt1 | contig 10595 bp, 7 predicted proteins | sample OricomgcompostMG_FD_108783 | JGI IMG/M metagenome (GOLD analysis project Ga0164242, IMG submission 108783) | Miracle-Growth compost microbial communities from Emeryville, California, USA - Original compost - Miracle growth compost (MG) ... | reverse complement strand
CGTCGGGCACCAGCATGGCATCGGCCAGCCGGCCCCAGATCATGTCCGACACGCCCATCTGCGCCATCTTCGCGCGGCTGGTGAAGCCCATTTTCATGCCGATCAGCCGCTCGCTTCGCGCCAGGCGGCGGTCGATGCTCGCCGCCTGCACCTTATAAGCCTCGTCAAGACCGAACCCCGAAACCGGCTCGAGTTGCGGCACCGCGGTCGCCGTGCGCGCGGCCTCGTCCAGCCGCTCGGCGAACCCGGCGATCGTGTCGTGCAGGCTCATTCGCTTCCCTCCTTGCGCCCGGCGAGATCGAGCGCGACATCCATGATCATGTCCTCCTGCCCGCCGACCATCTTGCGCCGTCCCAGCTCGATCAGGATCGTGCGCGTATCCAGCCCCAGCTCCGCCGCCGCTTTTTCGGCATGGCGCAGGAACGAGGAATAGACCCCGGCATAGCCGAGGCTGAGCGTCTCGCGATCGACCCGGACCGGGCGATCCTGCAACGGACGGACCAGATCCTCGGCGGCGTCCATCAGCGCGAACAGGTCGCAGCCGTGCCGCCAGCCCTCGCGATCGGCGGCGGCGAGGAACACTTCGAGCGGCGCGTTGCCCGCGCCCGCGCCCATCCCCGCGAGGCTGGCGTCGACCCGGATCGCGCCGTTCCGCACCGCCACGATCGAATTGGCGACGCCGAGCGAAAGGTTGTGATGGGCATGGACGCCGCGCTCGGTCTCGGGACCGAGCACGCGGTCATAGGCCTGAAGCCGCGCGGCATAGCCGTCCATCGTCAGCGCGCCGCCGCTGTCGGTGACATAGACGCAGTGCGCGCCATAGTCCTCCATCAGCTTCGCCTGCGCCGCCAGCGCCTCGGGCGGGATCATGTGGCTCATCATCAGGAAGCCGGAGACATCCATGCCGAGCCCGCGGGCGAACTCGATATGCTGGCGGGCGATATCGGCTTCGGTGCAATGCGTCGCCACGCGCACCGAGCGGACGCCGAGATCATAGGCGCGGCGGAGATCGTGGACCGTGCCGATTCCCGGAATCAGCAACGTGGTCAGCACCGCGCGGTTCAGCACCGCGCCGACCGCGCCGATCCACTCCCAATCGGTATGCGCGCCGAAGCCGTAGTTGAACGACGAGCCGGACAGGCCGTCGCCATGCGCGACCTCGATCGCGTCCACCCCGGCGGCGTCGAGCGCCTTGGCGATCGCCACCACCTGGTCGAGGCCGTAGCGGTGCCGGATCGCGTGCATGCCGTCGCGCAGCGTGACGTCCTGGATGTAGAGCTTGGTCGTCGTAGGATCGAAGGTCATGCCGCCGTCTCCGTCTGCATACGCGCCACGATCCGTTCGGCGGTCGAGAGCGCCGCCGAGGTCATGATGTCGAGGTTGCCGGCATAGGCTGGAAGGTAATGCGCCGCGCCCTCGACCTCGAGGAAGACCGTGACCTTCAACCCCGTGAAATCCTCGTCCAGCTCGGCGATATGCAGCGGGCGGTTCGAGCCGATATGCTCGAACAGCAACGGCTGCTTGAGGCGATAGCCGGGAACATAGGCGCGGACCGTCTCGACCATCTCCTCCACCGACGCCGCGATTGCCGCGCGGTCGCCGCCGCGCGCCAGGCAATAGACGGTGTCGCGCATGATGAGCGGCGGCTCGGCCGGGTTCAGGATGATGATCGCCTTGCCGCGGCCGGCGCCGCCGACCGCCTCGATCGCGCGCGCGGTGGTCTCGGTGAACTCGTCGATATTGGCGCGGGTGCCGGGGCCGGCGCTGCGCGAGGCGATCGAGGCCACGATCTCCGCATAAGGCACCTCGGCGACGCGGCTGACCGCGGCGACCATCGGAATCGTCGCCTGCCCGCCGCACGTCACCATGTTGACGTTGGGCTGGTCGAGATGCGCCTCGCCGTTGACCGGCGGTACGACATAGGGGCCGATCGCCGCCGGGGTCAGGTCGATCACCCGCTTGCCGCGCGCCGTCAGCACCTCACTGTGCCGGCGATGCGCGCCCGCCGAGGTGGCGTCGAACACCAATGCGATGTCGTCGAACTCCGGCATCGCCAGCAGGCCGTCGATCCCCTCGGCGGTCGTCGCCACGCCCATCCGGGCGGCGCGCGCCAGCCCGTCCGATTGCGCATCGATCCCGACCAGCACGGCCATTTCCAGCGATTCCGATAGCCGCATCACCTTGATCATCAGGTCGGTGCCGATATTGCCCGAGCCGATGATCGCGACCTTGGTGCGCGCGCCGCTCATGCCGATGCCTCCAGCCGCACGCGGACCGATCCCAGCCCGTTGATGTGCGCCGCATAGTGCGCGCCGGGCGCCATCGGCGTCATCGCGCCGAGCGCGCCGCTCAGGATCACCTCGCCGGCGCGGAGCGGGCGGCTGGTCCGCGCCATCGTCCGCGCCAGCCATGCCAGTGCGACCAGCGGGTTGCCGAGACAGGCCGCGCCGCAGCCGAACGATACGCCTTCGCCGTCCTGTTCCAGCACCATGCCGCATAGCCTGAGATCGAGCGCATCGATCCGCCGCGGCGCGCCGCCGAGCACGAACAGGCCCGATGAGGCGTTGTCGGCGATCGTGTCGACGATCGAGATGTTCCAGTCGGCGATGCGGCTGTCGACGATCTCGATCGCCGGAAGCGCGTAAGCGACGGCCCGCGCCGCCTCGCCGAGAGTCGTGCCGGGGGAGGGCAGGTCGCGATCGAGCACGAAGGCGATCTCCGCCTCGACCTTCGGTTGCAGCAGGCAGCCGGCGGCGATAGTCGCGCCGTCGTCCACCGCCATGTCGTCGAGCAAGGCGCCATAGTCCGGCTGCTCCACCCCGAGCTGCGCCTGCACCGACCGGGCGGTGAGGCCGATCTTGCGCCCGACGATGACGCGCCCGGCGTCGAGCGCCGCGGCGATGCCGGCTTCCTGGACGGCATAGGCCGATGCGATGTCGCCCAGTCCCGGATCGTCGCGCAAGGGCGGGCAGGGGGCGCCGGTGCGCGCCGCCTCGGCGAGCCGGCGTGCAGCGGGGAGGGGATCAAAGCTTGATGCAGACATTGCGCAGCTCTGTGTAGAATTCGAGGCCGTGGACGCCGCCCTCGCGACCGATCCCCGATTGCTTGGCGCCGCCGAACGGCGTGCGCAGGTCGCGTAGGAACCAGCTGTTGACCCAGGCGATACCGACTTCGATCCGCGCCGCGACGCGGTGCGCGCGGGTGACGTCGCGGGTCCAGATTGAGGTGGCGAGGCCGTAGGGGGTGTCGTTGGCCAACGCGATCGCCTCCTCCTCGCTGTCGAACGGCGCGACGTGGCAGCAGGGCCCGAAAATCTCCTCGCGCAGCACCGACGAATCGGGCGGCAGCCCGGTCCAGATGGTCGGCTCGACCCAATAGCCGCCGGCAAGCTCACCCGGCAGCGCGGGAATGCCGCCGCCGATAACGATCCGCGCACCGGCTTCCTTCGCCTGTGCGTAATAGGACAGTACCTTCGCCCGGTGGCCCTTGCTGATCAGCGGACCCAGCGACGTGGTGGAATCGGACGGATCGCCGGGCTTGAGATCGGCCGCCGCCTCGGCGAGCCGCGCCACGAACGCCTCGAACAACGGCCGCTCGACATAGATGCGCTCGGTCCCGAGACAGACCTGCCCGGCGTTGGCGAAGGCAGATCGCGTCGTGCCCTCGACCGCCGCGTCGAGATCGCAATCGGCGAAGATGATTGCGGCATTCTTGCCGCCCAACTCGAGCGAGACGGGCCGGACACCCACCGCGGCGGCCTGCATGATCGCCGTACCGGTGACGGTTTCGCCGGTGAAGGTGATGCCGTCCACGCCGGGATGGCGGGTGAGATACTCGCCCGTCGAGCCCGCGCCGCGCCCTTGCACAACATTGTAGACTCCGGCCGGAACGCCGGCTTCGTTCATCACTTCGCCGAGCAGCCAAGCGGTGGTCGGCGTTTCCTCGGAAGGCTTGACGACCACCGCGTTGCCGGCGGCGAGCGCCGGCGCGACCTTCCAGGTCAGCAGCAGCAGCGGCAGGTTCCACGGGCAAATCACCCCGATCACGCCCCGCGGCACGCGGATCGAATAGTTGAGTGCTCCGTTGCCGTCGGATGTCGGCATCCGGAACGCCTCGCCGCCGGCATTGGGAATCTGGTCGGCGAAAATCCGGAAATTGGCCGCCCCGCGCGGAATGTCGAGATGCGACGCCAGCGCAAGCGGCTTGCCGGTATCGCGGACCTCCGCGTTGGCGAATTCGTCAAAGCGCCGCTCGATGCCGTCCGCGACGCGGCGAAGCATGTCGGCGCGGTCCTGATCGGAAAGCCCGCCCCACGGTCCATTGAGCGCGCGGCGCGCCGCTGCCACTGCCGAGTCGACAAGATCGGCAGTCGCTTCGGGAATCATCGCGATCATTTGCCCCGTTGCCGGATCGCGGTTTTCGATATGCGACTCGCTGGCGGCGATCCGCCGCCCGTCGATAAAGTGGCTGGCCGCCACCTGCTCGGGTGGGCACCGCGGCGGCTTCATATTCGGTTCCATATTCCCCCGGACTGACTCGATTATCGAAAGATTGCTTCCAAACTACGGCCAACTTCGCACATTTCGGCAGATCGTCGCCCGTATTATCGAAAATATGCTTGACTAACACGCCGTGGCAAGTCAAATTTTCGAAATAATCAAAAACCGCGGGGCCAAAGGCCGGCTAAGACGGGAGGTGGGGGTATGAATTTTGTAAAATCTTGCGGTCTTTTGGGCGCGTCGCTGGTGGCGATGCATGCCGGCCTCGCGTACGCCCAGACGACGCCGGCGGCATCATCCGCGGATCTAGGCTCGACCTCCGCCGGGCAGGAGCAAGCCGTCGACGAGGCCGGGGAGACTCCGCCCGACATCATCGTGACCGGCACCAATATCAGGGGCACCCGGCCGATTGGCAGCACGGTTATTTCGATCAGCGCCGATGACCTGGTGTCAAGCGGCCGTTCCACGGCGGGAGATTTCCTGCGCGAACTGCCGTCCAACTTCGCCGGCGGCGTCGGCTTTAGCGACAATGTCCAGGGCGGCCAGGACGCCGGCGTGATCGGCTCGAATCTCACCGGCGGCCAAGGCGTCAACCTGCGCGGGCTGGGCGCGCTGTCGACGCTGGTGCTGGTCAATGGCCGGCGCGTCGCGGCAGCCGGGCAGTTCGGCGACTTCGTCGATATCTCGACCATCCCCACCGCCGCGATCGAGCGGGTGGAGATCCTCCAGGACGGCGCCTCTGCGGTCTACGGCTCCGATGCGGTCGGCGGGGTGGTCAATTTCATCCTGCGCGATCGCGACGACGGCTTCCGCACGTCGGCAAGGCTCGGCACCACGACCCAGGGCGGCGGCTTCGAGACGCTGCTGAGCGGCACCTACGGCACGCACTGGGCGGGCGGCCACGTGTTCCTCGGCTACGAATACGATCATCGCGAGCGGGTGAGGTCGAGCGACCGCTCGATCTACAACGGCGGCGATTTCAGCCCCTATGGCGGCGTCGACTGGCCGCGCTACACCGCTCGCGCCGGCGCTGCCGCCAACATCTTCGCCGGCACGCCCAGCGGCACCGGCAGCGTCGCCTATACCGTGCCCGAAGGATCGGGCGTCGGGCTGACGGTGGACGATTTGATCCCCAGTGCCGACGGCGTGGGGAATACCTACAACCCGTGGGAAAAGATCGATATCCTGCCCAAGCTCACGCGTCACAGCGTGTTCCTGAGCGCCGGACAGGAACTGGGCAGCGGCTTCGAACTGTTCGGCGATGCGCGGTACAGCTACCGCTCATCCGATTATGGCGGTGGCTACGCGACGCTGTACAATTCGCTTCCCGACACCAGTCCCTATTACATCGACGGCGTCAGCAACAATTTCGGCGTGCGGATCGACGACCAGCCACTCGTGCGCAATGCCAGCGTGAAGAGCCTGGCGGCGCATCTCGGCCTGCACAAGGAACTGGGCGGCGACTGGGACGCCACGATCGAGGGCTCCTATAGCCGCGAGGCGCAGCGGCAACACAGCACCGGCCTGCGCGATACCAACATCTACGAGAAGACATCGACCGGCGCCGCGGCGCCAAGCTCGATCGTCTGCGCCCTATCCGGTCTCGATTCCTCGACCATCGGCTCGATCGCGAATCCGACGCCGGCGCAGCAATTCTGCGCGCAGGCGGGATACACGCCCTTCAATCCCTATTCGACCGATCCGCTGTCCCAGGACGTGCTCGACGAGATCGTCGGCTACCAGGATCTGCATTATGTCTCCTGGCTGGCGGAGGGCAGCGCCAAGATCGAAGGCACGCTGTTCTCGCTTCCGGGCGGCGACGTGAAGGTCGCGCTCGGCGGCGACTATCGCAAGGAAAGCATCAGCGGCGGTCTCGACTTCAACACCCGTAGCATCGCGCCGCAGCAAGTGCCTTACGGCGCTACCAGCCGCAAGGTCGGCGCCTTGTTCGGCGAGCTTGCAGTGCCGCTGGTATCCGCGGCGAACGCCATGCCGCTCGTCCAGGAGCTCTCGCTTTCGGGCGCGGTGCGCTACGAGCATGGTTCGGGGCTGGGCGGCTTCGACACGGTGAATCCCAAGTTCGGCGCCGACTACTCGCCGGTGCGCGGCCTTCGCCTGCACGGCAGCTGGGGCACCTCGTTCCATGCCCCGCCGATGCGCTACGAATATGACGGCGTCCAGCCGACGGCGGGCGGCAACGGCGCGTTCGTCAACGGCTCGCTCTACACCGCGCCGTGCGACACGACGCTGGTCAAGCTCAACGGTTTCACCGGGACGCCCGGGGGCTCCGGCAATTGCACCTTCACCGCGCTCGTCGTCGCCGGCGGCGCAGGGCCGACGCTCAAGCCGGAAAAGGCGCATACCTGGACGCTGGGCGCGGATTTCTCGCCGGCTTTCGTACCGGGCCTCAAGCTCAGCGCCGATTATTTCAACATCAAGATCGACGATCGCATAGTCCGCATCCAGGCGGGCACGCTCGGCTCGATTCTGGCCAATTATTTCGCGACCGGCAGCTCGCCTTATGCCGCGCTTCTCGACTTCAATCCCTCGCTCTCGACGGTGGAAGCTCTCTACAACGACCCGCGCTTCCTCGGCGTTGCCGGGCCCGCGCCCGTGCCGGGGCCGTCATCGGTCGCGGCAATTATTTATGGCACGCAGACCAATCTCGCCTCGCTCAAGGAGGACGGACTCGACTTCACCGCGAATTACCATGTCGACACCGCGAACGCGGGCACGTTCGGCCTGTTCTTCGACGGCACGCTCCTTCTGAACTACGAGCTCAAGGCGTCACCCGACCAGCCGTACCTCGATCAACTCGGCAAATACACGTCGCTCGGAAACCCCGTTTCGTTCCGTTCGCGCCAGGGGATTTCGTGGCGTTGGGGTCGGTTCAGCGCAATCGGCACGGTGAACTATGTCGACGGTTATGAATGCGAGAGCGGGTGCTATATCCCGGACCCCACCACCGGCGCGCCCGTGCTGAGCGTCGCGCCGGTGCCGATCAAGTCCTGGACGACGATCGACCTCCAGCTCGGCTACAGCCTGAAGGGATTGAACGAGATGCTCGACGATGCCGCGATCAGCCTGTCGGTCGTCAATCTCACCGACAAGAAGCCGCCGTTCGTCGACGGCGGCACGGCGACCAACGATGTGCTGGCCGATCCCTATGACGCGGCGAACGCGACGGTGATCGGCCGGACCGTGGCGCTCACCTTCACGACGAGGTTCTGACGATGCGCCGTCGCGACTGCCTGGTCTCGCTGGGGCTCGCACTTCCCACCGTCGCCGCAGGGGCCGCCGAACCGCTGATGGCGAAAGCGCCGACGCCGCCGGGCTCGCCCGCGGTGATCCCGCATTCGACGATGTGGCGGATGACCTCCGACGACGGACGACGGTATTACCGCGTCATGATGGCGCTGCCGGCCGAACCGCCGCCCCCAGGGGGCTGGCCGGTGATCTACGTGCTCGACGGCAACGCCTTCTTCGCGACCATGGTCGAGGCGGTTCGGCTCGAAGCCTTCATGGCGGGATACCAGCCGGCGGTGGTGGTCGGCGTCGGTTACGATATCGACGGCCCGATCGACGTTACCTCGCGAAATTACGATTACACGCCGCCGACCCAGGCGCCGCCCGAATATGACGATCGCAACCCAACTCGCCTTGCCGGCGGGGCGGACGTTTTCATCGATTTCCTGCGCCGGCGGCTGATCCCGGCGGTTTCGGCGCGGGTGGCAGTTGACCCGGTCCAGTCCTGCCTGTTCGGCCATTCCTATGGCGGCCTGTTCGGGGTCTATTGCTTCCTGAAAGATAACGCGCTGTTCGGCGCTGTCGCGGCGACCAGCCCGTCGCTGTGGTACAAGCACGATCACGTCCTGCGCCTCGCCGACACGGTATTGGCGTCGAAACAGCTTGGCGGCCGGCTGCTCCTGATGGTCGGTGAGAGCGAGCAGCATCCGGATGCCGACGAGATCGCCTTAATGGGCGCGCAGCGCGCGGCGATGCTAGAGAAACTGGGGCAGGTCGATCATGCGGTCGGTCTCGCCCGATTGCTCGCTACGCATGGAATCGACGCCAGTCCGCATGTGTTCGCCGGCGAGACGCACGTCTCGGTCGCGCCCGGCGCGATCAGCCGCGCCGTCCGCTTCTTCCTTCGCCGCACCAAACCGGAAGGCCCCCGATGAACAGTTCGACGCACGTATTGCTTGCCGCCTCCCTCGCGCTGATCGCGACGCCGTTGTCCGCACAATCCGCCGCGACGACGCCGTCACCCGCGGCGCAGGCCGAGGTGCCGCCGGTTCCCACCGGGCCCGAATATGTCGCGATGACGCCGCAGCAGCGCTACGCGCTGCGGCTCAGGGTCCGCGCGCTGCCCGATAACCTGCGTCTGCCCTGGCTTGCCCGATTGAAGGCAGCGGTGGATTCGCTGCCCAAGGAGCAAGCCCTCGCGCTCCACAACGAACGCAACCGGATGGACGCGGCGCACGGCACCAAGCCGACCGCCGAGAAAAACCCGCGGATCGAGCAGTTCAATATCGAAGGCCCGAACAGCCGCGTCTACACGATCAGCATCGCCCGGCCCGACAAGCCGGCACCGGCCGGCGGTTACCCGGTGATCTACGTGCTCGACGCCAACGCGCTGTTCAACACGGTCGCCGATACCGCCCGGATGCAGGCGTTCCTGCCGAGCTGGTCGGGCATCGGTCCGGCGGTGGTCGTCGGCATCGGCGTGCCCGGCGACGCGCTGTTCGACGTGCCCGGACGCTATCTCGACCTGACGACGCCGGTTCCCGGCGGCGTTTCGTCGCCCAGCGGCGGCCCGCCGATGAAAACCGGCGGCGCCGACGCTTTCCTCAGCTTCATCGAGCAGAAGGTGAAGCCGGCTGTCGAGCAGCGTATTTCCATCGACCGATCGCAGCAGGCGCTGTTCGGCCATTCGCTCGGCGGCCTGTTCGCGCTGCACGCGCTGATCAGCCATCCCGAGGCATTCCAGACCTACATCGCCGTCAGCCCGTCGGTCTGGTGGGGCAACGGCGCGCTGTTCCGGGAAGCCGAGCGTTTCGTCACCGCGGGGCGCGGCAACGGTGACCGGGTATTGCTCACCGTCGGCCAGTACGAGCAGGCGATGAGCCCGGCCGCGCTGGCCGCGTCAGGAGCCAGTGAGGAACGAGCGGCGCTCGACAAGATCAAGGAAGTCGACCGGGTCGGTCAAATGGCCGCGTTGCTCGAGCGCGACAAGGCGCTGACCGTCCGGCATCGCGTCCTGCCGGGCGAGGACCACGGCTCGTCGGTCCCGGCGGCAGCCAGCCTGGGGGTGCGCTTTGCGCTCCTGCCGATCAACGTCTTTCCGTCCGGCAAATAGCCGAACGGCTGGCTTCGATTAACCGAAAGGAGCTCGCGGATTCTGCGAGCCAGAGGAGATCTGCCTGTGAGCGCGACCGCCAATCGTTTCCTGGGGCTCGGCATTTCGCATTATCCCCCGTTCAGCGGCAACGACGCCGACATGGCGAACATCTTCCGCGGTCGCCTGCGTGACCCGGACATACCCGCCGCAGCCAAGGATCCGGCCTGCTGGCCCGAGCTGCTACGGCAGGAATGGGGAGAGGATGAAGGGGTTGCCGCCGCCGCCTGCCACCGCGAAGCGATGCTTGGCGGCATGCGGCGCGTCAAGGAAGCGCTCGACGAATTCCAGCCGGACTTCGTGATCATCTGGGGGGACGACCAGTATGAGAACTTCAAGGAGGATATAATCCCCGCCTTCGCCGTGCTCGCCTACGACGACACGGAGGTCTTCCCATGGAAGCACGCCTCCGAATCCGCGATGTTCGACGCGAGCAAGAACGATGAATGGGGCGGCGGCAAGCCCAATATCTGGAACGAGAGCGCGGATGCCCGGTTCGTGATGCGCGGGCATCGCGAGGCGGCCAAGCATATCGCGTCCGAGCTTCTTCTGGCCGATTTCGACATCGCCTATGCCTACAAGCCGCTGCACCACCCCGGCCTGGCGCACGCCTTCCTGAACACCATGCTCTATACCGACTATGACCGGCAGGGCTTCGCCCATCCGGTCGTGCCGATTTCGATCAACTGCTACGGGCG
>Ga0164242_10009316_pt1 | contig 10596 bp, 7 predicted proteins | sample OricomgcompostMG_FD_108783 | JGI IMG/M metagenome (GOLD analysis project Ga0164242, IMG submission 108783) | Miracle-Growth compost microbial communities from Emeryville, California, USA - Original compost - Miracle growth compost (MG) ... | reverse complement strand
ATGTCTAAAAAGATCAGATCGGGGTTATGTTCATGTATTTTCTCGATGGCCTCCTTGCTGTTTTGGGCCTCATCCAGGATTTCTATTTCAGGATAAGCCTGAAGGAGTTTCTTAAGTTCTGCCCTGGCTGGCCTTTCGTCATCTATGATAATCGCTTTAATCAACATTGCTGTGCATTTTAATGGTTAGGGTTGTAACTGAGTGGTCAGGGGAATCTCTTGCTCAATAGCCGGTATCTTAATATCTACAATGACGCTGTCATGGCCAGATTCTTTAATAGAAAAACTGGCTTGTTCCCCAAATAACAGTTGTAATCTGTTACGGGTACTTTTAATACCAAAACTGTCCTTTTTTGCCTGTTTTAATAAATGACCGGTGTTTTCAATGCGCAGATGCAGCATATGATCTTCCAAAAAGGCGGTAATCTGGATCAGGCCCCCTTCAATTTGATGGCTGATGCCATGTTTTATAGAATTCTCCACCAGCGTCTGCAGCATCATGGGGGGCACCTGGAAACCGTAGGCCTGCGGGCTTACCGTCCACTTGACTTCCAGTCGTTCCTCAAAACGGATCTTTTCCAGTTCCAGATAAGACTGTACAATTTCAATTTCTGAGTCCAACCGGGTGGTGCTGATATTTTCGGCATGCATACTGCTGCGCAGTAGCTTGCTCAGCTCTGTGATGGCATATCTGGCTTGTCTGGGATTTTCATCTACCAGATAGCGGATACTGTTTAAGGCATTAAATATAAAATGGGGGTTGATATGGGCTTTGATGGTTTTTAGCTCCAGTTCCTTGACAACAGATTCCAGCCGGGCTTTGTCCAGGATTTCTTTATTGCTTTTCACGACGTAATGATAGGCAAAGTAAAGCAGGTTCCAGATAAAAATAATCGCAAAATTACCCACCCAGGCAATGAATAATAATGCCTCTTTATGGACGTTTTTAGTAGGCGACTTAAGCATGACCTCCAGGGACTGGTTACAGATAGAAACGACCAGTGAAACGACGATTGCCGACAGAAAAATAAACAGAATCTGTCCGGTAAGCTTCTTTTGCAGCACCCCCATTTTGATGATACCATAGCGGAGCGCAGAGGTAATAATAATAACACAGACCACCTCCAGACCCCCCACCAACAGAAAATTGGGGATGACTTTAGGGGAGATCGTCAGGTAAATAAAGCTGATTATGATATAATAACACAACCATCCCAGGATCTGCACCGGCCAAAAAATGGGTACTTTTTTCATGTAGGCCAAAGTTACATAAGTTAATCATGGAGCGCTTTGTTATTACACCAATGGTCAATAGGCTGTATAGGAAGCTGACTGACCAGTTGACTGCTTGGCCGCTGAGGTTGCCAGCCTCAGCCAGTAATGAATGGAGACCCGTAAAGGCCTGCCACCGTTAAAAGCGGATGTCAGCAGGTATTTTATTTTTTAAATTATTGATAATCAGGTGAATATTTTAAGCTATACTGGCATTGTTTTCGCTGTTTTGGATGGTTATGAACAGCCAGTTATCAGCTGATTACCTGGCAATTAACGGATAATAGATCAGCTTTCGACGCAAGGAACGGCATAAAATAAGCAGATATTGCCCGAAAATTGTACTTTTGAAGCTTGAAACCTATTCCTGAATAAGCAAGTTAAGGCAATGCACATGCAGATAGAACCCGGTATTTTATTAAAGACCATCAACAGCCCTGAGGATCTGAAAAAATTAGATTCTGCTCAGTTACACCAGGTCTGTGAAGAACTCCGCCAATATCTTATTGACGTGGTCAGCGTCCATGGGGGACATTTTGCGGCTAGCCTGGGCGTGGTGGAACTCACCGTTGCCTTGCATTACATCTACAATACCCCTTATGACCAACTCGTCTGGGATGTGGGTCATCAGGCTTACGGCCATAAAATCCTGACGGGGCGAAGGGATCAATTTTATACCAATAGAAAATACAAGGGCATCAGTGGGTTTCCAAAGCGCAGCGAGAGCCCTTATGATACTTTTGGTGTAGGGCATTCTTCTACTTCTATCTCTGCTGCTTTAGGTATGGCGATGGCCGCTAAATACAAGCAGGAAGACCGGAAATCAGTCGCCATCATCGGGGATGGTGCCTTAACGGCTGGTATGGCCTTCGAGGCGATGAATCATGCCGGTGTCAGCGACGCTGATATGCTGATTATCTTAAATGACAATAATATGAGTATCGACCCCAATGTAGGGGCGCTCAAGGAATATTTAACGGATATCTCTGTTTCCCGGACCTATAATAAATTCAAGGAAGATGTCTGGAAGGCCCTGGGCAAACTGCCGGTTGGCAAGACTTTTACCCGGGCCATGGCCAGTAAACTGGCCGATAGCCTGAAAGGCATGGTGAATAAGAGCTCAAATCTTTTCGAGTCTTTTAAAATCCGGTATTTTGGCCCCATTGACGGACATAATATCACCAACCTGGTACAGACCTTAAAAGAATTGAAAAAGATTCCGGGACCCAAAATTTTGCATATTATCACGGTAAAAGGCAAAGGGTACGGCCCCGCGGAAAAAGAGCAGACCAAATGGCATGCGCCTGGCCTCTTTGATAAGATCACCGGAGAGATCTATAAAAAGAAATTTGACGTGGCCCAGCCGCCTAAATACCAGGACGTCTTTGGGCATACCCTGGTGGAGTTGGCAGCGCAAAATCCGCTGGTTATGGGCGTGACGCCGGCTATGCCGAGCGGTTGTTCCATGAAGTTTATGATGGAAGCCATGCCAGACAGGGCCTTTGACGTGGGCATCTGTGAGCAACACGCGGTAACCGTATCGGCCGGTATGGCAACACAGGGATTAAAGGTTTTCTGTAATATCTATTCTTCCTTTATGCAAAGAGCCTTTGATCAGGTCGTGCATGATGTAGCGATACAGAATCTGCCGGTTATCTTCTGTCTGGACCGGGCAGGACTGGTGGGAGAAGATGGCCCTACCCATCATGGCGCCTATGATATCGCTTATTTCAGGTGTATCCCTAATATGGTATTAGCCGCTCCAATGAACGAGCAGGAACTGCGCAATCTCATGTATACCGCTCAGCTGGAGAAAACGGACTTCCCGATGGTCATCCGCTATCCAAGGGGTAACGGGGTCATGGCAGACTGGCAGAAGCCTATGCAGGAAGTTCAGATTGGTCGTGGCCGGCGGTTAAAAACCGGTAAGGATTTAGCGGTTCTCACCTATGGCCATCCCGGCAATTTTGCGGCAGCCGCCATTAGAGAAGTCCAAAATGAAGGGCTTGATCCGGCGCATTATGATATGCGTTTTTGCAAACCTCTGGATGAAGCCCTATTGCATGAGGTGTTTCAAAACTATGATCAGATTATCACCGTGGAAGATGGAACGGTAAAAGGCGGTTTTGGGAGCGCTGTGCTGGAGTTTATGGCCAGCCATCACTACCAGGCCACGGTTGCCATCATGGGTATACCGGATAGGATAGTAGAGCATGGCACACCCAAAGAACTGTTTCTGGAGGCCGGTTACGACAGCCAGGCAATCGCCGGTAAAATCCGTGAGGTGCTGACGCCTGCAGGGGATAAAATAACGGTTGCGTCCGTAACGGCTCGCCCGCGCCCGGATGGCCAGTCGCCTATAGAGTCAGGGGCGCAGTCATGATCTGAATGCACTAAACATGGCATATAAACAGGCCCCGGGTTCTGATTATGCATGCCATAACAGGAATCACGGCAAAGAGGGCCCCAACGCATATATTAGACTTGAGCGCTAACCGGCAAGGTTTTAGCCTTTAAACTTTACCTTTGCTTCCCAAATAAAACAAATTCAATTATTTTTTTGATTCATATAATATGTTACAAGTAGCAGTACTCAGGCAAGACCCTGAAGGGGTTAAAAAGAAATTAGCCGTCAAGAACTTTCAGCAAGCGGGTCTGGTAGACGAGATTATCCAGCTCGATGATGACAGAAAGGCTTCACAGGCCAAATTTGATGAAGTTCAGTCTAAAATGAATGCTGCATCCAAAAATATCGGCGCTTTAATGGCCCAGGGCAAAAAACAAGAGGCCGAGGAGCTAAAAAAGGAAATTGCTGAACTGAAACCTACACTGGAACCCATTAAAGCACATTATACAGCGGTAGAGCAGGCGCTGCAAAATAAACTGGTATTACTTCCTAACCTACCTCAGGATGAAGTGCCATTGGGTACATCTGCTGAGGATAATGAAGTGGTTCGCCAGCATGGCGACATCCACCCGCCGGTGGGTGGAAGCAAGCCCCATTGGGATTTGATTGTGGAGTATGACCTGGTAGATTTTGAGACCGGCGCTAAAATCACCGGACGGGGGTTTCCGCTATATACCGGACAAGGCGCAAAATATCAAAGGGCTTTGATTCAGTATTTTCTGGATTTTAATACCGAGGCCGGATATAAAGAGTTTATCCCGCCTTTTATGGTTAATGAAGCCTCTGCCTTTGCAACCGGCCAGTTACCGGATAAGGAAGGGCAGATGTATCACGTAACAGAAGATGGCTTTTATCTGATTCCGACAGCAGAAGTGCCTGTGACCAATATTTATAGAGACAGTATCGTGCAGGAGGCCGAGCTGCCTTTAAAACTGACCGCCTATTCTCCTTGCTTTAGAAGAGAAGCAGGCAGTTTTGGCAAGGATGTAAGAGGGCTGAACCGGGTCCATCAGTTTGAGAAAGTAGAAATTATCCAGCTGACCCATCCAGATAAATCAGGGGCGGCCTTTAATGCGATGGTGCTGCATGTTGAAAAACTCCTGCAGTCTCTGGAACTACCCTATAGAATCCTTCGTTTATGTGGCGGCGATATGAGCTTTACCAGTGCCATTACCTATGATTTTGAGGTCTATAGTGCGGCCCAGGAACGGTGGCTGGAAGTGAGCAGCGTCAGTAATTTCGAGACCTATCAGGCTAACCGCTTAAAGTGCCGGTTTAAAAATGAGACGGGTAAAACGCAGCTCGTTCATACTTTAAATGGCAGTTCTCTGGCGCTTCCCCGTATTTTGGCTGCTTTATTAGAAAATAACCAGACGCCGGACGGCATAAAAATACCGGCACCTGTCCAAAGCTATTTTGGTAAAGCAATGATTACCAAATAAATATAATAGTCCCTTTAAGGATAGAGCAGGTATTTGCTGCGTATCTTTTTAAAGGCTTGAAGTCCGGGCTCCCAGGAGGCCCGGATTTTTTCGATAGGGGTGTGGCTGATAATTTGCTGTTTAAGCGCATAATTACCTGCCAGGTAATCAAAGTTGCCCATCTGGCTACTTTGGCTACGGTCGAAAAACCTGGCTTTATCAGGATAGGCCTCATATAGTTCAATCAGCCATTCCAGATGAATCCTTCCATCCTTTTGCAGCTTGGCAATATCATAGTTTCTTAAATCCAGCCCATAACAGGCCTGGTTTTCATGGAGTGGATGTTCACTCATCCCTTTGATACCCACAGGTGTAAATGAAAAAGAGAATTTCCCCTTAAGCTGGGGAGCACCCAGGACGGTAAAAGGAAAATGGGTACCCCGTCCCTGACTGATAATCGTTCCCTCAAACAGACACAAGGTCGGATACAACATAATACTTTGCTGCGTGTTCAGATTGGGGGAAGGAGCCACTGGCAGTGTGTAGCGCATTTGATGATGATAGCCTTCCAGCGGGATAATCTTTAAGTCGCAGTGGAGGTTATTTTGCATCCATCCCTCTCGATGGATCATTTGGGCAAATTCTCCAATGGTCATCCCATAGCTGATGGGGATAGGGAACTGTCCGATACCTGATTTTAAACGCATATCCAAAATAGGCCCGTCAATCAGATAGCCATTTGGATTGGGTCTGTCCAGCACGATCAAGGGCTTATGGTACCGGGCACAAGATTGCATGACATCTCTTAGTACATTTATATAGGTATAAAATCTGCAGCCAACATCTTGAATATCAAATATAAAAACATCAACATCCGCCATATCCTCGGCAGAGGGGCTTTTTTTCTTCCCATATAAAGAGATAATGGGAATCCCCGTTTTAGCATCCAGCTCATTGCCCACCTGTGCACCATTACTGGCATTCCCTCTAAAACCGTGTTCAGGTCCAAATACCTTGACAATCGTAATGCCCAGCGAAAGCAGGCTGTCCACCAGGGACTCCTGACCGATAACGGAGGAGGGGTTGGCCAGGATGGCCACACGCTTACCCTTGATGAGCGGCAGGTATACATTCGTCTGATCCGCACCCGTAATGATGGAGTCGGCAGTAGCGGTCAGGCCAGACCTTGAGTTACCGGTACAGGCAGCGGCCGTGTTTACCATAGCGCTGCGGTTAGTAGCACCGGCCCGGATGGCTAACACTGTCGCTGTGCAAAACAGCAAAAAGAAAGTAAGCGGTTTAGTAGCAAGACGCTTTTGCAACAGTGCCCTTATCCTTTTGCTGGCATTTGAACCGGTAATTTTATAGGTAGGTCGTTTCATGGTACTTATTTTAGATCAGTTTTCTTTATTTGTTTACGATTGCACTGAAGCCTTTGTTTTAATGAATATTGTAAAATGCTGACGAAGCGGCTGCCGTTGCTGACAGCATTTAGTGTTATAGAGATGTCAGGGCAGCTTACTGCTTCTGAAAACCCACCAAAACATATTACAACTCCTTAAAATTAAAGAATTCCAGGCATACTTGGCCATACTTACCTTCGGGAAACTGCCATTTTTCAGGAGCGTCAGCAAGAAAGGCGCAGGCATAGCGGTTAAATCACCTACATTTGCCCTTATGAATGCACAAGATGATTTAATACAAAGATGGTGGCAGCTGGAGCAAAAGCTCATGGACAAGTTTGGCAAAAAACCGGATTTAGAATCTATATTATTTTTAATAGGCTTACAAGAGACTGGATTTATACAAGACAATATTTCAAAGGAACAAAAGCAGGATCTGATGCATGTGGCCTTATGTACCGTTTTGATGCCCAGCGGGTATTATCAACTCGATCATGTAGATGAGGAAGGTTGGCCACATTTTACCCAGCTAAAGGAGCATCAAGCCCAGAGTTTGTTTGAGCAGGAGAATCTACTCAAAGACCATGTGCTGTTTTATTTTCAAAACCAGGGGGTGATTTAATCAGGATGACCCTTTGTTAAAGCGGGGCGTATTTAAAGTTATTGGAAATAAACGGGGTAAAGGGGCTGTGGAATCACCATTTAAATAACTGTTTGTCCTTTCTTCTAAAAAATAAGGCCATATTGAGGAGGGCGCTTATCTTTATGCTATGGTGCTGACGGATTCTATAAGACTGGCTTTTCAGACGGTTAAAAGCAATAAGCTCAGAACAGGCATAACGGTAACTATTATTGCCCTGGGAATCATGGCTTTAATCGGTATCGTGACGGCTACAACGGCCATCAAAGACAAGATGCGATCCAGCTTTTCTTCCATGGGAGCCAATGGATTCACTATAACTTATAAGGACCGGGCGCGTTTTGGTAATCAGGTCAAGGAGAAGTCTGATGATGGCAAGCTGCATAAAAAATCTAATCTCGATAAACCCATTAGCTTACAGGAGGCGGAGCTGTTTAAATCCATCTATCAGTTCCCCGCAACGGTCAGCATTGCCCTGGATGCCCAGAGCAGCGCTGAATTACATTATCTCAATGTGAAGACCAATCCCAATGTCGGGGTCAGTGGCGGGGATGAAAACTATCTGGCTGTCAATGGTTTTACCATGGCCTATGGGAGAAATCTAAACGCCAGCGACGTACAGTCCGGCAGAAATGTCTGTGTTTTGGGTAGCGATGTAGCCAGCAAGCTCTTTGGCGGCCGCTCCGCATCCGCTGTGGATAAAACCATCTTGGTGGGCGCCCTGCCTTACCGGGTAATCGGGGTGTTGGCTGCAAAGGGTTCGGGTGCCGGAGGTAGCCAGGATAATTTTATATTAACTTCCTATAACAATATCAGAAGAGCGAAATTAAGTGCGGCCTCTTCTTTTTCCATGGGCATCACTTCTACGAATGTCACCCTGGTCAACCAGGCGGCGGAGCAGGCCGTGGCCGATTTTAGGCGGGTCAGAAAGCTGCAGCCAAGCGAGGCGGATAATTTTGTCATCAATAAAAGTGATGAGTTGGCCGAAAAACTCATTGGTTCACTGGGATCCATAGAAGGGGGAGCTGTGGCCATTGGCTTTATTACCTTGATCGGAGCAGCCATTGGCCTGACTAATATCATGCTGGTGGCCGTCAGCGAAAGGACCAAGGAAATAGGGCTGGTAAAAGCCATCGGCGGTAAAAGAAGGGATATTCGCCGGCAATTTTTGTTTGAATCTACGATGATTAGCCTGCTGGGTGCCCTTATTGGCATTTTGCTGGGCATTTTAGTGGGCAATTTGTTTGCTATTGTCATGAGTACCGGTTTTATAGTACCCTGGGGTTGGGTGATAGCCGGCGTGCTGGTTTGTTCCGCTGTAGGACTGCTGGCGGGACTCTATCCTGCCATCAAAGCGGCCCGGCTGAATCCGATTCAGGCCCTCCGATATGAGTAAAGCAAGCACCAAAACCTGAAAAAATCTCATCTTATTTTTTGATTTAGAGGGTATAATGGAAATTTCCCCTTATTTTCATGCATATTTTCTAATTTCCTTTCGTTACATTTGTGGGTTATTAGCCTAAGCTAATGCGCATTAGGCAACCATTTAAATAACGAAAACTTAATCAAAATAAAATGACGTCGGAATTGATATTAGAAGCTATCGTGGCCATTGTAGGCGTGGTAGTGGGGATTATAGCGGGAAAGTTCATCTTTGCAAAAGATAACCGCAAACAATTAGAGGAGGCAGAGCTAAAGGCAAAAGGCATTGTAAAAGAAGCACATCTGCGTGCAGAAACCATTAAAAAAGAAAAACAATTAGAGGCCAAAGAAAAATTTGTTCAGTTAAAGGCAGAACACGACAGAGAAATCCTGGAAAGAAATAAAAAGATCGGAGACATTGAAAATAAAATCAAGCAGAAGGAAAATACGATCAATCAAAAAGAGAATTCCCTGGATAAACAGATTAAGGAAAACAATGTGATCAAAGACAATCTGAATAAACAGATTGAAGTGGTGAACCTAAAACGGACAGAACTGGAAAAACACCAGGAAGAACATATTCGCCGCCTGGAAAAAATCTCTAATTTATCCTCTGAAGAGGCCAAAGCACAACTTATTGAGAATCTGAAAAGTGAAGCCAGGACACAGGCGCTGAGCCTGCAACAGGAAATCATTGAAGATGCCAAGCAAAAGGCCAATAAAGAAGCCAGAAAAATCATTATCCAGTCTATTCAGCGCACGGCCGCTGAACAGACCATAGAAAATACAGTGACTGTATTTAATCTGGAAACCGATGAGGTAAAAGGGCAGATTATCGGCAGGGAAGGACGTAATATCCGGGCAATAGAAGCCGCCACCGGTGTAGATCTGATCGTAGATGACACCCCGGAAGCGGTTATCCTGTCCAGCTTTGATCCGCTTCGTAGAGAAATCGCCCGCCTGTCCTTGCAACGCCTGGTCTCTGACGGACGTATCCATCCGGCCAGAATTGAAGAGGTCGTAGAAAAGACCCGTCGTCAGCTGGAGGAACAGGTAATGGAAATCGGGGAAAGAACCATTATAGAACTGGGAATCCATGGGTTACATAAAGAACTGGTTCGTATCGTCGGCAAAATGCGCTTTAGATCCTCTTACGGACAGAACCTGCTGATGCACAGCAGAGAAACCGCCAATCTTTGTGGTATTATGGCCTCTGAGCTAGGGCTGAATCCTAAACTGGCCAAAAGAGCAGGGTTGCTCCATGATATTGGTAAAGTGCCCGATGAAGAAACAGAATTAAGCCATGCGCTGTACGGAGCCAAGCTGGCCGAAAAATATGGCGAAAATCCAGCGGTGGTCAATGCGATCGGCGCCCACCACGATGAAATGGAAATGCTCTATGTAATCTCCCCTATCGTTCAGGCATGTGACGCCATCAGCGGTGCCCGTCCAGGTGCCCGCAGAGAGATCATGCAACAGTATATACAGCGTATCAAAGACTTAGAATCGCTGGCCCAGGCTTATACCGGTGTAGAGAAAGCCTACGCCATCCAGGCCGGCCGTGAGTTGCGGGTAATCGTGGAAGCCGATAAGGTCACTGATGAAGACTCCAATAAGCTCAGCTTTGAGATTGCCCAGAAAATCCAGACTGAAATGACCTATCCTGGTCAGATTAAGGTAACGGTCATCCGGGAAAAAAGAGCCGTCAATGTGGCTAGATAGGCGGAAGGCAGCAGCGCACAGGTCATAAGACGACTTACAGATCTACACGCAAAAACCTACGCAAAGGATAAAATTATAGCAGGTAGGGCCTGTATTTTAAGCTAATCACTTAAAATACAGGCCTTTACTATTTTAGCAAAGTCATATATGAATGGCCTTCCATTTTTGTTTGTCCTTACCGTCAGGAAGCTGTTTCTTAAAAGATTTTGTAGCAGGCCGCCTTAATATTTGGGCAAAAAGGGGGCGCCCCCCTTTTATTTACAGGTTACTTTAACCTTAAATCCGATAAAACCCGGCCATTTGCAGCGAT
>Ga0164242_10009315_pt1 | contig 10596 bp, 8 predicted proteins | sample OricomgcompostMG_FD_108783 | JGI IMG/M metagenome (GOLD analysis project Ga0164242, IMG submission 108783) | Miracle-Growth compost microbial communities from Emeryville, California, USA - Original compost - Miracle growth compost (MG) ... | reverse complement strand
GGTGCCGATCGCGAAGCCACCGATCGCCAGCGCGAGCGTGGCCATCCCGAGGCCGCGGCCTCGGGTCCGGACCGCCTCGTCGGAGGGTGCAGTGGCGGTCATCGGCTCACTTTCGATGCGGGGACAGGACAGTAAAGTCTGCAACCCCACCCGGGCGGGCGCCTATTCCGAGCAACACCGCCGTGCGGTGACCTCTTCCGGTTCCGACAGATTCAGCGTGCCTTCTTGACCAGCGGGCTTCGGTGGGCGGCCCAGCCGATCAGGATGCCGATGACGGCCCCGATCAGCGTCTCGATCCCACGGTCGAGCAACAGTGGCCCGATCGGCGCGGGGTCCACCATCGAGACCATCAGCAGCGCCAACGGAGTCACCGCCATCAGCGCAACTCCGTAGTTGCGACCAACCATCAGCTCCGCAGCGCCTTGCAGTACGGCGATAGCCACCAGGACGGCGACTCCACTCAGACGCAGCTCCAGCAGCCCCCACGCGATCAGCAACCCCACGGCAGTGCCGATGATGCGGTGCAGGCCGCGGAGCAGCTGCAGGCCGAACCCGCGTGCGGCGAGTGGCACGGCTGCGCCGACCATCGCCCAGTACGGCCGATCGATCCCGGCGCTGGTCGCGATGAGACCCGCCACCAAGACGCCAGCGGCGTACAGCCCGGCGTACTCCCATAGGCGCTCCCGATCCAGAAGACGCGGTGGATGGAGGGTCGGTCCGGCACCGCGCAGCCGACGCGTAGCGTGACCGAGGCTGCCCAGAACGACTGCGAGCGCTGCCGAAGAGGCGGCGCAGGCGGCCGCGGTGCCGACCGACCCGATGGCCGCCGGCACCGAGGCGACCGAAGCGAACCCGAAGATCTGGAACAGCGCACCCGGCGGATGCCAACCCATCCGGGTGGACTCGGCCGCGACGAGGAATGCAACGACCGTGGCTACCGGCACCGCGAGCCAGCGTCGGTCTGGGCTCACTGCCACGAGGGCGCCTAGGGTGACGGAGCCCACCATCATGCCCCCGGCGACGAGCTGGAGGGTCAGCCGACGGCGCCCCTTGCGTTCTCGGCCGTACAGCGAGGTGAAGGAGCCGAAGGCCGCATAGATGGCCCACGACAGGTGACCTATCCAGAGCAGGACCAGCAGTGGCACCAGGATCGAGATCCCGGCCCGGACGGCGACCCGGTGGGCGCCGTTGTGTGGCCCGAACGCGAGCAGCCTGTCCAGCGCCATAGGCGATCAGCGTATTGCAGCGGTCATGACGCCGAAGCCGGCGATGTACTCCCGGATCGGCCGGTAGTAAGAAGAGGTCACTTCGTAGGTGCCGGCCGCGCTGAGCGCGGCGAAAGCGGCGACCCAGGTGCGAACCTCATGGGCGGAGTTGCCGGCGTCCCTCGCCATCTGAGCGGGCGTCATCGCGTCCACCGCGGATAGATCGCCGGCGGCCAGCGTGGCCATCAGGGTCTGGTCCCACTCGGGGTTGAGGTCCTGGATGGCGGCGGTGCCCGCCGCGAATGCCTTGCCGGTGTCGATGACGTTCTGCTGGCGGGCATCACGGGCTGCAGCAGTGGGGTGACGGCCATTGAGTAGGAGCGCGCGCTGCTGCTCGTTTGCGCTGGCCCACTGCGGCACGGGCGGGTCGTGCGAGAGGCCGCCAGAGCCGAGCACGAGCACGCGCTCGTCCTCGAGGGTCACCAGGAAGGAGCCGATCGCCTCGCCCAGCCGACGGATCCGCGACATCTTCACGAACGGCGTCGCCACGCCGTTGACGAAGATGGGGATCGTCGGAACCGTGTCGATGCGGCCGAAGAGGATCTCCAGCGGCTGGATGGCGCCGTGGTCCAGTTCCATCCGCCGCGAGATCGCTACGTCGATGTCGTGCTCGGCGACCCACTGGGCGAGCTCCTCGGAGCGCTCGGTGGGCACGGCAAGCGGTCCCTCTGCGGTGTTGTAGTCGCCGACACCGAGGGCCTGGTAACCGATGCAGAAGGGCGGCATGAGGTCATAGAAGAAGCCGTTGTAGTGGTCGGGGGCGAACGAGACGACCAGGGTGGGGTCGTACTCCCGTACGAAGGAGCGGGCCGTCTCGAAGGCAGCCTCGACCTCGGCCTTGACCTCGGCGGGCGGATCGTTGAACTCCAGCAGCGGACTGTGGGACATGGTGACGAGAGCAAGAGTCATCGCAGCGAGCCTGCCTTCCGGATAGCCGCCAGCGCCTCGGAAACCTGCTGGTTGAAGCAGGCAGCGCCGACGAAGTGGTCGGGACGGAGGATCACCGCACCGCACGCGCGGGCGTCGAACCACCGCTTGAGGGCACCGGAGGTGTCGCCAACGACGGTGACGGGCGCTGGGCTGTCGGCGTACTGCTTCTCGGCCCACTCCCGCTGTGTCTCGGGGAGGAAGGAGAAGAGCTGGACCCCGTGCTTCTGACAGAAGGCCAGATCCTCTGCGGAGAGATACGCCGTCGGGTTGGTGCCCCACGTCGCAAGCGCCCACCAGTGGCCGGTGACGAGGTCGAGCAGCTCGTGCCTCACCCCCGCGCCGCTGTTGCTGGACACAGCGACCCGCGGTTGGATGAACTGCAGCCCGACCGGCGAGACCGAGCCCGGGGAGTCGACGTACGGCAGCAGCGTCGAGCCCTTGAAGCTCGCCTCGGCCCGACCTGGAGCAAGCGAGACCTGGTCGACGACGACACCAGCGGCATAGCGCGGCATGGGCTTGAACCGCAGCTCGGTGAAGTAGGACTTCCATGTCGGCACCAGGTTGAGGGCAGATGCAACGCGGTCGCGCACCCAGCCGCCGAACGGCTTCATCTTCATCACGGTGCCGGCGGCCATGTTGACGTCGATCATGTCGGCCGCGTGCTTGTGCCGCTCAGTCGTATACGTGTCGAGCAGCGCATCATCCGCCTGGCCATCCAGGACTGCGGTCAGCTTCCAGGCCAGGTTGGTCGCGTCCCGCATCCCGGAGTTCCATCCTTGACCGAGCCAGACCGGCATCAGGTGCGCCGCGTCGCCGGCGAGGAACACGTTGCCCTTGCGGAAGGTCGCCGCAATCCGACCGTGGTGGGTGAATGTGCGTTGGTTGATGATCTGCAGGCGATCAGGGCGCGACACGAACCTGGCGAGCAGACCGTTGATGAACGCGCGATCGTCCACGAGCGAGATGTCCTCGTCGTCATGCAGCATGAACTCGAAGCGACGCACGCCTTGGGGAAGGCCGATCGAGACGTAGGGCCGCTTCGGATCGGCGCCGAGATAGACATTGGGCGCGCCGATGGGGTCGTTCTCGATGTCGACCACGACCCAACGGGTCGAGGGGGACTTGCCCTCGAACTCGATGCCCAGCTGCTTGCGGGTCGGTGACGAGCCACCCTCGCAGCCCACGACGTACCGCGCGGTGAAGGTGACGGTGTCGGTGACGATGCCGTCCGCGTCCAGGACCTCGGCGGTCACCTCGACGTGCGAGCCACGATCGACGAGACCACTGACACGGTGGTTGAAGCGCAGCGCCGCGTGTCCGAACCGATCGAGGCCACGGGCGAGCTCGGCGTCGACGACCGGCTGGTTGAAGCCATGCTTGCGCGGGTAGCCGAACTCGGTGGTCTGCGGGTCGTTGGTGGCCAGCACCTGGCCTTCTCCATTGACCAGGCGGGCGACGTGATGCGGGACGGTGAACTGCTCGATCTCGGACCACAGGTCGGCGGCGACCAGCGTGCGGATGGATTCGTCATCCAGACCCACCGCGCGCGGGTAGGCGATCAGCTCAGGGCGTGCCTCGAGGACGAGGACACTCCGGCCGCGGATGGCGACCAGGTTGGCGAGGGTGAGTCCCACCGGCCCCGCTCCGATGACGAGGACGTCGGTGTCCACGTTCGCACTCATCGCCCGGCCTCAGTTGTTCGCGACGAAGTCGACGACGAGCCGGTTGAACTCGTCGGCGTGCTCGATCATCGCCCAGTGGCCGCACTGGTTGAGCAGCACGAGCCGGCTGTTGCGGATATGCGCGTTGAGCCACAGCGAGGTCTCGAAGTGCAACACCCGGTCGTCGCGGCCATGGATCAGCAGCGTCGGGACGGCGATATCAGGGATGCGGGACCGGTCGACCTTGATCGGGATCGGGGCGCCGTGGGCGAGGCCCTCGACATAGTTGGCCAGGTGCTCCGGCCGAGCCGAGGCGGCCTGGGAGCGCGCGGCGGTGAGCTCAGGAGTCGCGAACCGCGCCTTGTCGAAGGTCATGATCTCGACCAGCGACTTCATGTTCTCCGGGCTCGGGTCCCGATAGGCCTTCACCAGCACCTTCAGGCCCTCCGAGGGACCGTCCTGGGGGCCGAACAGGCTTGAGGGGAAGCCCTTGCCGAGGCTGGCACCCATGGTGACGAGGTGGGTGATCCGCTCCGGGTGCAGGGTCGCGAACCGGATCGCAGTGTGCGCACCCATGGAGTTGCCGACCAGCGCCGCCTTCTCGAGGCCGAGCGCGTCGAGGAACTCGACCAAGGTGACGTCGTGGTCCATGTCCTTGGTTGCGACCGCGTCCGAATCACCCCACCCGGGCATATCCGGCGCCAGCACACGGAAGCCCGCAGCAGCGATCACCTCGATATTGCCGGAGAAGTTCGACCAGCCTGTCGCGCCCGGCCCCGAGCCGTGCAGCAAGACCACCGGCGCGGCGCCGCCGGAACCCGCCTCGTAGTAACGCACATGCGTGCCCGAGGGCAGCGTGATGTCACGGGCGGCGGCTTCCTTGGTCAGCGTCATGAGATCGATCCTTGGTGCTATAGCTACACGTATCGATGCGTTAAATGCACATCCACTAGCACTATGATCGCCGTCACCTCGAAAAGTCAATCCGGTGCCGCGGTGCCCGGCTCAGGAGAGGTGCTCGTGGACGCGCTCCGCAGCGGCGATCAACGGCTTCGGCGCCCTGGCCGCGATCTCGGGCCGGTACGTGATCACGTTGAGGCAGGCCGCGGGCAGACCCGGCAGCGAGATCGGGACGGCGACACCATGCGCACCCGGCTCGACCTCGCCGTAGGTTGATGCGTAGCCCTGCGCACGAGCCTGCGCCACGTTGGCCGCCTCGCCCGGCACAGCCGGCCCCGCCGCCAGCAGGGCAACACCTGCTGAGCCGGTCCCAAGCGGATGACGGCTGCCCGTGCGGAAGGAGAGCACATACGTCGCCGCCGGCGGCTCCACCACCAGCAGTGCGACCGCATCGGATCCGTCGACCACCAGCAGTGAGATAGTCGCTCCGAGCTCGCTGGCCAGCTCGCGCATGATCGGCTCGGCAGCAGCTCGTAGCGTGGCGGTGATGCCACCAGCCAGGGCAGCCAGTCCACCCCCAGCGCGATAGCGGCCGTCACCGCCACGGACGACCAGGTGGAAGTCCCCCAAGGTGGCGAGCAGGCGCGAGGCGATCGAGCGATGCACGTCGAGTTGCTCGGCGACCTCCTGGACCGCCAGCCCATCATGGGCGGCGGCCACCAACTCAAGGGCTCGAAGGCCTCGGGCAAGTGTCTGGGTGCCGACGGCACGGGGTGAATCCACCATGTGCCGAGCCTAAGCGTCGACCATCCTGCCTGCCCTGAAGACGGAAGGAGAGCTCTCCCGGCGGGCGACGCACCGCGGAGACAGGCCTTGCAGCCTTCGCGTCAGCCCCACCAGAACGAGGCCGCCACGACGCCGTACACGCCGATGAGGGAGGCCCCCTCGAGCCAGTTCGACTCACCGTCGACGGTGATCACCACCGCGATCAGTACGGCGAGGAAGACGGCAACCACCAGCATCGGCGAGAAGACCAGCGTGAGCGCGGTGAACCCGAGGATCTGCGACAGGATCACCAGCGCCGGCGCGAGAGCGAGCGCGATCTGGAGTGGGGAGTTGATGATCAGTGAGAACGCGTAGTCGGACTGGTTGCGGGCGGCGAGCTGGACGCCGACGACGTTCTCGATCGCGTTGCCCGCGATGGCAACGATCACCAGGCCCGCGAACGCGTCGGAGATCCCCCATGCGTGCATCGCCGGCTGGAGCGCATCGACGAACCAGTCCGAGACGAACGCCGACGCCAGGCCCGCCACAGCGAGCATGCCCACGGCCAGGGCGACGGACCAGCGTGGCTGCTCGTGCGGCGCCGTCGAGGTCGGGCTGTTGAGGCCGCCACTCTCCCGCTTGAGCGAGGCCGGCAACGAGAGGGCGAAGAGCGCCAGCAGGATCACGGCGGCGATGTCGGAGAGGGTCTTCTCGTGGGCGCCGGCCGGCGCGTGGATCCAGTGCGCCAGGGAGGGGAAGACCAGCGCCACGACCGCCACGATCATGAGCACCGAGATGCTGCGGGCGCGCTCGGAGTCGATCGACTGGGAGCCGTGCTTGAGGCCTCCCACCACGAACGCGATGCCCATCACCAGCAGCAGGTTGGCCAGGATCGAGCCGATCAGGGCGGCCTGGACGACAGCGATCAGGCCGGCCTTGAGCGCGAACAGGCTGATGAACAGCTCCGGCAGGTTGCCCAGAGCGCTCTGCAGCACGCCCGTCGCGCCGGGGCCGAAGCGATCGCCGAGCTGTTCGACCGAGCGCCCGACCAGGCTGGCCAACGCTGTGACGGCGATGCCGGCCAGGATGAACGTCGCTGCGTCACCCCACCCGACGTAGTGGGCGACGCCCGCCAGCACGACTGCCAGCGCGCCGCCCCCGACGACGATGAGATCGGACCGCTCGAAGGTCCGTGCCTCGGCTGCCATGAGCCGCACCCTATCGGCTGCCCGCAGTCACTCAACGCGCCGAAAGTGGCCTCTCGGCTCGCACGAGCCGACCCTCAGCCTGCGAGGTGGGCCCACGAGCTCGCGAGCTCGTTCCACGGCCCCGTCGCGGCCACCTCTCCCTCGACCAGGACCACCACCGTGTCGGCCTGGGCGAGGGCGGCTCGCTTGGAGGTAGCGCCGATGACCGTGGTGTGCCGCTCCCGCAGCGCCTGCCACAGCTCGATCTCGGTCGCGGCGTCGAGAGCGCTGGACACGTCGTCGGCGAGCAGCAGCTCGCTATCGGTCGCGAGCGCACGGGCGAGGGCGAGGCGCTGCACCTGACCGCCGGAGAGACGTACGCCGCGATGGCCGACAAGAGCGTCGGGGCCCCCGGCCTCGGCCAGGTCAGAGCCGAGCCGCGCATCGGCGACCGGACGGTCGAGCTCGCGCTCGAACCCCAGCACGACGTTGTCGCGGAACGTGCCGGACAACACCCGCGGCACCTGGGCTACGTGTGCGACTTGCGCCGGTCGGAGGAACGCCTCCGGGTCAGCGACCTCGGTGTCGTTCCACAAGATCCCACCCGTGTGGTCGAGCAACCCTGCCAGCGCGGAGAGCAGACTGGACTTCCCGGAGCCGACCTGGCCGAGCAGCAGCACCAGCTCGCCGCGTCGGACCGAGAGGTCGACCCCGCTGACCCCGATGGTCCCGTCGTCGTGGACCACCGTCAGATCGCGCAACTGGAGCACATCGAGCCGGGTCCGCTCCGGAGCGACGGGGGCCGGGGCCGCGCCACTGATCAGGTCGACACCCGGTGGCAGCCGCATCATGTCGCCGCCGCCCGCGAGGCGGCTGGTGGCGCGTTGCCACGCGGCGACGCCGGGAGCCTCGGTGACGACCGCTCCCGCGACCCGGCCGAACCAGTCGAAGCCGCTGACCGCGTTGGCGACCATCAACGCGGTGGCCAACCCCCAGACGTTGCCGAGGAAGCAGGCCCAGGCGACGACCACCCCGACCTGGACCAGCACGATCGGGATGCCGTCGAGCAGGGTCTGGACGCGATGCTCGAAGACAGCGGCCTCCACCCGGCCCGCATCGACCTGCTGCAGGTGAGAGTGGACCTCCGGCGTACGTCCAGCGAGCTTGACCGTCCGGGCCGACTCGACAACCGACACCACCGCGCGGCCGAAGCGGGCACGGGCGGCCGACGACCTGGCCGCCGAGTGGCCGGCGATCGGCCGACCCACCGAGGAAGCGACAGCACTGGCAGCCATCACCCCGAGCAGGATGGCGCCAGCCAGCCATGTGCCGCCCGCGACCATGGTCATCAGCGCGATGAGGACACCGTTGACGAAGTCGATCCAGCGGTCGGAGTAACGGGCGAGTCGGTCCGCGTCCAGCGTCCGCGCGACCACCTCCCCGGGTGGCGTCAGCGGCAGCCGGCGCGTCCGGATCTGGCCGGCCAGGACCGCCATCCGCACCCGCAGCATCACCTCGATCCACCACCGCGGGTAGCGTCGGAACGCGTCGGCCAGGACGACCGGCGCGACGAGCAGCAGCGCGACCAGTACGGCGGTCAGCACCGTCGGCGTGTGCCCATCGGTGAGCGCCTGGACGATGCGGCCCCAGACGTAGCCGGTGATGGCTCCCAGCGGCGCGAAGATGGTCCCGATCAAGAACTCGACAACCGAGAACAGCCCCCACCACGGCTTGATGATCATCGCCCGCCAGGTGCCGCGGGCCAGCGAGAGACCCGGTGGGATCGGCGGCCGCTGCGGCGGCTCACCGCTGCGCCGTCGGCCGCCGACGTCATCGGGCCGATCGCCGTCGTCTGTCGAGCCAGCTCCTGAGAGTGCCATCGCGTCGGCAGCGAACTCCTCGGTCGCACTCGCCGTCAGCAGCCTCCGGAACGGACCGTCGATCGCCGCGAGATCGTCACGCATGCCCTGCTGGATGACTCGTCCATGGTCGAGTACGGCGACCATCTCGGCGCGCTCGATCGTGGACAGGCGATGCGCCACCAGGACGCCGGTGCGATGTGCCAGCAGTCGATCGGCGGCGGCGACCACGCGGCTCTCGGTCAGCGGGTCCATCCGCGCGGTGGCCTCGTCGAGCACCACTACCTGCACGTCGCGCACCAGGAGTCGGGCGAACGCGACCAGCTGCTCCTCCCCCGCCGACAGGCTGGTGCCGCCAGGCCCCAGCAGAGTGTCGAGGCCGTCGGGAAGACCGGCGACCCAGGCAGTCAGGCCAAGCTCCGCGACGGCTGCCTCGACCTCGCTGCGCGGCGCAGCGGCGAAGAGCGTGATGTTCTCTGCGAGGGTGCCCGCCAAGATCTCGGTGCGCTGGGTGACGACGCCGACGCGGGCGCGCAACTCGTGCAGGTCGAGGGTGGTGATGTCGACGCCACCGAGCAGGACGGTGCCCGGTGGCGGCTCAACCGCGCGGGAGAGCAGTGAGGCCAGGGTCGACTTGCCAGAGCCGGTGCGGCCGACGAGCGCGATCGTGTGCCCGGCGGCCACTGTCAGGTCGACGCCCCGCAGCCCGAAGATGCCTTCGGCATAGGAGAAGTCGAGGTGGCGGATCTCCAGATCGAGCGGCCCGGCGGGCACCGATGCGCCCCCGCGCGGCTCTGCCTCGACCGCGAGCATCTGCCGCAGCCGGATGATGGCGCCGACGCCGGCCTGGATGTCGGGCAGCTGATGAGCGAGGTTGTTGATCTGTCCGACGAAGGCGGTCGTGACCAGGAACAGCGTGACCAGCCGGCCGACGTCGAGGTGGCCGCTCGCGACCAGCGCGACACCCGCGACCGCGATCGCGATCAGCAAGCCATTGAGCAGCAAGCCGGCGCGGGTGGCGAGCCGAGCCTCGACCGAGACCACCCGCCAGAAGCGGGCGTGCACAGCGGCCGAGAGCTGTGCGAGCCGCCTGACGGCGAAGGCCTGGCCGAGACTGGCCCGCAGATCGTCGCGCCCCGCGATGCCTTCCTCCAGGACGGCAGCATGGTCGGTCCAGGCGGCTTCCTCGATCACCTTGCGGCGTGCGATCTCGACCAGGAACGGCCGCATCACGACCACGGTGACGGCGCCGACAGCGGGAAACAGCAGCCAGGCCGGCCACCAGCTCACGCCTGCCACGATCCACATCGGCCCGATGCCGAAGGCGGTGCGCAACGCCATCCACATCTGCATCCGCAGCAGGGTGCCAACCTCGTGGGTGTCGTCGTCGACCCGGTCGAGGATCTCACCCACCGCCTGCTCGGTCAGCTCGGCCAGGGGCTGGTGCAGGGCGGCGTCGAGGAGGTCGCCACGGAGCCGGCCCTCCGCCCGGTCGACCACGCCGGCCCAGGCCACCCGCCCGGCGGTGTCGAGCAGCGCGCCTCCGACCACGAAGAGGGCCAGCATGCCGACCAGCCGCTCGGTCGGCCCGTCCGCGAGGCGGCCGGCGACGACGGTCCCCAGAGCCTGCCCCAGGGCGGCGATCATCAACGCCACCAACGCCCCGCCAGCGACGGGGTTGCGCATCCGTCGCCAGTCGATGCGGCGGGTCATGTCGTCCGGCGGCACCGTCGTGGACGCCCGGGTCTCGGGCACGATCAGGGTCTCGGTCATCGTTCCTCGACCCTAGGCTGGACCGCTGACAGTTTTCCTCCGAATAAATCCCGAATAAGTGCAGTGCAGGCTTCCCCGGCCAGCCGGGGAAGCCTGCACTCTAGGGGCCGACATTCTGCCCATCGACATCAGGTTCCCCCGGCCAGCGGGGAGACCGTCAGCCGGATCAGAACGTGGCGATGGCCTCGTTGAGGGTGACCGACGGGCGCATCACCGCGGCGGTCTTCTCACCGTCAGGGAAGTAGTAGCCGCCGAT
>Ga0164242_10009314_pt1 | contig 10596 bp, 9 predicted proteins | sample OricomgcompostMG_FD_108783 | JGI IMG/M metagenome (GOLD analysis project Ga0164242, IMG submission 108783) | Miracle-Growth compost microbial communities from Emeryville, California, USA - Original compost - Miracle growth compost (MG) ... | reverse complement strand
GTCGATCAGGTTGTGCAGATGCTCACCCGAGGTGCCCAGGGTGTGCTCGATCGCGGTGAGCCGGGCGGCGTAGTGGCTGATCGGGTACTCCGCGGTCACCCCGATCCCGCCGTGCATCTGGATGGACTCCTGCGCGATGTGCCGGCCGGAGCGGCCGATCTGCAGCTTGGCCCGCGAGGCGATGACCGGGTCGATGTTGCCGTCGGCGATCGACATCGCCGCATACAGGCTCATGCTGCGGGCCAATTCCAGCGAGACGTACATGTCGGCGGCGCGCTGGGTGAGCGCCTGGAATTTGTTCAGGGTGACCCCGAACTGCTTGCGGGTCTTGAGGTAGTCGGTGGTCAGGCGCAGCGATTCCTCCATCGCCCCAAGCGCTTCGGAGCACAACGCGGACTGGATGCGGATGATGGCCGCCTCGATGCCGCCCGATGCGTCGGTCGCCTCGCCCAGCGGTTCGGCCGGGGTGGCGTCCAGATCGATTTGGGCGCCCCGCTGCCCGTCGAAGGTGCGGTACGGGTGCCGGGTGACGGCGCCCGCGTCGACCAGGAACAGCCCGGTGCCGCCGTCCGGCAACGCGGCGCTGACCACCAGGGTGTCGGCGCAGTCGCCGGCCAGCACCGGGTTCTTCTGACCGCTCAGCGTCCACGGATCACCTTGCCGCGCAGCCTTGGTGCCCACCTCGGCGGTCGGTTTGCGCTGCCCCGGCTCCAGGTGGGCGAACGCCAGCAGCCGCTGGCCGGCCGCGACCTCGTCCAGCAGTTCCTTCTGGGCCGCGCTGCCCAGCGCGGCGATCAGCGCGCCGGGTCCCAGCGCGGCGTGCAGCACCGGCTCGGGGGCCAGCCGGCGCCCGATCTCGGTGAGCACCACCATGATCTCGATCTGGCCCGACTCGTCGGGATCGAAGCCCAGGCCCAGGATCCCGGTGTCGGCGAGCTGGCTCCACACCTCGCGGCTCCAGCCCAGCTCGGAACCGATGACCTTGTTGCGGCTCTCCGGGTCGTAACTGCGCGACAGCAGATCGCGGGTGGTGTCGCGCAGCAGGGCCTGCTCGTCGCTCAACTGAAAGTCCATGGCTGCCTCACAATCCCAGAATGGTGGACGCGATGATGTTGCGCTGTACTTCGCTGCTGCCGCCGTAGATCGACGTCTTGCGATAGTTCAGGTAGTGCGGCGCGCTGGATTGCGCCCAGGACGGGGAGGCGATGTCATCGGCCTTGGCCGGCAACGCATCCGGGCCGGCCACCTCGACGAGCAGTTCGGTGGCCACCTGCTGCAGTTGGCTGCCTCGCAGCTTGAGCACCGACGACGCCGGGTTGGGCTGCCCGTTTGCCGAGTCGGTGGTCACCCGCGACTGCGTGAGTTCCAGTGCCAGCAGCTCGTTTTCGGCCTCGGCGAGCCGGGCGGCGAACAGCGGATCGTCGAGCACCCCGGTGGCCGCGGCGTGCTTCTTCACCTCGGCCAGGCGCACCTTGGTGCGGCCCACTCCGGCGATGCCGGTGCGTTCGTTGCCCAGCAGGAACTTCGCGTATGTCCAGCCCTGATTCTCTTCTCCGACAAGCTGATCGGCGGGCACCCGGACGTCCTCGAAGAAGACCTCGTTGATCTCGTGGCCGCCGTCGATCGTCTTGATGGGCCGCAGCGTGATGCCCGGGCTTTTCATGTCGAAGAGCAGGAACGAGATGCCGGCCTGGCGCTTGGGCGCCTGCGGGTCGGTGCGCACCAGGCAGAAGATCCAGTCGGCGTACTGGCCCAGCGTGGTCCAGGTCTTCTGGCCGTTGACGATGTAGTGGTCGCCGTCGCGCACCGCGGTGGTGCGCAGCGACGCCAGGTCCGAACCGGCGTCCGGCTCGGAGAATCCCTGGCACCACCAGATGTCGAGGCTGGCGGTCGGGGGCAGGAAGCGTTGTTTGACCTCCTCCGAACCGAATTCGGCGATCACCGGGCCCACCATCTTGGTGTTGAAGTTCAACGGCTCCGGGACGCAGGCCAGCTGCATCTCGTCGGCCCAGATCTGGTGCTGGGTGGGCGTCCAGTCCTTGCCGCCCCACTCCACCGGCCAGTTCGGTACCGCAAGGCCGTGCTCGTGCAGGATCTTGTGGCTGGTGACGATGTCGTCGCGGTTCACTTCCGCCGATCCCCGGCGCACCCGCTCGCGCAGCTCCTCGGGAATCTTGGTCGTGTAGATGGTGCGAAGCTCGTCGCGGAACGCGGCTTCCTCCGGTGTGAGCGCCAGTTGCATGGCAGCCTCCTGTCGTTTCGGGGTGAACGTGGCGACCCATCGCCCTGGTCGTTCGCTCGGCTTCCATCTTGACCCATCGGGTGCGGGCCCTGTGCACAGCCTCGGGTTAGTCCACAGTTCGGCCCGGCGGCGCCGCGGAGCGGGGCGGTCGCGCCGGTGGGCGGACCTACGGTCGGGCCATGCGAACAGAACTTCCGGCCGAGCGCCTGCAACGGCGGCTGCGCGCCGAACCGGATGCCGATGCCGCGGTGCAGCCCGAGGAGCCCGGGCCAATCGCGGGCGAGGACTTTCCGGATGACGACCAGAATTCGCTGCTGCCGCGGTGGCTTCCCGGCGCGCCGGAGCACCGGGGCTGGGTGGCCCGGATTCGTGCCGACCCGGGACGTGCCGGCGCCATCGGGTTGGCCATCGTGGCGGCGCTGGCCGTGCTGGTCACGGTTTTCACGCTGATCCGCGACCGGCCGGCGCCGGTGATGTCGGCCAAGCTGCCGCCGGTGGAGAAGGTGTCGACCGCGAGCCCACGCTCGTCGGCAAGCCCGAGCGGCGGCCCGGACCGCCCTGTGGTGGTCAGCGTGGTCGGCCTGGTGCACACGCCCGGCCTGGTCACGCTGGCGCCGGGGGCGCGGATCGCCGATGCGGTGCAGGCGGCCGGCGGCGCGGTGAACGGCGCCGACACCGCCGGGTTGAACATGGCCCGGCCGCTGGACGACGGCGAGCAGATCGTGGTGGGCTTGGCCCCGGTGCCCGGACAGCCGCCGGTGCTGGGCAGTTCGGTGGCCGCGGGGTCGACGCCGGCCCCGAAACCGCCGCCGGGTCCCGGGGCGGCCAAGGCCAAGCCGAAGACCGGCGACGCGGTCGACCTGAACACCGCGACGGTGCAGGAGCTCGACGCCCTGCCCGGCGTCGGGCCGGTCACCGCCGCCGCGATCGTGGCGTGGCGGCAGACCAACGGCAGGTTCACCAGCGTCGACCAGCTCGCCGACGTGGAGGGCATCGGCCCCGCGCGGCTGGAGAAGCTGCGCGCTCTGGTCCGTGTCTGAGCGCTGTGCATCCCGGCGGGCCGTCGCCCGAGGGCCGCGTCGATGTGCGGCTGGTGCCGTCCGCGCTGACCTGCTGGGCGGTGACGGCCGGCGGAATCTGGTGGCCGATCGGCCGGGAGCTCGCCTGGTGCTGCGTCGGGTTGCTCGCGATCGCCGGCGCCCTGCGGTGGCGTGCGGCGCGCCGGCACCGCCGGCCGCGGCTGTCGTCGGTCAGCGCCGGGCTGGCGGCGATCGGTGTGGTGGGGGCGGGGTTCGGGTTCGCCGTGGCGCTGCGCGCCGACGCGGTCGATCACCACCCGATCGCCGCGGACTTCGGCGCCAGCGCCCCGGTCACCGTCACCCCCTCCGAGAGCCCGGTGTCGTTGGGCTCCGGGACCCAGGGCCGGCTGATGTTTCGGGCCACCCTGCAACAGCTGCGTTCCGACCAAATGTCCGGGCGGGTCGTTGTTTTCGCGCGCGGCCCGGATTTCGGCGGGCTGATGGTGGGCCAGCCGGTGCGGTTCACCGCCCGGATCGGCCGGCCCACCCGGCGCGACCTGACGGTCGCGGTGCTCACCGCGTCGGGCCGGCCAACCCTGGGCAGCGCGAGTGCCGTGCAGCGGGCCGCGCACGAGGTGCGCCGCCGCTTCGCCGCCGCGGTGCGTGACACGCTGCCCGCCGACCAGGCCGCGCTGCTGCCCGCGCTGGTGCTCGGGGACACCTCGGCGGTGCCCACCCCAACCGGCCGGGACTTCCGGGCGGCCGGCATGACGCACCTGATGGCCGTGTCGGGCGCCAACGTGACGATCGTGTGTGCGGCCGTGCTGTTTTCGGCGCGGCTGATCGGCCCGCGGGCGGCGGTCCTGCTGGCGGCGCTGGCGCTGGTGGCTTTCGTCGTCGTGGTGCAGCCGACGGCAAGCGTGTTGCGGGCGGCCGTGATGGGCGCCATCGCGTTGGCGGGCATGCTGACTTCGCGTCGGCGGCAAGCGATTCCGGCCCTGGCCGCCACGGTGCTGGTGTTGTTGGCCGTCGCGCCGCAGCTGTCGGTGGACGTCGGGTTCGCGCTGTCGGTGCTCGCCACGGCCGCGCTGGTCGTTCTCGCGCCGGCCTGGTCGCGGCGGTTGGCGGACCGGGGCTGGCCCAAGCCGTTGGCCGATGCGGTCGCCGTCGCCTGGGCCGCGCAGCTGGTGACCGCGCCTTTGGTCGCGGCCATCTCCGGCCGGTTCAGCGTGGTCGCCGCCGCCGCAAATCTGCTGGTGGCGGCCGTGATCGCACCGATCACGGTGCTGGGCACCGCGGCGGCGGCGCTGTGCCCGATCTGGCCGGCCGGCGCGCGGCTGCTGATCCGTTTCACCGGCCCCGAGTTGTGGTGGGTGGGCGGGGTGGCCCACCGGGCCGCGGGCCTGCCCGGCGCCACCGTGCCCGTCCCGGACGGGACGGCGGGCACGCTGATCGTCGGCGGCGTAACGCTGCTGGCGGTGGTGGCGTGGCGGTGGCGCCGGTTCCGCGCCGCGGCCGCCGCGGCGCTGCTGATCGGCCTGGCCTGGGTGCTGTCCGGGCTGGCGTAGTACCCGGCGAGCGCCGATCCCCGCGCGAGGTCGTCGGTCGGTCGTGACACCATCGTGGAGTGAGCGAGGTTTCGCCGTTACACCTGGTCCTCGGGGACGAGGAACTGCTGGTCGAGCGGGCGGTGGCCGAGGTGCTGGCCGAGGCACGCAAACGCGCCGGCGCCTCCGGCGACGCCGACGTTCCGGTCAACCGGATGCGGGCCGGCGACGTGAGCACCTACGAACTCGCCGAGCTGCTCAGCCCGTCGCTGTTCGCCGACGAGCGCATCGTCGTGCTGGAGGCCGCCGGCGAAGCCGGGAAAGACGCTGCGGCCGTGATCCTTTCGGCGGCCGCCGAGATGCCGGCCGGGGTGGTGTTGGTGGTGGTGCACTCCGGCGGTGGCCGGGCCAAGGCGCTGGCCACCGAGCTGCAGTCGCTCGGCGCCGTGGTGCACCCGTGCGCGCGGATCACCAAACTGAGCGAACGCATCGATTTCGTCCGCAAGGAGTTCCGGCGGCTGCGGGTCAAGGCCGACGAAGAGACCGTGACCGCGATGCTGGACGCGGTCGGCTCCGATCTGCGGGAGTTGGCCTCGGCCTGCTCGCAATTGGTCGCCGACACCGGCGGGGCGGTCGACGCCGCCGCGGTACGCCGCTATCACAGCGGCAAGGCCGAGGTGAAGGGCTTCGACATCGCCGACAAGGCCGTCGCCGGCGACATCGAAGGGGCCGCCGAGGCGCTGCGCTGGGCGATGATGCGCGGCGAGCCGTTGGTGGTGCTGGCCGACGCGCTGGCCGAAGCGATCCACACCATCGGCCGGGTCGGCCCGCTGTCCGGCGATCCGTACCGGCTGGCGGCCCAGCTGGGGATGCCGCCGTGGCGGGTGCAGAAGGCGCAGAAACAGGCCCGGTACTGGTCGCGCGACTCGGTGGCGACGGCGATGAAGGTGGTGGCGACGCTCAACGCGAACGTCAAAGGCGCGGTGGCCGACGCCGACTACGCGCTGGAATCCGCGGTGCGCAGGGTGGCGGAGCTGGCCGGCGGCCGCAATCGCTGAGCGGCGGTCTTCAGAGCTTGTTGAGCGCCTGGGCCAGCGCCGACTTCTTGTTGGCGGCCTGGTTCTTGTGGATCACGCCCTTGCTGGCCGCCTTGTCCAGCTTGCGGTTGGTCGACACCAGCAACTCGGCGGCCTTTTCCTTGTCGCCGGCGTGGGCGGCCTCGCGGAACGCGCGGACGGCGGTGCGCAGCGAGGACTTCACCGACTTGTTGCGCAGCCGGGCGCGCTCGTTGGTCTTGTTGCGCTTCTGCTGCGACTTGATGTTGGCCACGCTCGAGTTCCCTTTTCGATCAGACGTTTGCTTGGGCGCCGGATATCTCCACAGCGACTGCCCAGGTTATCAGTGAGTTACGTTTTCTCCCAAAACGGGAAGACGTGGGCTGCCGGGACGTCGATTTGAGGCAGCATCTAAACAGTGAGTCTTTCGAACCAGCTTGAGGACACCGGGCGGGGTTTTCGCGCTGCGCGTTCGGAGCGCATATTCGGCGGCTACAACGTGGCGTCGGACGCCTACGACATGGCCTTCGACGAAATGTTCGACGCCGCGGGCGCCGTGCGCGGCCCCTACAAGGGCATTTACGCCGAGCTGGCGCCGTCGGACGCCTCGGAGCTGAAGGCTCGCGCCGAAGCGCTGTCCCGCGCCTTCCTGGATCAAGGCATCACCTTCTCGCTGTCCGGGCAGGAGCGGCCCTTCCCGCTGGACCTGGTGCCGCGGGTCATCTCGGCCGCCGAGTGGGCCCGGCTGGAACGCGGGATCACCCAGCGGGTCAAGGCCCTTGAGATGTACCTCGACGACATCTACGGCGACCAGGAAATCCTCAACGACGGGGTGATCCCGCGCCGGTTGGTCACCTCCTGCGAGCACTTCCACCGCCAGGCGGTGGGCATCGTCCCGCCCAACGGGGTGCGGATCCACGTCGCCGGCATCGATTTGATCCGCGACGAGAAGGGCAATTTCCGGGTCCTCGAGGACAACCTGCGTTCGCCGTCGGGCGTGTCCTACGTGATGGAGAACCGCCGCACCATGGCGCGGGTGTTCCCGAACCTGTTCGCCACCCACCGGGTGCGGGCGGTCGACGACTACGCCGCGCATCTGCTGCGGGCGCTGCGCAACTCGGCGGCCACCAACGAGGCCGACCCCACCGTGGTGGTGCTCACCCCGGGCGTCTACAACTCGGCGTACTTCGAGCATTCGCTGCTGGCCCGCCAGATGGGCGTCGAGCTGGTCGAGGGCCGCGACCTGTTCTGCCGCGACAACCAGGTGTACATGCGCACCACCGAGGGTGAGCGCCAGGTCGACGTCATCTACCGGCGCATCGACGACGCGTTCCTGGATCCGCTGCAGTTCCGCGCCGACTCGGTGCTCGGGGTGGCCGGCCTGGTCAACGCCGCCCGCGCCGGCAACGTCGTCATTTCCAGCGCGATCGGCAACGGGGTGGGCGACGACAAACTCGTCTACACCTACGTGCCCACCATGATCGAGTACTACCTGGGTGAGAAGCCGCTGCTGGCCAACGTGGAGACGCTGCGGTGCTGGCTCGACGACGAGCGCGAGGAGGTGCTCGACCGCATCGACGAGCTGGTGCTCAAGCCGGTCGAGGGGTCGGGCGGCTACGGCATCGTGTTCGGCCCGGAAGCCTCCGACAAGGAGCTGGCCGCCGTCGCCAAGAAGATCCGCGACGACCCGCGCAGCTGGATCGCGCAGCCGATGATGGAGCTCTCCACGGTGCCGACGCAGGTCGGCAGCTCGCTGGCGCCCCGCTACGTCGACCTGCGGCCGTTCGCGGTCAACGACGGCGAGGACGTGTGGGTGTTGCCGGGCGGGCTGACCCGGGTGGCCCTGGTCGAGGGTTCGCGGGTGGTCAACTCCAGCCAGGGCGGCGGCTCCAAGGACACCTGGGTGCTGGCCTCGCGCGCGTCGTCCGGCGACCATGAACTCGGTGCCGCCGAGGTGGTGCGCTCGTTGCCGACGGCGATGCCCGACCCGCTGGTGGACGATGCGCCGCGGTCGATGGCCCAGCAGCCGCAACCCACCGGGCCGCCCCAGCGCGAGCAGCTCGAGCAACAGCAGCAGCAACGGGCGGGGCGTTGATGCTGGCACGCAACGCCGAGGCGCTCTACTGGATCGGCCGCTACGTCGAGCGCGCCGACGACACCGCGCGGATCCTGGACGTCGCCCTGCACCAACTGCTGGAAGACTCCAGCGTCGACCCGGACCAGGCGTCCCGGGTGCTGCTGCGGGTGCTCGGCATCGACCCGCCGGACCACGACCTGGACGTGTGGTCGCTGACCGACCTGGTGGCCTACAGCACCGGCGCCCAGGGCGGCTGCTCGATCGTGGACGCCGTCACCGCCGCGCGGGAGAACGCCAAATCGGCGCGGGAGGTGACGTCCAGCGAGATCTGGGAGTGCCTCAACACCACCTACCACGCCCTGCCGGAACGGGAACGAGCCGCCAAACGCCTTGGGCCGCATGATTTTCTGTCGTTCATCGAACGACGGGCGGCGATGTTCGCCGGGTTGGCCGACTCGACGTTGTCCCGCGACGACGGGTACCGGTTCATGGTGCTGGGCCGGGCGATCGAGCGGGTCGATATGACGGTGCGGCTGCTGCTGTCCCGGGTCGGCGACAGCGCCTCGTCGCCGGCGTGGGTGACGCTGCTGCGCTCGGCCGGCGCGCACGACACCTACCTGCGCACCTACCGCGGCGTGCTCGACGCCGGCCGGGTGGTCGAATTCATGTTGCTGGACAGGCTGTTTCCCCGCTCGGTGTTCTACTCGCTGCGGCTGGCCGAACACAACCTCGACGAACTGATGCACAACCGGCAGAGCCGGGTCGGGGCCACCGCCGAGGCGCAACGGTTGCTCGGGCAGGCCCGCAGCGAACTGGAGTTCGTCCAGCCCGGTGTGCTGCTGGAGTCGCTGGAGTCCCGGTTGGCGGGACTGCAGCGAACCTGCCGCGACGTTTCAGACGCGTTGGCGCTGCAGTACTTTCACGTCACCCCGTGGGTGGCCTGGTCGGACGCCAGCCAGCGCGCCCGGCTGGTCAGCCGCAAAGGGGACGGCTGATGTGGCGGCTGCGGGTGGTGCACACCACGGGGTACGCCTACCAGTCGCCGGTGACGGCGTCTTACAACGAAGCCCGGCTGACCCCGCGGTCGAACAATCGGCAGAACGTCATCCTCAACCGCGTCGAGACCATCCCGGCGACCCGGTCCTACCGCTACATCGACTACTGGGGGACCGCGGTCACCGCGTTCGACCTGCACGCGCCGCACACCGACCTCACGGTGATGTCCTCGTCGGTCGTCGAGACCGAGCGGGCCGAACGGCCGGCGACCGAGCTGGGCTGGGGTGATCTGCACTCGGAGGCGGTGATCGACCGCTTTGACGAGCTGCTGCGCCCCACCGGGCACGTCCCCGCCAGCAAGCGGGTGGCGTCGGTCGCCAAGAAGATCGCCAAATCGCATGACCCGGCCGAAGCCGTTGTCGCCGTGGGTGATTGGGTGCGCGGCGAGCTAGAATACCTGCCCGGCACCACCAGCGTGCACTCGTCCGGGCTGGACGCGCTGAAGGAGGGCAGGGGAGTCTGCCAGGACTTCGTGCACCTGTCGTTGATGTTGTTGCGCAGCATGGGAATTCCGTCGCACTACGTGTCGGGTTACTTGCATCCCAAACGCGACGCCGTGGTCGGCGACACCGTGGACGGGCGCAGTCACGCCTGGATCGAGGCGTGGACGGGGGCGTGGTGGAGCTACGACCCCACCAACGACGCCGAGATCACCGAGCAGTACGTCGGGGTGGGCGCGGGCCGCGACTACGCCGATGTCTCCCCGCTCAAGGGCATCTATTCGGGGGAGGGCGCCACCGACCTCGACGTGATCGTCGAGGTGACCCGGCTCGCCTGACCAACGGAGGAGCCGGCGGCCAGCAGGAGAAACGCATGGACGACACCGCGCGCCGCGCCTCCGGGTTGCCGCTGCTGTCCCTGCTCTGCGTCGGCCTGCTGGCCGGCGGGCTCGCCCTCGGGGTCGGGATGGGCGGCGTCATGCCGCTGCCGTACGGCCCGGTGGCCGCGGTGGCGGCCTATGTTCGCGCCCAGCCGGATGCCGTGCGGGTGATCGCCGTCGCGACGTTCGCGTCGTCGGTCCCGCTGGCGCTCTACGCGGCGACGGCCGCCGCCCGGTTGCGCCGCCTCGGGGCCGGCCCGACGACCGCCGCGATCACGCTCACCGGCGGAACCCTGGCGGCCGGATTGCTCGCCCTGGCCGGATTGCTCGGCTGGACGCTGTCCCGGCCGGCGGTCACCGCGGACACGGCGGTGGTGGCGGCGCTGTACCTGCTGGTGTTTCTCACCGGCGGGCCGGGGCACATCGTGGCGCTGGGCGTGTTGGTCGCCGCGATGGCGGTGCCCGGCCTGACCCGGGGGGTGCTGCCCCGGCCCGTCGCGCGGGCCGGTTTGGCCACGGCCGCACTCGCCGGGTCGGCGATCGCGGTGCTGATCTGGCCCGCGCTGGGCGTGATCTTGCCGGTCGCGCGGGTGGCGGCGCTGGCCTGGCTGCTGGCCGCGGGAATTGCTTTGCGGGACAAGGGTTATGGTGACCGGGGCGGTCGAGCTCAGGAGGGCGCGTCGACCTGAACCCGGTGCAGGTCGTCGCCGAGTTCGACGCGTCCGGCGAACTCGCGGGCCGCCAGCGCCCGCCACTGTTCTTCCTGGCCCGCCACCAGCG
>Ga0164242_10009313_pt1 | contig 10597 bp, 14 predicted proteins | sample OricomgcompostMG_FD_108783 | JGI IMG/M metagenome (GOLD analysis project Ga0164242, IMG submission 108783) | Miracle-Growth compost microbial communities from Emeryville, California, USA - Original compost - Miracle growth compost (MG) ... | reverse complement strand
GCCGGTAGTACGGCGAGCCGCTCGGCGCTCTCACCGTGTTTGACCGCGTCAGCGGTGTGCATCCGGAGGCAGAACGCGCATCCGTTGAGCTGGGAGGCGCGGATCTTGATCAACTCGATCAGCCTGGCATCGAGGCCGGCTTCGGCGGCTCCCTCCACCGCCTTCTGGTTGAGCTGCATCATTGCCTCGTACGAGTCGGGCTGTGCCTTGCTGAGATTGACGTGTGCCATGACTGGGCAGTCCCTTCGGTATGGTGACCGGCGGCCGACGAAACTGATATTTTCGCGGCGGGTTGTTCGTTCAGGTCCTAGCATGACGCCATGCGGGGGAACGTGATCGTGGTGTCGGTCATCGCGGCCTTCTGGGCACTGCTGTTGGCCATCTTTGCCGTGATCATCTGGACCGCGGCCGATGACTAGGATCAGCCCCAGCGTCATGACGTCGAGGTCGCCGAGCCTGCTGACGTGGATCCGGGCGCGTCGGTAACGCCGATCCTTCTGGGGGGATTGAGTGCGCCATCAGGGACTCGAACCCCGAACCCGCTGAAAAGCGCCAGCCCGGTTTGGTCGGTTCTGGTTGCGTCGCTAATCCGGCTCCTGACTAGGGCAGGCGCTCTCCCGCGCCTCCCTGCTCTTGTCCGGGTTTTGGCTGGGATTGCGGCTTTCGACGTGGCGTAAAGCGTGGCGCCAGCCCACACCGGCCGCGTCCGCTCGTAGGCGCCAGATTGTAGGTCGGAGCGCAGTGGGTCAAGGCTGAGCGTAACGAATCCGCAGGTTGCCTTGACGCGCGGAGCGGAGACCGGAGACTGGTCCGGAGAGGGGACGCGGGCACCGTACGCTCTGAGGCATACCGGGAGATCGTACGATTCGTGGGTTTTTCCCAATTTTCTCGGGCTGTGCAACTCATGGGTCGTGCCTGACTGTGGCTAGCGCATATTTGGCCAGATCCCGGACATCACGAGTGGCACCCTTCGCCGCTCGCGGAAGCGCAGGTTGAGGGTAGGCACCCCCGGCGAGACGACTCAAGGGGTTGGCCGCCACCACCCCCGTTCCTGGGGAGGCATATGAGCGATGTTCTGGCGGGGTTCGGCCGCAAAATTGACCGGCGGTGTGGTGCGCTGCGACACACCAACGTGATCGAAATCTGTGAGGTTGTAACTAACGACCGCCTTATGGCAGCCCGCCATCGGCCGCGTGCTGTTTGCCTGCGCGTGGGTCGCTACCGCAGGTTGCACGTGGCCAAATCGGCGCAAACGGCATCCGACAGAACATGCGTTCGGTATGCTTCTGACACCTTCGCGACTAGGAGATAGGGATGGTTCCCGGCAGTACGCAGGTATGGAACTCGTTGGAGGTGGCCAAGCTAGTGGTATCCGCCGTCACTCCGACGCTGCTGTTCGTCTTCGGCCTAATAGTGACCCGTGCGAGCCGACGCGTAGAAGAGGCGACTTGGTCTAACCGCAAGGTAGTCGAGCGCCGGCTCGACCTCCATTCCTCGATGGCGCCGATGTTGAACGACGTTTACTGCGTTACGCGGACTATTGGACACTTCAGATCGATCGATCCGGATCAGTTACTCCAAACGAAGCGTGAGCTCGATAGGCTGTTCTTCGCGAACGAGCATCTGTTTGACATTGCGTTTGGTGCGACATATCGGGAGTTTATGGGTGCTTGCTTCCGAGCGTGGGGAGACGCAGGTCAGGACTCCAAGATTCGCATCGACATTGACCGGCTTCGGACGGAAAGGGGCGATCTCAGCCCTTGGAACCCAGATTGGGACCGGCTGTTTGATAGGCCTGATCAATCTGTCATGGCCGCGCAGGTCGAGGGTTATGAGGCGGTTATGTCCTCATTTGCCCATCAAGTTGGCGCACGCAGACGGTGAATTGTGCGTGGAAGACGACCGGGGAGAAGACATGAGAGCCTTTTTGTGTCACGCATCTACTGACAAGCATTTGGTCGGCTTGGTGGCCCAAAAGCTTGGCCGTGCGTCGGTCGCTTACGATGCGTACTCGTTTGAGCCCGGCCAGGACTTCCGGGATGAGATACTGCGTCACCTAGACACCACAGACCTGTTCGTCTTTATTGTCTCAAAGGCGTCGTTGGATTCAGCGTGGTGTCATTATGAGTTGCGAAGTGCAGAAATGCGTCGAATGAAGGGAGGAATATCGGCGCAGCTCGCGTTCATCGTCGATAGTGAGGTGAGTTACGACAGTCTGCCCGGGTGGCTGGGTTCCGTGCGCGTCACGCGTTCGAAGAATGCGAATCAGATCGCGCGCGAAGTATCGCAAAACCTCTTAACATTGTCCGGTGGGTTGGATCTCCCACCCTTCGTTGGCCGTGAGGACGTCCTCGCTGACATCTCGGATAGCCTCCATCCATTTGACTCCTCACCGCCGCAGTTCTTGATCGCGATGGGACTCAATGGCGTGGGTCGGCGTGCGGTACTGCAACGAGTAGCCCGAGACAACCTCAGCTTACCGTTTGGTCCCATCTTCTCATTCTCAGCGACCGATACGCTTCTTGACCTTTACCTCTGGCTGATAGAAGAGACTGCTCCTGTCCAATCAATCGATGAACTGGAAAGTGAGGCCGAGCTCTTCACCGACCTGCCGGATGACAAGAAGGCGAACGAACTTGCTAGCCGATTGATCCAACTAATCGGACAACGGACTATGCCGTGCCTCGTTGACGAGGGTGGTCTCTTGAATGAAAATGGATCGATTCCAGGGCCGCTCCTCGAAGCCTTATCTCAGGTCGCCCAGGCCGCGCCCGGACCCAGCCTTGCGTTAGCGCTCCGACGGAAGCCATATATTCCGGACGTTTTTCAGGATCTCTTCGCCGTTAATCGAGTGGGGATGCTCAGCGACGACCAAATGCGGCTACTGCTCATGACATTGCTGCAGCGAATGCGGATCGAGGTCACTGAGCAGGAGTGTTCAGAGATTGTTGATTATCTCGACGGCTACCCACCCGCGGCGTACTTTGCAGCAAAACATATTCGCGAGTATGGTGCTCCTACACTTTTGGCGAACAAGGCGGACCTCGAGGACTTCAAGTCTCGAACTTTCGAGCGATTCCTATATGAGGCGTCACTCTCGGAAGCTCAATGGGGAATGCTCCGGTATCTTGCGGCCGAGAAAGCGCTCAGCCTTGATGCGATTTCGATAGCGCTTGATCTTCCCTTGGAAAAGTTGGCCGTCGAGATCCGCATTCTGATGGATCTTTGCTTGGTTATTGGAGCTGGCTCATCATACAGCATCGCCTATCCCGTGCGTTCAGCCGTCGTGCGAGTGAAAGGACTTCACAGCCCGAAGACTTATAATCAGATCGCGGAGCGGCTCAGGCTCAACTTTTGGTCGGTCGACCAAGATCTGCCAGGATTGGCCATTATTGATGCTTCTCTTCGGGCTAGCGCATTTTCGCGCGCCGGAGGTGACGACAAGGATCCGTTTAGGGCATTGGCCCTATCGCGGGTATCCGTTATTCATGATATTGCGCAAGTAAGCTATAACAAGCAGGACTACAGCAGGGCGGCTGATTATGCGCAGCGCGTTCTCCGAATCGATGCTGATCGCTACAATGCTCAAGAGTTGCTCTTTAAATGTTACGTTCGATTGGAGCGGTGGAGCGATGCTGAGGACCTGCTAGAAGCCATACGAGTGAGTGGTAACCGCCGCTATCATTTTCTCCGGGGATTCCTGGCTCGATTCCAGGACCGGATAACGGATGCAATAGCTGCGTTCCATGGTGCAATTCGGGTTGGTGACAATTCCTACTCTGTGCATCGCGAGTTGTCGCTATGTCTCTTGTGGGCGACGAAATACGATGAAGCGCTCGCTGAGGTGAACGTTACACTGAAGACTCGCCCGAATGATCTGCATCAGCTTGACCGATTGGTCCAGATCTACCTGGGCCTTCGAGATTTCGTGGAAGCGGACCGTGCACTGCGGCAGCTCGCCTTAGTGGACTACGATGAACAGTTCATCAACCACAGAAGGGCGACTTTCTGGTTGAAGCGACATGAGCTCGACACGGCTCTTGAGTTTGCAGACAAGGCGGTCGCGGGACGGCACGGTCGCTTTTCTGCACATGCGCAAAAGATCAATATTCTTATCGAACGCAACGAAATCGATGCTGCTGTCACAGAGTTGGACATACTCATCCGCCGCTATCCTAATGCTGCCCATGATGTGCAGATTGGATTGCGTTGCAAGTCGCTAATTCGTCTCGGCTTTTGGGAGGATGGCTTGGTGGTTTGGAACCGCCTACGAGACAAGAGCCGGCCCGTGCACCAAGGGCTTCGCAAGGCGCTTCTACTCGCAAAGGCACATGACGTCGCGCTATCGTTGAGCGAACGTGGAAAGGCGGAAAAGGAAGCAGAAGCGATTGCTGCGAACCTCGACCTGCTTGACGACATGAGCTCGCTGATGATCGGGCGCGAGTTCGACCCGAATGAGTAGGGTTGATGTCTTCATGCGCGAGTCACCATTGACGTAGGCGTCACGGAGCGGCCCGCAGCGGAGCGAGGACACGCGGAGTGGCGCCGCGGCGCGCAGCGCCGCCTTGATGTAGGAGAGCCAGAATCGGCAATGGAGATCGGGCAAGATCGGGCAAGATCGGGCAAGATCGGGCACCCCTTCCGGCCGCTTTGCACGGGCAGGTCTCCGGGTGCTTCGGTCCGTCGAGCAACTGATTCCCTCGTCGGCCGCACACCGCCATCGGTAACAAGCCGCCCATCGCTCGCTTGACCAACCTCCCTGATCAGCACAGCTAATGCCGCCGGCTGTTGGTCGGCCGCTGACGGCTCCGGAGCAAATAATCTTTTGGGCGAATGGCCGAGATTTCAGCCGCTTGTGCGTGCCCTGATGCCGTTCATGGAGTTCACAGAGGGTCAGTATGAGTGCCTTAAACTGCCTCTCCGCGAGCTGGGCGAGTGGAGCGACGTCGTGCTTCCAGCGGACCTGATGCAGGCCTGCGGCTACCGTGAGTTCTTCGATCTCGCCACCCGGTGCGCTGACGCGGCCGTCGTTGAGCTTCGTGCAGTTGCGTACGCCGACGAAGGTTGAGCTGGAGGCCCCCGCTAGAGCAGCGTCTGCCCCTCGGGGCGGACAAGGTAGAACGAGTCGTCCAGCTCGACCTCGCCACGGTCTCGGTGGGCCTGAGCAAATTCCACTATCGCATTGACAGATACAGCGTCGAGGACAGTTTCAAGTGGCTTCTTCCCCATCCCGAAAATTAGGCGTCCCTCAGGCAGCTTTCTGATGTCCCATGCCTTTTCGCCAGAGTCTGTGACCTTGGTAGTTGCGATCATCTGGCTGTCGTCAATCTCGGCTTCGTGGAGGTGCTCGATGGCATTGCGCGCCTTCCTCAGCCCGGGCACCTCGGGCACGTCGGGATCAGCGAGGATCACCCACTGTTGAGCAAGATGAGCAGAGATGACGAGGCGGCAGCCGGCGATCCACATTGCCTGAACCCAGCGAGCGAATTGAGCCTCGGTCGGTGACCATTCCTCCGCACGCTCAATTGCCCAGTTGGCCCAACTGCACTGACGAGCTGTTTGGTAGTAGCGCTGGGCGTCCTCCAAGGTAGCGTCACACCAGAGTGCCGCCATCAGGTCGGGGTGCCCCAGGCCGGCGACCCCAATAGCCGTCGGGAATCCTTCGGCCGAGCGACCGGGCAGGTGTTCGGGCCAAGGTCGACGATCGTCGAACGGCCCATCCGGCGGCCAGGTGATCGGCATGCTGGCTCCTTCTAGCCTCGTCGCTGAGGTCACGGCTGTCGAAAAAGCAGCCAATACCGCTTCCAACAAGACACATTTGGCACAGTCACTATTCCCCTTCGGCAATTTTGCATAGAGCCATTAAGCGTGAAAGGCCAGAAATTGGGAGAAGGAATCCTATTTACGATAAACTGGATCTAAATGCGCCAAAATTAAAGCCGGGTCACACCCCGACTCCACCCGATGATTGGGCGCCAGTCTGGAACCGAACCTAATGATATCCACCTCAAGATTAGGCCGTGACTTCACAAGGCGCAAGTCCGGTGACTGCGATCCGGCTGGCTCCCGGAAAGCAGCACGATGAACTGGTATCGGGTGGCCATGCTCGGTCCAACGATCGTCCTCGTAATCTTGACCGCGATGATGGTTCTCTAGATGGACGGCCCACAGTCGCAGCGGTGACTGTGGGCCCAGCAGGATCTCTCGGATCTTTGTCAAGAACATCACTCAGCAGCAATCCGGCCAAGGCGATCGCTTTGGCGACCTGCGGACGCAACTAGGTGGGGCCGCGGTGGGCACTTGCAGTGAGAGGGTGGCCAGGTGGATCATCGCCCGCCGCAGCGTGTCGCGACCAGCGAGGGATCGGATTGCCGTTAGGCCGTGGAAGTCGATCAACGGCGCGATATCGCTCGCCGGGTCGCCGATGCAGGCGTGATCAAGTCGATCAGATCGGCGGAGCGATCCTCCACAGAATGTTGTGCGGGCCGAAGTTGCCGATGGCAGCCTGCATCACCCGTTCGGATGCCGACTGTCGGGCATCAGCGTCCAGCAAGGGCGCCAGTGCGTGCCGGACGACGGTGAGCCATTCGTCACCGCCACACCAGGCCCGGCGAGTGGGCAAGTCGGACAAGGTGGATGGGTCGATGGCCTGGAGTGCTTTCAGCAGGTCGGTATAGGACTGGACTCGCGCAGCGGCGGCGGTGGTGACGTCGTCTGTCTGGTGTCCAGTCACTCGGGTGATCAGGGTTGCGCCCCACTCGTCGGAGGTAACCGGTCCGGCGAGCACCTGAGGGATCGGCACGGGCAGCATGACTCGTGCGATGGCTTGGAGAGTTCGCGTTCGGCGCGAGTATCGAAGTGGTTGTCGGTGGTCACGCGCCGGAATGGGCCAGCGGGTGGGATGGCCACGGTGTGAAATGCGCCGATACGGATCTCTGCACGCGTCCAGTCGGTTCGCGGCCGCTGCACCAGCGCGTAGTTTTGAAGCGGAGATTCCAGGTCGATCACCCAAGCAGGATCTCACCCGCCTATTCAAGCCATCTCGCCACGGCAATCACCAGGCACTGCCCACATTTGCCAAGGCATGCCTGGTGATCGATCCAGTACGGGCAGCTTCGCCTTAAGAGCCGGAGCTATCCTCGCCGTGTTCAAGGTATCGCGATTCGATTCCCTGCGCCGGCCGGCGGACTCTCTTGGCGAGCCGCTCAGGCAGGACAGTCGCTAGTTCGTGAGTCGCGAAGAACCTTGCCTCTGACAGCTCGCCGTCTGCGAAGTCCATCGCCGCGACCGTCTGCTCATCGAGTCGCCCGCCGTCGAAAGTGATCAGGAGCTTGTCGCCTTCATTGGGGTGGGGCGCCCAATCCAGGACCAGGAGGTCGCGGACATCAACGTCCCGGTCGAGTTCTTCCTTCACCTCGCGGATTGCTGCGGCGCGAGGGCTTTCGCCGATCTCCACGTATCCGCCCGGGATTTCCCAGCCCTTCTTGTAGGTCGGGTTGACCAGCAGGACGCGGGCCTTCGCCGTCGTTGAAGAGGACACCGGCTGCCGCACGTGGGGTTGCGAAGGTTGCTGAGCTATCGGGAACGTTGCAAACCTAAGGGTCGTAAATCAGGCGGCGAGGATGCCCGTTGCTTGGGCGAGCCGATTGAGCTCCGGGGTTGGCGTGATCTTGTTCGTGCGCAACCGGTCATGGACGAGGCTGTGGGTCAGGAAGTGGCCGTGAACTTGGTCCGGCGCGAGCTGTTCGGCTTCGAGCAGAAGTTGGTTCGCCTCGGTCGGGCGGTGTTGGTAGTCCTGTGCTCTGGCGACTTCGAGGCGGTGCCGGACTTGCCGCTCGGTGGGCATCCCCGAGACATCGACAGTCGTCCCGAGGCTGGCAGCTTGCTGGTAGTCACCAAGTTCGGCCGTGACTGACACCTCGTGGATACGGACATTCGTCGGGCCGACCGCGGTCCAGAGGTGGTTCGCATCCTGGCCGAGACGCTGGGCGGCGGCACCGGCGTACACAAGGTGCGCCCAGGCGCCTTCGCGGTCGGCTGTACGTGCCGACGTCATTGCGCCGACGAGGTGAAGCGTTCCGATGGCCGATAGCAGTTCTGGTCTGCCGTCGCGCCTCGGTGTATTCGTGACGGTGTAATCGATGACCGCGAGGGCGTCGTCGTATTGCCCATTCGAGAGCAGCGCGTGGGCGATCGTTCGGTGAACGCTGACTGTCGCGGCCACATTGCCCGCGTCTTGAACCGCCGATCGGCATTGTCGGCGCAGATCATCGCCAAGTCCTGCTCGCCAAGCTTCGGGAGAGTGGTGGCCGCCACCTGATAGACGTACGCCATCTGAATCTGCGCAGCCGTTCTTGCGGTTCCGGTATTGGCGTTGATCGTGGAATGCGCAATCGGAAGTAGTCGCTCCAGCGCTGCAATCACAAATGGGAACCGCGCACGCTGGTAGGTGTCCCACAGACTGTTGACTTCGTTCTGCAGGACCGTGACCGGCACGGGTGTCGGGCGATTGCGGAGATAGCGCGGGTTGACGAACCTGTACGAGAGAAGCTGCTCACGCAAGGTGGGAACGCTGTGCCAGCGAGTCTCTTCGGTGACGGGCGCGACATCGTCCGGCAGCAAGTCGTAGATGCTGATGTCGAGCACCTTGGCCAGCTGGGTGAGCGTCGATACGCGATCAAGCGCTGCGCGACCTGACTCAATTTCTCGACCCAGGAGACCGTGCGGCCGACGAGTCCAGCGAGGGCTTCCTGAGTGAAGCCCCGTCGCCGTGCCTGGCGCCAACAGTACGACGCCGCCAAGACCATCGCCGCGCCTGTGGACAACCAACCGGCAACCGACCACGACAGCGATGACGACGGGCCGGCGCCTTGATCATGAGCGGCATTGACGTCAGATGATGTTGATCATGAAGGCATCGAGCTGGCCAGGATTCTGTTAGCTGGTTGGGATTCAACCGAGAGAGGGTGTTGGTGATGGTGTTGGATGACGTTCCGAGTCGGTTTGAGCAGCTGTGGGACGTAGGGCAGGCTGCGGAGTATCTGAAGGTGAGCGCGAACACGCTGTATGGCTGGCGGTGTCGCAAGTACGGCCCGCCGAGCTACCGGCTGGGGAACAAGGTGCGGTATCGCCCGGAGGAAGTACGCGACTGGGTGACTGCTCAGGAAGTCCGTGCCTGGGTCGACGAGCAGACGGCTTGGGCGTCCTGAGGTGTCGTTGTCATGGGACGCTCTCCGATGCCGATTGGGACCTGGGGTCTGATCCGCACCTACCCGGTCGGTCTTGATGACAAGGGCAAACCGCAGCGAGTTCGGGCGTTGGCGAAGTATCGCGATTTCGATGGTGTGGTTCGTCTGGTCGAGGCGAGCGGCAAGACAGCGACGGCGGCGACGCAGAATCTTCGGCGGCGGTTGCAGAATCGGACCTCCGCCGGTCTGCACGGCGATCTGACGGCGATGACGAGGTTTCGCACGGCATCCGACGTTTGGTTGGAGAGGGTGGATGCCCTGGTTGCTGACGGACGCAGGTCACCGGGCACGGTGGACACGTACCGGCGTCAGCTGAAGAACCACGTGCAGCCTGCCCTGGGGGAGGTTCGCTTGGGGGAGTTGACGACTCCCTTGGTCGGCAAAGTCTTTTCCAAGATCAAATCGGACATCAGCTCCGCTACGGCGAAGAGCTGCCGCAGTGTGATCTCCGGTGTGCTCAGCCTGGCGGTTCGCTATGGCGCGATACCGGTGAACCCGGTTCGGGAGATCGAACGAATCGAGTCCAAGCCGAAGCGGCCACCTCGAGCGTTGTCGGCGGACGAGCTGGTGCAGCTGCTCCGACAGCTGCAGGACGACCAGCAAGCCAAGGAGCGGGGATCTACCGGATTGCGTCTTCTTCATGCTGGCCACCGGTGTACGGATTGGTGAGGCCCTCGCCCTCGTCTGGTCCGAGGTTGACTTCGAGGCCGGTACGGTCCAGATCACGAGCACGATCATCAGGGTTCGTCGTGAGCGTCTGCTGCGGAAGGACACCAAGACCTCAGCAGGGCAGCGGACGTTGGCGTTGCCGATGAGTGCGCAGGCAGTCCTGCGTCGGCGGTTCATGTCGGGTGCTCGGTTGGATCAGCCGGTGTTCCCGAGCTTGACGGGCGGTTTTCGTGATCCTGCGAACGTGCGTCGAGAGTTGCGGGAGGCTCGGGGTGATGCGGCGTTGGCGTGGATCACCTCGCACACGTTCCGGAAGACGGCGGCGACGATCTTGGATGAGGCTGCGTTGTCGGCTCGGTTGGTTGCTGATCAACTCGGGCACAGCCGGCCCTCGATGACTCAGGACGTGTACATGGGCCGTCGTTCGGTTGACTCGCAGGTTGCGGTGGCGTTGGAGGCCGCGTTAAGGGACGCACTGCCTGAGAGCGAAAAGGATGGCAAAAGTGTGGTTAAGGGTCCGGAGTCGGACCACGAAGTGGGCTCTGGCTAGGGCCGATGGTGCGCCATCAGGGACTCGAACCCCGAACCCGCTGATTAAGAGTCAGCTGCTCTGCCAATTGAGCTAATGGCGCGCGAGAGGAAACATTAGCAGCCAGCGCGCGCAGGTAAAAATCCACGCG
>Ga0164242_10009312_pt1 | contig 10598 bp, 6 predicted proteins | sample OricomgcompostMG_FD_108783 | JGI IMG/M metagenome (GOLD analysis project Ga0164242, IMG submission 108783) | Miracle-Growth compost microbial communities from Emeryville, California, USA - Original compost - Miracle growth compost (MG) ... | reverse complement strand
TGATGTCCACCGGCGCTCCGTTTCGGAGTCCCGCGCGCCTCGCCTTGAGGAATAGTCCCTCCGACCCGTCGAAGGTGAAATACAGGGGGTCGGTTGCGTTGATCGTCGTCAGCAAGGTGGCGGCCGGTCCATCTCCGGCGGCGACGAGGTTGCCGGGATCGACGCGGCGGTCCGAAATGCGCCCGGTAATCGGCGCGCGCACCGTCGTGAACTCGACGTCGAGGCTACGCGAGCGAACCCGCGCCTGTGCGGCCGCAAGACCGGCCTGTGCCGCCGCCACGCGCGCCCGCAACGCATCGACCTCGCTCTTCGATACGGCATCATCGGAGACGAGCCTCAGTGCCCGCGCAAGGTCACTTTGCGCCAGCGCGAGAGTGCTTCGCGCGGTCGCAACGCCGGCCTGCGCTTCGGCGAGTGCGGCCTGATAGGGGCGGGCGTCGATGCTGAACAGCGGCTGGCCTTTATGAACGATTTGGCCGTCGCGGAAGTGAAGGGCAACGATCTGCCCCGAAACGCGCGGACGCAGTTCGACACTGCGGCTAGCTTCGAAGCGGCCGATAAAATCATCCCAATCCGTCACCTGGCGTTGCAGCGGCGTGGCGACGGTAACGATCGGGGCTGGCGGGGCCGCAGCGGGCGTATTGCCGGCGCGCAGGACATACCAGGCGAGGACAATGGCGGCGACGATCAGCGCGATCCATCCGATCCGGCGCCAGCGGCGCGGCTGCAACCGCTCCCTGGCCCGGTCGAGCGGCGGCAATTCGTCGATCGCGATCGGCGTAAAATCGTTCATCGGTCGATCCTTCGGCGGGGCCCGCGAGCCCCTGAGTGGCGGGCGCACGGAAGGACGTTCGGAAAAGCGGCCTCGCTTTTCGACAAACCTCCCGGTTGTTCAGTCATTCAGGCCGGTGTCTCGCCACGACAGGCAAGATCCGGGGTCGTCGCCAGCGCAGCAGGCAACGAACCATGAAAGCCTCTCCAGCTTTCTATACCGATAAGTATGTAATTTACCGTTCAGGTCAAGCGATATTTCTATACCGCTCGATATTTTTTTCAAGCCCGGTGGTGGTAGCCGATAAAAATGCTCCAGCGCGGATCATAACGAGGAGGCTGGCGGAATGGTGTAGGCGACGGTTTGGAGAGGTCGCGGCGGCTACCCGTTAAAACCGGTTCTGCAAACGCTTGCATTGATCTAGTCTCGGCAGGCAATTTTCTGGCGGAGGACGGATGCAGGCGCGTATCAAGATGGCATTGGCCGTAATGCTGGCGGGGGCGGCCTTGCAGCCTGCTGCCGCGCAGGGCTCTTCGCCCGAAGCGGGGTCGCGCTCGGCAAGCGGCACCTTGCCCGGCGGAGCCTCCTGGACCGCGACGATCCCCGCGAACTGGAACGGGACGCTGCTCTTGTGGAGCCATGGCTATTCGCCGACGCTCCCGCCAGCGCAGGACGCGCCAGCGGCGCAGCGCGGCGCGTTGCTCGCCGCCGGTTATGCTCTGGCAGGCTCCAGTTACGCCACGGCGGGCTGGGCGCTGGACAGCGCACCGTCCGATCAACTGGCAACGATCGATGCCTTCGCCCACCGCTTCGGCAAGCCCCGGCGCGTCATCGCCTGGGGGATGTCGATGGGCGGGCTGGTGACGACGGCGCTGGCCGAACGGAGCCCGAAGCGAATCGATGGCGCGCTGGCGATGTGCGGATCGATCGGTGGGGCGGTCGGCATGATGAACATGGCGCTGGACGGCGCCTATGCGTTTCGCACGTTGCTGGCGCCCGGTTCGGATATCCGCCTCGTCCGGGTTGGTGATGATCGCGCCAATGCTGGGCGGGTCGCCGCTGTGCTGGCCGAGGCGCAGGGGAGCGCGCAGGGCCGGGCCCGGGTGGCGCTTGCGGGCGTGTTGGCGGGGCTGCCCGGCTGGACGACGCATGACGGGCCGGCGCCGGCCGCGACCGATTATGCCGCCCAGGAAGCGGAGATCGCCAGGACGTTCGTGATGGGCGTTTTTCTGCCGCGCGGCGATCAGGAGGCGCGCGCGGGCGGCGTATTTTCTTGGAACACGGGCGTGGATTACCGGGCGCAACTCGCCCGATCCGGTCGCGAGCCGATGGTCCGCGCGCTCTACCGGTCCGCAGGCCTCGATCTTGACCGCGACCTCGCCACGCTCAACGCAGGCGAGAGGGTTCAGGCCGATCCTCGCGCGGTGAAATATATGATGGCCCATTATACGCCCAACGCGCGTCCGACAGCGCCGCTGCTGGCTGTGCAGATGATCGGCGATGGCCTCACGTCCCCGTCGCTGCAGCGCGCTTATATCGATGCGGCGGCGGCCAATGGCCGATCGGTGCGCGCTTTATGGGTTGCCAACGCCGGTCATTGTACGTTCGATACGCCCACCGTGATGGCGTCGGTGGCCACGCTGGCGGGGCGGCTCGATACCGGCCGCTGGCCCGCCCCGTCGCAGCATTTCGTCACCTATACCCCGCCACCCATGCTGCGCCCATGCGTGCGCGGCGGGCGCTGCCGATAGCGGTTATTCGATGCCTTTGCGTTCGATCTTCCACGTCGGATCCGTGCAGAGCCTGCAATCGGCGCCGACGAACCAATGGGCGGCGGATGTGTCGCCCTTCAGTTGCCAGTCGAGCCAATGCACCGAAACCTGCGCCACAGCGCCGCCATTTGGCTTGGCGAACGTACCCGAATGGCCGACCGCGATGTTGGCGACCATCACCGGCACGTGATCGATCTTCGCGAAATCGTCCATGCCGTTGGGATAAGCGATGTCGGTGGGACCGCCGAGGATATAAAGTACGGGCGTATGCAGCTTCTTGAGGAGGGACTTGTCCACCTCCATGCCGGGAATCGGATTCGATCCGTCGGCGAACACGCCGCTATTGTTGATGATGACGGCGTGAACACGCGGGTCGGCGGCGGCCTGAAGCGCCTGGAGCCCGCCGCAGCTATGCCCGCCCACGCCGAGCTTCTGCAGATCGAGCCGGTTATGGAATGGGCTGTCCGGGCGCGCATTTTCGGCATAGGCCCAGTCGATCGCCGCGATCAGGGCGGCAGTGGTGGTCGCGACCGGCGGGAGTTTCCCGGGATCGAAGCCGGGGGCAGGCTTGGCGGCCGGCGGCGCGCCGGGGCCGCTCAGGATCGCACCCGGCGCGATCGCCAGATAGCCGTGCGATGCAATTTCAGAAAGATGCAGCCGCGCACTCGCGCCATCGGCTGAACATCCGCCATTGCCCCACACGAATATGCCCAGCTTCTCCTTGCCGAGAGCCGCGAGATCCTTCGGACGATAGATGACGTGATCGGGCAGCGACGCGACGACCTGTTTGATCGCGGGATAGGGCCCTGTGCCGGGCGTATCGGGCATCCTGTTATAGGCGAGCCGCTGTGCCTGCATTTCCTTCACGGCATCCGGGCTGGGCTGTGGACCGGGCTGTCCGAGCGCCGGAACTGCCGCCAAAACCAACATGCCGGCGACGAGCGCCATGCCCTCGATGCGCAAATGCCTCATCCATCCCTCCATCAGATTATCGGATCGCAACGTACCTTATCGATGCTCGGTTGCAAGCGCTTGCATTGTGCTTTATCGCGCTCGCTATGAGGCATCACTGACTGCGACCTGATCATGGATCTGCGGGCATGTGCCGCAATGGAGCGTGATGGAGCAGGGCGTGAGCGCGATCATACTCGCCACCGGCGATCTGGCGATGGATCGCGATGATTATGACGAAAGCTTCGTTGCGACGTGCGACACGCTTCGCGCGGCCGACATCGTCTTCGGTCAGCTCGAGACGAGTTTCGCCGAGCAGGGCACCCGCCTGCCTCAGGCGCGCCACGCGGTGCTCGCCCGGCCGGACGGTGCGGCCGCGCTGGCAAGGGCCGGCTTTGACGTGATCTCGATGGCCGGGAATCACGTACTCGATTGGGGCAACGAGGCCTTCTTCGAAACCAAGGCAAATATCGAGCGCGCGGGCATGGCGGTGGTGGGCGCCGGGGCCAATATCGCGGAGGCGCGCAAGCCCGCGCGGTTTACCCTGCCGGATGGAACCACGGTTTCCTTTCTCGCTTATTCGAGCATCCTGCCGCATGCATATTGGGCGGAGGAGCGTCGTCCCGGCTGCGCGCCGATGCGGGCCTTCACCCATTACGAACAGATCGAGCACGACCAGCCGGGAACACCGCCGCGCATCCATAGCTTCGCGCACCCGCAGGATCTGGTCGCGATGGAAGCCGATGTTCGCGCGGCCAAGGCGGAGGCCGATCTGGTGATCGTCTCGCATCATTGGGGCATCCACTTCGTGCGCGCCACGATCGCCGATTATCAGCGCGAGGTGGCCCGCGCGACGATTGCCGCCGGCGCCGACGCGATCGTCGGCGGGCACGCCCATATCCTGAAAGGATGCGAATTGATCGACGGCAAGCCGGTCTTCTATTCTCTGTGCAATTTCGCGACGGATCTGCGCATGGATCCGGCCCATGCGGCGTCCAAGAGCTTCAACGAGATCCGGGTGCTTGCGGAGGAATGGGAGCCGGATTTCGAGGGGCTCTATAATTTCCCCAAGCCGGCGCGCCTTTCGATGATCGCCCGTTTCGATATTGCGGGCGGCAGGATCGAGCGCGCGGGCTTCCTCCCTCTCCACATCGGGAGGGATGCCGTGCCGCATATGCCTTCGCGGGATGATCCGGATTACGGCGCCGTCGTGGATTACATGACGGCTGTAACGAAGGAAGCGGGGTTGAACGCACGTTATTCCGTCGGCGCCGACATGGTCGAACTGGTGAACGCGGCATGAGCCTGCGCCGCGCATTCCCGCTTGAGGGCTACGTGCTCCTCTATTTCCTGTTCTACCTGCCCAACGTGGTCATCACCAAGCTGGTGACGAGCGTGCCCCACGGGAACCTCGGGCGCCCGCTGACAGGTCTCGAGACGCTGCCGGCTTCGCTGATCCTCAACACGGTGATGACCTATCTGTTCATCTGGTTGTCGGGCTGGCATCGCGATGCGAACGCCGTCAGGGTGGGCGGCCGGCGTATACCGATCCCGACGCGCTACACCTTGCTGTCCGGCATCGGAACGGCGTTGATCCTGTTCACGGTGCCGCTGTCGTTCACGTTCGAAGGGGTGAGCATTCCCTTCATCCAGTTGCTGATGCGCGGCGATATCCTGATCATCGCGCCGATCGTCGATCTGATCTTTCGCCGGCGCGTGCACTGGTGGAGCTGGGCGGCGCTGGCAATGGTCGCGCTGGCGCTGTTCATCACGCTCAATGCGCGCGGCGGGCTGAACCTGCCGCCGCTCGCGATCCTGACGGTGGTGCTCTACACCGCCGGCTACTTCTTCCGGCTCATGATGATGACGCTGGTGGCCAAGACGGGCGATCCGGCGACGGTCAGGCGCTATTTCGTCGAAGAAAAGATGATCGCGCTGCCCGCATCGGTGGCGATCCTGGCCGCGATCTCTGCGTCCGGGCTGGGCGGGCAGGCGAGCGAGCTCGGATTCGGTTTCATCGGCGTGTGGAGCGATCCGGTCATCCTGCCGCTGGCGGTGATCGCGATTACGCTGACGATCCTTTCCGTCTTCTCCGTGATCATTCTGCTCGATCCGCGCGAGAATGCCTATTGTGTGCCACTGGAGCGCGCTTCCAGCCTGGTGGCCGGCGTCGCAGCCGCCTTCGTGCTAGCGTGGTTCTGGGGCCTGCCGGCGCCGACCGGCGCGGAAGTGACGGGCGCCGCGATCCTGATCGCCGCCATCGCATTGCTGTCGCTGGCGCCGCGCTGGCGGAGGGCGCGCGCGGTCGCACGGGCCGAGGCCCAATAGACATCAACGAAATCAACGCGCCGCGATGCCACGCAAAGATGTGCACGCGGAAAATCAGGAGGAAGACCAATGACCACTTCATTTACACGCCGTGCCCGGCTTTCTGTCATGGGCCCGGCCATCGGGGCGCTCGCCATCACGCTGGCCGCGCCGGCCTGGGCGCAGGATGCTGCCGGCGCCGGCGCCGGCGCCGACGCAGCGGCATCCGCCGCCGATACGGGGGACATCGTCGTTACGGGCACCCGCATCCGTGGCGTCTCGGCCGTTGGATCGAACGTCATCGCCCTCGATCAATCGAAGATCGCGGATGAACCTGTGACTTCGGTCAACGACCTTCTCCGCCGCGTGCCGCAGGTGGTTTCGCTCGGCGCCAATCGTAACGGCGGCACCGCGCAGAACGGCGCGGCCAATGCGACGCGCGGTGCGGGCATCAACCTGCGCGGCATCGGCACCGGTGCGACACTGTTGCTCTATGACGGCAAGCGCTTCCCGCCGCAGGGAACGCAGGGCCAGTTCACCGACCCCTCGGTTCTTCCATCGATCGCGCTGAGCCGGGTCGAGGTTGTCGCCGATGGCGCTTCGGCGGTTTATGGTTCCGACGCGATCGCGGGGGTCGTCAATTTCATTCTGCGCAAGAATTTCAACGGTACGGAGTTTCGCGCGCGTTCGGGCATTACGGACGACGGCGGTTACAACGAACAGCAGATTTCGGGGATTATCGGGCGCCAGTGGGATGGCGGATCGGCGATGATCGCGGGCGAATATACCCGCAACTCGGCGCTGTATGGCCAGGACCTCCCATTCTACCAGGATGACAATCGCTATCGCGGCGGGCGGGACCTGCGGACGACCAATTGCAATCCGGGCACGATCACGGCCGGTGGCAATAGCTATGCCATTCCGGCAGGTGGCGTTACCGCCGCGAACGTCGGCTCCCTCGTCGCGGGGACGGCGAACCGGTGCTTCTACAACGGCGAGGATGCGGTCATCCCGAGCCAGCAGCGCTACAGCGTGGTCGGTTCGATTTCACAGGACGTCGGCGATCGCATCCGCCTGTTCGCAGACGGCTTCTATTCCTACCGCAACGGCATCATCCCCGGCACGTCGGATACGTTCACTGCCACGGTGACCAATGCCAATCCCTTCTTCGTATCGCCGGTGCCGGGCGTAACGTCAGAGACGGTGACTTACTCGCTGCTTCCCGAGCTTGGGCCGGATCGGAACCCCTACCATTCCTATTCGTGGAACCTGATGGGCGGCGTCGAGGCCAAGCTGTTTAGCGACTGGAAGGGGACCGCTTATTACGCGCATGGCCAATCGGAGGACGTGGCCGATCGGCGCAAGGGCGTGAACCAGACCGTGCTGCGGGCCGCGCTCGCGGATACCAATCCGGCCACGGCGCTCAACGTATTCGGTGGACCCAACAACCGCGATACGCTGAACCGCATCAACGATAATTATTTCGTGATCGCGGGCGCGACCAAGCTGGACGTCGCCAATCTCCAGTTCGGTGGCTCGCTGTTCCAACTGCCGGGTGGCGGCGTGCGCATCGCGTTTGGCGGCGAATATCGCAAGGAATACACATTTACCGATCTCACCATGGGCACCCGGACCGCGCAGACCCATGTCGCCGACGCCGGTTCGCGCAACGTGAAGGCACTGTTCGGCGAATTGTACATTCCGATTTTCGGGGCGGACAATGCGCGACCGGGGCTTGAGGAACTCTCGCTGTCGCTGGCCGGACGGTACGAACATTATTCCGATTTCGGCGACACCACCAATCCGAAGATCGGCGTCACCTATCGTCCGATTGCCGGCGTCACCTTCCGTGGCAGCTACGGCACGTCGTTCCGTGCGCCCACGTTTACGGAGGTGTCCACCGTCGCGGGCGGCGCGGGCCTTTATTACGATACGTTGCCCGGCCCCTCGGGCAACCTGACCGGTATCGGCATCGCGGGCGGCAATCCGAACCTGAAGCCGGAAACGGCGGAGACCTATTCGGCCGGTATCGAGATCGCGCCGCCGCACGTGCCGGGCCTGGTTGCGACGGCGACCTATTTCCACATCGATTATACCAACCAGATCCAGGCGCTGCGTGGCACGCCGGGCATTCTGACCAACCCGCTCTACACCTCGTTCGTGACGTTCAATCCGACAGCGGCGCAGGTGGCGGCGCTGATGAACTCGGGTCTCCCGATCAACAACGCGATCAATCCGGACCAGGTTTCGTTCATCGTCGATGGGCGGCGTCAGAATCTCGGCACGTCGCTGGTCGGCGGTATCGATTTCGGCCTCAACTACAAGTGGGATTGGGGCAACTGGCGGATCGATGGCGGCGTCCAGGGCACCTATTTTACCGAGTATAAGTTTGAATCGGTGCCCGGATCGGGGCTGAAAGACGTGCTCAACACCATCAACTTCACGCAGAAGTTCCGGTCACAGGCGGATATCGGCGCGGCGATCGGCGCGTTCCGTGGCCGCGTCACGCTCAACCATCTGTCGGGCTACACCAATACGACGGTCACGCCCAACCAGCATGTCAGCGATTATAATACCGTCGACTTGCTGCTCGGCGTCGATGTGACGCCCCACTTCACGGTATCGATCGACGTGCGCAACCTGTTCGACAAGGATCCGCCGTTCGTCGATGTCGCCCGCGGCTACGATCCCCAATCGGCCGATCCGATCGGGCGCCTGATCTCGGTCACCGCCGGCGTGAAGTTCTGATGCGCGCGGCCTCCCTTGCATTGCTGGCCTCCGCTGCCGCGTTGGCTACGGCAGCGCAGGCGGAGGACTGCACGGCCCTGGCCGGCGAGCATCCCGGATCGGTGGCGGTGACGCATGCCACCGCGATCGATCCGGGCGCGGGCTGGGTGCCAGCTTCGGCAGGTCCCTACAGGGCGCAGCCGGTGCATGTGCCCTTGTGCCGGATCGAGGGTACGATCGAAGGCAATATCGGCTTCGAACTGTGGCTGCCCGCCACCTCCGCCTGGAACGGCCGATTGCTCGGTGCCGGCGTCGGCGGCGACGCGGGGGTGTTCAACTATGGCGACATGAGCCGGCGCGTCGGTGAGGGTTTTGCCACCGTCACCACCGATAGCGGCCACAAGACGAGCCAGCGGCGCTGGATGGCAAACGCCAAGGCGCGTGTCGATTACGAACACCGCGCCGTCCACCTGACCGCCGAGGCCGCCAAGGCGTTGGTCGCGCGATATTATGGAAGGCCCGCGGGCAAGAGCTATTTCCTCGGCTGCTCGGGCGGCGGGCGGCAGGGGCTGAAGGAGATGCAACTCTATCCGGGCGACTATGACGGCATCGTCGCGGGCGCGCCTGGGCCCTATATGCCGCTGATCTCGGTCCGCATGATGTGGTTCTCGCTCGCCCAGAAGCACGATCCGGCCGGCGCGCTCAGCGACGCGGACTGGGCGCTGTATGAAACGGCGGCCAACAAGGCGTGCGACGGCAATGACGGCGTGCGCGACGGCATAGTGGAAAACCCCCTTGCGTGTCGCTTCGATCCGGCCGTGTTGCGGTGCAAGCCCGGCGAGCAGCAGGCATGCCTTTCCGGTCCGAAGCTGGCCATGCTTCAGCGGATCGTCGCGCCCATGCCCGATGAGAAGGGTAAGGCGATGGATGGCGGGTTGCTGCCCGGCGTCCGCACCCGTCCCGGCCCCCCGTCCCCATTGTTGCGCGCGATGTGGGCAGACGCCGTTTATGACGATCCCGATTGGGATGAGGACAGCTTCCAGCGGACCCGCGATCTCGCGCTGGTCAACAAGGCGATGCCCGAACTCAGGGCTGACAGCACACAGATCGCGCCGTTTCTGGCACGCGGAGGCAGGGCCATCATCTACCAGGGGTGGCAGGATCCTTCCGTGATCGCCGGGCCGACGGTGGATTATTACGCCCGGCTGGCGGCGGCCAACGGCGGCCTCGGCAAGCTTTCCAAGGCGGTGCAACTGGTGATGGTGCCGGGCATGTATCATTGCGGGGGCGGCCCGGGCGCGGACCAGTTCGGCGGATCGGGCCAGATGGCCGCGCCGTCCGATCCTTCGCGCGATATCCTCTGGTCGGTGATCGACTGGGTCGAGAACGCACGCGCGCCTACCGGGCTGACGGCCGCGCGGGTGAAGGAGGGCAAGATTGTGTTGACCCGGAAGCTTTGCCCATTCCCGAAAAGCGCCCGCTACGATGGAAAGGGCGATACAACCGCCGCCACGTCGTTTTCCTGCGCGGAGGATCCCACGCTTGTCGCGCGGTTGAAGCCGCGCGGCTGAGCGAATCAGGCGCTCTCGCGGACGAGCAGACGGAAGCCTACGTCGATATGGCGTTGCTCGATCGTTTCGCCGGCCGCACGGCGGCGCAGCACGTTGACGGCCTCGCGGCCGATGCGGGCGCCATCGATATCCACGGTTGTGATGGTGGGGCGCATCTCCGCCGCCATCGTGAGGTTGCCAAAGCCGATGACGGCCAGTTCGTCGGGCACGCGCACCCCTGCCGCCATCGCTTCGGTCAGCACGCCTTGCGCGAGCCAATCGGAACTGCACACCACCACGTCGGGGCGCACGGGAAGTTCGCGGAGCGCCCGGAACGCCGCACGTCCATGGCCGAAGCGCGTCTGGCTGCTGAACATCTGTTCGGTCGGCGGATCGCCACCCGCCGCCGCCCAATCATCGATGAAACCCTGTCGCCGCTCCATCGCCCGCGATCCGGTGGCGGTGAGCAGGTGCGGCCGGCGATAGCCCCGGCTGTGGACGAAATGGGCGATATCCTGC
>Ga0164242_10009311_pt1 | contig 10601 bp, 8 predicted proteins | sample OricomgcompostMG_FD_108783 | JGI IMG/M metagenome (GOLD analysis project Ga0164242, IMG submission 108783) | Miracle-Growth compost microbial communities from Emeryville, California, USA - Original compost - Miracle growth compost (MG) ... | reverse complement strand
GAACCTGTCAATGACGCTCATGTGCTCAGTACCAATCCGCTCGTCGGGACGCCGGTGCCGGCTGTGACGAGTACGTGCTCGACGCCGTCCGGCTGGTTGACGGACTCGCCACGGATCAACCGCACCGCCTCGGCGATGCCGTTCACGCCGTGCAGGTAGGCCTCGCCGAGCTGGCCGCCGTGCGTGTTCGTGGGCAGCGCGCCGTCCAGTTCGAGGTGGCCGTCGGCGATGAAGTCCTTCGCCTCGCCCGGTTTGCAGAAGCCGAGTTCTTCCAGCTGCGGCAGCACGAACGGGGTGAAGTGGTCGTAGAGGATCGCGGCGTCCATGTCCTGCGGCGTGAGCCCGCTCTGCGCGTACAACTGCCGGCCGACCAGGCCCATCTCCGGGATGCCGGTGATGTCCGGACGGTAGTAGCTGGCCATCATGTGCTGGTCGCGACCGGCGCCCTGCGCGGCGGCACGGACGAGCGCGGGCCGCTGCTCGAGGTCGCGGGCACGCTCGGGCGAGACGAGCACGAGCGCTTGGCCGCCGTCGGTCTCCTGGCAGCAGTCCAGCAGGTGCAGCGGCTCGGCGATGAACCGCGAGGCCTGGTGCTCGGCCAGCGTGATCGGCCGCTCGTAGAACCACGCCTTCGGGTTCGTCGCCGCGTGCTTGCGGTCGAGGACGGCCACCCGACCGAAGTCCTCGCTGCTCGCGCCGTACGTGTGCAGGTAGCGCTGCGCGAACATGGCGACCCACTGGGCGGGCGTGTGCAGTCCCTGCGGGGTGAGCCACGAGTACGCGGCGCGGTCGGCGGTGACGTCCACCGGACGGTCGGCCTGCCCGAGCCCGAAGCGGACCCCGGAGCGCTCGTTGAACGCGCGGTAGACGACGACCACCTCGGCGACGCCGGTCGCGATCGCCATCGCGGCCTGCTGCACGCTCGCGCACGCCGCGCCGCCGCCGTAGCCGATGCGCGAGAAGAACGTCAGCTCGCCGATGCCCAGTGCGCGCGCGACGATGATCTCGGAGTTGGTCTCCATCGTGAACGTGGTCAGCCCGTCGACGTCCTCGGGCGCCAGCCCCGCGTCGTCGAGCGCGGCCAGGATCGCCTCGCACGCCAGCTGCAGCTCGCTGCGCCCGGAGTCCTTGCTGAACTCGGTCGCGCCGATCCCGACAATGGCCGCTCTGCCCGAAAGCCCTTTGCCGCTAAGGGTCATCGGTCCGCCCCACGGGTCAGCGTGACGGTGCCGGTGACGTGATCGCCGAGGCTGTTGGCGCCGCGCACTGCGACCGTGACCAGCTCGCCGTCGACCGCGGTCACCTCACCGGTCATGGTCATCGTGTCGCCCGGGTAGTTGGGCGCGCCGAGCCGGATCGCGACCTTGCGCAGCCGCGCGTTGGGCCCGGCCCAGTCGGTGACGAAGCGGCCGACGAGTCCGTTGCTGGTCAGGATGTTCATGAACACGTCCTTCGAGCCGCGCTCGCGCGCCAGCTCGGGGTCGTGGTGGACGTCCTGGTAGTCGCGGCTGGCGATCGCGGTCGCGACGATCAGGGTGCGCGTGATCGGGATCTGCAGCTCGGGCAGCCGCTCGCCCACGGCCGTCACGAGCCCGCCCCCGCGATCGCGTCGCCGAGGCGGTGCAGCTGGGCGGCCGGTCCCCCGAGCAGGCCGGCCAGCTGCTTGCCCCACAGCAGGAAGCGGTGGATCGGGTAGTCGACGTCGACGCCGATGCCGCCGTGCAGGTGCTGCACCCGGTGCACCACGCGCGCACCGCCGTCCGCGGCCCACCACGCGGCGACGTCGACCGCGGTGCCGGGATCTGTCCCGCTGTCGAGCAGCCAGGCGGCCTGCCACAGCGTCACCCGCATCGCCGCCACGTCGAGGTAGCAGTCGGCGAGCGCGTGCTGCACCGCCTGGAACGTGCCGAGCGGACGGCCGAACTGCTCGCGCTCGCTGACGTAGCGCGCGCCCTGCGCTGTCGCGCTGTCGGCCACGCCGAGCTGCACCGCGGCCACGGCGACCCGCAGCCGCGCGATCAGCCACGGCAGAGCGGCGGTGTCGCCGAGCGGCTCGGCGGGCGTGTCGGCGAGGGTGAGGTGCGCGGCCGGCTCGTGCGCAGTCGTGTCGACGCGCTCGGCCGTCACGGACGCGTCGCGCCGATCGATCAGGAACAGCGCCGCGCCGGACGGCGTCGCCGCGCTCACGACCACGCGGTCGGCCAGGTGCGCGTAGGGCACGGCCGCCTTGGTCCCGGTCAACTGCCAGCCCACGCTGCCGTGGCTCGCGATCGTCGCCGGACGCTCCGGCGCGCCCGCCCCGAACTCCTCGAGCCCGACGGTCGCGATCAGGGTGCCGTCCGCGATTGCGGGCAGCAGCGCCGTCCGCTGCTCGTCGGAGCCGAACTCGGCCACGGCGAGCGCGGCGACGGCGGTCTGCCACAGCGGCACGGGCGCGACGTGCCGGCCCTGTTGTTCGAGCACCAGGCACAGCTCGCTCAAGCCGAGCCCGGCGCCCCCGCAGGACTCCGGCAGTGCGAGCCCGAGCAGACCGGTCATCGCGAGGTCGGCCCACAGCTCGCGGTCGACCTGGTCGTCGGTGCGCTCGGTCGCACGTACCCGATCGGTGGTCGCGCGCTCGGCGAACAGCTTCGCCGCGAGCTCGCGGATCTCCAGCTGCTCCTCGCTGAACGTGAACTCCATCAGCTCTCCTTGACCGGCGTGAAGACCGGCAGCGTCAGCTCCGGGTCGGCGTCCAACCAGTCCAGCTCGACCGCCTGCCCGATGCGCACCTCGTCCGGCTGCGCTCCCGCGACGTTGGCGACCAGCCGGACCCCTTCGGCCAGCTCGACGAGGACGACGACGTGCGGGTACTCGAACCCGGGCGTGCGCGGGTGGTGGTTGACGACGAAGCTGTGCACCACTCCGCGACCGGTCGACTCGACGGTGTCCCAGGCGAAGGAGCGGCAGCTCGGGCAGCACGGCGCGGGCGGATGGCGCAGCTCGCCGCAGGACGTGCAGCGCTGGATCACCAGCCGGTGCACGCGGGCGGCGTCGAACCAGAAGGCGTTGTCGCGGTTGACCGCCGGGCGCGGGCGGAGCGCCTGCTCGCGCTTCTGCTCCGATGCCCGTCCGGTACCCGGCTTGAACCGCAGCGTGCGCCAGCGCTGCACCCCGACGGTCTCGCCACGCTGGTCGGTGTAGGTGCGCACGGTGGTGACGAAGTGGCCGGTCCCGAGTGCGGTGTGCTTCTCGTCCGAGATGCTCTCGACGGTCTCGGTGAGCGTGAGCCGATCGCCCGGCACGAGCTCGCGCAGGTACTCCTGCTCGCAGTCGGTGGCGACGACGGACGTGTAGCCTCCCCCGGCGGCTACGCCCTCACTGCCGGGGGGACCCCCACTCTTCGCCAGCGCGTCCCACAGCTCGCTCAGCGCGTTCGGGGTCGGTCGGCCGGTGGACGCCGCGTACCCGCGCATCGTCCACGCCTGCAACATGGTCGGCGGCGCGATCACGCCGGCGCGTCCGGTCGCGCGCGCCGCGGTCTCGTCCAGGTAGACCGGGTTCGCGTCACCCATGGCCTCGACCCAGTGCCGGATCATCGGCAGGTTGACCTCGTCCTGCGCAGGCACGGGCTCGGTGGAACGCCCGACGAACTCCGCGTAGCTCATGACTTCCTCGCCGCGCGCGGCAGGCCGAGACCGGCGGTGGCGACGATGTCGCGCAGCACCTCGTTCACGCCCCCACCGAACGTGTTCACCACCGACTGCCGCGACACCTGCTCGATCTCGCCGTGCAGTGCGGCACCCGCGGAGCCGGCGCGCAGCCGTCCAGCGGGACCGAGCACCTGCACCAGGGCGCGATACGTGTCCAGGTGCGTCTCGGTGCCGTAGATCTTGGTGGCCGACGCGTCGGCCGGCGTGAGTTCGTCGGCGGCGACCGCGGCGGTCATCTTCCAGTTCAGCAGCCGCATCGCCTCCAGGCGGGCATGCGTGCGGGCCAGCTCGGTGCGCACCCACGGCACGTCCAGCGAGCCGTTCTCGCGACACAGCTGCACCGTCTGCTCCCAGAGCGAGATCGCCCGACCGCCGAGCGCGGCCAGGCCGATCCGCTCGTGGTTGAGCTGCGCGGTGATCAGCTTCCAGCCGCCGTGCACCGGGCCCACGCCGTCCTCCGCCGGGACGCGCACGCCGCTGTAGTAGGTCGCGGTGACGCTCATGCCGCCGACGGTCGGGATCGGCGTCCACGAGAAGCCCGGGTCGGACGTCGACGCGATCAGGATGGAAATGCCCTTGTGCACCGGGGCATCCGAGTCGGTGCGGCAGGCCAGCCAGACGTAGTCGGCGGTGTTGGCGCCGCTGGTGAACACCTTGCTGCCGTCGACGATCCAGGTCTCCCCGTCTGGGACCGCGCGTGTGGTCAGCGAGGCCAGATCGGTGCCCGCACCCGGCTCGGTGTAGCCGATCGCGAAGACGATGTCCCCGGACAGGATGCCCGGCAGGTAGCGACGCTTCTGGTCCTCGGTGCCGTACGCCATCAGCGTCGGGCCGACCGTGTTCACGGTGACGAACGGGAACGGCAGGCCCGCGCGCTGCACCTCGTCGAAGAAGACGAACTGGTCGGCGACCGAGCGGCCCTGGCCGCCGTACTCGGTGGGCCAGCCGATGCCCAGCCAGCCGTCGGCGCCGAGCCGCGACACGATCTCGCGGAAGTGTTCGCCCCCGACGCCCTGCTCGTGCGCGGCGCGGCGCTCGTCCTCGGTCAGCAGCCCCGCGAAGTAGGACCGCAGCTCGCGGCGCAGCTGCTGCTGGTCCGCCGTCTCGATGAATCGCACTCTGCGCTCCCTACACCCGCGCCGGGTCGGTGGGCAACAGCCGCTGCCGTCCGCTGGCGAAGAACTCGGCCTCCAGCGCGGCCTTGTCCTCCTCGCTCATCCGCCGGAAGTCCGGCTCCCCGCGACCACGCCACGCGTACACCGCATCACCGCTCCGCCACGCTTCTGCCTGCATCTGCTTCTTCATCAGCTTGTTCGAGCCGGTCGTCGGCAGCGCGGCCGAGACGCGGACGAATCGCGGTGTGGCCTTCGTCCCGAGATCGGGCTGCAGCGCCAGGAACGCGGCGAACGCGGCGATCTCGAAGCCGTCCACGTCACGCACCTCCAGCGCCACCATCAGCTGGTCCCCGGAGCGCGGGTCCGCGATGCCGAACGCGGCGGCGGCCAGGACGTCCGGGTGGCGGCGCAGGATCCGCTCCACGACCAGCGTGGAGAAGTTCTCGCCGTCCACGCGCACCCAGTCGCCCTTGCGCCCGGCGAAGTAGATGAAGCCGTCCTCGTCGAGGTAGCCGAGGTCACCGCTCCAGTACCAGCCGTCGCGCACGCGTTCGCGGTTCGCCTCGTCGTTGTTGTAGTAACCCTCGAAGCGGGCCGCGGCACCGCGGTCGGCGATCTCGCCGATGGCTTCGTCCGGGTTCAGCAGCCGGCCGTGCTCGTCCAGCCGCGCGGGCGGGCACGGCCGCAGCGTCTCGGGATCCAGGATCGCGACGTCGTCGCTGGACGGACGGCCGAGCGCGCCGGGCGGTGCGTCGGGGACCTTGGTCACGTGGCCGGTGCCCTCGCTGGAGCCGTATGCCTCGACCAGCCGGCAGCCGAAGCGGCGCACGAACTCGGCCTGGTCGTCCGGGGATGCCTCTGTGCCGAAGCCGTGGTCGAGCTCGTTGTCGCGGTCGTCCGGCCCCTCGGGCAGCGCGAGGATGTACGCGATCGCCTTGCCGACATAGGTGAAATAGGTGGCGCCGTAGTGCCGGACGTCGGGCAGGAACCCGGAGGCGCTGAACTTCGGCACCAGGCAGATCGTCGCGCCCTGCGAGAGCGCCGGCGCCCAGAGGCCCATCAGCGCGTTCCCGTGGAACAGCGGCATGCAGCAGTAGCAGACGTCGTCGCGGTCGATGTCGTACTTCGCGCAGTTCGCGTACGCCAACCGGGCGAGGCGGCCCTGCGAGCAGCGGGCGGCCTTGGACATCCCCGTCGTGCCGGACGTGAACAGCAGCAGCATCAGCGTGCTCGCGTCCACGCCGTCGGCCTTGGCCGGGACCGCGGCGGCGTGCGCGGCGATCAACTCCGGGTACGCGGGATCGTCGACGAGCACGAAGCGCTCCGCGGGAACGCCGACGTCAAGCCCGTCGAGCAGTTGCCGGCCGGCGGCGTCGGTGACGATCAGCTGGCAGTCGACGTGCCGGACCTCCTGCTCCAGGTCCGCGCCGCGGCGCGTCGGGTTGATGCCCACGACCGCGGCACCGGCCAGCGCAGCCGCGCCCGTCCAGAAGATGAAGTCGGGGACGTTGTCGAGCAGGATCCCGATGTGCGGCGGACGCGTCCGGTCCAGCCGTTCGGCCAGCAGTTCGGCGCGGGCCGCGGACTCGCGCACGACGTCGTCCCACGTCCAGGTCCGCTCGCGGGTGCGCAGGCCCGGGTGCCGGTCGCCGACGCGGGCGAGCAGCAGGTCCGCGATCGTCTCGTGCTGCACCGCTTCGCTCATGGCCGCGATTCGCGCGGGACGAGGACGCAGTGTGTGCCGCGGTAGATCGTCGGCATGCACTTGTTGCAGTGGATGCACAGCGAGCTCGTCGACGCGTCCTTGGCGATCCGGTTGATCAGGTCGGGTTCGCGCAGCAGCGCGCGGGCCATCGCGACGAACTGGAAGCCCTCGGCCATCGCGAGATCCATGGTGGCCTTGTTGGTGATGCCACCGAGCAGCACGAGCGGCATCGAGACCGCGGCCCGGACCTGGCGCGCCTGCTCCAGCAGGAACGCGTCGCGATACGGGTACTCCTTCAGCAGGAACTTGCCGAACAGCTTGACGCCGAGCTTGACCGGCTGCGGCATGACGGCCGCGAACTCGGTCATCGGGACGTCGCCCTTGAACAGGTACATCGGGTTGCGCAGCGAGCTTCCCGCGGTGAGTTCGAGCGCGTCGATCGTGCCGTCCGCCTCGAGCCACTGCGCGACCTGCGCGGCCTCGTCGATCCAGAAGCCGCCGGGCACGCCGTCGTCCATGTTCAGCTTGGCCAGCACGGCGATCCGGTCGCCGACGGCGTCGCGGACGGCGCGGGCGGTGTCGCGGGCGACGCGGGCGCGGTTGGCGAGCTTGCCGCCGTACTCGTCGTCGCGCTTGTTCAGGTTCGGGGACAGGAACGAGCTGACGAAGTAGTTGTGCCCGAAGTGCAGTTCGATCGCGTCGAAGCCGGCCTCGATCGCGTACTGCGCGGCCTCGGCGTGCTGGCGCACGACGCGCGCGATGTCGTCCTTCGTCGCGGCGCGCGTCATGCTCATGCTCGTCGCGTGCAGGTGCCGGCTGGACGCGAGCGCCGGCGTGCCGAGCGCCTTGGCGGGCGCGACCGGTCCCGCGTGCCCGATCTGCGCGGAGACGGCGGCGCCCTCGGCGTGCACGGTCTCGGTGAGCCGGCGCAGGCCGTCCAGCGCCTCGGGCCGCCAGTAGAGCTGGGCCGGGGCGGAGCGTCCGTCCGGCGAGACGGCGCAGTACGCGACGGTCGTCATGCCGACGCCGCCCGCGGCGACCTGCCGGTGGAACTCGATGAGCCGGTCGGAGACGAGCGAGTCGGGCGTCATGCCCTCGAAGGTGGCCGCCTTGAGGATCCGGTTGCGCAGCCGCAGTGGGCCCAGGGTGGCGGGAGCCAGGACGTCAACAGAGGTGTCAGGTGCCGAGTCGTTCACACCTCGCGACGCTATCCACCGCCGCTGGGGCCCACCGGGCGCGTCCCGCTGAACGGGAACTCCGGCTGTCGGGGGCGCGCGCCCGCGTGAGATGTTGTCCGTCGTGAGCGCGCCAGTCGACACCGCCCCCGATCCCGCGGCCATGATGGCCGCCGTCGTCGCCCGGCTGACCGGGCCCGGCGGGGAGTTCGAGATCGCCGAGCAGGACGTGCTCGGCGTGCGGATGCCGGTGCTCGTGAACCGCGAGCGCTCGCTCGGCGAGTTGCTGGCGCAGTCCGTCTCGCTCGGCGAGCGCGACTACCTCGTGACGGCCGAGCGGCGCATCAGCTACGCCCAGCACACGTCCATGGTGGCCTCGCTCGCCGACGCGCTGTCCTCGCGCTACGGCATCAAGGCCGGGGACCGGGTCGCGATCCTGGCCGCGAACTCGCCGGAGTGGATCATCGCCTTCTGGGCGGCCGCGTCGCTCGGCGCGGTGACGGCGTCGTACAACGCGTGGTGGACGCCGGCCGAGATCGAGTACGCGCTCGGCCACTCCAGGCCGTCGGTGCTGATCGTCGACGCCAAGCGCGCCGCGCGGTTGCCGTCGTTGTCGATCCCGGTGCTGACGGTCGAGGGCGACCTGCCCGCGTTGATGTCGGCGTCGCCGTCCGCGTCGCTGCCGTCGGTGGGCGTCGACGAGGACGACCCCGCGGTGATCGTCTACACGAGCGGCACCACCGGCCGTCCGAAGGGCGCCACGCACTCGCACCGGAACATGATCGCGACCGTCGGCTACCACCGGATGATGAACGCGATGGCGGCGGCGTTCCGTCCGGACGTGCCGCCGTCGTCGGGACGGTGGCTGCTGTCGATGCCGCTGTTCCACATCGCGAGCCTGCACAACCTGGCCGTGCCGCGGCTGGCGACGGGCGAGACGGTGGTGATGACGCAGGGCGCCTTCGACCCGCATCGGGTGCTGTCGCTGGTCTCGCGGGAGCGGGTGACCAACTGGACGGTCGTGCCCACCATGGCGCATCGGCTGGTCGAGCTCGGCGACGTGTCGGCGTACGACCTGTCCGCGTTGCGGGCGTTCGGGCTGGCGTCCGCGCCCTCGTCGCACGCGCTGCAGACGCGGCTGCGTGAGCTGATCCCGATCGCGCGCGAGGGACTCGTCGACAGCTACGGACTCACCGAGTCGTGCACCGGCGCGACGGTCGCCACTCCCCCCGTCCTCGCGGCGAATCCGGGGACGGTCGGGTACCCGATCGCGACCGTGTCGGTGCAGATCCGATCGGCGTCCGGAGCGGTGCTGGGCGATGGTGACGAGGGCGAGATCTGGCTGCGCAGCCCGTACAACATGCTCGGCTACTGGGACGACCCGGCCGCGACGGCGGCGATCTTCGACGAGGACCGGTGGATGCGGACCGGGGACATCGGCACGATGCGCAACGGACTGCTGTACCTGACCACGCGGCGCAGCGACCTGATCCTGCGCGGCGGCGAGAACGTCTACCCCGTCGAGATCGAGCAGGTGCTGGACGAGCACCCCGCGGTCGAGGAGTCGGCCGTGATCGGGATCGACCACCCCGACCTCGGCCAGGAGGTCGCGGCGATCGTGGTGCTCGCGCCCGGTGCGCCGGACGCGTCGTCGGACGAGCTGGCTGCGTTCGTGGCAGAGCGGCTGGCCTACTACAAGGTGCCGACCCACTGGCGGATCGGCCACGACCCGCTGCCCCGCAACGCGACCGGCAAGGTGGTCCGCAGCGCCCTGCACGCCTGAACTTCCTGTGATCAACAGTCGAAAATGGCCGCTCCAGCGACCAACACGCGCTGTTGATCCCGGGGATACTCGGGGCGGTTTGACCCTCTGGTTGCGTTACGCTGCCGGGTTGCTTCCAGCTCGGACGGCACCTCTTGCCTGAAGATCAAAATGAACGGATCGCCTTTCCGGACATGGCGAATCGGCCTCCGAAAACGGTCAGAGGGTGCCGCTAGCTTGACGGTATGAGTCAGGCAGTCGACTTCGACCGGACCGATCCGTTCGCGCATGTGCCGAACCCGTGGGAGGTGCAACTTCACCCGGACTCGGCGGCCGCCTGGACAGTCAACGTGACGCCAGGTTCAGCGACCGCGCGCGTGCTCGCGCTGCTCGATCCGGCCCGGTTGTCGCAGGCCGGCCGGGTGGACGCGCTCGTCGGGCTGGAACGGCTACAGGCCTGGGCGTCGGCGTTGCAGGTCAGGATGATCGCCGCCCTTATCGATGAACCGCATGCTGCTTCGCCGGCGCCGAAGCTTGATCGTGACTGGGCGAAGGAGGACGTCAGGACCGCCCTCGCCGAATCGGTCAGTGGAGTGCAAGCGCGGATCCACCGCCAGCGACCTGGTGCACCGGCTCCCGGCCACGCTCACCGCACTAGAGGAAGGCCGGTTGACGGCGCGGCACGCGACCGCGGTCGTGGACACCGTCCGCACCCTGGACAACACGGCTGCCCGGGAGGTCGAGGCGGCGGTCCTGCCAGATCCGGAAAGATCGGCATTCCGGGGCCGACGATGGCCTCGTTCCGGCGCAAGCTGCGCAAGGCGGGGATCAAGGCTGACCCGCGCAGCGCGGAAGAGAAGGCCGCCCGTGCCGCGGAGGACCGGGACGTGTGGGTCCTCCGGGAGGAGAACGGGATGGCCTTCCTCGGTGCACCACTCCCGGCCGAGGGCGCCGCCACAGTGTCGGCGGCGGTTGATGCGAAGGCAGAGCAGATCAGGGAACCCGATGACCCGCGCACCAAGGCACAGCGCCGTGCGGACGGGCTGGTGCAGATCTGCGCCGACTACCTCAACGGCGACGGGGTGCAGATCAAAAAGGACAGGCTGGTGTCGCGACCCGGTCCGGGGCGCAGGCGCCGCGGTATCACGGGCT